>OGJJ01000142.1_pt1 | contig 64624 bp, 37 predicted proteins | sample 1572081 | NCBI WGS metagenome assembly OGJJ01 (sample SAMEA2582122, study PRJEB24529) | metagenome | biome: Human gut stool | place: China | collected 2011
ATAAACTGATTGATGTTTTCTTCGGTCAGGATGAGCGGCTTCTTCTTGTTGAAGTCCTTGCCCACCACAAAGAGTTCCTGTGGCTTTACGATGCCACCCGTTTCCTCTTTCTGCTTGTTCTTGCCCAGGAATGGGATATAGTCGCGCCAGCTCGATGATTGTTTCTGCTTCTTGGTCTTGCCCTGCAGCTCATCGAGGTCTTTCTCTCCGAGCAGGATGCAGTGCTCGCCCAGCGACTGGAAGAAGTTGTCGCGCTTCTGTATGTTGTGGAATTCGCAGAGCTTGTCCACTACCGAGTTGGTCATCTCTAAGGTGTTTTTCTGCAGCCATTCGGTGAGGATACTCTCACCCTTCTTCTGCACTTCGCGGGAGTCACGGCGTAATATCGCCATGATCTTGCTCTTTGCCTTGGCTGTGCTTACGAAGTTCACCCATGCAGGCTGCACGTGCTGACTCTTGGAGGTAAGGATCTCTACCTGGTCGCCGCTGTTCAGCTTGTGGCTCAGAGGTACCAGCTTATGGTTTACCTTGGCTCCGATGCAGTGGCTGCCCAGGAAGGTATGTATCTGGAAGGCGAAGTCGAGTGCAGTACATCCGGCTGGCATCGTGATGATTTCTCCCTTCGGGGTGAAGACGAAGATTTCAGATGCATAGAGGTTGAGCTTGATAGCGTCGAGGAAGTCCATCGCATCAGGCTGCGGATCGTCCAGAATCTCCTTGATGGTGCTCAGCCAGTCGTTCAACTCGTTTTCATCCTCAGTATATTCGCCACCCTCCTTGTATTTCCAGTGGGCTGCAAATCCCTTTTCTGCCACCTCGTCCATGCGGTCGGAGCGAATCTGTACCTCTATCCAGCGTCCCTGCTTACTCATCAGGGTAACGTGGAGAGCCTGGTATCCGTTAGCTTTCGGATGGTTCAGCCAGTCGCGCAGGCGGTCGGGATGGCTCTTGTATATCTTGCTGATGGCAACATAGACATTGAAGCATTCGTTCACCTCGTTGGTTCTGCTCTTTGGAGTCACGATGATGCGAACTGCAAGAATATCGTAGATTTCATCAAAGGAAACGTGTTTGTTCTGCATCTTGTTCCAGATGGAATAAGGGCTCTTGACACGTGCCTTGATCTTGTAATCCACACCCAGCTTATCCAGTTCCTCACGGATAGGAGCAGTGAATTGTGCAAAGAGGGTGTCGCGCTGCGATTCGGTATCTGCAAGCTTATGCTCAATGTTGGCATACTCCTGTGGATGGTCGTAGCGGAAGCTGAGGTTTTCCAGTTCGGTCTTGATTTTGTTGAGTCCGAGTCGGTTGGCGAGTGGTGCATATATATATAAGGTCTCGCCGGCAATCTTGTATTGTTTGTTGGCTGGCTGCGATTCCAGGGTGCGCATGTTGTGCAGTCGGTCGCAGATTTTGATGAGAATCACTCGGATGTCATCGCTCATGGTGAGCAACAACTTCTTGAAGTTTTCTGCCTGTGCAGAAGCCTGGTCTCCAAAGATGCCACCACTGATTTTTGTGAGTCCATCCACAATCTGTGCCACCTTGGCACCGAAGATGTTGGAGATGTCTTCTACCGTATAGTCTGTATCTTCTACCACATCATGGAGCAGTGCTGCGCAGATGCTGGTAGAACCCAATCCCATTTCCTCACAGGCAATCTGTGCCACGGCGATAGGGTGCATGATATACGGTTCGCCAGACAATCGGCGCACGCCCTTGTGCGCCTGACGGGCGAAGTTGAAGGCTTTTGTCACGATATCTACCTTCTTGCGGTGTCGCGAGCTGAGGTAGGTGTCGAGTAAATGCTGAAAGGCATCACCGATCAGTTTGTTGTCGGCCTGCTCTCTTTCTAGGTCTTTCAAGTTCTGGTCATCCATAGCTGTACCCTCCTATTTATAATATGATTAATGATGTATTACTGAAGCCCACGATCCTGGGCGTGGGCTTCAGTATATAGATTTTATTTTTTTATTTCACTTTGATCTTCTTTCCGGCACGAATACTGTTGCCCGAAATCTTGTTCAGCTTCTTGAGCTTCTTCACGGTTGTTCCGTTGCGAGCTGCAATCTCCGAGAGTGTATCTCCGCTCTTGATGGTTATGCTCTTGCCTCTAGAGTTCTTTCTCTTGCCCTTCTTACTGCGGCTGTTGCGTGAAGACTTGCTTCGGCTGCTACGTGAAGATGATACACTGCTGCGTGAACGGCTGCTGCGAGAGCGGCTGTAGCTTGGTTCATCGTCGTTGACTTCTACCACATCACGCTTCAGCAGAAGCTCATCAGCACGGTAACTGAAGATGGAATCCTTGTTGTCGATGAAGGCTCCGATGAGTGATTCCGGCAGACGTATAGGCATTGGCCTGTGACTGCCGTTGATGATGTCGCGGCGATACTGTGGGTTCAGGTTGCGAAGATGCTCGGCATCGATGTTGAGAATCTTGGCAATCTGCTCGATATGAACATCCTGATTCACTTCCACGGTGTCTGTCTTGGTTGGCAACTCGGTTACCATCGGACAGATGTTGTGGTCGCAGTAATAGTTCATAATATAGTTGGCTGCGATGAAAGCTGGTACATATCCACGTGTTTCCTTTGGCAGGTATGGATAAATCTTCCAGTAGTCAGTCTCGCCCTTGGCACGATGGATTGCCTTGTTTACCTTGGCTGGTCCGCAATTGTAGGCTGCGATAACGAGGTTCCAGTCGTCGAAGATCTTATAGAGATCGCGCAGGTAGTGGGCTGCGGCATAAGATGCCTTTACTGGGTCGCGGCGCTCATCGTAGAGGGTATTCACCTCCAGACCGTAGCGCTTGCCTGTGCTCAGCATGAACTGCCAGAGACCTGTGGCTCCTACGCGGGAAACTGCCTTGGGGTTGAGTGCCGACTCGATAACCGGCAGATATTTCAGTTCCAGTGGCAGGTTGTATGCTTCCAATGCCTCTTCGAAGATAGGCATGTAGAAGTTGCTGGCACCTAGCATGAAGCTTACAGAGCGACGAAGTTTGCCGCTGTAGCGGTCGATGAACTTCTGTACTACCTCATTGTATGGCATTTCAATAAGTGTAGGGAGTCGCTTCAATCGGTCGATATATACCTGTGTTTCGAAAACCGGATTCACATCACGGTATTTGCAAGAGGTGTCGGCCATCATGTAAGCCTGTGTATTGTAGAGGTGAAGAAGGCTGTCGAGGTTGTCTTCCAAACCTTCAGGAACTTCGATTTCCTCCTGCTTACCGTCCTTGTCGGTCACGGTAATCACCTCGTCATTGTCTTCTTTATTGTCGTTTTGGGCTTGAATGCCCTGCCAGCTAAACAGCATCGCTGCTGCCATGATGATTATTTTCTTCATTATCTAATGTCTATTGTTTTCTATTTTAATTATATGCTTCTTTCTCGTTTTGTTTTCTGATGGTTACTTTTAGAATGTGAGTGAGCATTGCAGTCCGAGTGCGCCTGAACGCAGCGGGTTGTTGTATCTGCCGTTATTGAGCACGGCAGGCTCCACTCTGAGGCTGAGGTCGTCGGAGATGTCGAATTCTGAGAGCGATGCATCTACATACGCATCGATGACGGAGAAGGCGTAGATGCCAATCATCACGAAGGTTCCCATATCTCTCCAGCGGCGGAATTTGTCTTTACGCTTACGGAAGATTTCCTTGTAGCGTTCTATGTTAGAGGCATCGATTGTGGCTCCCAAATGCAGAAACTGGTTGTAGCTCTGCGTGTTCGGGTCATCATCCATAATGTCGAGGTAGGCCTGCGAGTAGTCGTGATACATCTGGTTGTTCCAGGTGATGGCGTAAGCGCAGCCTACGAAACCACCATATATAATAGGTAGTTTCCAGTATTTGCGGTTGTAGATCTGTCCTGCTCCGGGCAAAACCAGTGCAAGCCACATGGCGCGCTTGGCATCTGGTCGCCAGGTAGCCCAATCGCGCTTCTTCTTCTGCATCGGCCTGAGCGAACTGTTGAGTTTAGCCAGATTCATGCTGTCCTTGGCTGTGATGGCAGAATCTACCGAAGTCTTTGCCGTTTCTGTCGCCATCCTTGCCGAGTCGGCAGCAGCGAAGTCAGGAACGGCTACTTCTGCCTTCGCCTTCTGTTTCTGAGCCGAAACTTGGAGCGAGGTTGCCAGCAGTAAAGCCGAAATGCAAATATGTGATAAACTTAAATTCACTTTTTTATTCTTCTATATCTTATTCGGAACAGATGAAGCTGTTCCTGTTTATCGAAATAATCTATTTCTTTCTATATAAAACAAGATTTATTCCTGTTTCAGTTTATCGAAAACGTTCATGATGTGCTCCAGTTCCTCTTCATTGCTGAATGGGATGCTGATTTTTCCCTTGCCCTTGGCAGAGCAGGTGAATTGCACCTTGGTATTGAGGAATTTGGAGAGCTTTTCTCTAAGCATGGTGAATTCCTCGGGTATCTGTGTCTTGGCAGTGATGGTTTTCTTGCCGCTTTCCACGTCTTCACCGCTTTTCAGTCGCTGTACCATCTCTTCCACTTTTCTCACGGAGTAACCGTTCTTCTGGATTTCCTTGAAGAGCTTGATCTGAAGCGACGGACTGTCGAGTGCTAGGAGCGCTCTGCAATGTCCCATATCGATTTCTTTCTTCTGGAGAGCCATCTGCACCTGTGCCGGCAGCTTCAGAAGTCGGAGATAGTTGGCAATGGCAGCACGGCTTTTGCCCACACGCTCGGAAATTTTTTCCTGAGTCATTCCCTCGTTTTCCAGAAGATGTTCGTATGCAAGTGCAATCTCTATTGCGTTGAGGTCCTGGCGCTGGATGTTCTCCACGAGCGCCATCTCCATCACGTTTTCATCGCTGATGGTGCGGATGTAGGCAGGTATTGCCATGAGTCCAGCTAGTTGTGAAGCTCTCCATCGTCTTTCTCCCGCAATAATTTGGAATCGGTTTTCCGAAATCTGTCGCAGGGTGATAGGCTGGATGATGCCGATGGCACTGATGCTATCGGCGAGTTCGCGCAGCGCCTCTTCGTCAAACTCCCGTCGTGGCTGGTTTGGGTTTGCCTCGATCTGATCGAGAGGTATCTCGTTGATGGTGCTGCTGCCCTGAGTACGTACTCCCTCTGTCGAGATGAGGGCGTCGAGTCCGCGGCCCAGGGCGTTGTTTCTTATGCCGTTATTGAATTTCTTATGTACTGCCATTTTTGCTTTGAACTTTGAATTTTGAACATTGAACTTTTCTGATGGGTTCAATTTCCAAATCTTATCTATTCTTGTTGATAATTTCCTTTGCCAGTGCCAGGTGGTTCTTGGCACCATTTGATTCTGCATCGTAGAGAATGACTGGGAGACCGTGGCTCGGACTCTCGCTCAATTTCACGTTGCGCTGGATGACAGTCTTGAATACCAATTCCTGGAAGTGGCGTTTCACCTCGTCGTAAATCTGGTTGGCGAGTCGGAGACGGCTGTCGTACATCGTCAGCAGGAAACCTTCTATTTCGAGCTTCGGATTCAGTTTGCTCTTGATGATCTTGATGGTGTTGAGCAGCTTGCTGATTCCTTCCAGTGCAAAGTATTCACACTGCACTGGGATGATCACGCTGTCTGCGGCGGTAAGCGAGTTCACTGTTATCAAACCCAGCGATGGGGAACAGTCGATGAGAATATAATCGTATTCTTCGCGGATGGGGTCGAGCAGTTTCTTGATTACTTTCTCGCGATTCTTAAGGTTGAGCATTTCTATCTCAGCTCCTACAAGATCGATGTGGCTCGGCACGATGTCGAGTCCGTCGATGTCGGTAGTGTAGATGGCATCACGCACATCTGCATGGTTGATGATGCACTCATAGAGTGAACAATCTACCTCGCTGATGTCCACACCCAGACCGCTGGATGCGTTTGCCTGAGGGTCGGCATCGATGACGAGTACCGTTTTCTCCAGGGTAGCAAGCGATGCAGCCAGGTTGATGGTGGTTGTTGTCTTTCCGACGCCACCTTTCTGATTAGCTAATGCAATGATTTTTCCCATTTTTAAAGTCTATATAATAACCTGAAGTGTGCGCCTGCGAGTCTAAAATGGCTTTTGCGCACAGAAATTTTCGGCAAAGATACAAAAAATATGCGAGAAATATGTTTCTTTAAAGGTTTTTTCGTACTTTTGCACCAAAAAGAAAGATATTTTTATGGAAAATAAGAGACCTTTAGTGTTAATTTCAAATGATGATGGCTATCATGCCAATGGTATCAAGACCCTCGTGCGCTTTCTGAAAGACTGGTGCGACGTACTCGTTGTGGCTCCCGAAAGTGCCCGCTCCGGATTCGCCTGTGCCTTCTCGGCTACAACTCCGCTGCGACTGAAGCGCCGTCATAATATGGGCGAAGATGTGGAGGTTTGGTCGTGCAGCGGTACGCCGGTGGATTGTGTCAAACTGGCGCTCGACCAGTTTTACAAGGACCGTCGCCCTGATCTCGTAATCGGCGGTATCAACCATGGTGATAATTCCAGTGTGAACAATCACTATTCAGGTACGATGGGCGTAGCCAAGGAGGGATGTATGCAGCACATTCCTAGCATTGCCTTCAGCAGTTGTAACTATGATGAGAATGCCGATCTCTCGCCTTTGCGAGATGGTGTAACCCGGGTGGTGAAGATGGTTCTGGAGAAGGGCTTGCCGAAATATACCTGCCTGAATGTCAACTTCCCGGCACAGCCTCCGTTCAAGGGCTTCAAGGCTTGCAGAATGGCACATGGTTCGTGGATCAACGAGGTGGAACATCGTACGCACCCTCATGGGTATGAATACTATTGGATGGTGGGCGATTATCGCAATGACGAACCGGATGCTGCGGATACAGATCAATGGGCGGTGAATCATGGCTATATTGCCATCACGCCGACCAAGATTGATATCACGGATTATGATTGGATCAAGAACTTTGAATTATGAAGTATTATTTGATTGTAGGAGAGGCGAGTGGTGATTTGCATGCCAGCAGATTGATGCGTTCGCTAAAAAATGTTGACGAGTTTGCGGAATTTAGGTTCTTCGGTGGCGACTTGATGGCTGCCGAAGGTGGCACTCGTGTCAAGCATTACAAGGAGCTTGCCTATATGGGCTTTGTTCCTGTGCTGATGCATCTGGGTACCATCTTTTCTAATATGAAAAGATGCAAGGAAGATATTGTGAAATGGAAACCGGATGTGGTAATCCTTGTAGATTATCCTGGATTTAATCTGAATATCGCTAAGTTCTTGAAAAAGAAGACTAATATTCCGGCATACTATTATATCTCTCCTAAAATCTGGGCGTGGAAGGAATGGCGAATCCGTAGTATCAAGCGTGATATCGCCGAACTTTTCTCCATCCTGCCTTTCGAGGTGCCTTTCTTCGAGAAAAAGCACCGTTATCCTATCCATTATGTAGGTAATCCTACGGCAGAAGAGGTGAATGAGTTTCGGTCGGAATATCATCAGAATTTCGTGGAGTTTTGTGAAGAGAATAATCTGGACAGGCATCGCCCGATTATTGCTTTGCTTGCCGGAAGCCGTTTGCAGGAGATTAAGGATAATCTGCCTGCCATGATTGAGGTGGCAGAGCGGTTTGAGGATTACCAAATGGTGCTTGCAGGAGCTCCTTCCATCGAGGATTCTTATTATGAGAAGTTCCTGAAGGGTACGCCTGTCAAGATGGTGCGCAATAAGACCTATCCGCTCCTGAGTCACAGTACGGCGGCTTTGGTAACGAGTGGTACGGCTACTTTGGAGACGGCGCTGTTCGAGGTTCCGCAGGTGGTTTGCTATGAGACTCCATTGCCGCATCTGGTTCGCCTTGCGTTTAAGCATGTGATGTCGTGCAAGTATATTTCGCTGGTGAATCTGATTGCCGACAAGGAAGTGGTGCAGGAGATGTTTGCCGACCGTTTTCAAGTGGATGCCATCGCCGACCAGCTTTATCGGATTTTGCCAGGCAAGGAGGGCAGGGAGCGTATGCTTTCTGAATATCGTGAGGTGAGAGAACGTCTGGGTAACCAGGTTGCTCCTGATGAGGCTGCTGCCATTATGTTAGATCTTTTGGTCAAGCGTCGTGAAATGCTGGTTAGACTTGCCAAGGAGAGAGCCGAAGCTGAAGCCAAGGCTGCTGCCGAAGCTGCCGAGCGTGCCCGATTGAAAGCCCTGGCCGAAGCTGAAGCTGCAAAAAAGAAAGCGGAACAACAGGCTGAGGCTGCAAGAAAAAGAGCGGAAGAGGAAGCCGAAAAGGCAAGAAGAAAGGCGGAAGAGGCTAGAAGACTGGCTGATGAAGAAGCCGAAAGAGCCAGAAGGGCAGAAGAGCAGCTCAATGAGTCGCAGCAGGAGAAATTGAAATAGCTGCTCCATGAGTTGTAACCATTATAAACGTAAAAAATCCAAGCTAGAATGAATCTGGCTTGGATTTTTTTCTTATTGTACTTTTTCTGAATGAAGGTCTATCCGAAAAGCTGGAGGGTGTAGAGATAAATCACGGCAGCTGGAATTGCCATGAGTGATGAATCGAAGCGGTCGAGCATTCCGCCATGGCCCGGCAGGATATTACCACTATCCTTTACTCCCAGGGTGCGCTTGAAGAGACTCTCTACCAAATCGCCCCAGGTTCCGAAAACTGCTACAACTACTCCTAAACCTACCCATCCGAGAATGCTGAGGCGGTGAGCCTCGCCATCGTTGGCAATGTAACCGATGATGATGGCTGCGATAATCACGAAGATGCCACCACCTATGCTACCTTCCCAACTCTTCGCTGGACTGATGCGAGGAAACAGCTTATGCTTGCCGAAAAGCGAACCGCTGCAATAAGCACCCGTATCATTGGTCCAGAGGAAGATGAATACGCTCAGAGGCAAGAGCATATCATAATGAATCTGACCGTCGAATGCCGAAGTCTCAAATGCCAACACGTTGATCATCGAGAATGGAAGGGCAATGTACATTTGCGAAAGCATGGTGTAAGCCCAGTCGTTGATGGCGTTCTTGTTGGCTGTATAGAGCCCTCCTATGAAGAGGTAGATGATGGTGAGCAAGTATGGTACGAATACCACGAAGTTGCCCACGATACCTGTGCGGAATCCAGCTACGGCAAGGAAGAAATATACTCCTGCCACGGTGGTGATGAATCGGTTGACGGTTACGTCTTCCTTTTGGTTCACCAGTCCGCAGTACTCCCAGATGCTTAGGCCTGTAATCAGGGCGAACAGGAATACCATCGCCCTAGGATTCAGGAAGCAAGATACCATACACACAACGAAGAGTACGCCTGTGATGGATCTAATTACTAGATTTTTTTGTTTCTCAGTCATGGTCTTGCTTTTTATTCGTTATTTTTCTCGTTTTCAGAAGTCTTCTCAGAAGTATTCTCTTCAGCCTCCTCCTTCGAAGCTTTCTTTGCCTCTTCGTGCTCCTTGATGGCTGCCTGAACCTCAGGCATATCCTTTACGGCATCATCAATCTTAGGCTGTTCGTCCTCCATGATTTCCTGAGAACGGCTCAGCCAAGGACGCTTGCCGAAGATGTGCTCCACGTCTTCGGCCATAATCACCTCTTTTTGAATCAACAGCTCGGCAAGGGCGTTGTGACCCTCCTTGTGCTCCATCAGGATGTTCTTGGCACGGGTGTATTGCTCGTTCACCATCTGCAGAACCTCCTTGTCTATCTCGCGGGCTGTAGTCTCTGAGTATGGACGCTGGAATGAATACTCGTTCTGGTTGTAATAGCAGATATTTGGCAATGTCTTGCTCATGCCCAGATAAGCCACCATTCCATATGCACTCTTGGTTGCGCGCTCCAGGTCGTTCATCGCACCGGAAGAAATATGACCGGTGAAGAGTTCCTCGGCTGCACGTCCACCCATCAGCGAGCACATCTCATCGAGCATCTGCTCCTTGGTGGTAATCTGTCGCTCCTCAGGGAGATACCAGGCAGCTCCGAGTGCCTGACCACGAGGCACGATCGTAACCTTGATGAGTGGATTGGCATACTGGCAGAACCAGGAGATGGTTGCATGGCCTGCCTCATGGAGTGCGATGCTTCTTTTCTCATCGGCAGTCATCACCTTGGTCTTCTTTTCCAGTCCGCCTACGATTCTATCTACGGCATCAAGGAAATCCTGCTTGCATACCGCCTTCTTGTCGTGGCGGGCAGCGATGAGGGCAGCCTCGTTACATACATTTGCAATATCAGCACCCGAGAAGCCAGGGGTCTGGCGAGCCAGGAGGTCCACGTCCACAGTGTCATCTATCTTGATAGGCTTGAGGTGAACCAGGAAGATTGCCTTACGCTCGTTCAAGCCTGGGAGATCTACGTGGATTTCTCGGTCAAAACGGCCTGCGCGGAGCAGGGCGCTGTCGAGCATATCTACACGGTTGGTAGCTGCCAGAATGATGACACCACTATTGGTACCGAAACCGTCCATCTCTGTAAGCAGGGCGTTGAGCGTGTTCTCTCGCTCGTCGTTTCCGCCCATTGCCGGGTTCTTGCTGCGGGCACGGCCCACAGCATCGATCTCATCGATGAAGATGATGCAAGGAGCCTTCTCCTTTGCCTGGCGGAAGAGGTCGCGGACGCGCGATGCACCCACGCCGACGAACATCTCTACGAAGTCTGAACCGCTCATGGAGAAGAATGGTACGCCAGCTTCGCCAGCTACAGCCTTTGCCAGGAGAGTCTTACCGGTTCCCGGAGGACCTACGAGCAATGCGCCCTTAGGAATTTTACCACCCAGGTCAGTATATTTCTGCGGATTCTTGAGAAATTCTACGATTTCCTCTACTTCCTGCTTGGCACCTTCCTGTCCGGCAACATCCTTGAAAGTGATTCCCAGGGAATTTCCCTTCTCATACATCTTTGCCTTGCTCTTGCCTACATTGAAGATTCCACCGCCCATGTTGCTCATGCCGCTTCCCATTCTGCCCGACATCCAGTAGATGAAGAGGAAGAAGAGGAGGAGAGGGGCAACGCTCATTACGAGATTCCAAAAGTCATTGCTCTTCTGGTTATCGTAACTGAAGGAACGGATCTTCTTCTCCTTCACCATTTCGTTGGCGTAGCGATCTACCTCGTCGATTGATCCGAACTGTACCTTGACGTAAGGATTCGGTCCTACGCTCTGGGCGCTCATTTTATAGACATCTCTCGTATATTTCGGGTTGATATATATCTTGAGAGTACTTTCCGTCTTGTTGGCTACTACGCTCAGCACGTATCCCTTATCTACATATTGTTTGAATTCGGTATAGGTGGCTTCCTTGGCTGCGCTTCCGCCCAAGGCATCACCACCGCCACTGAAAAACAAAGCGATGAGGGCGATGAGGATAATGGTGTAGAGCCAATTCATGTTAAACCTAGGCATCTTCGGACCTTTTCCTCCGCCAGGATTATTGAAGTTGTTGCTTTGTTCCATTGTTATTGTTTATTTCTATTTTATGTATGCTCTTTTTTTTCTCTCTTGATGCGTTGTTTTAGTGCATCATCTTCCTTAATGCCGTTCTTGAAGCATCTGTAGAGTCTGCTGCCATGTTCGGCATTCTTGGGAATTAGTCGAGATTCGGAATATGGGTAAGCTTGGCGTCTGCCCAGAGATGCTCCAGGTCGTAATAGGCGCGTACCTCTGGCAGGAAGATGTGAACGAGAACATCCACAAAGTCCATAGCCACCCACTGGTCGTTGCCCAGACCTGCCACATTCACCGGCTTTTCGCCAAGGTTCTTGCGGCACATATCGCCCACTGATTCTGCGATGGCTTCTACCTGTGTAGGTGATCCACCCTGACAGATGATGAAATATTTGGCGATGGTGCCATCCATTTCACTGAGGTCGGCGATAACGATGTCTTGACCTTTTTTCTCCTGTATTCCTTCCTTAATAGTCTCTACGAGTTGTTTAACTGTGTTCATTTAATCTTTCTTTATTTTTTTATTTTCTTTATTTACTACCTTATTATATGTAATTATGGTACAAAGATACGCTAAATACCCGAAAAAGCCATAGAAAACAGAAAAAATTGAGATTTTTTAGAAAAAAGTGCCGAAAAATTTTGGTGATTCAAAAAAATGTTGTACCTTTGCACCCGCAATTGAGAAACAATATGCTTGAGATTGCAATGATATTGGGATATGGTGTAATGGTAACACTACAGATTCTGGTCCTGTCATTCCTGGTTCGAGTCCGGGTATCCCAACTTCATCCATTCAGGCATTCTTCTTAAAGGTAAAATTGGGATATGGTGTAATGGTAACACTACAGATTCTGGTCCTGTCATTCCTGGTTCGAGTCCGGGTATCCCAACTAGAGAGCATCTTTCATTTCGAAAGATGCTTTTTTCGTATATTTACCTTTTGGAGATTGAGGGAGAACTTTGCATTCTACTATGTTCTTCAAAAGAAAAGAGGGTGTGTCATGGACTTATGGCACACCCTCTTATTTGATTTCAATAAAATCTTTTATTTGTTCTCTGCATCAATGGCCTTGATTTTCTCTTTTACGAGCTTCAAGTCTTCTTTGAGCTTTTCTACCTTGCGGTTCATTTCCTCTACCAGGCTGTTACCCTTCTTGCTGGCAGCATTGAGGAAGCCGAGGTTGTTCTCGTAGGTAGTAATCTCAGCGCGCAGCTGGTCGTAGCGTCGCAACAGTCTGCCACGTTCGTTGTCTAATGCGTTGACACCTTTCTCGGCAACATTCTTGAGATTGTTCTTGAAGTTATGGATATGGCGCTTGGCATTGTTGGAACGTAAGGTCTTGTAGAGCTTGTCCATCACCTCGTGATACTCCTGATAAACCTTGTCCTTCTCCTTGAATGGTACGTGACCTACAGCGTTGTACTCTGCGATGAGGTCCTGCATATTCTTCTGCAAGTGCTCGCCGGCGTTCTCAACCAACTCGTTGAGCTTAGCGATGATCTCACGCTTCTTGTCCAGGTTGGCATGCTCCTCGCTGCGTGCACCGGCGTTCAGCTTGTTGCGTGCATCGAAGAACTTGTTGCATGCGCCGAGGAATTCCTTCCAGAGCTGGTCGCCCTGCTTGCGAGGCACGTAGCCGATGTTTTTCCATTCTCTCTGCATCTGGATCAGCTTGTCGCCGGTCTTCTTCCACTCAGTGCTATCTGCCAACTGCTTAGCCTTCTCCACGAGTTTCTGTTTCTTCTCGAGATTCTCTGCATACTGGCTCTTGATATTCTTGAAGAATTCAGCCTTCTTGCTGAAGAATTTGTCGTTGGCGATTCGGAAGCGCTCGAAGATTTTCACGTTCATCTTCTGAGGAGCAAAGCCTATCTTCTTCCATTCACCCTGAATCTCGATGATAGCCTTGGTAGCATCCTCCCAATCGGAAGCCTGCTTCTTCTCCTTCAGATTGATAGCCTCAATCTTTTCGCAGAGGGCAGTCTTGTTGGCAAGATTCTCCTCCTCCTTGGCACGCAGATCCTCGAAGTGCTGCTGGTGCTTCTTGTTGATTACGGTACTTGCGTTCTTGAAGCGGGTCCAGATTTCCTCGCGCAGCTCTTTTGCTACAGGACCGATTTCGCGGTATTCCTGGTGCAGGTCTTGCAACTGGTGGAAGGCTGAGATTACATCTGGCTCTTCTGCGAGCTTCTCGGCAGCCTCGCAGAGCTTAGTCTTTGCCTCAAGATTCTTCTTGAAGTCGTATTCGCGAGCCTCGTTGTTGAGTTTCAGGAGGTCGTAGAACTGCTCCACGTAGAGCTGGTAGTTCTTCCATACCTCATTTGCCTTGTCAGCAGGGATGGTCTTGATTTCCTTCCATTCCTGCTGCAGGGTCTTGAATTCCTGATATGATTTGTTGGCCTCTTCTGGCGAAGTGGTCATTGCTTTGATCTTTTCGATAATCTCAAGTTTCTTCGCAAGGTTTTCCTGCTTTTCCTCTTCCTGCTGAAGGAAGATCTTGGCTCTCTTTTCCTTGATAATCTGCATTTCGGCCTTGAAGGCTTCTTCTGTGTCATCTGGTAAGAGAACATACTTTTCAGGATCACCACCTGCTGCGAGATACTCTTTTGTCTGCGCATCTCTTTCTGCGAGATGAATCTTGTAGAAAATTGTCTTCAGCATATCAAGCTCCTCTTTGTTAGGAACTTCTGCACTATGAGCAATTTCTTTTACTCTTTCGAGTACTTCCTGCTTGGTGGCGTATGCCTTCTTGGCAGGATCCAGGGTGCTCTGCTGCAACAGAGCGTTTTCTTGAGAGTCCATCATGTCACTTTGTTTAGTTTATGATTCGAGTTTCTTTGGCCGGTAGTCGTCTCAGACGATTCGACCCACAAAAATATTTATTATATTAATTCTGCAAACTTAAACAAAAAAATCGAATATCTAGTCAAGATATTCGATTTTTTATACTTTTATAACAATAGAAGCCCTTAGGGCTGCATTTTCCAGCTATAATTGTTCCAATATTTATAACAGTCGCTTGTATCTCAAGAAGCCCCAGCTTAAGCCTGAGACGATGAACGAGAGTATCAGGGCGAAGGCGAATCCGTAAGGACTCTCTTCCATGCCGTTGATCAGGTTCATACCGAACAAGGATGAAATCAGCGTTGGCAACATCATGACGATACTGATACTGGTGAGGGTACGCATCGTGGTGTTCATATTGTTGTTGATGATGCTCGAGTAGGTATCCATCGTAGATTCCAGAATGTCGGAGTAGATACTGGTGGTTTCCCTAGCCTGCGTCATCTCGATGTTTACGTCCTCGATCAGGTCAGCATCCAGCTCATCCACCTGCAGCTTGAACTTCAGTTTAGAGAGCAGGGTTTCGTTGCCGCGGATAGAGGTGGTGAAGTAGGTGAGGGAGTCTTGCAGGCGGCTCAGGCCTATCAGGCTCTCGTTGTTCACGCCGTGGTCAAGATTTCTCTTTGCCTTCTCGATAAGTGAATTGATCTGTTTGAGTCGTTTCAGATACCATACGGCAGAAGAGAGGAAGAGTCGGAATATCATATCCACATAGTCGGTGAATCCTTCGCCGCGTTTCTGTTGATAGCTTACGAAGTCTATCATCATATTGGTTTCGTAGAAGCATACGGTAATGGTTACGTCGCGCTTGTGGATGATGCCTAGCGGCACTGTGGTATATGGGGTGCGGCTGCGTATTTCCTTGACGTAAGGGATACGGAGGATGATGAGCATCCAACCGTCGTCGTATTCGTAGCGGGCACGCTCATCGGTATCGCTGATATCCGAAAGGAAATAATCAGGGATCTTGAATTCTTCTTCCAGCAGTCGCTGGTCTTCATCGGTTGGACATGTTACCTGTACCCAACAGTTTGGCTGCCACTCATTGAGTGCAGTCAGATTCTTATCGATATTCCAGAAAGTCTTCATTGTTTGCTAATCTCCAAATAATAAAAGGTTTGGGTATGGAGATGAGCATTGGGTTGCGCCCTTCTTGTGGGCTTACGGTTGCTGAATCTCCACGCCTTACAATTCGTTATTGTTCTCCGCGTGATAATCGTCCATTTTGGTTGTTATTTAATGAAACATCTGCAAGCTTTTCTGCATTCTGTTCTGATCAGATTTTACAGTTCTTGCCAAATCGCCTGCAAAGGTAATGATTTTAATTGAGAAAAGGAACAAAAAAGCCGAGAATTTTCTTTCTCGGCTTTCTTTTTTCATCATTTTGTAATTTCTTGTTTCTTATTTAGCAGGAATCTCAGCCAGGAGCTGCTTCATCAGGTTCCAGAAAGGAGCTACGCAGCTAATCTGGCAACGCTCATTGGCTGTGTGAGGGCTGAGCAATGTAGGACCAAATGAAACTACATCGAGGTGAGGATACTTGCCCAGGATGATAGAGCACTCCAAACCAGCGTGAACAGCCTGCACTACGCCGTCCTTGCCGTTCTGCTCCTTGTAAACCTTCAGCACATGCTCCAGAATGTCGCTCTTAGGGTTAGGGTTCCAGCCGCCGTAAGCGCCGCTGAACTCTACCTTCATGCCAGCCATGTTGAAGCAGCTCTCCATCATGGTAGCGAGATACATCTTGTAGTACTCGTGGCTTGAACGGGCCAGAATCTTGATGGCAGCCTTGCCACCGCCAATCTCGATGATGGCGAGGTTAGAAGATGTCTCTACGATGCCTGGCATAGATGGAGCCATACGCAATACGCCGTCGTGGCAGGCATAGATGGCATCTACCAGGTTGTCCTGAATCTCTGCAGGAACCTCTGTAGCTGGAGTCTCTACGTTCTCGGTGAAGAATTCAATGTTCTCGATGTTTTCGATGCCGTTGAACTCATCGCAGATCTCGTCCTTCCAGTCGGCTACCATGTCGTTCAGTGCCTCTACGTTCTCCTTTGGCAGGGTGAGTACTACCTGTGCCTGGAATGGGATGGCATTGCGCATGTTGCCGCCCTGCCATGAGGCCAGACGTGCATCGAGCTCAGAGATAGCCTCGCGTACGAAGCGAACCATGCACTTGTTGGCGTTGGCTCTGCCTTCATTGATCTCGATGCCGGAGTGACCGCCCTTCAATCCCTTCAGGGTAACCTTCACGGCTGCATCTTCCTTGTCTGTCTCTACCTCTTTATAGTCGAGTGTTGCTGTAATGTCGATACCGCCGGCGCTGCCGATTACGAACTCGCCCCATACCTCTGTATCGAGGTTCAGGAGGATGTCACCGTTCAACTCGCCCTCAGGAAGACCATTGGCACCAAACATACCTGTCTCCTCATCAGCAGTGATCAGACCCTCTACTGGTCCGTGCTGCAGGTCCTTAGCCTCCATCACAGCCATGATGGTAGCTACACCCAGACCGTCGTCGCTACCCAGAGTGGTCTTGTTGGCACGTACCCAGTCACCGTCGATGATGGTCTCGATTGGGTCGTTCTCGAAGTCGTGGTTGCTTTCAGGAGCCTTCTGAGGCACCATATCCATGTGTGCCTGCATGATAACACCCTTTCTGTTCTCCATGCCTGGAGTAGCAGGTTTGCGCATCACGATGTTTCCGGCAGCATCCTGGAAAGCTTCTACGCCAGCTTCCTTTGCCCAGTCGAGCAAATAAGCCTGAATTTTCTCCAAATGTCCTGATGGACGTGGAACTTGTGTCAACTTGTCGAAATTACGCCAGATTTCCACTGGACTAAGATTCTTAATGTCAGCCATAATATCTTTATTTAAATTGTTAATGTTCTATTTGTTTTTGAATGTTATGCTTCTTGTTCCTGTGTTCGAAAACATCGCTTATTTCTGAATTTGAAGCTTCTTCGTAAACGCCAGTGCTATCCATCCGTAGATGCCCAGCAGGATGACGAGCAGGGTCTGTACGGAGTGAACGATGAGCACGAAGTAGAGGGCGTCGTTCTGCTGGATGCCATAGAGGATAAGCATTGTCTTCACTGCAAAATGCCATGGACCCGCTCCGTTGGGCGTAGGTACGATTACAGCTATGCTTCCTACGATGAAGGTCACCAGTCCGCACATCAGATTGAGATGGCTCGTAGATTCGAAGCACTGGAAGGTGAGATAATAGTGCAGGAAGTAGCTCAGCCAGATGCCCAGAGTGAAGGCGATGTAGAGTGGCACGTTTCTCACGCCCTTCAGCGAGATTACTCCCTGCCAGAGTCCGCTCAGCGTAGCTTTCACCTTATTATATATAGCCAGCTTCTTGAGCAGCATGTGAGCCAGGAAGAGTACGGCGATGCCGCAGATGGCGGTAACCAGGTATCCTGTGGCTGTGAAGTTACCCAGGATGCTGTCCATGCTCGTGCCCGTCTTGTCGAAGAAGTTCAGGAAGACGGGAATCTGCATCAGGAACACCAGTCCTGCGATGAGTAGTACGAGCAGCGAGTCGATGGCTCTCTCGGTCACCACGGTACCCAGTGCTTTCGGAAACGAAACGCCGTCCCATCTCTTCAGTACGGCACATCTTGCAAATTCACCCGATCGGGGGATGACGAGGCTCAGGGCATACGAGAGGAATATGGAGTTGATGCTTACGCTGCTGCGCGACTTTTCGCCGATGGGCTCCAGCGCCTGCTTCCATCTCCATCCTCTGAAGAGCTGCGCCGAGATGCCGAAGGGGAACGACAGCAGCATCCAGGTCCAGCTCATCTTGTGGAGCAGTACCTCCTCCACCTGCTTGAAGTCGAATCCGCGATACATCCAATAGAGGATGGCACCGCCCAGAAACAAGGAGAGTGCCACCTGCCAAATATTGTTTGCTATCTTTTTCTTTTCCATCATAGCTGCAAAGGTAACACTTTTATCGCTTATATGGCACTACTTTCTCATATTTTTAGCATAAATAAACGGTTAGGCTCCTTTTTATTTCCCCTTTTTTATATAAAAGATGAAAAAAAAAAGCATTCAAGGGGTGATTTCTCGAAAAATAATCGTATTTTTGCAAAATAAATATATCAATATCGTATAGAACGTATGAAAGCTGTAAAGCCAAAGAAAAATCTAGGTCAGCACTTCCTTACTGACCTCAACATAGCCAAGCGCATCGCCGACACGGTGGATGCCTGCCCTGATATACCTGTTCTTGAAATCGGACCGGGTATGGGCGTTCTTACCCAATATCTCGTAGAGAAGCCTCGCCCGGTAAAGGCGGTGGAAATCGATTCTGAATCGGTAGCATATCTCCACGAGAACTTCCCTACGCTGAAGGATAACATCATCGGAGAGGATTTCCTGAGGATGGATCTCAACCAGATATTCGATGGAAAGCAGTTCGTGCTCACGGGCAACTATCCATACGATATCTCTTCGCAGATCTTCTTCAAGATGCTCGATTACAAGGATCTCATTCCTTGCTGCACGGGTATGATTCAGCGAGAGGTGGCTTTGCGCATGGCTTCCGAGCCGGGCAACAAGGCGTATGGTATCCTCAGCGTACTCATCCAGGCATGGTATGATGTGGAGTATCTCTTCACCGTAGATGAGGGCGTGTTCAATCCACCGCCAAAGGTGAAGAGTGCCGTCATCCGTATGACCCGTAACGAGGTGACCGATCTGGGATGTGATGAGAAACTCTTCAAGCGACTGGTGAAGACCGTGTTCAACCAGCGCCGCAAGATGCTCCGAGTAAGCCTCAAGCAGATGTTCCCGGGTGTAACCCCACGTGAGGATTTCTACACCACTGACATTATGACTAAGCGCCCTGAGCAGCTCAGCATCCAGCAGTTTGTGAAACTCACCAACTATGTGGGCGAAGAACTGAAACGATTGGAATTAATAAAATAATAAACAAAAAATATATACAGACTATGATCGACGTAAAAGAAACTTTGAATTCTGCAGCAGAGCGTATGGAGATGGCTGCAATGTATCTCGCAGAAGAGCTCTCTCATATTCGTGCTGGTCGCGCCAACGTGGCTATCCTCGACGGCGTGCGTGTTAACAGCTATGGCAGCATGGTTCCATTGAACCAGGTGGCTACCGTAACCACTCCAGATGCCCGCACCATCGCCATCCGCCCTTGGGACAAGAAGGCTATCAAGGATATCGAGAAGGCTATCATGGACAGTGGCGTGGGTATTACACCAGAGAACAACGGTGAAATCGTACGCCTCGGAATCCCTCAGCCTACTGGTGAGCGCCGTAAGGAGCTGGTTAAGCAGTGCAACAAGATTGCGGAGCGTGCCAAGATTGAGGTTCGCAACGTGCGTCAGGAAATCAAGGAGAAGCTGAAGAAGGCTATCAAGGATGGTCTTTCAGAGGACTTGGAGAAGGATGCTGAGAACGATTTGCAGAAGCTTCACGACAAGTACATCAAGCAGCTCGAAGGTTTGATGGACGAGAAGGAAAAGGAAATCATGACTGTCTAGAAAGACGTCATGTTTATCAGACTTACATTATTAATATGTGATAATGAGAGGACTCGTTATTAAGAATACAGGCAGCTGGTACACCGTCAAGACTGACGATGGCCAGCTGATTGAAAGCAAAATCAAGGGCAATTTCCGATTGAAGGGCATCCGCAGCACCAATCCTGTGGCGGTGGGCGACTATGTGCAGCTCATCACCAACCAGGAGGGCACGGCGTTCATCTCTTCCATCGAAGACCGCCAGAACTATATCATCCGTAAATCACCCAACCTCAGCAAGCAGAGTCACATCCTTGCGGCTAATCTCGATCAGGCACTGCTTGTGGTTACCGTGAATTACCCAGAGACTTCCACCACCTTCATCGACCGATTCCTGGCTGGAGCCGAGGCATACAGAGTGCCCGTCATCATCGTGTTCAACAAGTGCGACCTTCTAACCGAAGAAGAGCTGCGCTACGAGAAAATGATGCGCACCCTCTATGAGACCATTGGTTACCAGTGTGTAGAGATTTCGGCTGCTACCGGTGAGGGCGTAGATGAGTTGCGTCCGCTCATCCGAGACAAGAAGTCGCTGCTCAGCGGCAACAGTGGCGTAGGCAAGTCAACCCTCATCAACCAGCTCATTCCGGATGCCGGACAGCGCACCGCCGAAATCAGCGAGGCGCATAACAGCGGTATGCATACCACCACCTTCAGCGAGATGCTGGAACTTCCGGAAGGGGGCTATCTCATTGATACTCCGGGCATCAAGGGCTTCGGTACCTTTGATATCGAGAAGGAGGAACTCACCAGCTATTTCAAGGAAATTTTCAAGTTTTCGCAGAACTGCAAGTTCTCCGACTGTACCCACACCCACGAACCGGGCTGTGCCGTCATCAAGGCTGTAGAGGAGCATTATATTGCTGCCAGCCGCTATCAGAGCTATCTTTCCATGCTCGAAGACAAGGACGAGAACAAGTATCGTGAGGCATTTTAGAAACCATCGGTTTCCGGAGTGGATATATTAAATAAGGATTATGGCAAAACAGGAACAGAAGGATTTTAAACAGCGCGTAGAGGAAGGCGAATTTGCTCAGAGCGCAGAGATTACTGCCAGTTATCTCGACGAAGACATCCTGATTATAGACAATGTCAAGGTGTTGCAGAACCCCGACCCCGTAAGATTGCAGATGAATATGATTGCATCTTGCTTGCGCGGCAGTCTGAAGCTGATGTATAATGGCAATACCCTCTTGGTAGAGAAGGGCGATATCTTTATCTGTCCTCCCAACTCTACACTCGACATCGTGGAGGTGTCGGGCGATTTTGCGTGCACGGCGATGTGTGTGAGCAATCACGGCATGCTGAATATCCTTCGTTCTCATATTTCGGTATGGAATCGGGCGATGTATGTGAGCAAGGTGTCTGTGCTGAAGATGAACGAGGTGGATATGGTATTCTATGCCAAGTTCACCGATCTGGTGCGTCTGTGCCTGGATCCGTCGTTCTGCGAGCGCACTTCGTGGAAGCCTTATCGCCGAGAGATTGTGGAGACGCTCTTGAAGAGTGCGCTCCTGGCGGTGAGCAACATGCTGCTGGAGGATATGCCGAAGGAGGAGCTGAATTCCAGTTCTAGCGAACTTTTCGATCAGTTTCTGGAGTTGTTGCAGCAGGCGGAGGTGAAGCATCAGCCGGTGGAGAATTTCGCCCGCAAGCTCTGCATCACTCCGAAGTATCTCTCCATCATCTGCAAGCGCCATTCGGGCAAGACGGCGATAGAGTGGATTACGGAATATACGCTTGCCGACATCACTTATTTCCTCCGTTCCACCTCGAAGACCATCAAGGAGATTTCGGGCATTCTTGGTTTCTCCAACACATCTTTCTTTGGCAAGTATGTGAGAGAGCATCTCCACATGTCGCCATTGAAATATCGTGAAAGTTTGAGGAAGAAATAGCGTTTTGCTATGCTATCTCAAGAAAAATGGCAACCGGAAATAATTCGGTTGCCATTTTTCTTTCTTACTTCTCTGGGAAGATTTCTGCCAGTTTCTTTGCCATGCGCTCTGCGAGTACGGTGGTATATACTACCTTGCCCTCTGGGTTGATGAGATACATGGTAGGGAGCCATGAAATCTTGTAATCCTTGGAAATCTGGGTTTCCTTCCACTTCTTGAACTCGCTGTACTGCTCCCATTCCACGCCGTTTGCCTGGGTGTAGTTGTCGAGCTTCTGCTTGTCGGTATCCATGGATACACCGATGAACTTGGCACGGGTGCCGTACTTTTGGAACATCTCCTTGACGGTAGGAATCTCTCTACGACAATCAGGACACCAGGTAGCCCAGAAATCCAATACCGTCCATGTTCCCTTCTTGAGAGCAGGGAAGGCTGGGGCCTCTGTTCCTACAGCCAGGAGATTCTTGGCATAGAGTACATCCACATCCTGTGGGTTCTGGGCTGTTGTTGCGCTGCCCTGAGCGCTGGCTCCGATGACAGATGCTGCCATGAGGAGCAAAGAGAATATTGCTTTTTTCATTTTTCTTTGTATTTAAAAACTGCTGCAAAGATACGGATATTTTTTTGAATTTGCTATCGGATGAAAAAAAAATGCCGGGTGCATCTTGAAAAAGATGGCCCGGCATTGTTTCTTAGGGTGGAGCTGGAGGGAATCGATCCCTCGTCTGCACAAGAAAACCATATGCATTCTACATGCTTATTCCTGCCTTCAATTTTCGAGGTATGGCAAGATCTGGAGCACCAACAATACCGATTAAGCACGTTTTCTGCTAAAAAAGTGTAAAAAAGCAACAAGAGAGTAACAAGGTTATCGATTTTTCTTTAAATTTGTGGTGCAGTAAGATGTTTATCTTTTATTTAAAGCCAAAAACCTTAGTGCTTATGGGAAGATATTATATTAAAATACTGCTTGGATCATCTTTGCTTCTTGTTTCCAAGCTCTCATTGGCTCAAACCGCCAACTATATCAAGACATCAACCTACCTTGATGCCTCAGGTATTTCTCGTGCCATAAGTGCGGATTATTGCAATGGCATTGGAAAGAAGATAGCTTCTGTTTCAAGTACGACGGATTACATAGGCTCTTATATCTTAAAGAACGGAAGTTTGGACAAACTTCTGTTCGATGGTGGCTATTGTACATTTAGCGGAAATACACCGCAGTTCCATTATTATAGCCTCGACCACTTAGGCAATGTTCGAGTAGTGGCAAATGAGGGTGGGGCGTTGGAACAAGCCATCCACTATTATCCCTTTGGTGGCATTTTCGGTGATTTTGAAAAATTTTGGATACATATATAAACAATGTATATGGAAAAAATGCTTTAGAAAACCTTTTTAAGCATGAGTCATCTGAGGCTGTTATAAAGAAAACTTTAATGAAATGGTTAAACGAGTATAGGGAATATGAAAACAAATAACATTCTTACATTTTTACTAATTAGCATTTTTATCCTTGCGAGCTGTAGAGATAATAAAATGTATTTTGATGAGCAATCTCAAAGCTTAGTATCTCTAAATGACTACAAATTGCGTAATTTGTTATTTTTTAACAAAACAAAAGATATTTATTATTCTATTGAACTAAAGGAAAATAGCTCCGATAAACTATGTTTGAAAAAAAATGAAATATGGTGAGGTGTTTTATGAGGAAAATGACAGTCTTGTTCCTTATGAAAATATCCTACAAATCTTTTTCCCTTCTTGCAAGTTTAAAATAATTAATTTCACGGAGGGTGATGCTGCTCCATATATAATTTTTCTAGAGACAGATTCTCTTGGATATTTAAGAGAAGTTAAAAACGAAAATATAGATTGATATGAAATGTAGTTTATTAATAATTCTGCTTTTGATTTGCATGTTGACTAAGGCAGGAGTACAAGATTCAAGTATGCAGGTTGTTCGCTTGAACTATGAGCAAGTGTTGGTCTCTCCTTTAGACTTGTCCGAGGGAAAGGGACATCTATGGAATCTCTGCAATATGGACAAGCTTAAAACATTGTCTTATGAGAGAATCTTCAGAAATGATTCAACTATAGTCGATGTTTTTGACGGCAGCATATATAAATATAAGGAGAATGGTTCTTGCTTGGAACTGTTGCGTAGTGAACAGCCGACTTGGTGGCTAGCTTACTCTTCTCCAATATCCATGTGTGAGGGACGAGCTGACCTATGGCAGTCTGATAGTTGTACATTCTCTTCGAGAGGTGTTTACAGTGGCAAGTATGCAATAAGCCAGGCAGGAAAGTACATATGTTCTGTTGTAGCAGCGGGAACCTTGGTTTTATCAGAGGAGGATACTTTGCAAAATGTTTTTCTTCAGCACGAGCAACTATCTTCGGATATGTTGGTTTACAATGACTCTGCCATAAGTTCCACTCCTGCTAGAATGAGTTGTATGGAAGAAAACTACCAATGGAAAATAGTAGGATTTCCATTTCCTCTATTGTTGTCTAAAAAACAGACGGTTTTGCAAGATGGTCAAATCGTTTCCCAAGACCGCAAGTTTTTAGTGTTGCGCCTCTCTCCCAACATAAATGAAGAGATAGCCAAGGTGCAAAAGCAGAATGCAAGTGGAGTGGAGGATGGGCATAAATATCGGGTAATTTCGGAATGCGATATTTCTTGTGATGAGAATAACCAAGTCAAGGTAACTTTAGGTGTGAAGCAGTTTTCGCAGGCTACCGTCATTGTATCTACCTTGAGTGGAATGTTGTTGCGTAGGAAAACTTGGCAGTGTCAGTCCTCGCTGCAAAACGAAATCTTGGTCGATTGCTCAGGTTTCTCTCTCGGTCAATATACCATAAGTATAGAGGTCGGTGGCGATATGGTTAGTAAAAAGTTTGTAGTTAAATAGATAAGGAGAAAAATATGAAAACTCTTTTGGCGTATATTGTATTAATCAGCGTGGCGCTGATGTGTCCTGTGCTTTCTTCGGCAAGTGATAACGATGATGTTATTGTTATAGACACATTGTCTTCTGATCGAATAGCAACTTATGATAATGGTGTATTCGATCCATATAGCATTAACAAGCCCAATGTGACATTGCCTTCTCCAGAAGCTCAGAAACTTGGTGAATATAATGGGTATCCCGTGTCTCCAGCCACGGGACTGGTTGACATCAATATTCCTCTTTTTAATTTGGATTTCTTTAAACTGTCCCTGCCTTTCAACTTGACTTCCCATTCCTCTGGCATCAGAATCCAAGACGAACCAGGGATGGTTGGCTATGGCTGGACTCTTCAACCTGGCTATCGCATTTCACGCATTGTTATGGGAAAGCCAGACGATGTATCATGTCGTATAACGCAAGAAATTGTAGGCAATGTTGGTGTTAACAGTCCTCTGACTACGAAGATTCAAAGTGCAGTCCCTGCATCTGTCTGTGACAATGGTGGAAGCGGTTATGATTTTGACACTGTGCGCTATGATGTACAACCTGACATTTTTAGCATAAGTATTCCTAAAGTATCAGCTAGTTTTATACTAGAGAATACAGGTTTCAGTTATTCTGTAAAAATGCTAAACTCATGCGCTTTGAAGATTATGCCTCTTCAAATACTACGTAATCGCGAATTAACATTACTTGGCTTTAAAGTGTTGGATGACCAAGGTAATGTATATTACTTTGGCAGCGAAGAATACAGTGGTCGCCAAAGACTCGATTATGAGGAATATACCAATACAGAAATGTTACCAGCCGTATCAAGTTGGATGTTGCGGAAAATAGAGTCACCTCAGGGTAACACCACTTTCAGGTACGCTGATTATACATACAACTCATCTTTTGTTCAGGAATGTGGTACCTTGCTAGATAATGGCACCAGCAGTGGACATAGTGGTGTCATGGACTACAAGGACTTGACTAACAACCAGTCTTATAGCGTATCCTACTATAACGAACATCCTGCGACTTACAATGTCAAGTTATTGAGTGGCATAGACAATCCTATGTTTTCTTGCAGCTTTGCTTATACTAATGGCGTAATTGCTTCTATCACAATAAAAAACAAGGACGTGTCTCCTACAATAGTCAAGCAGATTTCGTTTGTTCATGGCTCAGACAATAAGTTCTTAGACCGCCTGTTCGTGTCAGGTGAAGGTTATTATGACTTTACTTACAACCGTCAAGATGGTGATACCAAGCCAAAGGCAATAGATTGGTGGGGGTATTTCAATGGTACAATAAACCAAACTAGTAATCTTCCATCAGTTTCGTTGGACTTGGTGAAAAAAGAAGTATCTAATGGCACATCAGCCAAATTTAGCTTTGGGCATGCAGCCAATCGTGAGTCGAAAGAAAGTTGTATGGTGGCAAAGTCTTTGATAAAGATAAAATATCCCACAGGTGGCATCTATACCATAAATTATGAGGCAAACAAGGATGATGCTGGTAACATTCGTGGTGGATTGCGTGTAAAATCAACAGAGAACTACGATCCTGTTCAAAATACTACGACAGTGAAATCATATACATATTCAGAACCTCATTTCTTCTCTTCGTTGAATGACTTTAAGAATCTCATAACCACGACAAAGTTATGTTACGCCAAACATTTTGTTATTTCAGGAACTCTACCTATGGGGGTAAGCTATAATACAGTTCGTTGCCGAAATATCAGTACGTTCTCATCAGTCATCAACATGAGTAGCACTCCTGTGTACTATGGTAAGGTACAAGAGACGGTGAATGGACATATAACCACCTATCATTATACTTACAATGGTGATGTTTTGAGTTATAGTTTGACAAGCTTGGGTGGTGATGTCAAGGGATACTACCCAACGACTATCAATCATTGTGTGAATACGGAACCTTTGTTGGTACAAGAGGAAACAAGTAGCATAGATGGTAATATCTTGATAAGAAAAGACTACCAGTATGAGACATTTGCCCCTGTCACTTATATTGGTAGGTATGTAGTTCCATACCTCCATTATGTGCAAGTTCCAGGCTCTTCCTGCGATGGCAACTCAAATGCTTTGCAAATCATCGTCAACAGCACCACTTACGCAAGTTACTTTGGAGAACCTTTTGCCTTTGGTACTTACTACCTTTATGGTGGTATTAACAATCTTGTGTCCACAGCCACCACCACTTATACACCGCAAGGCTCTATCGTACAAAAGGAACAGTTGGGTTACAAGTCTTCTTATCCATATCTCCTGGCCGACAAGACGCAAAGTGATAGCAGGAATGGAAGTTATACGGAAAGGTATTATTATCCGTTTGAGCTCTCTTCCATCCGAGGTAAGGCTGCACTTACAAGTGAAGAACAAAACGGTATCCAGTCTTTGCAGAATGGTAACATGGTATCTTCAATAATAGAGCAAGACCTCGTGCATGCAAATTCCTCAGGTAATGAAAAAACAATTTGGAGTAAACTTTACGGCTATAAAATGCTACGGTCGAATCTTGTAGTGCCAACCTCTGTGTTCCTAAGCAAGGGAACTGGTGCTTTTGTCAACAAGATTAAGTTTGGAAATTATGATACGAATGGAAATCCTACAACCATCATATACAATGTCGTAAACACGACCACTGTAACATGGAACGGCATGTATCCAGCTTCAGTGAAAGAAGGTTCTCAGACTACCTTATATAACTATAATCCTTATGTCGGTCTTTTGAGAGTGACAAAGCCAAATGGGGAAGTGGAAAGCTACAAGTATGATGATGAGCAACGCCTTCAAGAAGTAGGCAACATGGATGGCAAGACCGTTCTCAAGTTCGATTATTACAGGTTAAATAAATAGATGCTTATGAAGAAGAAGTATAATCTGTTGTTCGGGATATTACTTTTTGTCCCAAAGCTGTCATTGTCCCAAACTGCCAACTATATCAAGACATCAACCTACCTTGATGCCTCTGGCCGTTTTTGTGCCATAAGTACGGATTATTACAATGGCATAGGTAAGAAGATAGTTGCGGCGTCAAGTACGACAGCAGGAGGTTACACCCATACTCTAGCAGTTTATGGCAACGAAGGCCGATTATTGGAGGCATGGCAGCCTGTTGGATATTCCACTGAGAGCTATCAGCCAACCAACTCAATCTCCTCTTCCGCCAAGTCGTTCTATTCCGACCCATCGCCTTACACTCGCTATGAGTATGATGCGCTAGGTAGAGTGATAGGACAGACTGGTCCTGGTGACACTTGGTATAAGATGGGTAAGAAAATTAAAAAGTCTTATATTTCAAACTCAGCCAACTCCGTGATTTGCTATGAGGCTCCCACCGAGAGCAACAGTCTAGTGGAAAATGGTTGCTATAAGTCTGCCAGCCTCTTCTGCGAGGAAACAAAAGATGAGGATGGGCATACCTTGCAAGTGTTCATAGACTTGCAAGGTCGGAAGGTCTTGGAGCGCAGAGAAGGCAATAACGACACATATTATGTATATAATGATTATGGTGAACTGAGGTTTGTTCTTCCCCCAGGTTATCAGGATGGTGGGATGGTGGATAGCGATGCCTATGAGTATCGCTACGACGATCGTGGCAGAATGTTTTATAAGAAAGTGCCAGGCTGTGATTATGTGAGCTATGCGTATGACAAGGGCGACCGCCTCGCCAAGATTCAGGACGGTGTATTGCGTTCCAAGGGGCTATGGCGATTCATGCTCTATGATGATGTCTCCCGTCTTTGTCTTCAGGGTACCTGCACATCCTTCGACCTAGGCAATCGCTCGGCAACGGTAAGCTTCTCGGCTTCTCTAAGTGGCTTGTGTAATACAGGATATACGTTATTGGAATCAAGCGCATTGAGCAATGCAACCTTGGAAGTTGTTTATTATTATGACACCTACGACTTTCTGTCCTCTCCCCTGTTGAAGGGTTGCAACAATATCAGCCAACTTTCCAAGAGTGGGTCTGTCTCTGCCATAGGTTTGCTGACCGGCAGTGTGTCAAAGGCAACCGATGGTGGCAATCTTTATGAGGTGTTGTATTATGACAAGTTTGGTCAGGTGGTGGATTCTCGCCGCTCCTATCCGGGTGGTCACTTCCTTGCTACCACGACAAGCTATACTTTCACGAAAAAGCCAAGTACAATTACGACTAGTGTCCAATATAAAGGAATGACTACCAGCAGCACTTTGAGCTATGTATATGACAATTATGCAGACCAACTTCAGAGCGTGACGCTTTCTAGCGGAGGCAAGAGCCAAACGGTCGCACAATATGGCTATGATGCTGTTGGCAGGAATACCAGCAAGTCAAGACCTTCCTCCGTTGGCACAGAGAGTTATGCCTATAATGTTCGTAACTGGCTCACGGAAATATCCTCTCACCTTTTCACCGAGAAGCTATATTATGTGGATGGTGCGGCAACTCCATGCTATAATGGTAATATAGCTCGCCAGCAATGGAAGACAGGCAATGAAACTATGCTTCGTGGGTATGACTTTAAGTACGATGTCTTGAACCGTCTAATTTCTGCTACTTATGGCGAAGGAGCTTCCTTGTCGGACAACAAGAATCTCTATGATGAGAGCATAGGAAAGTACAATGCCAATGGATCAATCCTGTCCTTGCATCGCAATGGCAAGATGAATAGTGGCAGCTTCGGCCTAATAGACAATCTGAGCTATATCTTGGATGGCAATCGCCCGATAAAAATCTCGGACTCGGCAACAGCCTTGGCTTATAGCGGTAGTTTTGATTTCAAGGACAATGCAAACCAAAGCGTAGAATATACCTATGATGCAAATGGTTCTATGACCAAGGATGCGAACAAGGGCTTGTTCATCACTTACGACAATAACAACATACCGAAGTTAATGGACTTCGGGAAAGGAAAAACTATCAGTTACAACTTCTCTGCCTTGGGAGAGAAGCTGCAAGTGAAGCATGTGCTTTCCGGAACGACAAGTACGACGGATTACATAGGCTCTTATATCTTTAAGAACGGAAGTTTGAACAAACTTCTGTTCGATGGTGGCTATTGTACATTTAGCGGAAATACACCGCAGTTCCATTATTATAGCCTCGACCACTTAGGCAATGTTCGAGTAGTGGCAAATGAGGGTGGGGCGTTGGAGCAAGCCGTCCATTATTATCCCTTTGGTGCCATTTTTGGTGATGTTGATACAAATGAAGACCTGCAATTATACAAGTACAATAGTAAGGAGCTAGACCGTATGCACGGATTGGATTGGTATGACTATGGTGCAAGAATGTATGATGCTGCTATAGGGTATTGGAATGGAGTGGATAAATTGAATGAAAAATATTATCCGTATGGACAATATGCTTACTGTTTAAACAATCCACTGATAGCAATAGATATAGACGGATTGTATCCTAAGTTTTTGCTTAAATTTCATAAAGCAGGATTCTTTAGATCTGACTATTATACATTAAGACCATCTGCAGCATATTTGCTTTCAGAAATATCAGGGGTAAATAGTGAGTATATTAAAAATGTAAATATAATAAAACGTGGTTTTGGCAAATATATACCACTATACGATACGAATCAGGGCGGTGGTGCCATAACATTGGGGGATGGTCCATATTCTGCTGCGATTTATTTGACAGAGAATTATTTTGAAGATAATCCTACGGCATATAACAACAATGGTTATGGTCAAGATCTTTATAATTGGATAGGGCTGTTAAGCCATGAAGTGAAACATTTAGACCATATCAAGAACAGCAATGGAAAAGGAAGATATATTCTAAGTTTTGGCTTAGATTATCTAAGATATGGACATGATAATACACCTAGAGAAAAAGAAGCGATTAATAAGTTTAATAGTTTTAAAAGCTTTTGGAAATACGTGAACAAAAACTATGGGAAAAATGCTTTGGAAAAATTATTTCAAAACGAACAGTCTGAAACACTTATAATAGAAACTTTAAAACAATGGCTATATGAGTATAGAGAAAATGAAAAGAAATAGTTATATATCAATATTGATAGGAGCATGTCTTTGGGAGAGTTGCCAAAATAATCAGATGTATTTTGATGAGCCTACCCAATGTTTGGTGTCTGCTGATGGCTATGATTTACGATGGGTTTATGTTGATAATGACACACAAAACATGTCTTATTTGATTTATCGTAAAGGTCGACATAAAAGCACATTAAATCTTCATAAAATTAAATATGGAGAACTGTTTTACACGAAAAATGATAGTCTTGTACCTCAACATTTGCTACATTATGTTTATGCACCTAATTGCCATTATGAAGTGATAAATGCTACGGAGGGAGATGCCACTCCATGCCGTATTTTTCTAGCAACAGATTCTGTGGGTCACTTTAGAGAAATTCAAAACGAAAATATTGAATGATATGATGTATAAGTTATCCAGAAGTCAAGCACCGTCTATGTGCCTTTCTTGAGGGCTGGGAAGTCAGGCGTCAAGATGCGGATATTTTTTGAAATCGCTATCGGATGAAAGAAAAAAATGCCGGGCGCATCTTGAAAAAGATGGCTCGGCATGGTTTTGGGGAAGCTTTCCTGTTCTAGGGGGGACCAAGCGATGGAATCGCTTGGAACGGAGGCAAGCTTGCTGCTTGCTGCCCCCTTGCTCCTTGCTTCTTTGCTTTTTCTTCTTACTTCACACTCCATTCGAAGAGACCGCAGGAATGGGTTTCCGGCTGTTTCAGTTCGAGCTTCACAGCCTTGGTCTTCACTGGGTCGAAATTCACGATGCAGGCTACACCACGCTTGCATGGATAAGCATCGGCTCCTGGAACTTCCTTCCAGTTGCCTGCCTCGTCCTGATAGTAGAGTTTCCAGCTGTCTGGCACCTTGCAACCGCCCCATGGCTGGTCGTCGTACCAATATACGGTGCTGGTCTTGATCTCCTTGCTCTCAGGGAAGGTGTAGGTAATCCACTCTGTAGTGTTCTTCTTAGGCCACCAGTGGATGTATGGGATAGAGCGGTCATTCTCATCGGCAGGAACCAGTCCGTCGGTAATGCTGCTCTTTGCTGGCACTGGAGAAGAGAATTCTACCTTAGCCTGTGCGGCGAGAGTTGCAGGAGCTGATGGCTTTGCTGCTTTGACATCCTGTGGTAACCATACCTTCATGTTGCCGTTGCCACGATGAGCCCAGGCGAAATATGGGATGAGGGTCAGAGTCTGGTCCTTGGTACTCAGCTTGCCGCTCTTGTCGTAGGCGAGGGTCTGCACGTTCTCGGTCAAGGTCTCCATGTTCTGACCCTTGTAGAGTGTCAGTACATTTTTGTATTTTGAGTCAATGAAGCCATCGTAAGAGAGCTTGCCCTCAGCGAACTGAGGTTCGCGGTTCTCCAGGATGCTCATGATGTCGAAGCCCTGGTTGTCTGGCCACTCTGCGCAATATACGATAGGACCACGCTCGATGCTGATACAGCCACGGTCTGCCTCTACCTTATTGTTGGCACGTACGGTGCGCGCCTCCATATCGAAGTGAATGCGAACCACATCGCCCTTCTTCCACTTGCGGTTGATGGTATAATAGCCATCCTCGGTCACCTTACCCTCTACTTTCTTGCCGTTTACGGTGATGGTATAGCCCAGTCGCTTGCCGTCGCTGTAGTAGTAGAGATCAGATGGTACAGGCTGACCCTTCACCCATCCAGGGATGCGGATCTTCATGCCAAACTGACCAGCCTTGTTGTCATCCACCTTGATAGCGATATCTCCGTTCCAAGGGTACTGTGTATCCTGGCTCAGGGAAACCTTCTTGCCGGCTACCTTCAGAGAAGAAGAGTTGCTGAGGAAGAGGTTGACATATACATTCTTATCCTTTACGGCATATACATAGCCCGGGAGGGATGGCAGGAAGCGGCAGATGTTGCTAGGGCAGCAGGCACAGCCGAACCAAGCCTGACGCTGATGCTGCCCCATGCTCTCCAATGGGTTAGGGTAGAAGAAGCCGCCGCCGTCCATGCTCACACCACTGATGAGACCATTGTAGAGAGTACGCTCCAAAACATCGTAATACTTGCTCTCGCCATGGAGGAGGAAGAGACGGTAGTTGACATAAACATTACCGATGGCAGCACAAGTCTCGCAGTAAGCACTCATGTTTGGCAGATAATAGTTAGGTCCGAAAGCCTCACCATTGTTAGTGGCTCCGATACCGCCAGTGATATAGAGTTTCTTGCTTACGATGTTGTCCCAGATGCGGTCGATGGCGTGGATATAAGCGGTATCGCCAGTGAGGGCGGCTACATCTGCCATGCCGGCATACATATAGGTGGCACGTACGGCATGTCCCACAGCCTCATCCTGCTCCAATACAGGTTTGTGGCTCTGTGAGTATTCTGTCTGAATCTTGGTCTTGCCACGATAGTCGAGGAAGAACTTAGCCTCGTCCAGGTATTTCTTGTTGCCAGTGGCGAGATAGAGTTTGCAGAGAGCCATCTCTGCTATCTGGTGTCCTGGTACCACGCAAGCCTGACCTGCCTTAGGACCTACCTCCTTAACCACGCAGTCGGCATAGCGGATGGCGATATCGAGGAACTTGCGGCTACCTGTAGCCTGCCAGTGAGCCACGGCACCCTCCACCATATGGCCGAGGTTGTAGAGCTCATGGCTCAAGTCTTCCTCCATGCTCCATCGAGTGTCGCCAGCCCAGAAGTGAGGATGCTTTGGGTTTTGGGTGCGGGCTGTGTAGAGATATCCATCAGGCTCCTGAGCCTTACCGATGATGTTGAGCACACTGTCGATATAAGCCTTGAGTTTCTGGTCTGGATAGGTCTGGAGCACGTAGCTAGCGCCCTCGATAGTCTTGTATGGGTCGGTATCATCGAAGCTGTAAGGCATCAGCTTGCCCACGTCGTAACTGTCGCTAGGGTGAGCGGCGCGCTCAAAGTTCTTGTATCTGCCCTCTGTCTCGCACTTGCTGAAAGCCAGTGGGATGGTTACCTTGCGAGAGGTCTCGATACGCTGTCCCCAGAACGAGTTGTTCCAAACCTTCACTGAGGTGAAAGGCACCGGTGTGATAGGGTAGCCCCCCGAACTCTTGTTTACCTTCTGTGCCGAAGCAGGCATCAATGCCAATGCCGCCAAGGCTGATGTCATCAAAATCTTTTTCATGTATTGCTAGTTTATTTTGTTTGTTTTTTGTAAGGGATGTATTCATCCCAGAGTTTCAATGAGTGCAGATAGCCGGAGAATGGCCATGCCTCTTCGGCGTTCTTGCCCAGCAGCATAAACTGCGATGGCTTGACGAGAAGCTGAATATCCTTCTGGCTGATGAGCTTGTCGTTGATGTAGATGCTTTCGATTCTGCCATCGAAGCAGACATATACGTGCTGCCACTTGTCTTCCAGGGTCTTCATCTCCTTGTAGCCGGCATCCTCGTACCATCCATAGTGATTCATCACACCGCAGCGTGGTTCGGTGCCGTTTACCAGCATCAGCTTCTCCAGTTCATCGTGCGAAGAGGTGAAATCGGCTACGCATTCATTCTCGGCAATCTCCGGATTCAGAATCCATGCCTCGATGGTGTATGGAGCGTTGTCGCGGATGGTGGCAGGGAGCATGAAGTTGCTTCTGTAACTCTCCTTGCCGGTAAAGGCGAATGCCTTCTTGCCCTCTATGGTCTTGATGATGGCTGCAGTATCGTGCTGCGTCTCAAACTCGCCCTTGAGGTGAACATCCAGCGGACTGCCGTTCTTGATGTAAGGTATGGTATCGCCCTCGTTGTAGTAGTCAGCGCTGATATCTACCACCAGTCCCTGACAGTTCTTGTCGGCTACTGCCTCACGCACGATGTTGCTCTGGGCATCGAAAGCCTTTTCAGCAGCCTCCTGTTCCCAGTTATAATAACGGAGATTGGTGAGGATAAATTGCTTTTCGCCTGAACTAATTTCCAGTTTTCCTTCAGAAAGATTCAGACGAGGATCGTTTTCATCTATCTGATGCCAGCTTCCGTTGTCGAAAGCCTGGGCGGTGAGGGTGTGCTTGCGTGCCTTGTTGAGCTGCGGATGAGTCATCGCCAGCTGGGCACCCGGTTGCAGGGTGATGGCATCTTTGCCAGCCATACGCTCTCTGAGGGCGGTGCCCTGAAGAAGTGAGAACTTGCCGGCGAGCATTCCTTCGTTGTTATGCCAGTTAGTGCCATCGAAATCAGCTGCTGTCAGACCGAGCCACTGCTGTGGGGCAGAATCTTCTACGGAACCGTAAACCTTGATGTTCCAGATGGCGCCACCGAAACCGTTCTTCTGTCCACCGGTATAGGTGAGACGGATGTACTGTGCCTTGGCATTTCCGAAATCTACCATTGGCGAACCAGCCAGACGGTTCTGTCGCTTGTCGGAGAAGGTCTGCCAGTGCTTGCCATCATTCGATGTCTCGATGAGATACTGATAGAACTGTGTTCCGTATTCAAACTGAGTCCAGATGCTCTTGATGCTCTGCTTCTTGCCCAGGTCAATCTGAATCCAAGCCGGTCCGGTGGTGCGAGGACGCCAGAGTGTGCCGTTGTTGTCATCAACCGCATATTCCGGACGGAAATCATTGTCATAATAAGAGGATGCGGTAACTTTGGCACCGAAGGCGAGGTTCTTAGCCACCTTCATCTCCGGTTTCAGATCGAGACCTTCGTGGGTTGGAACGACCTCCTTGATGGTACCGTCTGCATTGAATTCGAGTTTGTCGATAGCCACCTGACGATGGAATCCACGGTTGGAATGCGGATTGTCGTGGCGATGATATACGATGTAGTAGTTGTCGCCTTCCTGCAGCACGCTGTTGTGTCCCGGACCGTGAACAGTTCCGTCGGCATTGGTCTTGAGGATAGTGCCGTGATAGGTATAAGGACCGAGCGGACTCTTGGCTGTGGCGTAATCCACACGATAGCTGGCATCCTCGCAATGTTCGCAGGAGTAGAGGAAGTAGTAGATGCCGTTGCGCTTGAAGACGAAAGGAGCCTCGAAGAAGTGAGTAACCTCGGTGTTCGGGATGAGCTTGGTTTCGCTGAACGATTTCATGTCAGGATTCAGCTTACCTGCTCCGCAACCGAAGCCTTTGTAGATGCCCCATGTGCCCCAATACATATAGACCGAACCATCATCATCTCGGAAGGTCTGACCATCCAGGGTGATGGCATTCTTCACAAATCTATCCGGTACGAGCACGGCTTCGCTCTCGCCCAGCACATTCTTCCAAGGACCGCGAGGGGTATCGCCCACACCCAGATGGAGCTTGCAAGGCTGGCAGTAGAGATAGTAATACTTGCCGTCGGTCTCGTTCTTCATCACGTCCGGTGCCCAGATCCAGTGGCTGTCCGGCCAGTTCATCGGCATCAGGGTCCAGTTCTTGAAATCCTTGCTGCACCAGAGCTGTGCCGGTCCGAAACCGGCTCCGCTACCGTCTGTGGTAGCATATATATAATAGGTGTCGCCAAACTTCTTGATGGTTGGGTCGGCAAAATAACCAGGCAGGATAGGGTTGCCTGCTCCCGGAGTGTTGTAGGCAGCCTTTTGGGCAGAACCCGTCTGAGGTGCTGCCACGGCTGCTGTTACGAACAGTGTTACAATTATATTTTTATTAACCATAAAGCTTTTTTTTATATAATGTTTATTTCTTGATAACCTTGATGACGAATCCACCGCCCGAAGCAAGATGAATCTTCATTTCCGATTTCTGATTGATAATGGAGTTCTCTATCTTGTAATCCTCGGCATCGTGGTTGGCATTGATGCCATCCTTCAATACGATTGCTTCGTAATCTCCATCTGCGAGGAAATCAAACTTCAGGGTGAGCGTGCGCTCATCCCAGTTGCTCTGACCGCCAACATACCAGTCGTTGCCCTTTTTTCTGGCGGTAACGATATACTTTCCGATTTCGCCTTGTGGCACGATGGTCTTGTCGAAGACTACAGGCAATGAAGCGATGTATCGGGTGTATGGCTCATCCGTCTCATAGTTGGTAGGAGTGTCGGCGAGCATCGTAAACGGACTGTCCTGTACGATGTAGCAGGCAGCCTGGTGGCATCGGGTACCCATCGAAATCGGTTTGGTGTAGATTGGCTTCCAGTTGTCACGGGTTCCGTTTCTCATCGCTCCCGGTGTGAAATCCACCTGTCCTGCCATCATTCGGATGTATGGGAAGGTGACGTCGTAGAGCGGCATATCATTCTTGGCTTCCGTCCAGCGGCACTCTTCCATACCGAAGACACTCTCGTAGTTGAGGATGTTAGGATAGGTGCGGTTCAGGCCGTGTGGCTTGTAGATGCCATGCAGGTCGAGGATGAGATGATGCTTGGCGGTGCAGGCAGCCAGGCGTTCCACCATTTCAATGGCGGTCTGGTCGTCGCGGTCCATGAAATCCACCTTGAATCCCTTGATGCCCATATCGGCATAGGTCTTGCAGATGGTTTCCAGGTTCTCGTCCATCACGTTGAAGACTGCCCATAGCACGATATCCACGCCCTTGCTCTTACCATATTCTATGAGCTTAGGCAACTGGATATCGTCTATTGGTTTCAGAATGCTTCCCTCTTTCGAGTTGTACCATCCTTCATCAAGGACGATGTATTCCAAACCGTGATTATGAGCAAAATCTATGTAATATTTGTAAGTTTCGAAGTTGATGCCTGCCTTGAAATCCACACCTTTCAGATTCCAGTCGTTCCACCAGTCCCAAGCCACCTTGCCCGGTTTGATCCAGGAAGTATCGCCAATCTTGTTGGGAGCAGCCAGGGCGTACACCAGATTGTTGGTTGGCATCTGGGTATCGTGCTCTGTGATGGCGAAGATGCGCCAAGGATAATTGCGCTTACCGGTGCTGGTTGCGATGTAATCGCAGGTGCTCTTTACGTGGCTCATGTGTCGCCAAGGGTAGTAAGCCATCTCTTTAGGATAAGGAGCAAAGGCGGCTCTCAGGATACCCTTCTCTTGATCCTGTTCGCTGCTGTTAGCTTTCAACCACATGCCCGGATACTTCTCCAGATCGCTCTCCAGGATGGTAACCTTCGCCTTTCCGCAATCTATGGTTGCTGGCAGGAAGGCTAGATCCTGCTTGGCAGTATCGAGCCGAGTCTCGTGATAGATATTCTGGAAAGCCATGGTAAAAGGCTTTTCTGGAGTCGTGGTGTAAGGCAGCCATGCCTTTCGGTCCTTGCCGAACTGGTAGGCGGCGGTTTCATTCAGGATGATGGTCTTGCCTTTTCGCTGGGTGTAGAAGCGGTAGGCAACTCCCTCATCATAAGCTCTCAGGATGATGCCGAAACCGTTCTTCAGTTTCAGGTTCAGCTCCTGATAGCTGGTTTCGATGCTTGGCTGGCGATAGAACGGTGCCTGGATGGTTTCCCTGTGGTTGGAGATTTTGCGACTCGCAACCTTCGGATTCTTGCCCAAGTCCATTCCATCGCTCAGCACTACACCTATTGAAGACTCCTGCAAGAGCTTGGAGCCGTTGTATTTAAAATTTAATGAGAGAGCTTTGTCAGTGCTCAGTTCAGCCACAATCTTTCCGTCAGGCGATTTCACCTGATAGCTTTCTGCTGATGCCGTAGCCCCTATATATAATAAGGTGGCGATGAAGAAGAGTTTCTTTACCATAACTTTCTAGGTTTATTTTGTTTTGTCTTTTTTGTTATTTGATTATTCAGAGAAACGTTTTTGCCTTTTCGGCGAATCTCTTTCGTTTCTGCTGCAAAATTACTAAGAGAATCGGGTATTTGATGGAAATAAAGTCCAAAAGACTGCAAAAATCGTATCAGAGGGGTGCAACTAGACGATTTTGTTATCTTTGTGCACGATACTTTTACGACAGCACGTTTTTTTTCTGTTATTTTGCAGCCAGAAAATTAAACGAAACAAAAATAAACCTAGAAGATATGGATTTAAAGCAGTTTACATTATTGATAGGTGTAGCCAGTTTGCCATCCTTGGCAACGGCAGCCACTGTTTATCGCACCATCTCCAAGGTGGCTGCGGTAACAGTGGATTGTCCGGAGGGCACAGCTCCCCGACTTCCTAATCTCGTATGGGTAACCTATTCTGATGGTTACTCAGAATATCGGCAGGTGCGCTGGGCTAACTCTCCGCTTGCTGATGAACAGGCTGAGGCTGATGCGCAGAAGCATCCTGCGGGAAGCCTATATGAGATAGGTGGTTTTGTGATTGGTGATGAGACTACCGACAATGGTTATCCTGTCAAGGCACAGATCAAGGTGGTGGCAGGAGGCTATCAGACTCCTGAAAAGGAAGTGGCTCATACCTTCTCGCTCGCTGATGTGAGCATAGATGGTGACAACCGACTCACCCACAACCGCGATGAGGCTATCCGCGAAATCTGTTCCTGGGATGTTACCCAGCAACTCTACAATTATCGCGATACCTACGGACTCAGTACCGAGGGCTATACCAAGAGTGATGGCTGGGATTCGCCGGATACCAAACTCAAGGGTCATGGATCAGGTCACTATATGTCGGCTATCGCACAGGCATACGCCGTGGCAACTAACCCAGAGCAGAAAGCCATCCTCCGCCAAAACATCACCCGAATGGTGAACGAGTTGCGACAGTATCAGGAGATGACCTTCGTATATAATAAGGAACTGAAGCGCAACTGGGAGGCTCGTGATTTCGCTCCTGAGGCAGAACTCAGAGAGATGAAGGGCACCTGGGCTGCCTTTGATGAGTATAAGAAGCACCCTGAACTGTATGGTTACGGTTACATCAACGCTATTCCGGCTCAGCATTGCGCCCTGATAGAAATGTATCGTGCCTACAACAACTCCGATTGGGTTTGGGCACCTTATTACAGCGTACACAAGCAGCTTGCCGGTCTGATAGACATTGCAACCTACTTTGATGATAAGGAAATCTGCGATAAGGCACTCCTCATCGCCAAGGATATGGGACTCTGGGTATGGAACCGCATGCACTACCGCACTTACGTGAAACAGGACGGCACCCAGGATGAGCGCAGAGCCAAGCCGGGCAACCGCTACGAGATGTGGGACATGTACATCGCCGGTGAGGTGGGAGGTATGAGTGAATCGCTCTCCCGTCTTTCAGAGATGGTTTCCAATCCGGATGAAAAGGCAAAACTCCTCGAGGCAGCCAACTGTTTCGACGCACCTAAGTTCTATGATCCGCTGAGCAAGAACATCGATGACATCCGCACCCGCCATGCCAACCAGCATATTCCGATGATTATCGGAGCGCTGCGCAGTTACAAGAGCAATCAGAAGCCATATTATTATAATCTGGCACAGAACTTCTGGAGTCTGGTGCAGGGCAGATACATGTATGCGATGGGTGGTGTAGGCAACGGAGAGATGTTCCGCCAGCCATATACCCAGATTCTGAGCATGGCAACCAACGGACTGCAGGAAGGCGAATCTGAGGCTTATCCGGATATCAACGAAACCTGCTGCGCGTATAACCTCGTCAAACTGAGCAAGGATCTGAACTGTTATAACCCTGATAATGCACAGTATCTCGACTATATCGAGCGCACGCTGTATAATCAGATTATCGGTTCGCTCAATCCGGACCAGTATCAAACCTGCTATCAGTATGCAGTAGGTCTGAATGCCACCAAGCCGTTCGGCAACGAGACTCCTCAGAGCTCTTGCTGCGGTGGTACAGGTTCTGAAAACCATACCAAGTACCAGCAGTCGGCTTATTTTGCCAACGATCATACCCTCTGGGTGGGACTCTATATGCCAACCACCCTCCACTGGAAGGAGAAGGGTGTGACCATCAAGCAGGATTGCCTGTGGCCGGCACAGCATTCAGCCATCAAGATAACGGAAGGCGAGGGTAATTTCACCCTGAAACTCCGTGTGCCATACTGGGCAACTCAAGGTTTCTCCATCAAGGTGAACGGCAAGGAAGTGGCAAAGAGCTATCAGCCTAGCACCTATGTAGACCTGGAGCAGAAGCACTGGAAGGTGGGCGATGTCGTGGAAATCGACATGCCGTTCAGCAAGCATATCGAATATGGTGCCGACAAGCTTTCGAGCGATGTGGCAAGTATGGACGGTACTCCGCTGAAGACATCCTGGGTAGGAACCCTGATGTACGGACCATTGGTGATGGCGGGTACAGGCGCACAGACCTGGAACCAGGCTACGCTGAACATAGACTCCAAGTTGAGTAATATCACCGTGGGCGAATCGAACGGCGTGACAACAGGTGCAGGAGCCAATCTCCTTACCCTGAAGCTGGATGGTAAGGAATTCCAGCCTGATTATTACCGCAACGCCAACAGTACCCACTACTATCGAATCAACCTGACCGATGCCAAGAGCAAGAAGAGCAAGAAGGTGAAGATAGATTTCAGTGAATTGAATTCTCTCCTGAATCTTGCCGCAGAGCGCAAGGCTGACCAGGAGAAGTGGAATGCCCTCTCTCAGAAGGTTCCGGAGTATGCTCCATGGGCACCGTTCGGATATGAGCGCATGCAGAAGGTAATGGCTCAGGCACAGGAGCTGGTGGCAAAGGGCAAGAAGAAGGTAACCCAGGACGAACTGGAAGGTACTACAGCCATCCTGAACCGTGCCATCAACACGATGCGCCCTGGCAACCTTGCCGAGATGGAAGACCTCCGAGAACTCTCCGGTCTGCTTCGCCGTGCCGGTTGGCCGGATGACAACACCAGCGAGGAACTTAAGGACGCTATCAGTTATGGCAGAATGGTTCAGAAATACGTGACCGACGGAAGTGGAACCCACGACATGATTCATGCCGCTGTGGGAAAACTGAAGAAGGCGATGAAACAATAAAGACATTGAAACAACAAAACAAATAAGCATTAAAGACAACAAAGACATCATTTAGAATAAACAACATTTAAGAGTAGCAAAATCGGCTAAAAGACGAAAATATCGTCTAAATCGCCAGGTTTGGACGATATTTTCACTCTTTTAGACGATAATATGGCACGAAATGCAAATTTTTGTGTTACTTTGCAATCGAAATTTAAACAATAATAAACCTAGAAAAAATAGAAAATGAGACAGACACAAATCATTTCAGGCTTTGTACATAGCCAAGCTTATGTAAAAGCCATCGCGTGTTTGGTCCTTGCATGTGGGGGGGCATTACCTACTCTAGCTGCAAGTGAGACCTTATCAAACCCTAAGGTAGAGGAAGCTCAGCAGAGTGAAATTACCGTAAAGGGTACAGTTGTTGACGATGCCGGTGAGCCAGTCATCGGAGCTACCATTATGGAAAAAGGAACCCGTAATGGTACGGTTACTGATATTGATGGTAACTATGTTATTAAGGTAAAGCGTAATGCTCAGTTGGCTATTTCTTACTTGGGATATTCTACCCAAGTAGTTCCTGCCGGAACTTCAAAAGTGGTTTTGAAAGCCAACGATACTAAACTGAATGAAGTAGTGGTCGTAGGTTTCGGTACCCAGAAAAAGGTAAACCTTACTGGTGCTGTGACCGCTGTTTCGGGTGAGGAATTGGATAGCCGTCCTGTAAGTAATGCAACCCAGGCTCTGCAGGGTATGGTGGCTGGTTTGCAGATTACCCAGGCTGCAGGTAGTTTGGATGATACTCCAAGCTTGAATGTACGTGGTACAACTACAATTGGACAGGGTTCCAGCGGAAGTCCGTTGGTCTTGATCGATGGTATGGAGGGTGATATCAATACCATCAATCCTCAGGATATTGCCAGTGTATCTGTTTTGAAGGATGCTGCTGCGTCATCTATTTATGGTTCTCGTGCACCTTTCGGTGTCATATTGATTACTACAAAGACGGGTGGCAAGCGTGACAAGGTAAGTGTGAACTACAATAATAATTTCCGCTTCAGTACTCCTATTCGTATGAAGCATAGCATGAACTCTGTCGATTTTGCATGTATGCAGAATGATGCGAATACGAACATTGGTGGTGGTCAGCTTTTTACACCAGACCGTGTTCAGCGTATGAAGGATTGGATAGAGGGCGAATATGTTAATGCTGGTACCCGTAAGGATAAAAATGGCAATTTGATTTATTCTTTGGATGCAGATGCTAATGGCTATTGGTTGAGTGGATTTACCGATGGTTATGCTTCTACCGATTTCTATGATGCAATATACAAAAAGCATACATTCTCTCAGGAGCACAATGTAAGTGCAACCGGTGGTGACGAAAAACTCAACTACTATGCTTCTTTTGGATATTTAGGTCAGGATGGTTTGATTAAGGTTGCTGATGAAGGCAGTAATCGATATACTGCTACTGCCAAGATTTCTTCACAGTGGACGAAATGGATGAAGTTTAACTACTCTCTCCGTTTTATTCGCAAGGATTATCATCGTCCTCAGTCTTTGGGTTCTGGTGTATATGAATATCTTGGTGGACAGTGGCCATGTGTTCCTTTGTATGATAGAAATGGTAATCTCTATAATGAGATGGTAAATACCATGACTAATGGTGGTACATATCGTTATCAGAATGATGAGTATAATCATCAGGTAGGTTTGGACATCGAACCAATCAAAAATTGGGTTACCCATGCTATCTTCAACTATCGTACATCCCATAATGAGAGTCATACAGATATGCAGCATACTTATCTGTATAATCTGAATGGTGAGGCTTACGACCAGAATAATTTTACTTATGTAGGTGAAGACTACTATAAGGATAATTATACCAATTTCCAACTCTATTCAGAGTATTCGTTCAATTTGCAGAAGAAGCATAACTTCCATATTATGGCAGGTTTCCAGTCAGAGGATGAGCGTATGAAGTACAAATATGCAGATAGAGCTGGTCTCATCGTAGGTAATAAGCCTCAAATTGATGGTACAACTGGTATTGATGCTTATGGTAATCCTGTGGATCCATCTGTGTCTGGCAATATGAGCCGTTGGACAACTTGTGGTTTCTTTGGTCGTTTGAATTATGATTATCAGGGCAAGTATCTCTTTGAGGTTAATGGCCGATATGATGGTTCTTCTAGATTCCGTCCGGGAAATCAGTGGAAGTTCTTCCCATCTGTTTCTGCAGGCTGGAATATTGCACAAGAGAACTTTATGCAGCCAATCAATGATTGGATTGGTCAGTTGAAGCTTCGTGTATCTTATGGTAACTTGGGTAACCAGAATGTTGGTACTTACCAGACTTATCAGAAGATTGGTGTATATGCCAACAATGGTACATGGCTGCAGAATGGTTTGAAACCTATGACAGCTTGGGCACCAGGCCTGGTTTCTCAGAATTTGACATGGGAAACCATCCAGAGTTTCAACGTCGGTCTTGACTTTGCGTTCTTGAAGGATCGCTTGCATGGATCATTTGACTGGTATGTGCGTAAGACAAAAAATATGATAGGTAATGCCCCTGAGCTTCCGAGCATCTTGGGTACGGCTGTACCTGTTACTAACAATACCGACTTGCGCACTAATGGTTGGGAGTTGACTATCGGTTGGAACGATCGCTTGTCTAATGGCTTGCAGTATGGAATCAGCTTCAATCTCTCTGATGCCTATGCTACTATCACAAGATATCCTAATAACCCTTCTCATTCATTGGGTAACTATATTGAGGGACAGCGTATTGGTGATATCTACGGTTTTGAGACCATCGGTATAGCTAAGAGTCAAGAAGAGATGGATGCTCATATCGCAAAGGTTGACCAGAGTACAATTGACAATAACAAGTGGGGTGCTGGTGATATCATGTATCGTGACCTCAATAATGATGGTAAGATTTCCTGGGGTGCCAATACATTGGAAGATCATGGAGATCTTAAGAAGATTGGTAATTCCACACCACGTTATCTCTTCGGTATCGACTTGAATGCTGCTTGGAAAGGCTTCGATGTACGTTGTTTCTTCCAGGGTGTCATGAAGCGTGAGTATTGGGCTAGTACACGTTATTTCTTTGGTACTTTCGAATATGGTCGTTGGTATCAGGTCTGCCTGGATGGTTTGCAAGACTATTATCGTGACGAGAACTCTTGGTCTGTTGTCAATGGATTCCAGGAGACAAACAAGGATGCTTACTTGCCACGTGCAGCCTATAGCGCCAAGAATGAGCAGGTTCAGACAAAGTATCTGCAGGATGCTTCTTACATTCGTTTGAAGAACCTTCAGATTGGTTATACCTTGCCACAGGATTTGACACGTAAGATTTCTATTGAGAAACTTCGTGTTTACTTCTCGGGTGAGAACCTCTGGACAGGAACATCTCTCCGCAAGCAGTATGACCCAGAGACCATCGGTACATGGTATGGCAATGGATATCCATTGAACACAACCTTCTCTTTTGGTTTAAGTTTAACATTATAAATATTAGAATGATATGAAATTCAATATATCTTTAAAGGTTCTTCCTTTGTTGGCATGCGGTATGTTGATGGCTTCTTGTAATGATTTCCTGAAGCAAGAGCCTCTTACAGAGATTACTCCTACCGACTATTACAAGGATGCTACTCAGCTTCAAGCCGTAGCTAATGCTTTCTATCAGACTGTATTGCCATATCATAGTGGTGCAGGCTATGGTACATTTGCATACGATAATGGTACGGATAATCAGACCGGTTCTAATGGTGATTCTAAGTATAAGAAAGGTAGCTGGAAGACTAGTAATGACAACTCTTCATGGAGCTGGAACAATATTCGTGATATCAACTATCAGTTGAATATTGCACAGTCTAACTATGAAAATGGATTGATTGCGGGTGATGAAAATAAAATTCGTCAATATATTGGCGAGTTACACTTCTTCCGTGCCTATGCTTATTTCAGCTTGTACAAGAGCTTCGGTGACTTACCTATTGTGACAGAGGCCATGCCTGACAATGAGGCTATCCTTGTAGCAGCTAATAAGCGTAGTCCTCGCAACGAGGTGGCTCGTTTTATTCTTGCCGACCTGGATTCTGCTGTAACCTATATGGAACCTGATGGTTGGGAAGCAACCACTCGCATCTCTCCTGCTGTTGCTCATCTGTTTGCATCACGTGTAGCCTTGTTTGAGGGTTCTTGGTTGACCAACTTCGCTGGTACTCCGTTCGTTCCTAATGGTGAGGGATGGCCAGGAAAGGCAAAAGACTATAATGCCAATTATCAGTATCCTACAGGTAGCGTTGAGGCAGAAGCTAAGTACTTCTTCAAGAAGGCGGTTGATGAGGCTGCCATTGTTGGTGATGCTTATGTAGGTAAATTGGATAAGAATACAGGTATTGTACCTCAGTCTTTATCTGATACCAATCCTTATTTCTATAAGTTTGGTAATACCGATATGTCTGCCTATCCTGAAGTTCTTCTCTGGAAGGCCTATAATAAGGGTAAAGGTGTGACTGATAACATTGAGGTTGCTGTAAACCGTGGTAATACCTATACAGGTTTTACCCGTGGTATGATTGATGCCTTCCTAATGGAGGATGGTAAACCAACTTATGCTCATCATGATGGATATGTATATGAAGATACAACGACTTATGCTGTGGTTCGCAATCGTGACCCTCGTTTGTTTATCTTCTTGAAACGACCTGGTCAGAAGAACGTTCTTCAGGGTGAGGATAATACTATTGCAGCAGAGCAGGTTCGTCCTATAGAGCCAGTTCCACAAGTGTTTACCCGCTCGTTTGACGTAACTTATACTACTGGTTATGCTATTCGAAAGGGTGGTACGTTCAATCAGAACTTGGCAGAAAACCAGGCTGGTTATACTGCATCTATCACATTCCGTGCAACAGAGGCTTTGCTCAACTATATTGAAGCTCAATATATGCTCGACCATCATTTGGATGCAAAGAGCATTTCATATTGGAAGGCTATCCGTGAGGCTGCTGGCTTTACTGGTGAGGCTGCTGACCCTCAGACAACTATTGCTGCCACAGATATGGCACAGGAGTTAAAGGGTTATACCGATGGTTCTGGTACACAATATGATTGGGGCGCATTTTCAGCTGGCAAGGCATTGACTGATCCTACTTTGTATAGTATTCGTCGTGAGCGTCGTACTGAGTTGATGGCTGAAGGTCTTCGTTGGATGGATTTGATTCGCTGGCGTTCACTCGATCAGTTGATGAAACAGCCTTATCAGCTTGAGGGCTTCCATCTTTGGAATACTCCAATGGAAAAATGGTATACAGTAGACCAGTTGGTAGATGATGGTTCTGTTACTGCTACTGTATCTTCTCGTAAGTTGACAGAGTATTTCCGTCCTTACCAGATTGTTTCTACCAATATGCTTTACAATGGTATGACATGGTCTATGGCTCAGTACCTACAGCCAATGCCTTTGCGTCAGTTTATGCTTACTGCTCCTGACCATAAGACATACGGTGATTCTCCATTGTACCAGAATCCATACTGGCCAATGAAACCAGATGTAGCTGCGGAGCAGTAATGAGATTCCTTTGGAATAACGAATAATTCGCCCAATAGCAAAATACATAAGCTATTGGGCGTTTTTTTTCCAACTCTTTTGATTCCTGTATCTAATCAAAAACAACTTAAAATATAAATCATGAAACAAATTAAACTGAAAACGGGGATAATGGCAGTATTGTTATTGTTCTTTTTATTATCATTCGGCAGTTGCAGTTCCAGTAATGATTCCATAGGAACTGATACTCCTGTAAATCCCAAACCATCGGATGTGAAAGTGATGGATAAATCAAAGATTGTTGACTATAATAAGTATCATTGTCCTGCAAAATGGAATGAAGGATTTGAAAAGGGCCCTGACTATATGCTCCGCAGCGATGCCAGATGGTCGTGGTGGAGAATGAAGCAGAGCGAGCACTTCTTCGTGTTCTGGGAGCCTGGCTTTGGAGATAATCCTAATGCAGAATCTGTACCGGAGGCTTTGCGTGTGGATATTGATGACTTGTTGCAGAAGGCTGAGCAGTTCTATAAGACCAATGTAGAGAAACTCGGTATGGCAACTGTCGGACAGGGAAAATCGGTTCTTGACAATCATAAGATGCAGATTTATCTCCTTTATCAGACAGAATGGCTTGCCACAGGTTCTGGCTATGATGACAAGATAGGTGCCCTTTGGATAAATCCATCTACCTGCAAGCCGGTTGGTTCAACCATCGGTCATGAAATAGGACACTCTTTCCAATATCAGGTTTCTGCCGACAAGCTCTTTGCGGGTGAGGTTACGCCAATAGATAAGGCTGATGGTTCTCAGTTGGTGCCTGCAGGTTTCCGTTATGGCTTTGGTGAAAATGGAGCAGGTGGTTGTGCTTATTGGGAACAATGTGCCCAGTGGCAGTCGTTCCAGGATTATCCTAACGAGTGTTTTGACCAGGACGCTCATTATGCTGTTTGGCTGAAGAATCATCATCGCCACTTCACCCATGAGTTCATGCGTTACGCAAGCTACTGGTTCCAGTATTGGTTTACTGAAAAGCATGGCATCGAGTCATACGCCCGTATCTGGAAAGAAAGCAAATATCCTGAGGATCCTCTCCAGACTTATATGCGCATCTATTGCAACAATAGTCTTGATGCACTCTACAAGGATTTGTATGAGTATAGTGCTCATTGTGCTGATTATGATTTCAAGGCTGTGCATCAGTATAAGAAGGAGGCGGCCATCAACTATTCTACCAAACTGTATAAGAACGATGGCTATTATCAGGTGGCTTATACTAACTGCCCGGGTACAACAGGTTTCAATCTCATCCCGCTGAATGTTCCTGCTTCGGGCAAGGTAGGTGCAACGCTTGAGGGTTTGGCTCCTGGCTCTGCTTTGGCAGCTGCTGATCCTGGTACTGTGGTAGATGGAGATGGTAATGCCAAGAGTACTGTGACCAAGTATAATTCACAGAGCAATACTCAGCAGAATTATCGTTATGGTTTTGTGGCTATCACCAAGGATGGCAAGTCGCATTATGGCGAGATGCATACAGGCAAGAAAGGCACGGCAACCTACGAAGTTCCTGTCAATACCGAGCGTTTGTACCTTTGTGTGCTGGCTGCTCCTGATAAGTATAATCGCAATGCCTGGGATGATGATGAGACCAATGATGAGCAATGGCCTTATCGTGTGAAATTCTCTGGAACTGATATAGTTATGCGCTCCAAACCTTCAATCTCTTGAACGAGGGCGTGATGCAGAAGATAGCAGTAGCTTTCAAGATGCAACCATCAGAGATTGTACCATCAAAATGAAATACTAATCTCATTCTCCTTTCACAATCATCATAGTGTGCTTTTAATCAGTCACTTAAGTGTGAAAGGAGAATTCTGTACCTCAAGTACTACGGCAATCAGGGGAAACGGCAAAAGAACCAACTGCGCTTACCACCGCACCTTTTACCTTGAGCTGAAACAACAATAATAATAAGCAGAAAGGACTATTAATATAAGGAGAAGGCAACTTAGTCTAAAGGAGAAAGCAACTATCACAAAAGGAATAGAAAAGGCTTCTTTGTATCGGATGACCCGGGTCATCCATATAGATGACGGGAGTGAGCCATATAGATGACCCGAGTCATCCATATAGACGAGCTTAGTCATCCAGCCGAAAAATCGTCTCTTTTCGCCTGCCAATATCTATCCCTCATCCTTCTGGTTACTATGCTTCATCCCAACATTCATAATCAAGACACCCACTATTCATTATCAAAACACCCACTATTCACTATCCACATCGCCACATTTAAGCTTATCCGTCAATTATCATCTCAAAATAAAGAGATTTTTCCTTTCACACTTAACTCTTTTATTTTCAGTACAATCCACATTCTGTGAAAGGAGATTTGTTATCCACCTTAAATATTTTCTGCAATTTTACCCCCTAAAATTTGGTGGATTCAATAAAGTAGTACCTTTGCACCCGCTTAAGAAAACCAAGCAATAATCTTATCTCATCATATTATACATCAAAATGATGCAGGAATACGATATTTATATCAATTTAGACGATATTGCGAGCGTTTTTGCTAGATTATCAGTACTTTTGTGCCGTAATATCAATAACGCAAAAATATAAATAACGCAAAAATCATAACCGAAATGAAACGAATCTTCTTATCGCTGATACTCACAGCGGCAACCTTGCCTTGGGCTACTGCAGCCCTGGCGCAGCAGGATCCATCTGAGGCTCCTGCCACCAGACCCGTAAATCCTGTTTCTGCACCACAGAAACTCATCTTCGTACCGGACTCTCTGAAACCCTATGATTTCAATAAGGATGATGAGAGATGGTGCTGGCGACATAGTGCACAGACCCAGAACATCGTGTATTTCTGGGAAAAGCCATTCGGAGATAATCCGCAGAATCCTCCTTCGCTCGAAGGTAAGCCGATGAAATTCGACCTGGGTAATCTTCAGACTCAGGTAGAACGCTTCTACCACTTCTTCCGCGATACGCTGAAGTTCTCCCTGCCGGGAAGCATCTGCGACCAATACAAGATGATGGTGATGGTGAACTATTCGCTGGAAGGAACCGCTTACGGCGGAACTTATGATGACTTTATCGGGGCGCTTTGGGTAACGCCTAACCGTATTCAGGATCAAAAACTCAATTGTCTGGCTCACGAGTTGGGACACAGTTTCCAGCTTCAGATCATGGCAGACAAAACGGGCGAAGCCTGGGGTGGTAGCGGTTTCTTCGAGATGACATCCCAATGGATGCTCTGGAGAGTGAATCCCGACTGGCTAACGGACGAGAAGTTTCATTTTGATGCCTTCAGACAGCTTACCCATAAGGGGTATCTGCATCTGGACAACATCTATCATTCGCCATACGTGATAGAATGGTGGGCAGAGAAACATGGATTGGAAAGCATCGCCCAGCTCTATCGGGAAGGAAAAGTAGGAGAGGACCCGGTTGTTACCTACAAGCGGAAGTATAAGATGAGTCAGAAGCAGTTTAATGATGAGATGTTCGACTGCTACCGCCATCTCGTGAACTTCGATTTCGATTATGCCCGTAAGGAGACCCGACCTTATGCCTGCACCTTTGATACCAGGATGCTGAAGCAGAAGAATGGTTATCTCCGTCCGGATACAGCATCGGTTCCTGAGAACTATGGTTTCAATGCCATTAAGTTGGAAATCCCGAAGGCTGGCAAGAAGGTTATAGTAGATTTCAGAGCCCTCGATGCCGAGGGTAAGGTGTTCAAGGCATCTAAGGACAAGATGGCACGAACCATCGGTTACCGTTATGGTTTGGTGGGAGTAACTGCCGATACCGATGAATGCATCTACAGTCAGATGGGCGAAGCGATGAACGGAAAGGTTTCGCTTGTGGCTCCAAAGACCCAGCCTCTCAAGGCGCTCTATCTGGTGGTGATGGGAGCTCCTGCGAATCATTCGCTCGATCCATCTTCCCGCCGTTTCCCTTATGAGGTAAAAGTGAAGTAAGAACAACTTAATATTTCCGTTTATGAAACAACTTATGATAAGCCTCTTGTTGTTGCTTTCTTGTTTTTCTGTGCTGGCACAGGAAAAGACAGCCAACCGGGAGGTAAAAAAAGTCAAGAAGCTTTATGCCTTGTATGGTGGAACTTACGACTCTTTTACTCGTATGCCATTAGGTGCAAAGGTATTTCTGATGTTGAAGGATTCTACTATTGTAGATACCTTGTCGGCAGAAGTTTATAATAAAGATAGCTTCTTTAAGTTCCCTGTGGAGAAGGTTCGCCGGGATTATATCCTCAAAGCAACTTATCCAGGTTATTTCGATACATCCATCAACTATACTTTTGAGCCTAAGGGCAGAAAATATAATAATGCCTTGCCTAAGATATTGATGAAGAGAGATAATCAGAACTACGAGGCGCAGCTGGATGAGGTGGTTGTTAAAGCCACCAAGATTCAGGTGGTGCATCGTGGCGATACGATTGTATATGATGCGACAGCCTTTGCCATGCCTGAAGGTTCCATGCTGGATGCCCTCATCAAGCAGTTGCCAGGTGTAGAACTCAAGGAAGGTGGAGAGATTTTCGTGAATGGAAAGAAAGTGGATTTTCTTACCTTGAATGGCAAGAAACTCTTCAAGGGCAACAATCAGGTGATGCTCGAAAACCTGCCTTATTATACGGTGAAGGATATCAAGGTGTTTAACAAGAAGCGCACTTTGGCTGAGCAGATAAGTAAAGGTGAGGGCAGGGACTATGTGATGGATCTGAGCCTGAAACGTGAATATATACAGAATGCATTAGCTACCGTGGAAGCTGGTGGTGGAACCCAAGACCGTTGGTCGGCACGTACTTTCGGACTCTTGATGGGAGAAAAGCATGATGCGATGCTCTATGCCAATACCAACAATCTGAATGAGGATGGTACTCCAAGGAAAAATGGCGATTGGCTTCCTTCTCGTTTCTCGGAAGGTGTGAAGACCAATCGTGAGGTAGGACTTTCTGTCCGTTCCGGTAATAAGGAGAAAACCATCGACAACGATTTTCAAACAACAGTAAAATGGAATGAAGAGAAGATAGAGAGTGAAAGTCAGGGGGAGGTATTTGCCAAGGATGGCAATATCTCAAAACAAGGGTTTACCAAGGAAAAGAATAAATACTTCAGCTGGCGACTGGAAGATGAATTCCAGCATTCTACAGATAAGTTTGCACTCTATACTAATTCCTATGTGAGCTATGACCATGCCAAGACCCTATCTTCGACTGAAACTTCTACTTATCGTGACCAACTGATTAATGAAAGTTTGAACCAAGGTCTCGTTAAGGCTGATTATCTTTATGCGGGTACGAGGCTTGACCTTAAAAAACGCTTTTCGTGGGGTGATGCTATTAGTTTTACTTCAAGCATAGACGTTTCTCATAATAAGCCAAATGATACCTATTCGCTCAATAAGATGAATTATGCAGTTGAAGGTGTTGATGATGTCCGTAATCTCTATAGCGACCAGCACAAGCATTCCTATGATTATAGTTTTGGAGTGAGGTATGAATTGAGTTTATCTCATGGTTGGGTTATCAATATCCCCCTATCATTCATGCAGAAATATGAGAATCGCCATCATTCCAACTATCGTCTGGATCGTTTGGATGAGGGGGGATTTGATGAGTTAGGCATATTGCCTTCTACTACCGACCAATGGATGAAGGCGCAGGATGCTGACAATACCTATAGTTCAGATTTGTGGAAAAAAAGTTGCAAAAGTGAACTCCAGTTAATCAGACAAGGTGATGAGGGATTCTTGCTAATTGTCTTACCTCTAGAGTGGCAACAAGAACAGTATCACTATATGAGACTGGATATGGACACGGTGGCGAAGAGAAGAAAGTTTCTTTTTCAGCCCCAGCTTTTTTATACGAACTGGGGCAAGAATTCTAAGCAGATAGATTATAGTCTCAGTATGAAACAGCCTGACTTTGTCGATCTGATGCCATACGGCGATGATACCAATCCGCTGGCTGTTCGTATCAATAATCCAGACCTTAAGATGCTGATTCGCCATCATCTGGGAGCTTATATGAGTTGGAGTTCTGATTCTACCGACTTGAGCAGATGGGTGGCTATGGAGGCTAATTTGGTGAGGAACTCATGGGGTACGCGCACCTCTTATAATACAAAGACGGGTGCTTTTACCTATAGGAATGACAACGTGAACGGCAACTGGGATGCCAAATTGGCTGCAGGCTTTTCACGTTCCATAGACAAGCAGCATCGCTTCCGTTTCTCGGCAGATGCAAAACTGGGTTATGTGCGCAGCGTGGATTTCGACATCGACTACGATAACAAGGGAGCAGAACTGAGTAAGGTGAATACCTGGAGTCCATCAGTAGGCGCAAGCCTGACCTATCAGCTCAAGGATTTCCTATGGAAGGTGAAGGGAAAGTATGAGGGAAAGTACAGTTGTAGTAACCTGGAAATTTTTGAAGACATCAAAGCCTGTGATTTCCAATATGGCGCGGAACTGCAATATACCATCCCTTGGATGAAAGTGGGTATTCAGACAGACCTCACTATGTTTACCCGAAAAGGTTATAACAGTAACGAGATGAACACCGACGATTTGGTATGGAACGCCATGTTGACCCGTACCTTCTGCAAGGGAAATGTTACAGCCAAGCTTCAAGCTTACGACTTGTTGCACCAGTTGACCAACAAGGTTTATACCGTCAATGCTCAGGGCAGAACCGAAACTTGGTATAATACCATCCCTCGTTACGTGATGTTCTCGTTGGCGTTCAAGCTTCATAAGAAGGCAAAAAATGCGGAATAGGCATCTTTTATGCTTTTAATTATGAGGTTTGATAATAATACAGAAAACCATCCGATATAACTAATGCTATCGGATGGTTTTCTGTATTATTGTTGTTTAAATAAGTCTCTCTATATCTTCTATTGAAAGTCCTGCTCCTTGGGCAACTTGCTCTTGTGTGAGCCCCATGCCGAGAAGACGCTTTGCGGTGGCCAACTTTTCTTTGGCAATACCTTCTTCTCTGCCTTCTTCCTTCGCTGTATCGATCGAATTTTTTATATCTCGGTAAGCCTTGAGGCTGTCTTCATATTCTCGTAGCTCTTGTTGACTGAATTTTGCGATTTCTGCTTCTTCAAACAACTTCGTGAAAATTCTTTCTTTTAAAGCTTTCGGTCGTTTGTCAAGCTTGGGTAAATTCTTGAGTACATAGAGCCATTTGTCATACAGCGTTTCTAGCTCTGTCTCGCTTTTGTTGAACTTTGCAATCTCAATATACTTGAAAGAAAGCTTGTCGTTAAAGACCTTGAATGTCTTTTTGTCTAGCAGGCCAACATCGTGGTTGATTTCTTTTTGGTCAAAAGCTTCTTCCTTAAAATCAAAATTGAGCAACGCTACCGTGTAAACATGGGCTAGCTTGAAATTCCAATCCTGTCCTTTTGGTGCTTGCTCTCTGATAGGAAATGTAGAGTAGAAGAGAGAACGGTCTTTGAAATATTTCTGAAAAGCGTTCTGCATCTCAACAATGAACTTTTCTCCTTTCTCATTTTCACAATACACGTCAAAGATAGCTTTGCGCTCAGCGAAAACATCACCAACGTGCTCGCTATTGAGGTAGCGGACATCCTTAATGACTTGCTCTCCATCAAAAAGTGAATTTAGAAAGTTGATGAGCAAGTCTTTATTTGGCTTTGTTCCAAAGATACGTTTGAAACCAAAGTCGGTAAGTAAGCTGATATATCGTTCTTCTGATAATCTCATAATCTGTTCTTTTTATAGATTCTTTTGGCAAAGATACGACTTTTTATAATATCTCCCAAGTTTTTTTGCACAAATCTATCATTCTGATGTGATTTTTGACGAATCTTTAAGATGTTCTTTGGGAAAATACGATATTTGTATCATTTTAGACGATATTGCGACCGTTTTAGCTAGATTATCAGTACTTTTGTGGCGAAATATAAATAACATAAAAATGACAATCGAAATGAAGAATAAGACTTTATTATCGACATCTCTCGCCTTGATGATGGCGATGCCGATGCAGGCACAACAACTCAAAGAGTATGCGGGGGATGCAGAGCTACGCATCCCGGAATGCAAGATAACGGCACCACCCAAATCTATGCATTTAGATAAATTTTATAAGAAATACGTGGATGTGAATGGCATTCCGATCGTAACGTCATGGCGAGTGCCAGACTCATGTATAGTGGCTGCGCATCATACACTCTATGCTATGACGAGTATGTTAAAACCAGAGGTGTTTGAAGCGATGAAAAAGCATGGAACTCGTGTGGCTATTATGGCTAGATATGAGGGCGAGACCGACATCCCAGAACATCATTTCATGATCAATGACACTACGGTGAATATGGATGTGCGGGCTCGAGGAATGGAAGGTACGATGGAAGTACCTGTCACAACCTGTGCGGAAGAGAACATCCTTGCTTACCAAATAGATAAGTATCATGCCGAGGATATCCTCATCCATGAGTTTGCACATTCCATTCATTTGATAGGTATCTATCAGGTGGATCCTACCATCAATGAAAAGCTAGACTCGCTTCTTGCCAAGGCGAAAGCTCGTGGCATTTATGCCAATACTTATCGATTGGACAATGGGATGGAATATTTTGCCGAGGCTGTACAAGACTGGTTTAATGTAAATGCAGAGGTACAACGTGCTGACGGCAAGCATAACTGGATTAACACCCGTGAGGAATTGCAGGCGATGGATCCTGATATGTATCATCTGTTGGCACAGTATTTCCCTGCTACTCAATTACAGATAAGCAAGCACAAGAAGCAAAACATTTATACTTGCGATTATACAGACTTGTTGCGTGCCAAGAACTTTGCATTCACCAGGCAAAAGCAGAAAGTAGAGGAGGGATACATGCCTTTCCGAGGACATCAGGTTTATTATCGAATTGTGGGCGAACGCCAGGAAGGTAAGGCACCTATCATCTTGCTGCATGGTGGACCAGGCAGTACCCACAACTATTTCGAGGTGCTGGATCAAATTGCCGAGACTGGCCATCAGGTCATTATGTACGACCAGTTGGGCTGTGGAAAATCGTATGTAGAAGGTCATCCGGAACTTTGGAAGACTGAGACGTGGGTGGATGAGCTAGATGCGCTCCGTAAATACTTACATCTTGACCAAATACATCTCTTGGGACAGTCGTGGGGAGGTATGTTGGCTTTGGCGTACGTCTATGAACGTCATCCCGATGGGATTCGCTCACTCATTCTCTCCAGTACCAATCCATCGGCTTCGATGTGGGTAAAGGAGCAACATCGCTTGGTAAAATACTTACCGGAAAAAGAGCAAAAAGCCATAGCCAAGGCTGAGGCTACGGGGGATTTTAACAGTAAGGCATACAAAAGTGCAATTGCTCACTATATGGAGCAACATTGTGCTGCACCTGTTACTGCCGACTCGCCTGAATGCCTGAGAAGAGAGAAAAAGGCTGGTACCTTGTCGTATATTTATGGTTGGGGACCTAATGAGCTAAATGCTACTGGCGACTTGAAGGATTTTGAGTATTTGGAGAAGATGAAGAGCATCGACATCCCTACCTTGGTAATTAGTGGTAGTGAAGATCTTTGTACTCCTGCCATCGCCAAGGCCATGCATGATGCTTTGCCTAACAGTAAATGGGAACTCTTTGTGGGAAGCCGCCACATGCCTTTCGTAGAAGATCATAATCATTACTGCAAGGTTTTGGCAGAATGGTTGATGACACATTTGTAAAGGCTTACGTAATGGCGCATCTCTTTTTGTAATGGAATTTTGTAAAAATATAATATGAAGAATAAAGGATTATGGATTGCATCGCTCGCCTTGATGATGGCGATGCCGATGCAGGCACAGAAGTTCGAAGACAACTTCGAAGATAAGACGCTGCGACTGGATTATATAGTGGCGGGCGATAGCGTGAACCAGGCTATCTATTTCGAACAAGCTTACAGCAACCCTACCTGGGCGGGAAGAAAGACAAGACTGGATGAGAAATTCCTGAACGGAAACGGACAGGTAACCGTGTATGAACATGGCACCAACAAGGTGCTCTATGTAAACACCTTCTCTACACTCTTCCAGGAGTGGCAGCTCACACAGGAGGCGAAGCATCTGCAGAAATCATTCGAGAGCAGTTTCCTCGTGCCTTTCCCGAAGAAGCCGGTGGATGTAAGTATCACCCTGAGCGATACGCATCAGAAGGTGACCGCAGAACTGCGCCATACCATCAATCCCCAGGATATCCTCATCCGACCATTGGGCGAGAATGGCATCCCTTACCGCTACATCGTGAAGAGCGGAGAGGCTGCCGACTGTGTGGACCTCGCCATCATCGCCGAGGGTTATCGCCAGGACCAGATGGATAAGTTCTATCAGGATGCGCAGCGGGCTGCCGATGCCATCTTCGAGCGCGAACCATTCGCTTCGCTCAAGTCGAGATTCAACGTAGTGGCAGTTGCGGCTCCATCGCTCGATGAGGGTCCTAGTATTCCGCACGACGGGAAATGGAAGAACACGATGGCTTGCTCTCATTACGATACTTTCTATTCGAACCGTTATCTCACCACGAGCAAGATTCATCGCATCTATGATGCCTTGAGCAATGTGCCTTTCGAGCAGATCATCGTATTGGTGAATTCTCCTACGTATGGTGGCGGCGGCATCTACAACCAGGTTACGCTTTCTACCTCTGATCATCCTACGTTCAAGAAGGTGCTGGTGCATGAGTTCGGTCATGGCTATGCGGGTTTGGGCGATGAGTACAGTACCGATGAGTACGACTCGATGTATCCCAGCGATACTGAGCCTTGGGAGCCGAACCTCACCACGCTGAAGGATTTCCAGAGCAAGTGGGCGGATATGATGCCGAAGGGTGTGAAGATTCCTACGCCGCTTGCCAAACTTCCGGATCATAAGAATGTCAGAAACGAGAAGGAGCAGAAGAAACTCAATGAAGCCGTCTTCAAGATTGGTGTCTTTGAGGGTGCGGGAAACCAGAGCAAGGGATGTTACCGTCCGGCGCAGGTTTGCCGTATGAGAATCAACGAAGTGGATGATTTCTGTCCGGTTTGCCAGCGTGCTATCCGACGCATCACAGATTTCTATACTGGAAAATAATTTTTTCCTAACTGGAGAAAAAAGATACTAAAGAAGTCAACAAGTAAAATTTTAAATATAATGAAGAATCAGATTTTAGGCCTTTCGCTGTTGAGTGCAGTTCTGGCGATGCCGGCAGCTACAGCTTCAGCACAGGGCACATTAGAAGATTACAACAGAGCCTATGCGCTACGTCATCAGTTTTCTGCCGACTCCGTGTTCCATTGGGCACGCTCATCGGCTTGGTGCGATTCCACCCATGTATTGCATTATCAGATTTCTACTCCTCAGGGCAAGAAGTTTGTTTCCTATGATGCCGACAAGGATGAAATGAAGACCTATGATTCGCAGGATGCGATGGAAAAGGCGCTGGGCATCAAGTCTCGCCCTGCCTACAAGCCTCAGTTTGGCAGACGCCACGAGCGCCACTGGATGGAGGTGGATGAGGAGAAGGAGGCTTATCCGGTACTTTCGCCAGACGGTAAGATGGAAGCCTACATCGAAGGTTACAACGTGGTGGTTCATGAGGCAGGAAAACCTTATACCGAGGCCAAACGAATCCTTACGCAGGATGGTACCATCGGATGCTATTACAGCAACCGCATCCAATGGAGCCCAGACGGTAAGCACATCTTCGTATGCAAGCGAGTGCCGGTAGAGAAGCGCTATGCTTACTATGTGGAATCTTCGCCTGCCGACCAGCTGCAGCCTATTCTCCACAAGCAGGAGTATGCCAAGCCGGGCGATGCCCTGCCACAGCACTATCCGGTTATCATCGATGTGGCTACCGGAAAGAAGGTGGAGGCTGACAGGCATCAGATAGAAAACCAGTATGAACTGGAATGGATGCAATGGACACCAGACGGCAAGGAGGTGACGATGGAGTACAACCAGCGTGGTCATCATCTCTATCAGATGCTGGCGATGAATGCTGAAACCGGCAAACTGCGTACCGTGGTAGAAGAGCGTGCCAATACCTTCGTGAACTATGGTCGTCTGTGGCGCCAGTTTATCAAGGATGGCAAGCAGCTGCTCTGGATGAGCGAGCGCGACAACTGGAATCATCTCTATCTCTACGATGTGCAGAAGTCGAAGGTAATCCGACAGATTACCAAGGGCGAATGGTTTGTTCGCGGCATCCAGCGTGTTGATGAAGAGAAGGGAGAAATCTATTTCTCGGCTAGTGGCGTGAACAAGAATGAGGATCCATATCTGATACATTATTATAAAATAGGTATGGACGGCAGGAATATGGTGGCGCTCACTCCTGAAGAGGGAAATCATAGTGCCCAGTACACCTATGATTACCGTTATCTCCTGGATACCTATTCGAAAGTGGATGCCGCTCCTGTTACCGTGCTCCGGGATGCGCAGACAGGTAAGCTCGTCAAGACTCTGGAAACGGCTGATATCGCTACGCTGAAGAAGCATGGATGGGTGGCTCCGGAAGTGTTTGTGGCAAAGGGAAGAGATGGCAAGACGGACATGTGGGGCATCATCCAGCGCCCTACCAATTTCGATCCGAACAAGAAATATCCGGTTATCGAATACATCTATGCGGGTCCGGGCGATGCCTATACTCCGAAGAGTTTCATGCCGTACAACTGGTACACCACTTCGCTTGCCGAACTCGGTTTCATCGTAGTTCAGCTTGATGCGATGGGAACTTCCTATCGCGGCAAGAAGTTTGAGGAGGTTTGCTACAAGAATCTGAAGGATGCCGGATTTCCAGACCGTGAGCTCTGGATCAAGGCTGCCGCCAAGAAGTATCCTTATATGGATGCGGATAATGTAGCTATCTATGGTTGTTCGGCAGGCGGACAGGAGAGTACCACCGCCGTATTGCTGCATGGCGATTTCTACAAGGCTGCCTATAGTGCCTGCGGCTGTCACGACAACCGGATGGATAAGATCTGGTGGAACGAGCAATGGATGAGCTGGCCTGTTGATTCCAGCTACGTGGAGTGCAGCAACGTGGAGAATGCCCATAAACTGGAGCGCCCTCTGATGCTGGTGGTAGGCGAGATAGACGACAACGTAGATCCATCGAGCACCTATCAGGTGGTGAATGCCCTGCAGAAAGCCAACAAGGATTTTGAACTCGTGGTGATTCCTGGAGCCCATCATACCATGGGCGAACTCTATGGCGAGCACAAGCGCTACGACTTCTTCGTGAAGAATCTGCTGGGCGTGAATCCGCCGAAATGGAATCTGGTAAACAGCAAATAATGATGATAGGTTAATCTCTTGTCATTTTCTTTTCTAAGAACTCTTTCTTTTGAATTTAATTTTGTAAATTTGCACCATCAATCGAAAAGACAAGAACAATGAAAAAGATCATAACAATCTTAGCAGCCGTCTTCCTGATGGCGATGGCGCCTGCTTCTTCCTGGAGCAGAAACATAGTGAGGGAGCCTCTGGTGCGTACCATCACGATGAACACGGGATTGCCGAGCAATGCCGTGAGAAGCATCGTGCAGGATAAGAATGGATTCATCTGGTTTGGTACCGATAACGGCCTCTGTCGGTATGATGGCTATCAGGTGCAGAATTTCTATAACCCGCAGATGCAGTTCGACCAGTATGTGAGTGCGCTGGAAGCCTGCGATGAAGGGCTGCTGGTGGGTACTTCCAAGGGTGCCTTCCTCTTTAATATTGAAACGGAGCAGTTTCAGAGGCTGAGCGATCAGATTACTTCCATCATCTCTTATTTTTCTATTGATGGAAATCGAAATGTGTGGGTTTCTACTCTAGGACAGGGACTCTTCAGATACAACCTTACAACCCACGAATGCCGTCATTATCAGATCAAGGGATGCAAGGGAGAAGTGGTGGCTACCCTGGTGGATGTCAACAACCAGGTATGGGCACTCTGCAATCATCTTCCTTCATCACTCGTCCGACTCAATAAGGCGAATGACAGCTTTGAGATGGTTCCTTTAAAGGGAGATGCATCCCGGCTCGGTGGAATAGCCATGCTCGCCAATTCGGATGGAAGCATTCTGGTGGGAACCTGGAACGATGGATTGTTCCAGGTGGATACCGATGGTACTACCACTCAGCTGATCAATGCCTCCGTAAGCAATTCCGTGCATCACATCCACAAGCTCTATAACGACAGGAATATCAACGTGCTGATCGGTAGCGATGATGGATTGGTGGAGTACGATATCCAGAAACGCAGCTGGAGAATGGTTTCGGAAGTGGATAATCCGAGCCGCAGTTCTGCCGAGCGATTCGTGTATAGCATCACTTCGGATAAGGAGGGCGGCATCTGGATAGGAACTTTCTATGGGGGAGTAAGCTATATTCCTTCTCCTGCCATGAGAAACCGATTCGAGATGCATTCTGCCGGTACCGGCGGACAGAAAGGTAACGTGGTAGGAAGATTTGCCGAGGATGCCAGACATCGTATCTGGGTAGCTACCGATGATGCGGGAGTAGATTGCTTTGATCCGGCAACGGATAGCTTTGTTGATTTCCCGGGCAAGCAGGCTGTGGCACGGTATAATGTGCACGGATTGCTGGCAGAAGGGGATGATCTCTGGATAGGAACTTATGGCAACGGAATCTTCAGAATGAGCTTGTCTTCCGGGGCGCTGAAGCCTTTTTCTGCCGCCGACGAAAACTTGAACAGTTGCTATTGCCTGTTCAGAGACAGCAAACGTCAGCTCTGGGCTACTTCTATGAGCGGAGCCTGTATGCTGGATGAGCAGAAGCAGATTTTCAAGAAAATGAAATCATTCAACAGCCTTACCATCGACATCAAGGAAGATAAGAAGGGCAACATCTGGTTTGCTACTCAGGGAAATGGACTCTGGTGCTACCGACGCAACAAGACCTGGAAGCAGTATCTGAATGATGCGAAGGATACCACCTCTATCTGCAGCAATCAGGTAAACTGTGTGCAGGAGGATGCCAAGGGAAGACTTTTCGTGGCTACGAATATGGGATTGTGCGAGTATCAGCCATCCTCAGATTCCTTCCGCCGCATCGCCATCGATGCGCCTAGTCAGGATTTTGCATCCATCATCATCAATCAGGATGAGATGTGGATCTCTTCTGACAAGGGTCTCATCAAGTGGATTCCCGGAGAACCTACGCTATTATTCAACCGTTATGACGGACTCACCTGCGACCAGTTTATGCCGAATGCCAGCCTGCTGGCTTCAGACGGCAAGGTGTATCTGGGTACTACGCAGGGATTCAATACCTTCTATCCTTACCAGGTAAAGATCAATCACGTGGTACCACCGGTGGCAATCACCTCTCTCGAGCTTTTCAACAAGCACGTGGAAGTGGGTTCCGAGAAATTGCCGGAGTCGCTGAACCACATCGAGCAGCTGGATCTCTCGTATGATGAGAATATGATCAATCTCTCGTTTGCGGCTTTGAGTTATGTTTCTCCGGAGAAGAACCTCTATTCCTACATGCTCGAGGGATTCGACAAGGACTGGGTTACCACGAGCGAGCATCGTGCCACCTACACCAATCTTCCTGCCGGAACCTATACGTTCCGAGTGAAGGCTGCCAATAACGACGGCGTGTGGTCGCAGAATGAAGCGAAGCTCAGGATTGTGGTGCATCCACCTTTCTGGTGGTCGTTGCCTGCCAAGATTCTCTATCTGCTGCTTATCGGCTGGCTCATCTGGCTCTACACCCAGTCGAGGGTGAAGAGAGAGAAGCGTCGCCATCAGGAGGAACTCGACCGTCTGGAGGAGAAGCAGGAGCAGGAGATGCGTGATGCAAGACTGCAGTTCTTCACCATGATAGCCCACGAAATCCGTACTCCGGTTACGCTGATTATCGGACCGCTGGAGAATCTGAAGGAGCAATGGCTGAAAATCAGCGAGAGTGTGAAGGATGGCGAAGCAATGAACCAGACCCTGAACGTGATAGACAGAAACGCCCAGCGACTCCTGACGCTTGTCAATCAGTTGCTCGATTTCAACAAGGTGCAGCAGAAGGGACTGCAGGTTCATTTCCGATTGCAGAATATTTCCAAGCTGATGCATGCGGTGGCAGAACGGTTCGAGCCAACCCTGCAGCAGAAGGGAGCCCGATTGGAGGTGGATTATCCTGCCGACGATTTTTCGGCAATCATCGATAGCGAGGCGATTACCAAGGTAATCAGCAATCTGATGACCAACGCCACCAAGTACACCCGCGATTACGTGCATCTCTCGTGCCGACTTGCCGAAGACGGCGAGCATTTCATCATCTCGGTAGAGGATAATGGTATGGGAATCAGTCCTGATGAGCAGGAGAAAATCTTTGCTGCCTTCTATCAGGCTCACGATAACAAGCCGGGAACTGGTATCGGACTCAACATCGTGAAGAATCTGGTGGAGGCTCATCACGGAATGGTTGAGGTGAAATCGGAAGAAGGAAAGGGCGCCACCTTTATCGTCACCCTGCCCGTCAACCAGGAAGATGCCGTGGTAGAAAAGGAGAGCGATGAGGCTAAGAATCCTATCTCAGAGGAGGATGAAACGATGATGGAAGCTGACGAAAATACTGATGATGCTTCAACCGCAGAGAATGCGGAAGATGCCCAGAAGGGTTATCGCCCTACGATGCTGATCGTGGATGATGACGAGGACATGAGAAACTTCGTGCAGGCACATTTCGCCAAGACGTATCGGGTGCTGACGGCAGAAGACGGCAAGCAGGCGCTGCGCATTCTGAACAAATGTGATGTAACGCTGATAGTGAGCGACTGGATGATGCCGGAAATGGATGGTCCGGAGTTCTGCCGTAGTGTTAGAACGAATCCGAAGACCAGTCATCTGCCATTCATCATGCTCACGGCAAAGACCGATGATGCCAGCAAGGCAGAAGGTATGAACTGCGGAGCCGACATCTTTATCGAAAAGCCATTTTCGATGAAGTATCTGGAGGCGAGTGTGAATCATCTGATAGAGATGCGCAGGCTGCTGAAGAGCAAGTTCTCGCATACGCCGCTGGAACCTATCCAGGAGATTGCGCCAACCAAGATTGATAATGATTTTCTGGTGCAGATGGAGAAGGTGATAGAGGAGAATCTCTCGAATCCGGAGATGAACGTGGCGTTCCTGGCTGCCCAGTTGGGAATGAGCCGAAGCTCGCTGTTTAACAAGATCCGCGGTTTGGCTGATGTTACGCCTAACGAGATGATTCAGGTAATCAGGCTCAAGAAGGCAGCTCGCCTGCTGCGTGAGAAGCACTATCGCATCAGCGAAGTGAGCTACATGGTGGGCTTCAGCAGTCCTAGCTATTTTACAAAATGTTTCCAGAAGCAGTTTGGCATGAAACCTGCCGAATTTGCTGAAATGGGATAAACGGGAATGGGATAAAAAAAGAAAAAGAGAACATTGCAAAACGCGATGTTCTCTTTTTTGTTTTTATTCTTTTTAATCAGATTATTCTTTTTAATCAGATTATTCTTTTTAATCAGATTATTCTTTTTAATCAGATTATTCTTT
>OGJJ01000147.1_pt1 | contig 64040 bp, 49 predicted proteins | sample 1572081 | NCBI WGS metagenome assembly OGJJ01 (sample SAMEA2582122, study PRJEB24529) | metagenome | biome: Human gut stool | place: China | collected 2011
CGACGAATTCTAGGCGGTGTCCCCTCCCTTTCAAGAAAGGGCGGAGGCGGGGCATGCCCCGCCTCTTACACCACATCTCTGCGCGCTACCCAGGTCTGCTCACAGGGTTCAGATTTTGCCGCATACTTCCGAATTGACGCTGGCATCGCACGGTCCAAAAGCACATTTCGACCAGGAGGATATCATGGACCTGACGCTATGCGGTCAATCCGCTTTTTACTATCACCGTATCCCGCCGCAGGTATTAGGGCTTTACCCCGCCATTAGCCTTGGCAATATGGATCGCAGATGTTGCGGCCTCGGAAGTCATGCAGTTGTAAAAGACCTGCTTCATGCACCGCTTCACAGGCTTGTATTCACTCGAGCACAATCCGGGTCGCGAAGCCTGTTTAAATCGCACCTCCTGACCCAAGAGCCGCCTCCCGGGTCGTTTAGGCAAACTGAACATGGATTTGATGTCACGTCGCCCGAGTTTACGTTGCTCAGCCTTGCCACGCAGGTCTCACGCAACCAGTTACTCATGGCTTGCTACGAGATGTGCGGCTTCTTTGCAGTGTTTAAGCCCTGCGAGCGAACGCAACAACAACTCGATGAAGCCATTTCGCTTAAGCTCATTCCGCCCGACCGTGGTTGGAAACGCGTTGTCGACACCAAGGGCAATGACACCAATTTGTGGAAGCGCCCGCCGCTCCTCAGCGCGGCGGATATCGCCGCGTTCGCCAAGCAGGCTGCAGGCCTGCGCGGCGTTAAACAACTGCGCTGGGCGGCCGAGCACATGACGGGGCAGACCGCCTCGCCCTTCGAAGTACAGACCTCCATGCTTGTCTCGCTCCCCCGCAACGAGGGCGGCATGGGCATCAACATCGCAAACAACGTGAGCATCCCACTCAGCGACGCCGCGCGCTCACTGTATGACAAAACCTGCTGCTACGCCGATATCCTCATCGAGAGCAACACCGACAGCATGGGCGTCATCTTGGAATGCCAAGGCCGCTCCGCCCACGATGGCGAAGCCGCAAGTCTCTCCGATGCCGAGCGCACCACCGCCCTCACAAGCATGGGCTATGACGTTATCCAGATAACCTATGAGCAAATCAAAGACACGAAGAGCTTTAACAACATCGCCGAACTCATCCATAAAAAGGCAGGGCTCCCCTACATCCCAAAGACCGATCAGGAACGCACCACCGAAGATGCCCTGCGGCGGGAGCTATTGGTCGATTGGGATGAGCTGTTCGCCGTCAAGCCGGCCAGCTAGCAGCTAGTGATCAGAGGGACTGCGGGGACGTCAGAAGCGGCAACGCGAGTCGCAAAGCCCACCTCGGTCAGCTCGATGACCTCGGTAAACGTTGCATCGAAAAACTCCTCGGTTAGCAGACGATACGGCGGATGATCGGGCTCGCCGGGGTTTTCGCGTACAATCTCGTGCATGACGCCGATAGTCTTGAGCACATACTCCTTATGGATGGGATACTGCCCAAAACGCATCGCCGCAGTATACAGACGATCGGTCGCACGCGGGATGGAAACAATGCCGAGCGTCTTACCAAACCAGTCAAAGTCACCTTGCTTTTTAATGCGGAATTCCTCGCACGGCTTGCCGCCGTGCGCCTCCAGGTACTGATTCACGCGCGTATTCCATACGGTATCGGCCACCAGATGCGACCAGACGCCCAGCGTTAAATCGAGCAACGACTGCGCCACATCTTCGGACGCAAGCGAGAACTCACAGGCGCCGGGACCGACAACCGGCTCGGCATCCCTGTAGCGCTGGGGATAGTGCACGCGATTCAGTCGCTCGCGTTCCTCGATAATCGAGGTCGCCGCGGCCGGCGCACCGGTGGGCGAACTTTTAAGCAACGGTGCCACATAGGTATCCCAGAACTCATGCTCACGAGGCTTAGGGATAGGCTCGGGCTTGGCAAAGTGCGTAATGCGATACGGAATGGGATCAGCGATACCAGGGACCATATAGCCCACGAAGATATCCGGAACCACGCAGCCAAACAAAAAGGCATTGCGGTCGCGCACGCTATTGGCAAGCGCGCCGGTGCACTCCAGCAAACGCTCCGTCTGAGCGATATGAATGTTCCAGCTTGGCATAGCCACCCCCATAAAAACCTGGATAACTATACCATCACGGCAAAGCCGCGCGGGCCGCTACGCACGCTCTACGCAGCAACTATTCCGCAGCGCCGCTCTCGGTTCCATACGAAGACACCGGCGCCTCGACCACATGGTGATATCGATCGATATAGATGGCGCGGGCACCCAGGCGTCGTACCAAATCCTGATGGTGCGTGCTCATCAAGACCGTCTTACCGGCAGCAACATAGGCCAGTAGAAAGTTGACCACGATGTCGCACGAGTCCTCGTCAAGTCCGTTGGTAGGCTCGTCGAGCACCAGGATATCGGGGTTCATCGACACGACGGCAGCCAGCGCCACGCGCTTCTTTTGCCCGCCCGAGAGCTGATAGGGCGAGGCATCGACCAGATCGGCAACCTGGAACAGCTCCATGGCATCGCGCACGCGGCGCTCGAGCTCGTCTGCCGGCAGCCCCATCTGCGCGGGACCAAAAGCAACTTCCTCGCCCACCGTAGCGCAGAACAGCTGGGCGTCGGCATTTTGAAACACAAAACCTACGCGCTGATGAAAACGCTGAGCGGCCGCGGAATCCTTTAGAAACGCCGCGTCGATCGCGTGCCCGTCAAACAGGTATGCCCCTGCGTCCGCGAGTTCAAGGCCGTTAATAAGGCGCATAATCGTCGTCTTACCGCAGCCGTTGGGACCGAGCAGGGCAACGAGTTCACCACGATCGACCTGCAGCGACACACCATCGACAACCGTATGGCCCGCATAGGAGAACACCACGTCGCGCAGCTCGATGAGCGGCGTGGCCTCGGCGCCGCCCGCACCGTTCGTGCCCGCCGCACTATTCATATCGATCGTCAAAACGTCGCCCTTCCCTAGTTGCATCCCCAGCCGGAACCAGCAGCGCCTACAGCACCGCGCACAACACGGCGAGCAGAACCACGCCGGCCGCATAGACCGCATCGCGCCAGCCAAACCCGGCGCGTGCAGGCGCCGGGTACACGCCGGCAAAGCCGCGGCAAAGCATAGCCTCGTCCATCGCGCGACTGCACTCCATCGCCTTGATAAACGTCATGCCCATGATACCCGCCAGCGAGTCGGTGCGCGAAAAACCCGCAGGCGCGGAACCGACGCTGCGCAGCATGACCGATTCGCACAGATCGTGCGCTGTGCGTCCCAGCACCTCGATATGCTTGAGCGCCATATCGAAAGTAAAGATGACCTCGTCGGGCAGGTGCAGCATCTTAAGCGCCGCCGACATGCGGCTCCAGGTGAGCGTCCACGAAACACCCAGCACCAGCGACACGTTAATGAACGTCTTGAGTGCAATCTTGAGCATGGCGCCCGAGGCAGAAGCACCCAGCAGCAGGGCAGGCAGCGCCAGAACCACGGCAAACCCCGCGGCAGCCAACGCCGGCACAAAGGTAGCGCGCAGCCCGCGTACGGGGCGCACGGCAACGAGCACCAACGCGATCGCCGCCATCAACATCAGGTACAGCGGGCTTTGCGTCAGACACACGCACAGGACGCAAACGAACATCCCTAACAGGCGCACCGGAGCCGAAACGCAAGAAAGGGCGCGGTCGACCATCGACCCGCCCTTGTTCGCGCCTCCACCCAGGCGAACCCGCTCAAGCAGGCTCGCCAGGTGCAGGACGTTCTTTTGCATCACACGATGCCGAGCCCCCGCGGGCTCGTATCGCTCCTCGGCCGCAAGCCAACTAGGCAGCCCGGCTATTGCCATGAGCACCGCTTTCCTTGACCGTCAGCGAGACCAGGCGGAATGCGATGGTGAGCACCGCCACGCCAATCACGCCCGAAAGAATATACATCGCGGCCTGGCCGGCAAAGCCAAGGCCCTGCTCCTCGGAATAGGCCTGCAGATAATCGCCCGTGGGCAGGGCATCGGCAAAGGTCGGAGTGTCGAGACCGACCGAAGCCTGCAGACTGTCGTCACCAGCCTCCTGAACGGCGATCGCGGCGCCCTCGGCGTCCCACTCACCCCAGGCGTCACCGGTGGCAAGCAAGCCGAGCGGCGTAGCCACGACAAGCACGGCGACCAGGATGAGCGTGGGGACCAGCGAGGTCTTCTTGGCGGTTGTGCCCTCGGCAGCAAGCTGGCCATCGACGGCCTCGGGCCCGACGATAACGCTCGGCGCCGTCTTCTTGATAAAGCCGTAGATCGCGGCCGTCGCCACGCCCTCGACCACGCCGGCAACCAACATATGCGGAATCATCATGGCCGGAATGGCAATGGACAGCGGGAAGGGGCAGTACAGCGGCGCGCCCGAAGCGTTAGTAAAGAGCATGGGCTGAATACCAAACTCGACCGCCGCGCACAGGGCCGCCAGGCACAGGCCGACCCAGCCGCTTACGATGGCCGAAACCGAGGTGCCCCAGCTCTTGTCGTGCAAACGGCTGTTGAGCGCACGGAACACGATAGCAGCGGCAAACGGCAGCACGAAGGCCATGTTAAAGCAGTTGGCGCCAAAGGACAGGATACCGCCGTCGCCAAACAGCAGCGCCTGCAACGCCAGCGCGACCGAAACCGCGATGGCCGCGGCCTCGGGGCCCAGCAGCAGCGCGATGAGCGCGCCGCCGACGGCGTGACCAGTGGTGCCGCCGGGCAGCGGCACGTTGAACATCATGAGCAAAAAGGAGAACGCAGCGCAAATACCCAGAAAGGCCATATGCTCGCGATCGAGCGTGGCGCGCACTTTCTTGATGCAGTGAACCCATACGGGCACCATCGCCACCGCCATAACGGCATCGGTCTGCGGGGACAGGTAGTTATCTGGAATGTGCATATACGCCTCCCGGTTGCCGGCACATGGGATTGCAGCGCCGCTTGAACCATTTCATCAGTGTTACGAGCTAGATGATTCGTAACACGCCGCAGGCTATGATAGCAAAACGGCGCGCCGCCACAAAAGCAGCACGCCGTTTTGTAATGCGCGTGTCATATATGCAGGGTCAGCGATGCCTTATTCCGAACACCGCGGTCGCGCAGAGCTCCGCAGCAACCGCCATCAGGCCCTACGCCCCCCATCGCAAGCCCTAGCCGCGGACCTCGCCGTTTACGCCTTTGCATACCTTGGTGACAATCTTCTGGTGCGCTTTCTCGACCTCTTCGCTGGTAAGCGTGTGGTCGTCGGAGCGATACGTAAGCGCAAAGGCCATGGACTTTTTGCCCGCTCCGATGCGGATGGGATCGCGGTAGACGTCGAACAGGCGCACGCCCTCGAGCAACTTACCGCCGGCGCTCGCAATGCGGCGCTCAAGATCCTCACAGGTCACGGAGTTGTCAACCACAATGGCAAGGTCGTGCTCAACGGCCGGGTACTGCGAGAACTCGCGATAGTTCTCCTGGTTGCGGGCGCCCTTGATCAGCTTGTCCAGATCGAGCTCAAAGGCAACGACGACCTCATCGATGCCCATCGCCTCGCGCGCCTCGGGGTGAATCTCGCCGACCCAGCCCAGCACGGTTCCGCCGGACAGAACCTCGGCCGCACGACCCGGCTGCAAGAAAGCGTAGCCCTCGCCCTCGACGGGACGGAAGCGAACCTTCTCGATGCGCAGCTGGGCGAGCAGCTCCTCGACAATGCCCTTGCCAAAGAAGAAGCGCAGCTTACGGTACTTCATGTTCCAGGACTGCTCGCTCCACTGGCCCGAGAGCACACCCGCCACGGACTTGGTCTCCTTGGGCAGGCTGGCGTTCTCGCGACCGTGGAACAGGCTGCCGACCTCGTACAGGTGCACGTTGGGCGTACCGTGCGCCTCGTTGTAGGCCACGGACTGCAGCAGGCCCGGCAGCAGCGAACGACGCATCTCGGTCTGCTCGGCCACCAGCGGGTTCATGAGCACCACGGGGCAGCCGCGGCCTTCGGTGGACATGCCGATCTTCTCCAGGTCGCCCGGGGCGGCAAAGCCAAAGGTCGTGGTCTCGTTGAGGCCGCAGGCGCGCAGGATCTCGCCGACCTTGCGGGTGAGCTTTTGCTCACGGGTCAGGCCGCCGATGTGGTTCTTGGCAGCCGGGATGGTCGCCGTCACGCGGCCCATGCCCCATAGGCGCAGGACCTCCTCGATCAGGTCAATCTCGCGCGGTAGGTCGGGGCGGAAGCTCGGCGGGGTAACCATAAAGTCCTCGCCGTCGCGCTCGACGGTGCAGCCCAGACGGGTGAGCGAACGCTCGATAAAGTTGGGCTCGATATCGGCACCGCAGATGGCGTGCACGCGGGCCAGGCGCAGCTTAATGCTGTCGATGGTCTTGGGCGCGGGGAAAACGTCGACATAACCGGGAGCAACCTCGCCGCCGGCAATCTCCTCGATGAGCGCGCAGGTAACGTTGGCGACATCCACGCAGCCGGTCTCATCGACCTGGCGCTCAAAGCGAATGGAGGCGTCGGAGATCAGCGACAGATCGCGGCTGGTGTGCGAGGTGCGACCGGCATTGAAGCAGGCACTCTCGACCATCACGTCGACGGTGTCGTCCTCGATCTCGGAATCCATGCCGCCCATAACGCCGGCCAGCGCCACGGGGCGCTCGCCGTCGGTGATGAGGCCCATGCCGGCGTCGAGCACGCGCTCTTCGCCATCGAGCGTCGTGAACTTCTCATCCTGCTGGGCGGCGCGAACCACCACGCGGCGGTGACCATCGCGCTCGGCAAAGGTGTCCAGATCAAAGGCGTGCAGCGGCTGACCGGTGAGCATCATCACATAGTTGGTGATGTCGACGATGTTGTTGTGCGGGCGCACGCCCAGGGCGTTAAGGCGCTTGACCATCCAGTCGGGCGACGGGCCGACCTTCACGTTGCGCACGATGCGGGCAACGTAGCGGTCGCACAGGCCCTCGTCGGCAATCTCGACGGAAAGCTCGTCGTCGGTCGCGCGGCCGGTCTCCGCCTTGATAGCGGGCAGCTCAACGTGGAAATCGCGATCGAAGATGGCGCCGGTCTCGCGGGCCATGCCGATCATGGACAGGCAGTCGGGGCGGTTGGGCGTAATCTCACAGTCGAGCACGGTGTCGCTCGAGCCCACGTACTCGGCAAACGGCATGCCGCAGGGCGTATCCTCGGGCAGGATCATAATGCCGGAGTGGTCGCCGCCCAGGCCGAGCTCGCGTGCGGAGCAGTTCATGCCCATGGACACGACGCCGCGAAGCTTGCTCTTCTTGATCTTGACGTCGCCGGGAAGCACAGCACCAATCATGGCCGTGACGATGTGGTCGCCGGCCTCGAAGTTCTGCGCGCCGCAGACGATCTGCAGCGGAGCGGGGTTGCCGTCGGCGTCGAGGTTCTTGTCGCCCACGTCGACCGAGCACACATACATGTGGTCGCTATCGGGGTGTGGGGCCTTGGTGAGCACCTTGGCGGTCACCACGTGGTCGAAGGACTCGCCCACGGTGTCGATCGCCTCGACCTCGGTGCCGGTACGGATATATTCGTCCGAAAGGGTCTTGGGATCCTCCGGAATATCGATCATGGTCTTGAGCCAGTCGTAAGAAACTCTCACTTGATTACTCCTTATGAGAAAGAAATGCTTGCTAGAACGGGTGATTTAGAACTGATTCAGGAATCTCATATCGCCCGTCATGAGAGTTCGCAGGTCGGGCAGGTCGTAGCGCAGGGCCGCGACGCGCTCGGCGCCAATGCCAAAGGCGAAGCCGGTGTACTTCTCGGGGTCGATGCCGCAGTTGATCAGGACGTTGGGGTCGACCATGCCGCAGCCTAGGATCTCGATCCAGCCGCTGTGCTTGCAGAAGTTGCAGCCCTTGCCGCCGCACACGTGGCAGCTCACGTCCACCTCGCAGCTGGGCTCGGTGAAGGGGAAGAAGTGCGGGCGATAGCGCGTCTTGCGGTCCTCGCCAAACATGCACTTAACAAAGTAGTCGAGCGTGCCCTTAAGATCGCCAAAGGTGATGCCCTCGTCGACGACCAGGCCCTCGATCTGGTTGAACTGCGGCAGGTGGCAGGCGTCGGCCGTGTCGGGACGGTAGACGGTGCCCGGGCAGATCATGTAGATGGGCGGCTTCTGCGACTCCATGGTGTGGATCTGCACGCCCGAGGTCTGGGTGCGCAGCAGCACGTCGGACTCGCCGTGGGCGTGGGCCTCGGGGTGCGCGACGCTGCCGGGGTTATTGTCGACCACGTAAAAGGTATCGCGGGCCGAGCGGCTCGGGTGATCCATGGGGGCGTTGAGCGCGGTGAAGTTGTAGTAGGAGGTATCGACCATGGGGCCAGACTCGACGGTATAGCCAATGCCGCAGAAGATGTCCTCGGCCTCCTCGATGATCTGCTTGATCAGGTGCTGGTGACCGATCTGCGGACGGATGCCCGGCAGCGTGATGTCGACGGCGTCGTGCTCGAGCGCGTGCTTGAGGGCGGCGGCCTTCATCTCGGTGTTGCGCTCGTCGAGCATGCCCTCGATCAGCTGGCGCATCTCGTTGGCGCGCTTACCCATCACGGGACGATCCTCGGGGGCGAGCTTGCCCATCATGCGCATCAGGCCGGTGATGCGCCCCTTGCGGCCGAGCAGCTCAACGCGCGCAGCCTCGAGCTTGGCTGCGTCGTCGGCGCCTGCGACGAGCTCCTTGGCCTCTTCCTCGAGTTTGACCAGATCATCAATCAGACTCATGTCTTCCCTTTCGTCTCTCGCGCTCTCCGTTTGCCGAGGCGGCTGCCGCCGTCTGGCGTTGTGAAAACGCGGCCCGGTTCGGTAATAAAAAACCGTCCTCGGGCGTGTGCATTGCCCAAGGACGGTTGAATTCCGCGGTACCACCTTGTTTGACCCGGCGGATGTCTGGCCCGCCGTGCCCACTCTGCGCCCCTTATCGCGAGGCTCACGGCTTCCCTACTGGGGCTTCGCCGCCGCTAGCCGCGCGCCCGTTGAGGTCGCTGCTCGGGAGTGAACGCTTGGCCCTTGCCACCGCAGGAAGGCTTGCAGCCCATGACCTTCCCTCTCTTGCCGGCGACGCGGCGGGCAAAACCCTCTCCGTCAACGCATTGGGCTATAGGATACCACATTGTGTGGGCGTATCGCCGCGTTCCGTTTTGTTCGTGCTGGGTACAAGGCAGGTAGCTGTGCAAACTGGCCGCGCGCCCACCCGTGGCGCTCGACCTGCGAGATCAAGGATATAGGTATGGGAAAGAAACTCGATAAGAAGGCCAAGGCGGGCAAGAGCATCAAGAAGCTCCGCAAGCTCGAAGGCAAGCTGTGGACTCGCGAGTACCTGCTCAAGATTGCCGAGTTCGATGGAGCGACGATTGCTCCTGCCAACGGCGCAGCAGCGCGTGCCGACGCCATGGGCACGCTTGCCGGCGAGCATCACAAGCTGCTGACCAGCGAGAAGTCCGTTGAGCTCGTGCGCTCGCTGGCGCGCGAGACCGTCGCCGGCGGCAAAATCGACGACCCTCAGCTGCTCGACGAGATCCGTGTGCTCGGCCGCGATCAACGTGAGGCCAGTGCCATCCCCACCGAAGAAGCCGAGGCCTGGACCAGGCTCACCTGCGAGGCGGACGCCGTGTGGCACAAGGCCAAGGCAGCCAACGACTGGGCGAGCTTTGAGACCTATGTGGATAGAATCGTCGCCCAACTTAAGCATCAGGCCGAGCTCATGGACCCCAAGCGCGATCCATACGACGTTTGGCTCGACCAGTACGAGCGCGGCCTTTCCGCCAAGAGCTTCGATGCGTTTTGCGATGAGGTCAAGGCCACGGTCGTGCCGCTCGTGCACGCCATCGGCGAGCGCGGCCAGCAGCCGGCTGCCGACTTTTTGCACGCCCACGTGCCCGAGGCTGCCCAGCGCGCCATGAGCTTCGACCTTATGAAGCTTGTCGGCCTGGACCTGGACGACACCACGCTTGCCTTTACCGAGCATCCGTTTAGCGAGGGCTTTGCCGTGGGTGATGCGCGCATCGCGACGCACATCTACGAGGACGACTGCATCTCCAACGTCTACAGCATCATCCACGAGGCCGGGCACACCATGTACGAGCTGGGCGTCAATCCCGCCTATGCGCGCACGTGCTTGGAGGGCGGCACCTCCATGGGCATCCACGAGAGCCAGAGCCGCTTCTTTGAGAACACCGTTGGTCGCAGCCGCGCCTTTATGGGACCGCTGCTCGAGGTGCTGCGTCGTCACGCGCCCGAGGTCTACGGCGACGTCGACGAAGACACGCTCTACCGCGCCGTGAACATCGCGCAGCCGTCGTTGATCCGCACCGAGGCCGACGAGCTCACCTATCCGCTGCATATTATGGTGCGTTACCAGATTGAGCGTATGCTGTTTGCCGGCGAAGCCACGGCCAAGGACATCCCCGTGCTTTGGAATCGCTTTATGGACGAGTACCTGGGCATTCCAGTTCCCGACGACACGCACGGCTGCCTGCAGGATACGCATTGGAGCGGCGGTTCGTTTGGCTACTTCCCCACCTATGCGCTGGGCAGCGCCTACGACGCCATGTTTGTGCCGGCCATGTGCCGCGACGGTGTCGACCTCAACGGCGCCTGTGCGAGCGGCGATCTGACACCCGTCCGCGCCTGGCTGGGCGAGCACATTTGGCAGTGGGGCCGCGCCAAAGACGCGCCGGAACTCATCAAGGGCGCCTGCGGCATGGCCTTTGACGCCCGCTACTACTGCAGCTACCTGCAGGACAAGTTCACCACGCTGTATCAGCTGTAAAGCTTAGGCGACACGCCAACGCAAAGGGGGCGCCGCGGGTTGGTTCCGCGGCGCCCCTTTTTCATCTAAGCCAGAGACCCGGTACTTGGGGACGTTCCTTTCATGCCGGCACAATAGGAACGTCCCCAAGTGCCGGGTGAAATTGAATGTCAGATTGCCGCTTGGGGCCGTTTGCAGCGTCGAGCAGTTACGCGGTTTGGTAAAACAGCGTAACTAAAGAGCTTCCAAAGCACTTGCGATGCGCTTCATGGCGGCATCGGCGGATGCTTGGTCGGGCGCCTCGGCCAGCACGCGGATAACCGACTCGGTTCCGCTCTTGCGCACGAGCACGCGGCCCTCGCCTGCCAGCGCAGTCTCGGCCTCGGCGATGGCGTTCTGCACGCCCATGTTCTCGAGCGCGGCGTCCTTATCCGCTACGCGCACGGCAACCTGCGCCTGCGGCAGCAGCTTGCACGGAGCCGTGAGCTGCGAGAGCGTCTCGCGCTCGGCACGAATCACTTCCATCACGCGCAGCGAGGTCATAATGCCGTCGCCCGTGCGCTCGATATCGCCAAAGATCGTATGGCCCGTCTGCTCGCCGCCCAGGCTGTAGCCGCCCTCGCGCATCTTGGCATACACGTGACGGTCGCCCACGCCGCTGGTCACGGCGCTCAGTCCGGCAAGCTCCAGCGACTTGACCAGACCAAAGTTGCTGGCGATCGTCGGCACCACGGTACCGCCCGAAAGGCGACCGTGCTTGTTCAGATACACGCCACACACGTACAGGATCTGGTCGCCGTCTACCACGCGACCGCGCTCGTCAACGGCCAAGCAGCGATCGGCATCGCCGTCATAGGCAAAGCCCACGTCCAGGCCCTGCTCCACCACGTGGCGCCGCAGGCGCTCCATATGCGTGGAGCCGCAGTCGACGTTGATGTTAAAGCCATCGGGCGCGGCGTTGATCGCGCGCACGTCGGCACCGAGCGCGTCAAACACCGGCTTGGCCACCGAGGAAGCCGAGCCGTTGGCGCAGTCGATACCGATCTTGACGCCCTGCAACGAAAAGTTCGCGCTGGCGATGAGCGAAGCGATGTAGCGGTTGCGGCCCTGCATATAGTCCACCGTGGCGCCGATGTGGTTGCCCGTGGCCAGCGGCACCTCGCTCTTGCCATCGACGTACTCCTCGATGAGCTCCAGTACGTCCTCGTCCATCTTAAAACCGTCGCTATTGACGAGCTTAATGCCGTTATCGCAAAACGGGTTGTGGCTCGCGCTGATCATGATGCCGCAATCGAAGCAGCCTTCCACGGTCTGATGCGCTACGCCCGGCGTGGGGATCACGTGCAGCATATAGGCGTCCGCACCGCTCGCGACCAGGCCACTCACCAGCGCCGCCTCGAACATATAACTCGAGCGACGCGTGTCCTTACCCACGATGACACGCGCCTTGCGCTCGCGGTTGGCGCCGTAATACCAGCCCACAAAACGGCCAATCTTATAAGCGTGCTCTACCGTCAGCCCAACGTTAGCCTCACCGCGAAAGCCGTCGGTGCCAAAGTACTTCATGCGCTCTCCTTACAAAATAGGGGCGAACAGATTGCCTGTCCGCCCCAAAATGGTACTCGATTATCTGCGCTACCAGAAAAACCCTACGCCGACGCGCTGTCGCGAGCCGCCTGGCATGTAGGAGTCTGACGCAGCGTAAGCGGCTTGTCCCCCGCCTCGGCTGACGTGGTCAGCGTATATGTGATCGTCGTCGTCTCGCCAGCATGCAGGTCAACGGTGCCCGAATAGAAGGGGATTCCATGCCACGTAGCGGCGCCAAGACCAAACTGGGTGCCCTCGACGGTCAGATCAGTAATGTTGCCGCCCGTCGGGGCAAACAACGAGACATTCAGACGCTCGTCGTCGCGCGCGGCATCGGGCGCGCTCGCCGCGACGTAGTCGGGCAGTTTGCCTGCCTCCTCCTGCGTCATGATGTTCGTCAGGGTAACGGTGATGCGATACGAGCACGTGCCGTCGCCGTTCTTGACGCCCTGGCCAATCTGCGTATCGGCGTTCAGGTACCAGTCGAGCTTGGAGAAGCTCAGGTTGTTAAAGTAAACGCCGGCAACGGGCTCGGCACTCGGATCATCCGGATCGGGCAGAGAAGCGTCAATGCCCGTCTCTTTGATGGCATTCTGCTCATCATCGTTTCTCATCCAAGCAATCAGACGGCCCTCTTCGGCACCGCGCTCGAATGCACCGACAAGCTTTGTAACGTCGACGTCACCGATGCCACCGAGAATCTTGTCGAAGGCGGCGCTGGCAACAGCCGCAAAGATGCCATCCGATTCCTCGACCGGATAGTTCCAGTACACATCGTGCATGAGGACCTTTGCGGCGTTGGTGCCGTCGACAACCGTTCCGTCGGGCAGCGACACGTTACCGACCAGGCCCAGCAGATACTGCAGGAACACCGGGTCGATGCCGACGACGCCATCAACGTCCTGCCCATATTGGGACTTCCACAGCGCGGCGACACGCTGCGAGTTGCGGGGCCAATCAGGCGAATAGGTATTGCCCGAGTTGTACAGGTTACTGTGGTTGCCGAACAGCGCCTCATCCTCTTCGTCGACACTCTCGACTGCCTCATCCTCACTGAGCCCAATGCGGGGAACAAACTCGCCAATCGACATCTGGCCGTCGGTGACCGAAATCAAACCTTGCGAACCGCCAAAGCCGCCGCAGGCACGAATTTCGACGTTGTTCATGGCGTACACAAGGTAGTTACGCGTCTGGCCGTTGGCGCCGAGCATCTGGGGAAGGACGGGGGCGACCTTCTCCGCCGCGTCAACCGCGCCGTTGAGGGTGGCAAAGCCGTCCTTGGCCTTATCGACCAGCTCGGTCACCTGGGAAATATGAGTATCGCCAATGCCCTGGATCTTCTCGTTGGCGCTCTTGAACACCTTCGAGCTGCTGGAAAGCGAATCGGCGACCGCCTGCAGCGCGGACACGTTAATCATGCCGTCCTGAAACAGCTTGCCGGGCGTGGCCTGCGAAAGGTTATCGGCCATGGGAACCAGCGCATTGCTCGAGACATCGGACAGGGCGTCGATCATGGTGCGGGCCGCATTGATGTCGCTGCCATACACCGGGATAAACGAAGCCGCCGTCCACAGCGGGCTCGAGGTCTCCGCCTTCATGCTGTCGCAGAGCTCATCGATCTTCTTCGCGTCGTCAGGCAGCGTCGAAAAATCGCCCGACGTGACCTTGTCCTTAAGGCCACCGACGATCTCGACAGCCTCCTTCGCTTCGCTCTTTACGGTCTTTGCCGAGTTAAGCAGCATAAAGCCGCTTGCGCCAAGCACAACGAGAAGCACCGCGACTACAGCGGCAATAATGGCGCCAGTGTGACGCTTTTTGCGCTCGCCCTTGCGATGGCGATGACGGACCAGACCGTCAGAGGTCGAACTCGACGAAGCGTCGCTACCGTAGTTCAAGCCAAAATCGTAATAATCTTCCTTGGAACCCGAGCCCGCAAACTGGGCACCGCTATCATCCAGGCGGGCGAACGTGCCGGTCTCGGAGGCGCCGGTGTAAATCGTGCCAAGGTTACCCGTAAGCCCCGCGCCACCGGCAGAGGGGGTATTGTTGGCTGCCTTGCCGGCATTAACGTTGCCGGCGGCATTCGCGGCGTTGGCGGCACTTGCGTTGTTCGCAGGTACCGAAGGAGCCCCGCTCGGCTGCGACGTGGAGGTCGCACCGCCCGCAAAGACATTCCCTCTTGCACGGCCGGTCTTTTTTGCCTTTTGAGACTGCTCGTACAGAGCGGTAAACATCGCCGTCTCGCCCGGGGACACGCGCTTACCGGAACCGCCCTGCCCAGCGCCGCCCGGCGTGCCGGCCTTACCAGCCCCGTTCGGACGCGGCGGAACTGCAGGACGGCCGCTATCGCTGCCCTTAAAGTGATTACCAGCCATAAAGAAATCCTCGCAATTGAGTCGCAATGAAAAAGTCCATAACGTTACTAGTTTATGGCATTTTGAGCATCGACAGCTAAACTCCAGACACGGACATCAATTGGCGAAAATGTGGCACAGCACCTTTTCCGTCTTGGCGCCAGCTACACCGTGAGGAACACCATCGCGATAATCATGGCAAAGCCCGCCAGGTCGGTGGGCAAAAACACCGTTCCCAGCATAAGGGCGCTGGTGATGGTGGCCGAAACCGGCTCCATGGTTCCAAGGAGGCTCGCGCGCACCGAGCCAATCTCCTTAACGCCCTGCATGTAGAACATATAGGCGAAGAACGACCCCACCACAATAAATATCGCGAGTGCACCGACACCCGAGGGCCCGAGCGCCGGCATATGCGCCCACGGCTGGGTAAAGATACTCATCACGATTCCCGCCGAAAGCATGGCCGAGCCCGTGACGACCGGGCTTCCGTATTTGTTGAGGATTCCGGCAGGGATGATTGCTATGCAGGCACCGCCCACGGCGCACAAAAGGCCCGCAAGCAGACCCATCGGCGAGATGCTGAGCGTACTGGGGTCGCCGCCCGTGGCGATCAAAAACGTTCCGCCCAAAGCGAGCAAAATGCCAAGCGCCTCGCGCGTGCGCGGCAGTCGATGCGCGGTGACGCAGGCATACCCCATGACGACCACCAGCTGCAGGCACTGGAAGACGGTCGCGGTGCCCGCGTTGGTCAGGCGCACGGCTGACAGATAGCAAAGCTGGTTGAACAGCAGACCAAAAATCGTAAACAGAATGAGCTGCTTGCGATCGGCGGGGGTAGTCCACAGCTCGATCAAGCGGTCGCGGTCTTTTCTGAGCACAACGAACATAAAGAGCAGGCCAGCGATAACTTGGCGCACGCTCATCAGCCAAAACGTCTCGATATGGCACACGTCAAAGAGGTAGCTGGCGCTGGTGCCGGAAAAACCCCAAAACGTACCGCCGACAAACGCGGCGAGCGTACCCAGGGCCATCTTGCGCGCCTGGGCGTCGTTGAGGCGGTCGCGCCATGCGCGGCGGGTGCTGCGGCTCAGCTCGTCAGTTCCCTCGGGCACGACAAAATCGGCCGCCGCCGTCATCGGTACCGAAGCCTTTTCGCGTGCGTGCTGCGCCGTGCGCTCCTGCTCCATTCCACTCCCCCGAAATCAATTGGCAACAAAGCGCTCAAACTGTAGCACGAATATTGATATGGAAATGCGGACGATTCAGAACATATACGAGCGTCCAAACTGTAGGGACGAAAGGCGCGGATAAGCTATGCCGAGTGGTTGGAATCGTCTAGGGCGCCGGAGGCGGCTTCCGCACTTCCCTCAGCATGCTCGCCATCGTCCCGGTCCTTGTCGCTGTCCCGGCCCTCCTGCTCGCGACGGCGCTTTTCGCGAATCTGCTCAACGGCGGCTCGCAAGGCGGCCTCGTCCTCGGCGCGTGCCACCTCTTGCGTTGTCTTGACCATATGGCGAATCTCGAGCACCAGCAGCACGATCAGCGGCACCACGATAAGCGGAAAGAACAGCAGCGGATTGGTGAGCAACGAGACCACCACGCCCAGCCCCGCCGAGACAAAGACCACGCGCCCCACCACGTCGGCGGCGGGCACGGGCGCAGCATCCTCGACCGGATTGGCATCGCCCTTGGTGCGGTAAACCGGCGTGCCGTCGGCCGCATCCTCCACGGCAACGATGCGATGCGTGTTGAGCGAACCCTCCAGCGCGTCATCGGACGAATGGAAGGTGATGATGTCGCCGACCTGGTAGGCCTGGCTGTTGTCGGTATCGACGACGATAAACGAATGCACGGGAATCGCCGGCTCCATCGAGCCGGTCAGCGTGCGCATAAAGCCGTAGCCCATGATGGTGGGAATCTCGCCGGCGGGCGTGAACACCGTGCGCAGCAGCACCACAAAAGCGACCAGGATCACCACGGTCGCCAACACGTTGATCACGCGGAGCACGTGCTTCATCACTTGTCGGCGTCCTTTGCGGAAGGCTCGACGTCAGTGGCGTCAGATGCCGAAACGTCGGTCTCATCTCCCTCAACGGTCGTGGCGACATCGCCCTCGGCGGCCTCTCCGCGCAAGCGAGCCAGCAGATAGCGCGACAGGCTGTTGCCCTCGGCACGGCGCTCGGCGCGGGCGCGATCGCGCTCGGACTGCTCCAGCTCGTGTGCCAACGAGTCCAAGCGTTGCTGCATCTCCGCGCGAGCGGCCTCGAGCTCGCGCTCGTGCGCGGCCTTGGCGGCGGCGAGTTCCTGCTCAATACGCTCCCCTGCCTCGAGCTCGGCTGCGGCGGCACGCGCGTCGGCGTCGGCATGAGCCTCCTCGGCGGCACGCGCGGCGGCATCGCGCTCGGCAGCGGCAGCGGCGACCTTCTCGCTGGCATCCACCGCGGCCCGCTCCACCGCAGAATCGGCGGCAGCACGGGCGGCGTCGATCGCAGCATCGGCGGCCTGCTGGGCGGCAGCAACCTTCTCCTCGGCCGCGGCAACGGTGTCGGCGAGCTTCTGCTCCGCCTCGGCCGCGGCGACGTCGGCAGTCTCCTGCGCGGCACGGGCATCGCGCTCGGCCGCCAGCCGCACTTCCTCGATCTGCAACTTGGCGGCATCCAGCTTGGCATGCACCTCGGCGAGCTCCTTGGCAGACGCCTCGCGCACGCCGGCAAGCTCGGCTGCGGCGGCGTCCTTGGCGGCCTGCAGCTCGGCAGCGTCGGCAGCCGTCTTGGCAGCCAAGGCTGCGGCAGACTCACTCTTGACCCGCGCGACTTGCTCGGCAGCAGTCTGCTCGGCAGCCGCGACCCTAGCATCTGCGTCGGCGCGGGCGACTGAGACCTCGGCATCGGCCTCGGCGCGCATCCGCTCAAGCTGAGCCGCCGCGGTCTCACGTGCTTCTGCAGCGGCATCCTCGGCAGCCTTTTTACCGGCCTCGACATCCTCCAGCGAGGCGCGCAGTTCCTCGACATCAGCCTCGGCAATCTGTGCGCGCTGCGTCAACGCCAGCTCGCGTGTCTTGGCCTCGTCCAGTTCATCTACCAGATCGTCGCGCTCATCGGTCAGCGCGTGCGCCTGCACTTTCCAGGACTTCACCTGGCCCTGGAGCTCCTCAATCTGCTCGCGTGCCTCGGCCAGCGCCTGCTCGGCATCGAGCTGGGCCTGCGTGACCTCCTCCACAAACACGCGGCGGACCTCAACGTCGGGCAGGTCGGGGCTATCGACCTGCTCTTCCTTAATCTCTTTAATAAACTTGGGCGCCACCGGTGCGTGTTGCACGCTCTCGAGTTCCTGCAGGTTGCGCTCGTCGTCGGTCAGGCTCTTAAAGACGGCGTAATTGTTGATGAGGTTGGTGTACATCTGCACCATGTACTCGTCATCGAACGCCAGCGCCTGCTGCTGCACGTCGATGTTGTAGCCCACCTTGTCGTAGCGCTCCATAAACTGCCACAGCTGGTAGCACTTGCGGTAGTTGGGGTCCTTCATGATGAGGTTGGTGCGCTGAATGGGACTGCGGACCGCGCTGCACCCGTTCATTATCTGGCAAAACGACGCGCCGCGCAGCGCCATGACCAGGCGGCGCACACGGTCGATGCGCATAAAGACGTCCATGTTGTCGGCGTCGTTCTCGGCAAAGCTCTGGCGGTTTTTGATCGTCATCTCGACGTTATACTCGATCTCTTCGTACGCGTCGTCGATCTTGCTGTGCATCTTAAAGCGGTTGCGGATCTCGTTGCCCGTCGACCAAAAGATCACGTCGGTACGCTTGTCCACAAACGTCAGCAGGCGCTGAATCAGGTGGTAGATAAAGCGATTCTCGTACAGGTCGTAGGTCTCGACGGTATTGACGTTGAGGATGCGCGTGGGATGGACGCCGCCATCGTCGCTCGGCGCCAAAAACTGCGTGTTCTGGCTCAGATGGCGAACACTGTCGGCGCTGATCTTTTTGGCGAGCGAGACCGGCACCACCTCTTCCTCGGTGGTGATAAAGCGGCGCGGCTTTTCGATAATGGTGTTGATGGCGTCGAGCGAGTCCTCGATCATGCTGATCCATTCCTCGTCCACCACCTTGACGAGCTCCTCGCGCTGCTGCTCGATCGTGGTGCCCGAGGCCTGCGCCATCTCAAACAGATAGCGGAAGTAGCGGCTGTCCTCCTGGATGGGCTCCATCTGCTCGGAGAAGCTGGTATAGAGGTCCTGAATGGTCTCGGACATGGGTTACTCCATAGATTGGATCGATCGGAAAGGGGCGGGGCGACATCACGCCGCCCCGCGCTTACAGCATTAGTAAAAGTTCTGGATCCGCTGCAGGTACATGACGGAATCGGGCAGGCCGCCCTCGCCAAAGGTCTTCTCGATGTACTCGATCAGGCCCTTCATCTCGTCGCGCACAAAGCTCACGTTCATGGACTCAAACTTCTTGAGCACCTTGCGGGCGATGATGTAGTCCATACCGCCCAGCTCGGTGCCGCCGCACGCCACGTACACGGGGATAAAGTCGTACATCTGCTTGATGATACGGTTACCAAAGGCCAGCTTAAAGCGAGTCTGCAGGTACTGGTCCAGCTTGTGCATCTTCTGGAGCAGCTCGTCGTCGATCACGTACTCGACCTTGGCCTTCTGGAACAGATACTGCAGGTGGTCGGCCGTCACGTGCACGCGCTCGTGCGGCTCGCACTCAAACGCATCGGCGCGCTCGTTGAGCTCGATGGGGATCGCGCGGTCGTATACCTTGTCCGTGATGGTAAAGGTGGAGTCGTCGTTGTTGGCCGTGCCGATGAACCACAGGCTGTCGGGGATGGTGAGCTTGCCGTCGTGCAGAGCCTTGGGATCGGCGGCCCACTGGGTGGGGACCAGATCGAGTACCCACTCGTCGTGGCTGGGCATCTCGAGCACCGACAGGATCTCGGCAAAGTAGTACTCCACGCGGGCGAGGTTCATCTCGTCGAGCACGATCATGGACGGGTCCTGGCGCAGGCCCGCCTCGTACACGGCGCGGAGGAACTCGGTCTCGTTAAAGCGCTTGGAAAACTCGTTAAAGTAGCCCAGCACCTCGGTGCGATCGCGGAAGCTCGGCTGCACCGACACGATGGTCGCGGGGTTGTCCAGGTAGCGGCTAAAGCTGTAGGGCAGCGACGTCTTACCGGTACCCGAGATGCCCTCCAGGATCAGCAGCTTGGAGGCGGCCATGCCGGCCACAAAGCGGCGGATGATCTCGGGCGTGTAGTAGAGCTTCATCTGGCTGCAGGCGAACGCGCGGAAGCTGTCGACAAAGTCCTCCAGCGAGATGGCATCGTCGTAGACCGGCGATTCCCAGTCGCGGTACTTAAGGTCCACAAGGGACAACTTGGGGAAGCGGTTGGCCTGCGCAATCTCTTTTTCCTCGGCTAGGGTCTTGGCCTCAACGGTGGCCTTGGCCATGGCGGCTGCGGCGTCCTTGACGCCCGCGCCATCGAGCGCGAGCGACGCGTTGCCCGACACCACGGCAGCCGTGGCGCCCTCGCCCGCAGGCGCGCCCGCGGCGGCGCCCACCACGTTGCCCACCGTGGGCAGATGGTCGTCGGCCAGGGCCGAGGCGCCCACGTACGGAATCTGCTTGGTGCCGCCCATGGCATTGACCTTGAGCGCCAGCAGCTTGTTCTTCTCGTCCATGAGGTCGAGCACCTGCTTGTTCAGGCGACCGATCTCGCGATAGAGCGCCTTGTTGGACGTATCGTCGCGATGCAGGCGGCGGTTGATGCGGTAGCGGTGGACCAGAATGGCCACGATCAGCACGGGGACCGCAATGAGCATGGCAAACAGAATGACCGCGCCGATCTTGCCCACCAGGTCAAACGTGGTGAAGTAGGTCATAAAGATGTTGAAGTACTCAACCCAGCCAAACACCAGCAGGTTAAGGATAGAGCTCACGACGGCAACGACGTTGTAGACGACCTTTGCCAGCAGCTCCCAGGCAAATCCCAGAAACTCACTCACCGTGGGTACCCTCCTGCTTGGTCGCGTTCATCGCCGCCTCGGCCTCGGCCTTTAAACGACGGGCTTCCTCGAGCTTAGCCTCGGCCTGGGCGAGCTGCTCGGCGGCGTTATCGGCCGTGACGGTAGTGTCACCCTTGCCCTCGGCGTCCACGATGGCAGCCGCGGCGGCCAGGCGGTCCTCCTCGGCCATAGCGCGCTTGAGGTTCATGCCCACCACGATGAGGTGATACACCTGGTAGATAAAGAACAGCAGCATGGGCAGCACGATCACAATGAGGAAGCCCATGGAGCTGGACAGGAAGTCCATGACCTTGCCCATCTGCGGCAACGCGAACAGGTATTTGCCCACGATGTCGCCGTCGCTGATGATGTGCGTATCGGCCACGTCGTTGTTGTCGCCCTTGGTGGTAAAGCTGCGCATGCCGTTGACCTCGTCGATGGCGGCGATGCGGTGCGTGTTGAGCGCGTACTCGTTGTCGATGATGGTATGGAACGTCACGATGTCGCCCACCTCGAGCTTGGAGGTGTCGCACTTTTTGATGACGATGAGGTCGCCCTTGTTAAACGTGGGAGCCATGGAGTCGGACTGCACGGCGAGCGGGGTGAAGCCGGCGATGTCAGAGACGCTGCCGTCCTCGCGCGTGGCGAGCGTGGTAAACGCATACAGGGCCGCCACCAGGATGATGATCCACATGACGACGCTCAGCGCGATGGATGCGACTTTTTTAACAGATTGCATGATGTCCCTTACTACCGTGTCTGTCTAGGTCGTGCGCGGCCCGGTGGCCGCCGTGCATATCTACTGTTCCTCGATGCCCTCGAAGCGCATCGATACCGAATAGTTAGCTCCCTTTAGCATATTAGTGCAATTTGGGTCCGTTCCCTCGAGCCATATGCGAACGGTTACCGGCTTGTCCGTTTCTGTTATCAGGTCGAACATGTCGCTGGCCGCGGTGGCAGCACCCGAGTCGAGCCCAAAGACGGTGGCCGAGCCAGATGAACCGCCGCCCCCGTTAGGGTTGTAGACCCACGTTCGACCATCGGCGGTAAAGCTCATACGCATGGCACTGGCCATGCCCTGCGTGTCGGAGCTAAACCGCGTGCCGGAAACGCCGCCGTCGCCATCCTGCCCGGTCAGGCGCACGCGCAGGTCCGTACTGCTCATAAAGTGCAGCGTGAACTCCAGGTAGACACCGGTGGCGGGGTCAGCGGTGGAGCCGTCCTCGAAGGTGAAGGTCTGGTAGTCGCTCGTGGTGACGGGTTTGAGCTTGGATGCGTCGATGTCCACGCCCTTTTCGCTGGCGATGCGTGCCGAGATCTGGTCGAAGCCCAGGCTGTGGACGTATTCGTCGAACGTGGCATGCTCGTCCAGGTCAAAGCGCAGCGAACCGTCGGCGTTGGCGTCGATCATGAGCATGCGGGTTTTGGCGCTATCGGCGATGGAAAACCAGGCAAAGGTTGCCATAGCTATCGCCACCAGGGCAAACAGTACCAGTACCACGGTGGTGGTGAGCTTGCGGCGCAGGTCGGTGTCGGCGGGCGCGGCGGCGTTGGGCTTGCCGGTGGCGGGCGTGCAGTTGGCGGCGGGTTGCTTACGCGTCATGGCTACTCACCGTCCAGGGTCGCAAAGAGGGCCAGGTGCAGGGTGCCCGGGTCTTGATGCAGGTAGTCGGCGCTATCGGGGTCGGTGCCCTCGATGTAGTAATAGATGTCCAGGCGATAGGTCTGGCCAAGCCCCAGTGTGGCGAGCGTGTTTTGTGGGCGCTCGGCCGTCTCGCTCGTGTCCAGCGTAAAGGCGGCCGGGTCCTGTGTCACGTTGGCACCGCAAGCGAGCTGGCCGTTTTGCCAGCCCAGGAGCATGCCCTCGGTGTAGCCCGCCAGGCCTGCAGGGACAGTCGCCGGGTGCTCGGCGCGGTGACCACTATCGGAGCCGTCGAGTTCAAAGATGTTGGTGGCAAGCACCTGGTTGCCGCTCGAGATCTTTATGCCCACGCGAGCCGCGCGCAGCAGCTCGGCATCGACACCCTGGGGAACCAACGACTCGGCCAGATACAAGCTGACCTTACCCTTTACTTTGCTGGCGCCCGTTCCGGTAATGGTGGGGCGCAGATTGATCCAGCCGTGGTAGAACGCGGAGCCGTTGTCTTTTGCCTGCTCAAACACCGTGGCATCGCCGGCGGAGTTGTTTTGCGCGCAGGCAGCAAAGCCGTTGAGATCGAAGGTCGAGACCGGATAGAGCGTCACGGCGCCAGTCGCATTGGAAGTCAGGGAAACATCACCCTGCTGCGACCAGCTGCCGCGATCGGCGTCGCCCAGCTCCAGCACCAGCTTGGACGTGTCGCTGTGCACGCTCACCGAATTGGTGTTGACCTTCATGTTGTTGGTAAACCAGGCGTAGGTCGCGGCGCCCAAGGTGGCGGCGAGCGCCACCATAACGAGCGCGATGTAGGCACGCGCGTGGCGAGCGTGGCGGCGGGCGGCAGCGCCCTCGAGGACCTGGCACTCGGCGGCTACGCTGGAGGGAACCGCGGGGCTCTCGCTCTGGGTTTTGGCCTCGCAGCTATCTGCTGGCATGCGCTTCTGATCTTTCACGTCGCTCGCCCCCTTACGCCTTGGCCGCAGCAAAGGCAAGCTGCAGCACCACATCGCGGGCCTGGGCCTCGTCGATGCAATTGGCGTCGCAGCCTTCCATGTATACAACGTAGCGAACGCTTGCCACCTCGTTGGCGGCCAGCGTGCAGATGGGCGTGGCGCCCGCGCGCGGCGTGGGCGTGTCACCGGTGCCATCCATGCTGTAAGAACTAATAGCGCGGGCCGGGTCGGCGGTGTAGCTCCAGCCCGAGGCGGCACCCGCTACGACCGCGCCGTCCTGCGCCGTGGTGCGCCTGTTGGTGGCGCCTGCGGTATTGCCCAAGTCGTCACAGGTAAAGATATGCGTTTGCGTGCCCGACGCAGTCGTGATCACCAAGCCCAGGCGCAGTGCGGCCAGCAGCTGCGGGTCGCTCGTCATGCCCATCTGGCCCTGGTACAGGTACACGTTGAGCGCACTGTCGCTGCCCTTAAGGTACAGCGTGCCCGAAAGGGCGTAGTCATCCAGCTGCGCGGTGCAGTCGGCGTAGTCGGTCGTGATACCCGCGGCGTTTTGGAACGTGCCGCGCCAAAAGCGGGAAAGGTCTGACGTCGAGATGGGATAGAGCGTCTTGTCGGCGGCGGCAAGTGTGGCCGTTGTGTCCCAGGGCCCGTTGGCCGAAAGGCCAATCTGCAGGTCGGAACCCTCGTCGCTTACCGCGTGCGCCACGGGGGTCACGTTGGTGTAGCGCGAGTTGCTAAACCAGGCGTAGGTGGCGGCGCTCAGGGCGGCTACCAGCACCAACATCCATGCGGCCGCGGCAACCATGCGACGACGCGAGATTAGGATATCTTTGATGTTCGATGCACTCATCCCTGGCCCCCTTACGAACGCTTACCGGCAAAGCGCAGCGCCAGCGATTGCAGGCTGGTGGCGGCCAGGTTGTTGGTGCAGTCGGGGTCGCAGCCTTCCAGCCACACGTACACATCCACGCGCACGGGCGTGCTGCGATTGGCGCCCTCGGCCGCGGCGGGCAGGCTGCAGATCTTGGTCGTGGCCTCCTTGAGGCTCACGACACCGGTGTCTTCGTTATAGTCGCAGAAGTTAGCGCTGGTCAGCTGGTCAAAATGAACCGTGGCGCCATCGGAGCGGGTGCTGTCGAGCACCAGGTGGTTCTGCTCGCTCTCGCCGGCATCCTTGCCGTCGAGCGTGTTGTAGCGCGCCTGGGGATTGTGCTCGCCCGAGACCTCAAAGACGTACTGGCCCGTCACGGTATCGCCCTGCCCTGACGCATAGGTAACCAGTCCCACGCGCTGGGCGGTGGAGATGGGGTTTGCCGGATCCTGCTCGGTAAAGTCGATACCCGACAGGTACACGTCGGTCGCGGCCGAGTTGGTGGCCAGGTACAGGGAAGTCTTGTAGTAGTCGGAATGCTCTGCGGCACCAAACATGCTGGCAAACAGCGAGTCCTGGGTGGTTCCGCCGGTAAAGCCCGTTACCTTTTGAAAGCCGTTGAGCACGTTGTCGGTCGAGACGGGATCGAGCAGACCCGTAAAGCTCAGGCCGGCGTTGGTTTTGTATTCGCCGTCGTACTCGTTGGAGATAAGGAAGGTCACGCCCGTGCCCGCGGCCATCTTGACGTCGGTGATGTGGCGGTTGGCGTTGTAGATGTACCAAGCATACGTTACGGCTCCGGCAGCAGCAAGCGCCACCAGCAACGTGGCGAGCATGCGATTGAACTGTTTTCGCAGCGAGCGCGCGTCCGACATGTCCCTCCCCCAGATGCCGCATCGTAAACTACCTGGACACCATTTGCCCATAATGGGAACATTTTACGCGAACGTGCAGTTCATCGGGGGTACAAACGCGACTTTTCACGTGCTGCTCGTGCCGGATCGGGGGCCGATAGGGTCGCAAGTTGCCACTTTTTAAAAAATAGTTCTTGCCACCGGATGGGAGCTCCGTTATATTATTCCCTGCGCACTCGCGCACCCTTGATCGGGCGTTTAGCTCAGGGGGAGAGCGCTTCCCTGACACGGAAGAGGTCAGAAGTTCAAATCTTCTAACGCCCACCAAATGTTCGCAGCTCAGAGGCTTCGCCTCTGAGCTGTTTTATTTTACGGCGACCAAGCCCAGAGGATGCCACGGCACCCAAAGCGCCCAAACAGCCCCGGTGATTGCCCCGATCAGGCGCGGTTGGGTCTCGCAGCCATATATAAATAACCCCCTATAAAGTGAGGTTTAATACTTTTCCCGAGAAGTGAACGAGCTTATTTGGACCCCCAGAGCATCCACACTTTTTGACGTTAAAACCGCAGGACCCCAGCAGCAAAACCGCAGGAAACGGGCCCCTAAAAGTGTCGATGTTTCGGGGGTCCATTCTGGCTCGTTCACTTCTCGGGAAAAGTATTAGATCTGGATATATGGCCGCTAATTCTAACCCCCTGTTACCGCCCCTACCAATACTGATGCGCATCGATAACGGCTTGCCAGAGCCAAAATCGCTTCGTTTCGGCACGCGCATGGGCAAAATATCGCTGCTCTGCACTCATCGCCTTGTTAAAGATGGGGCGCTTATTCCGATGCAGCTTCCGTCGGATGCGTTCGCACAGCCGAACGAGCTTGTCGTAGTCATTTGCTTGGTCGGTTGTCACCGTAAAATACGCTACTCCCTCAAGCAGTTCCAACTCGTTGCGGCGCTCGGCATCCTTGTGGATCTTCTCGCGGCCGTCATGAATGGCATCGCTGTCGTAGTCGACCATCGCGGTCAGCACCTCTGGCAGCAGCCCGGCCTTTACTTTATCCCTGCCCACCTCGACTTTAGCCGTAAGCGTAATGTCGGGCGTGCGCTCCAACACGCGCAGTTTGCGCTCGCGCTCATCGTTGAGTCCATCGCGAATGAAAGCCTTCTTGTTGAGCTCGGCCTTGCCCAATGCATACCCGCCGTAGCGCGCAGGCAGCGACATAAACATGCACAGCCCCGACTCCCTCGGAGAGCGCGATCCCTCGATCACATACGCAAGCAGCGCCTTTGCCTTCGCGAGACCCCTTACCTTTGGGGACGCCTCGATATACGCCGCAATGAGCTCCTTCGTCGTGAGCCTGCCATCGCGCATGCCCCCATCCCTGCTTGTCACCCCGCCGGGAGCAAGGTTGTCCAGCCGATAGTCCGATGTCATGGCATAGCCGGCATAGATGGCCTCGGCCGCAGAGCTGTCGTGCGCAACCTGCACAAACGCCAGCTCGGGGGAGCACACATACGCATCCAGGCCGCCCATCCAGTGGCCCAGCGAGATAAACGAGCCCGCCGGGAGCTCGTTGGTGCACAGGTGCGTCTTAACATGCTTGCTCTGCCGACGGTCGGCACGCGATGGCACCAGCAAATCCAGCGTTTGGATCCCCAGATCATAGCGATCGATAAACTCCTGCGCCTCTTGCTCCAACAGCGCGCAGGCGCCTGCAATCGACACGACCTCTGGTTCCGAATCCCCAAAACGAGGGTTCGGCAGGTGCGCCAAAAGCGCCAACGCAGCGTTATGTGAAACGATAAAGTAACCCATGGCGCGAAGATAGCACGCGCGTCGGCGGCCGCTGGCGGTCCTGGCGAGTTTTCGGCAAACGACCAGCAGTTTTTTGCCGCGGCGCAACCAAAGTGTTCATTCGTCGACGTCTAAATGCAAATCCGTCAAGCTTTTGGCAAGGTTGCCGCTCAACTGACCAAAAGCTGACCATTTGCTTGCCCATTTGCTTGACGGCACCCCCTCGCCAAAATGCTCCGCGACTTCTCGGACGGTCGAAATGCTCGTTTAGCGACCACACACCCAGCGCTGGGGTATCCTTGGAGCACATGCACCGCAAGCCGCACAAAGGAGCCGCCATGCGCACCGAGCTCGATGTTCCCTTTTCGCACAAAGACAAGGCCAAGGCCCTGGGCGCCAAGTGGGACCGGGTCAAGAAGATCTGGTACGTGCCCGATGGCGTCAACCCCGAGCCCTTTGCCGCGTGGCTGCCTGGGCTGGACCGCTCCGACCCCAGCGCGCCCTACATCTACCTGGTGCTGGGCAAGCGCGAATGTTGGAAGTGCCACGAGCAGACAACGGTCACGGCCTTTGGCATTCCGTATCGGGTGGCCGAGGACTCGGGCAGCAAGGCTGCGCCCGGCGCAGTACCCGCCATGGACGACGCGGGCCACATCGCGATCGACACCGCCCGCGCCAACGCCATAGCTATCGTCCCCGCGCTGGGCTGCGTGCCGGCCGAGATCCGCGACTACCTGCGCGAGCGCTGCGGCTACAAGCCCGTAACGTCGCGCACCACCAAGACCGCATCGCTCTCCAGCACCTGCACCGCCTGCGGCGCGCTGCAAGGCAGCCATTACCTGTTCGAGGAGCCCACGTCGCCGTTTGCGCTCACGGCCATCAACAAGCTGCCCGCGCTGGAGTTCGTGCGCGTGGAAGTCGCCGGCGTCTACGGCATCCCCGCCAGCCAGGACAACTTTGACCAGGCGCTCTTCACCTGGGCACGCGACCACCACACCCAGTTCCACAAGACCTTGTACGAGGGGATTTACCTGTAGGGCATCTTATAAGGCAGAAACGGCTGAGCGTGGAAAATCTCCCGTTTTTGACAGCCCTTCAGCCCAAAAACGGGAGATTATCCACGCTCGGTTTTCGATCGTCCAAAAATCCTCGCTCGCCATCAGGCAATTAGGTGTCCGCATCGTCATAGGTAATGGCGCATCCACAGGTCGGGCATTGCTGAGGATAGACCGGGAGGCGCAGGCCCGTTCGAACCCGCGGGTCGGTGGCGTGCTTATCGCGGGCATCGATGAAGGTGATGTCTAGGCACGGAAGGTCTGTACCGCAGCAAGGACAGGGCAGACAGATTTGGCTGCAGCTGGCCTCGATGAGCGGAAATAAGCTCCGATCCATCAAAACGCGCGGTAAGTTACCGTATGCGCCGCGCGCGATATCGCTTCGCCATCCCATGGTCTCCCCTTTCCTGTTTTACCTGTTGAGAAGAGGATGGCAGGATCGTGCGGCTCTCGTTGCGGCGCGGCGCGATCCGATCAATCGACATGATTGGGTTGCGACGGGCCGCACCTAACTAATACGGAGCAACGGCTTCCGCCCGACGTCGCGATTCCGAGAAATCGAACTCGGCTCGATGCGCCTCGAGGAATCGAGCGTTGGGTCGCAAGCGATGCTCGTCCGGCTCGCGCAGCACCGAGCCTGCAAACGTCGCATATTCCGTATGTCGCAGAAGGTACGACCCGCAAAGTTGATAGTCGCCGCGTACCAGCTCAAACGAAATCAGATGAGCGTCGAACAGCGAGTGCAGGTCGCGGCGCAGCAGGATACCGTTGCTGACAACCTGCGACTTGGGACCCGAGTAGTTCTCGATATGCGCAGCTTCGAGCGCTTCGTCGACATTGCAACCCGAGACGGCGCATCGACCGGTATAGGCCTCAAAGAGCTGCGTGCGGAAACGCTGCTGGCCGATTCGCTCGCGACGCAGCGCATAGCGAACCTTTTCATCGTCGCTCGCCGGAGCGCCGGAAAACTCCGCCGCAATCGGAGCGTCCTTCATGTAGCTCATATCGGGGAAGAAACGCGCGTCGGGTCCACCCTTGTGAACGGGGCCATGCAGCACAAACCAGCTGTTCTCCGGCTCGTAACGCTCAACGAACGCTAGGCCCAGCACCTTGTAGCCAGCGCTCGTTGCAAAGAACACGCCAACGGGAACGCCGCACTCCATGCAGTTGATCATCTTTTGGTTGTAGTCCTGGTCGCGCCAGTTTTCGACCGAAGCACTTTGCGACGAGTACTTGAGCACCCAGGTGCCATCCTCAAGATAGAGCGGCGGAACATCGGGGTAGGCGCCGCGCTTTGAGTTGTGCACCGAAAGGGCGAAGGTCTTCTCACGCGGATGCTTAACGCGCCGGCGACCAGGCCAAAAGATGCCCGAGTCGCGCGACACCGGAAAGAGTTCGGAATCAATCGTCAGACGAAAGGGATATTGAGGGCTATCGGCATTGGTGCGATGCGGGAGCTTGTCCCACAGGCCGCCACGCTGCTCCTCGCGCAAGAACCACTCCCAGGCCTGGACATATTCGGACGGCACAAAGCTGCAAGCACGGTCGAAACTCGGCCGAGCAATCAGCGGAACACTAGAAGCGATGCCGTCCATAAGGAACCTCCTGGAAGAACAGTTCCCCACATTATCGCCTATGCAATGATGGCGCCAAACGAAAAAGGGCCCACTTCCTTCGGAGCGGGCCCTTGACCATCTGCATTTAAGCGAGCGTCGGCATTACGACGTTGCAACACCGGCGAGCTTGACTGTCACATCGTATGTTGCAAGGTCCTCAGCTGCGGCGTTGTTAACGCAGTCAGCATCGGTTCCTTCCATCCAAATATAAATTCGGACCGCTATGCCATCATAGCCAACGCGACTTGCGATCTGGTGCGTACCGGCGTCAACCTGATAATCGTCTCCCACCTTGTTTGCAAGCCAGCCGGCGCAATTGTCTGCTTCAATATGTTGGTAGGAAGGCACTTGAGGTCCGCTAACCGCGTCCTTTACACAAGACCATCCAGCAATGGCGTTTTTATCGTTACCCTTCTCGGTAGTAGAAACTGCAGCGGGAGCGTACACGACCTTTAGAGTTTCATCACCGGTCGGGTTTCCATTAGCATCAATTGCCTGAGTAGTGATACCGACTCGTAAAGAATTCGGGATGGTATCGGTCGTTGGTGCCCCATGGGCGGTAACAACTACGGGCTCTCCGTCAGATCCTTCAAGATACACGTCGGCTATACCGGACTCTGTAATGGTATAAACAATAAACTCACTCTTGAGATAAGCGTAGTGGGTCTCGCCACCAGCCTCGTATTCGCCAGACTTGCCGCCTTGCTTAAAGTTAATCTGCGAGTAAGAGGATACTTTACCGTCGGATCCCCAGCCTTGGCAAACAAACCAGTTCTTAAGATCGTCTGTAGAAGACGGCGTTATCTTTCCGCCCTGTATTGCAGCCGCAAGCGACGTCTGTTCGCCGCCATGTTGGGCACCGTTTTTGAGTTCATCTATCTGAAGGATGAAACCATTCGTCGTTGCGCTGATGGTTGAAGATGTTGCCTTCACCGTGTTATTTGCGACATACCAAGCATAGGTAGCAGACGAAAGAGCAACGGCGGACATAAGCACCGCGCAGGCAGCGCCCATAAGCTGTTTTTTTAGCTCTTTTACGCTTTGGCTCATTCGATAGACCTATCTAGTAAAAATGCCGGGAGCCGACGGTTCGGCCCCCGGCATTCTGAAATCTCAAAAACGACGAAGTCAGCAATAGCTAGTTAGAAGCGCCCTTGTACTCCTTGGGCGTCGCCTCGAAGGTGATTGTCACGCCATTGTTGCCAGCATCGGCATTGATCTTATTAAGGTTGTTAGAATAGACGTTAGCGTCGTTACCATCGTAGTACAGGTAGACATCAATCTGAGTATCCTGATTGGACTTGATCACCGCATTATCGGAAGCAAGCAAATTGCTAGCCGACAGCGGTTTAGAGTCGCTAGACGAGCTGAGCTGAATGCCATTACCGCTCCAGACCTCCCACTTATTACCGCAAACAACGAGAACGCGAAGGGCATTGCCGAGGTTCATGTTTTCCGTCGTTGCGGGGTTAGTAACAGTCACACCCGTAATGTGCAGGTTCGTGAACTCGCCATCATAGGTACCGGTGCCAACATAAAACGTGTTTTTAACCGCGTAATTCGCCTTCACAGCTTTATCGGCAGTTCCGTCAGCAATCTCAAAATCGCTCCCGGTCTTCATCGTCGTGGCATTGGCCTTTTCCGCGTAAGCGGTCTTCCAAACGGCCTTGCCTTCCTTTTTTTCAATCATAGCAGGATAGAGACCAGTCGTCTGATCTGTCGAATAGCTGGTAGAACTAGTGGAATTCGTCGACGTCGTCGTCTTATCAATCACAAGGTATGCAGAGTTGGACTGAGCCGCAATGTTAGACGTCTGTGCTGTGACCTTGTTGTTGCTGACAAACCATGCGAACGTGGCAGAACCCAACGCTACGGCTGCTACCAGCACCATGGCGATGGCGGCGCCCATCTGCTTCTTTAATGCCTTGGTATCCATACGGACCCCTTTCTTTCCCCATTCGTCCCAGATGACCCTCGAGAAGCCCGGAAGGGGAGCCCACGCTTTCGTGTTGGATGTTGCTTGCCCATCCTTTAGACATGAAATTGAGAATACCATAATTCTTACGATTTCCTTATGAGTTTTCGGCAGCCTACATTCCGGCAGATTCATAGGTCTACCTCGGGCTATATGTGGTGCTGTGTGAACATCGTTTACCTTATTTGATCTCTCTCCCGTACAGTCATAAGTCCCTCTTAAGCCTTGCGGCCGCAGTGCCACGCCATCGCATACATTCACCCTCCGCCGAGCTTCGCCCTAGCCCTTTCCCACTCGCTATACTGGTGTGGCACGTGTCATTTTTGCCTGCTAAACGGGCTATTTGTTGGGAGGGCCCATGCCTGCCGCCAATCAACCCAAGGGAAGCGTTTCCACCGGATCGATTAAGCCGGTGACGCGCAAGGCCGTTCGTTGTCAGCGCGAAGTCGCCTGGCTGGTCACGCAAGCGGCCGGTAAGCTCGTCGCCACCACCGACGACGTCAATGCGCCCACGCCCAGCTTTGTGCTGGCGACGGCATTGTCGTACACCCGCAAGCAAGAGCAGGCCGCACGGGACCGTGGCGCCGCGATTGACTACGAGGCCGTCATGGGCCCCGACCTTGCAAGCTTTTGTGCGGCTGCGGGGCTGCCCGCAGCACCCAACGCGCTTTCGGACGCGGGCTACATGTTCACGCTCTCGGGCGCGGACCTCATCCGCGACCTCTACGCCTACTGTAGTGACCTGGACGAGCGCATGGGTGACACGGCCCAGGTCAAGCCAGGCTACGCGATCAAGTTCGCGCTGCGGTTGTTCTTGCTGGACGGCGCCGCCGGCAACGGCGCTACCTCCGCAGACAACGCCTCCGCATAACAAAAGCGCCGGGCCGGAAAATCGATTCCGGCCCGGCGCTTGTTCGTTCTATTTGTCCCCGTCCCCCGCAGGCGAGTTCTTTTGGTTGCGGCGACTACTCCATGTCACCTCGTGCTCCTTGTAGTAATCGGGCGCCTCGTTGCCGCTCGCGCTAATGGGGTCGTTGCCGGTGAGGGTATCGGCAATATCCTGCACGAACTTAACGAACAGACTCGAATCGTCGGTCTCGGACGAATCGAAGTCAAAACCGAACTCCACCGCCCCGCCGATGATCTTGTCCACGCACTCCGGATCGTCGCCGTCCAGCCAAATGACCACGGTGTACTTGTCCACATCGCCTACGCGGAAGTTCGCGTGGCTGATGGTCGTCACCACGTCTTTGGACGCAAACGGCTCGGTGTTGGGCTCAGGGTTGCCATCGGCCGCGGCCGCCGCATAGGTGGTGGGCTCGCCGTTGCGATACAGCCTCACGCGTGCCGCCTTCTCCACGCCCTTGCTGGCGCTGACCACCTTGAGCTTGGCGCTATAGCCCAGATCGGTCTTACCGGCGTTGCGGATATAGAAGGTGTACGCCACGTAGTTCTTGCCGTTGTGGCTGCCGTCGATGTCGTCCAGATTGTCGGGCAAGTCCTCGGCAGCGATATTCGTGCCGTTGTCCAAGGCGTCGGCGGCCAGGCGCGCGGTGGCGTTGTTAAAGTCGCCGTTGTCGGCAATGGCCACGCCGCGGCGAAACAGCTCCAAGCGGTTGAGGTTGATGGTGAAGTTACCCATGTTTTCCTGCATAAACGACAGGGCGAACAGCACACCAAAGGCAAGCGCCAGCACCACAAGGGCCTTTTGCAGCTTGTCCATGCGCAGCAGCGCCGCGCCAATGCGCTCCATGCGGCGCTTGGGCATATACATGGACACGACCGCATCGGGGTCGATGTCATCGAGGTCCTGGTCGGCCAGCGCCTGCTCCAGCTCCTCGATGCGCACCACGCCGCGCAGGTCGCGCTTGGGCTTGGGTTTGCGTTTGGGCTTGGACTTGCCAGAGCGCTTGCGGGAGGCGGAAGCCTGCTCGGGCGCGGAGTCCTCGCCGGGTGCGTCCTCGGCATTGGCGCCGGGCACGTCCTGCGACGTGTCCTCGGCCTGGTCCTCGACGAAATCCTCGGCCAAATCCTCGGCAGCTTGATCTTTGTTGTCGTTACGCTTGAACAGAGCCATGGCGATCAGATCTTATATTTGGTGCGGATGTAGCCGACGTATTCTTTGACGAGCTCGCGCTCCATGTCGTCGGCATAGCGGAACTGCAGGCCGCAGACGTTGCGGTACAGGCTGCCCTTGGGCGCACGGCGCACCCAGCATACGATGCCCAGCTGCCCGGGCAGCTCGTGGCGCTCGCCCTGCAGGCGGATCGTGGGCATTTGCACGGCCAGGGCCTCGCCCACGTCGGGGTAATCGTTAAGGTAGATGGCCAGACCGCCGGCCGAAACGTCGATGGTCATGGCGTCCTCGGGCTCAGAGGTCGGCGCGTTGTCGCGCTGGTAGGTCAGGCGCATGGCGACCTTAAAACGCTCGTCGCGGCGCCTGACGAAGGTGCGCTGCTCGGCGACTTTGCGCATTTTCCAGTAGGTGCGGATGCCCTTTTTCTCGACCGACTCGGGGTAGCCAGCGAGCACGAACGTCTCCTCGCCCACTTTGTATTGCAGCAGCAGCTTTTGGTTTTCGTCCATGATGAGCGGCTTGCCGGCGAGCATGGGCGCGCTCATAAGAAAGTACGCCTCGTCCAGGTTCTCTTTGTACGTGGCGAGCATGTTGAAGTCGGTTTTTTGGCCCATGGGCACGTCGAATGCCACCTGAAGCTTGGTCCCCGGCGTTATCTGCTGCTCTGCCATGTTTTCTCCCCCAGTCGCGGGCGCCGATATCATCGTCGTGCGCGATGCACATTGGGCTATTGTAACTGCTTTGCCGTGGGTTGCAGCGCGTGAAATGGCGCGGATGTGAGGCGCGGCAGCCGCTAGCGCATCTGCCCTGCACGCCCTGTTAGTCGATACTTGCGGTTACGGCTCGTCGTCGCGGCCGTAGGCTCTAGCTTGCCCTGCGCGATAAGCGCATTGACGCGCGTCCTGACCTGGGAGACGGTGAGTCCCGTGCATTCTGCCAGTTCACGTGTTCCCAGTTCGCCGTTGCGCTTGAGTGCCGCCACAATTAAGTCCCCGCCATGATCGATTTGCTCAACCTTCGCTCGGTAGAGGACAACCTTAAACCGGTCGAAACCCGGGCAAAACAATGGCTCGGCCAGACCGTGCGCACGCATGGCATCGAGCATCATTGGAATGCCCGATCCGTTGCCTTCGGCAGGAGAGCCCGCACCGTCGGGCAATGGAACAAGCGACATGAGCTTCACAAGCGTCGCATTACGACATCGGGAGCTGCCGTCAAACAGGTTCTCGCGAGTCTTTCCTCCGTATAGGCCGCCGGGGTTCACCACCTCGATACGATCGTCAAAAACGTCGACGGCGATCGATTGCCCACAGAACCGATCCCCGTATTCCCTGTGGATAACCGCGTTGGCGACTGCCTCGCGCAGGACCTCCTCGGGGATCTCCAGCGAGTCGATACGCGAGACGCCTTGGACGGTCGAGATGCGGCGCAGGTTTTTGGCGACAGCTGCGACGGCATCCGAAATCATCTCGCCTAGGGTGCCCTCGCAGACTGTGCGGTCCATAAACCTTAGTGGCCCCGCAGCTCCCTTTTGAGTTCCCACGTGGACAGCCACATCAATGAAGAGCTTGGGATAGAACTGCTGAGGGTAAACGCCCGCGGCAAGGAGGCCGGCCTTGGTAACATTGCCCTGGAAGTCGAGGAAATTCAGACGCTCCATCTTTGTCTTCTTGTCCGGCGCGTCGCGCATCGCTCGAGGCGTCAGCGAATAGGCACGCTCTATCGTGCGGTCGACCATCGACTCGTCGAGATCGCCCACACTCGTACCGGGCACCGCATCGCGATCGCTAGGACTCGTCCGTTCATATGACGACAGTGCCAAAACCTCGGTCGACGAAAGCGGGACATCTTTGTCATCGATGCGTTTGTAGCTGCCACCTTGAGCGCCCCGCTCTATGACATAGCAAGGCTTGCTCGACGGGTCGAGCTCCTCAATCGTGATGACCAGAACCACGGTGCCCTGGAGCTCCACGCGCTCAATGGTGTATTTGGGCGGATTGGCCAGCTTTCCACGACCGCCGGCATCGCCCATGCCCGCCACGAATTGGTTGAGCACTTTCTCGGTCTCAAAGTTTGTAACTGGGACAAAACCCGCGTGCTCGCTCACTCCGAGTACGATGATGCCGCCGGCGGTGTTTGCGAAAGCGCTGACCGTTTCCCATACGTCGCGGGAAAGTGTCGTGGCGCTCTCCTTGACCTCGACGTTAAGATCGTCCGAGCCCATGCGCCTTAAAGACTCGAGCAGACCGGTCAGTTCGTTTTCGTTCATCTGCACGTCCTTTCGCTCGGTTCTGCGAAGAATGCCGCGGATAGATTTCCCTCGTCTCTCAGTTATCTCTCGTAATTATCTCTCATCTTTCTGTTATCTCTCATATTAGAGATGAGTGAGAGATGAAAGATAAGATGTCTGTCATCTGTTTCATTTAAACATGTTGTTGCTGGTAAAACAATCTATATTGAGACAATACCATGGTTGCCCGTCTCTTTGCAGCATTGTTATCTCTCATATTTATCTCTCATCTATCTGTTATCTCTCGTATTAGAGACGAATGAGATATGAGAGTTGTGCGGGCGGCGGATGAGCGTGGATTATGAACGGTCGGATATCGAGAGTGGATATTTGGACGGTTTTTGGGCTTTTGGCGGCCGATTTCGTCCGAAAATCCACGCTCATTCGGCATGCGTCCGGAAATCCACGCTCGTGTGTCCGAAAATCCACGCTCGTGCGGCAGATTGGTCGAAGGCCCCATATGGGTATACTCTCGGGGATTCGACTCGATTCGCCCCCGCTGGGGCGTCAAAGGAGACTGCATATGCCCACTACCTCAACCGACCCGCGCGCCGCTGCCGCCGCGCTGCTGGTGCCCGGCACCACCTGCCACGGCTTTGCCGTCGAGCGCTGCGAGACCGTGCCCGAGCTCGACGCAGACGCTTACGTGTTGTGCCACGCCGCCTCGGGCGCGCGCCTGCTGTACCTGGCGTGCGACGACGAAAACAAGGCCTTTGCCATTGGCTTTAAGACGCCGCCGGCCGATTCCACCGGCGTGTTCCATATTCTTGAGCACTCGGTACTGTGCGGGTCGGCCAAGTTTCCCGTCAAGGAGCCGTTTGTCGACCTGATCAAGAGCTCCATGCAGACGTTCCTCAACGCCATGACCTACCCCGACAAGACCATCTACCCCGTTGCCACCACCAACGAGCAGGACCTGTACAACCTGATGGACGTGTACCTGGACGCGGTGTTCAACCCGGCCATCTATACCAAGCCCACCATTTTTGAGCAGGAGGGATGGCACTACGAGCTTGACCTGCCGGAAGGCGCCGAGGGCGAGAGCGACGGCAGCTCCGCGAGCCTGCGCGAAGGCACGCTGCGCTATAACGGCGTGGTGTTCAACGAGATGAAGGGCGCGCTGTCCGACCCCATGAGCGTGCTGGACGACGCCGTCAACGCCGCGCTCTATCCCGACACCGCCTATGCGCACGAGAGCGGCGGCGATCCGTGCGCGATTCCCGCGCTCACCTACGAGCAGTTCCTGGACACGCACGCGCGCCACTACAATCCTTCTAACTCCTACATCACGCTCTACGGCGACCTGGACGTGGACCGCGCGCTGGCCTTTTTGGACGAGCGCTATCTGTCGCAGTCGAGTGCCGCGAGCCGGCGCATGGACGCCGCCGTTGCCGCCAGCGAGGACCCGTCCGCGCTGGCGCCCAATCCGCTGGACGTGCAGGCGCCCGTGACCTGCGAGTACAAGCGCGTCGAGATGGCCACCACGCCCGAGAATGCCTTGGTGGGCCTGGGCCTTGTGCTGGGGTCCGCGCTCGACCGCAAGCGCACGATTGCGGCGGACATCCTGTTCGAGGCGCTGCTGGGCTCCAACGAAGCGCCGGTTAAGAAGGCCATTCTGGCCGCCGACCTGGGCGGCAACGTGGTGAGCTACACCGCGGCCGAGAGCCTGCAGCCCTACGAGCTCATCATGCTGCAAAACGCGCAGCCCGGCGTGGCGCGCGAGCTGCGCCGCGTGTTCCAGGACGCCTGCCGTGACCTGTGCGAACACGGCGTTCCGTGCGAGCGCCTGGAAGCCATCATCAGCAGCAACGAGTACGACCTGCGCCAGCGCGACTACGGCATTGCCGACGGCGTGGCCATTGCGTGCGACGCGCTGAGCACCTGGCTCTACGATGACGACGCCGCGACGCTGGCGCTCAAGTACGGCCCGGTGTACGAGGAGCTGCGTAGCGAGCTGGACGGCAGCTATTTTGAGGACCTGCTGCGCGAGCTGGTGCTGCAGAACGACCACATGGCGCTCGTCGAGCTGGTGCCGGCGGACGCCGCCGAGGGCGCAGAGGGTGCCGAGGCCGCCGAGCTGGCAGCCAAGCGCGATGCCATGACCGATGCCGAGCTGGCCGACGTGGTCGAGCGCACGGCCTCGCTGCGTGCCGCGCAGGAGGCCGAGGACACGCCCGAGGCCAAGGCAACGCTGCCGCGCCTGCGCGTGTCCGACATTGGCGAGGCGCGCCCCGAGCCGCCGCTGGTCGTGGACACTACTGCGCCCATCCCCTGCCTGCGCCACGGCATCCCCACTAACCGCCTGGCCTACGCCATGCAGTACTTCGACCTGAGCTGCGTCGCGTTTGAGGACCTGCCCTATGTGACGCTGCTCTGCCGCCTGCTCAAGCAGCTGCCCACGCGCGAGCATTCGGCCGAGGAGCTCGACAACTTGCTCGCCGGCAAGCTGGGCTTTTTGAGCTTTACGACCGAAGTTATGACGCAGCCCGACGTGGACGGCGCGCGCCCCTACCTGCTGGTGAGTGCCGGCGCCCTGTCCGAGAAGATCGACGCGCTGGCGAGCCTGCCGCGCGAGGTGTGGTCGAGCACGCTGCTGGCGGACGCCGACGCCGACCGCGTGCGCGACGTGCTCACACAGATTCGCATTGGTCTTGAGCAGGGCTTTATCAACAACGGTCACTCGGCGGCACTCGGTCGCGCGATGAGCTACAGCTCGCCTTCGGCCGTGGTGCGTGAGCAGCTTTCGGGCGTGGATTTCTATCTGTTCCTGCGCGATCTGCTCGAGCACTTTGACGAGCGCCTGGACGACCTGCGCGCCAAGCTTGCCGAGCTGGCGGAGCGTATCTTTGTAGCCGATGGCTGCATGGCGAGCTTTACCGGCAGCGACGAGGACTTTGACGCGTACTGGGATGCCGCGGGTAACCTGGGGCTGGACGCTGGCGACGACGTCGATGCCGGCCGCGACGCGCTCGTGGTGCCGACGCCGCGCGACCGTCACGAGGCCTTTGTCATTCCCAGCGACATTTGCTTTGCGGCAAGCGCGTGCGACCCGCGTCGTCTGGGCATTGACGTGACGGGAGCCTGGGCCGTGGCTGCCAACGCGCTCTCCTACGACTACCTGTGGAACGAGATCCGCGTGAAGGGCGGTGCGTACGGCTGCGGATTCCGCGCAGCCGGCGAGCGCCAGACGGCGTTCTATACCTACCGCGACCCGGCAATCGACCCCTCGATTGAGCGTGTGGAACGCGCAGGCGAATGGCTCGGCAGCTTTGAGCCCGACGAGGCCGCCTTCGAGGGCTTTATCGTGAGCTGCGTAAGTGGCATGGACGCGCCGGTGAAGCCGTACGCGCTCACCAAGCGCCGCAACACGACCTACCTGGCCGGGCTCGATCCGCACGCGCGCGAGGAGCGTCGCGCCCAGATGCTCGCCGCCACGCCCGGTGAGCTGCGCTCGCTCGGCGCCGATGTGACGCGCATCGCAGCTGAGTCGCCGACCTGCGTCTTTGGCGGCCGAGACGTCATCGCCAAGAGCAACGCCAACTTCAACATAGTCGACCTGTTCGCTTAACGCACAAAGGTAGATTTTTAGGACATGCCTAAAAATCTACCTTTTTTCTGCGGCTTGGACGGGGCGGCGCAGCCCACTGCGGCGGTTTGTCTCGATCTGTAACATCTAGACGGCAATATCGGCTCCAGATGTTACAGATCGAGACGTTCCCGAACGGCACCAGCTCTTTGTCTCGATCTGTAACAGCTAGGCCCATTTATGCCGAGTTACTGTTACAGATCGAGACAAACCGCCGCGAACACCCGCCCTTCGTCAAAACCACCACGAAGGTGTTCATGAACTGCTCCCTTTGCGATGGTTTGTGTGGTGGTTTGGGTGTTTGCCCAGATAAAACCTGCCAAAATAAACCTGTCCCTTTTTGGTAGGTTTGCTAGAGGAGGTTGGGATGGACAAGGCTGAGTTGCGGCGGGCGGCGATTGCCCAGCGCGACGTTCTTGATTTGGATGTGCGGGCGGCGAAGTCTGCCGTTATCTGCGCGCGGCTTGTTGAGCTGTTGGATCGCTCGGATTCCGCGGCGCCGCACACCGTTGCCGTCTACGCCGCGATGGGTTCCGAAGTCGACCCTGCCGCGTTTGCCGCAGCGGCCGCCGCGCGCGGCTGGCGCGTGGCCTATCCGTGCATGCTCTCGACAATTGATGCCGCAGCTTGTGGCCAGCGTATGTGCATGCGGGCAGTTGCTGTCGACGACGCATCCGCGGCACCGTTTATCGCCCACCCCACGCGGGCCTTCGCGGCCACGGACATCGACAGCAGCCGCTTCCCCATCGCGTCTGCCGAAGCTCTCAACATGGTCGTCGTGCCGCTCGTAGCCTTCGACCGCGCCGGCGCGCGCCTGGGCTACGGCGGCGGCTGCTATGATCGCTACCTGCCCACGCTCTCGCCCGCATGCCAAATCATCGGCATCGCCTTTGACGAGCAGCGTGTCGACCGCGTTCCTACCGACGCCCACGACCTGCCGCTACCCCACATCATCAGCGCCTAACCGCCGTTGCATCGCACCCGCAAGATGAGCGTGGAAAATCTCCCACTTTGAGCCCCCTTACGAGCCAAAAGTGGGAGATTATCCACGTTCATTCAACAAGCGTCCGAAAATCCACGCTCGTGTGTCCGAAAATCCACGCTCAACCAATACGCGTCCAGATTTCCACGCTCATGTGTCCGGATTTCCACGCTCGTGCGGCTCAACGTCCTGCAACCGCCTCAACACGCACGCGGCACGCCGGCGACCCTGAGTTTGCGATCGAGCTTTGACGGGTCCCTCAAATCATCCCAGCACAAGCGCACGATCTTGCAGTTATCAAGCAGCGAAAGCCTCGACTCGCGCTGGCGCTCATCAAATTGCGCCTTTGCGAGCTTGCCCTCCTCCGCCGCCTTCTCACTTTTAACGAATCCGTCGAACTCACCGATAATCAGCTGGTCGCCCGCACGCCACAAGTAGTCAACGCGATACGGCCGTCCCGGCTCAACTGGATCGAACAGCTCAACTTGCAGCTCCGGCGTCTGCCAGCCGCGCTCGATCATCAGCGCGCGTGCCTTGGACTCGCCACCGCTTTCCGAAAGGCCATCGGCACACCGCGCAACACTTCGCGCCGTCACAACACCGCGACGATTTAGGCCAAGCTTGTCGACTGCCTCAACGAGATGCTCCCTCGACAACAGCTGCTCATGAAGCGCCGAGTCCGCAATGATCAGCCCCTCGACAAACGATGCATCGACCAGGCAATCCGTAATCGTTTGATCGATATCGGTCACGGCAATATCCATCTGGATTGCCCGTGTTTGACGAGCATAACGATGGCGAATCACCTGAGAGCCGGGCGTCGTCGATTGCGCCGGCGCCACGGCGATATGGATGTGCGCCAAATTGGCATGCGAAACCGAAAGGCCATAGATAACAGCCGCCGTATAGGAGCAAAACGTCCAGTCGGGATGCTTTTGCGCAAGGGCCCGCACCCGATGCAGATAACGCTGCCGAAACTTGAGCTCGGACCAATAATCCGGACGCGCATATAGCCCCGGCATGACTACTTCGAGACTTCCCGCCGTCACCCGACGCTCAATCTGCTTCGCCTCCGCCGCCGTGCGCGCGTACACGCAACTCATCTGCTGCTCGCATGCTTTAATGTGACTTGTAAGCCTTTGATTCGCCGTCATGTTTCCCATGTCGCCTCCCAACTCTTGGAACGGCGCAAACGTACCAGACGGTTTCATGCGAAGTCTGACCAAATGCTGTCCAGGCGCTGACCAAATGCTTGACGGTTTTGGACGTTTTAGGCTGATGGCTTATATCTGCAGGCAGGGCGGTTGTCGAGAGGTCCCCGTCTCCACAATTTGATGCCTTGGTCCATCGGATTATCAGAAAGAAAAACCCGTCGAGATTCAAGACCACGCCAAATGCGACTTTGCCTCTGCACGCACCGTCTCTTAGCCGAGCCATCGGCATCTACATGCCTAAAAAATGAGCGTGGATAATCTCCCGTTTTGAGCCTAGTTTCAAGCCAAAAGTGGGAGATTATCCACGCTCGATTTGTAAACGTCCGAAAATCCACGCTCGCGTGTCCGATAATCCACGCTCGTCATGCCGTGAGCACAGCCACAGTCGCAGCCACGGCCGCAGCCTAGTGCTCCTCGCCGGCGCGGGCTAGGTCGTAGGGCGTGGTCTGGTAGACGTAATAGTTGAGCCAGTTGGTGTAGAGCAGCTGAGCTTGGCTGCGCCAGACGTTGCGCGGCTCGGCGGTGGGGTCGTCGCCCGGGAAGTAATGCGCCGGCACCTGAGGGTTGAGCCCGCGCTTCACGTCGCGCTCGTACTCCAGGCGCAGTGTGTCGGTATCGTACTCGGGATGGCCAAAAACAAAGAAGCGGCGGCTGTCGGTCGACTTGACGATGTACAGGCCTACCTCATCAGACACGGCCACGACCTCAAGCTGCGGCTCGGCCTCCACGTCCTCGCGGCGCACGTCGGTGTTGCGCGAATGCACGGCATAGAAACGGTCGTCGAAGCCGCGGACCAGCGGGCTTTGCGGCTTCACCAGATAATGCTCGAACACGCCGCTCGCCTTTGCCGGCAGGTCGTGCTTCTGGATACCGTAATGATGGTAGAGCCCCGCCTGTGCGCCCCAGCAAATATGCAGCGTAGAGTGCACGTGCGTGGTGGACCAGTCCATGATCTGGCAGAGCTCGGGCCAGTAGTCGACCTCCTCGAACGGCATCTGCTCCACGGGCGCGCCCGTGATGATCAGGCCGTCGTAGTGGATGTCGCGGATGTCGTCAAACGTGCGGTAGAACGTCTCCAGGTGGCCGGCGCTCACGTGCGTGGCCTCGTGCGTCTTGGTGCGCAGCAGGTCCACCTCCACCTGCAGCGGCGTGTTGGAGAGTTTGCGCATGATCTGCGTCTCGGTAGCGATCTTGGTGGGCATGAGGTTGAGGATGAGCACGCGCAGCGGACGGATGTCCTGGTGCAGCGCGCGGTACTCGGTCATAACAAAGATGTTCTCGCTCTCGAGCTGCGCAGCGGCAGGGAGGGCGTCGGGGATGCGAATGGGCATGGATGCTCCTTACGAGTCAGTTGCAGCTATGGTACAACGACCGGCCCCATCCGCGCGAGCACATCGCCCAGCGATGCCGTCAGCGGCCCAGATCACTCCAAAAGTAGAGATTAAGGCATGTCCCAAAAATCTGCGGCGCTTTAGTCTAGCAAAGTGGTGGCAGGACGCTACAATGGTTCGACGCGAAAAACTCGGCCGAAAGGATACACATATGTACCAGACGCGTAAGATCGGTGTGGTCGGCCAGGGCCACGTAGGAGCACATATCGCCAACAGCCTGCTCATGCAGGGCATTGCCGATGAGCTGTACCTGTGCGATATCAACGAGGCCAAGGTGACGTCCGAGGTTCAGGACCTGCGTGACTCCCTTTCGTTTGTCCCGTACAACACCAAGATCGTCAACTGCTACGACCACTACGAGGAGCTTGCCTGCTGCGACGTCATCGTCAACGCCGCCGGCAAGGTCGCGCTGGCCGCCGGCAACCGCGACGGCGAGCTGTTCTTTACCACCGACGCCGCCCGCACCTTTGCCAAGCGCATCGTCGACGCCGGCTTCGACGGCATCTTCGTGAGCATCTCCAACCCCTGCGACGTCGTGTGTACCGAGCTGTGGCACCTAACCGGCTACGATCCCAAGAAGATCATCGGCTCGGGCTGCGGTCTGGATTCCGCCCGCCTGCGCACCGAGATCTCCAAGAAGGTCGGCGTGAGCCCCAAGTCTATCGACGCCTACATGATCGGCGAGCATGGCTTTAGCCAGCTTGCAGCCTTTAAGGCCGCGACCATCGCCGGCAAGAGCCTTAACGAACTTCAGGCCGAGAACCCCGACAAGTACGCCTTCGACCACATGGAGGTCGAGGAGCTCGCGCGTAAGGGCGGCTATGTGACCTACCAGGGCAAGCAGTGCACCGAGTACGCCGTCGCCAACTCCGCTGCGCGCGTCTGCGCTGCTGTGCTTCACAACGAGCACGCCGTGCTTTCCGCCTCCACGCTCATGACCGGCCAGTATGGCGAGGAGGGCATCTTTACTTCCCTGCCGTGTGTGATCGGCGCCGAGGGCGTCGAGGAGGTCTACACGCTCGACCTTTCCGAATATGAGCTCGAGGGCTTCCACAAGAGCTGTCAGCACATTCGCGACAACATCGCCCAGCTCGACTGGTGGGACGCCGAGGCCCACGACGCAAAGTAGGCCGCTGGCTGCCGCAATCTCGCGAATCTAAGCGCGATACCAAGCGGGCCGCGCCGGAATACTACCGGCGCGGCCCGCTTTTTTGCTCATGCAACACGTTTGCAAATCGAAGGTGAATACTTTTCCGCGATGTGAACGAGCAAAATCGGACCCCCGAAGCATCGACATTTTTCAGGCACTGTTTCCTGCGGTTTCGTCGAGGTTTTCCTGCGGTTTTGCCGCCAAAAAGTGTGGATGCTTCGGGGGTCCAAAACAGGTCGTTCACTTCGCGGAAAAGTATTCACCTTCGTTTTCGCGCAGACACGAATCCGGCCGCCACAACGCAAAACGGGGCCCGCGCGCAGCGCAGGCCCCGTCAAAAAAGATAATTCCCGGTACCTAGTACTGCTCGATGCCCATGTAGCGACGGACCTCGGGGCTGTGGTCAAACACCTTGCCGCGGGCGGCGCGCAGCTCGCAGCTCATCGCATAGAAGAAGATCGGCTCCAGGAACGAACGCACGCTGGCGGGCACCTCGCCCACGCCGTACTCGAGCGCATCGAGCACCATGACCGTATCGGTGTGCGTGTTGAGGAACGCGAGCGCGCGCTCCTCCATGGGACGGCACTCGCCCGCGCCAAGCTGCACAAAGTAGAACACGCCGGGCTCGGTGGCTTCGAACGGACCGTGGAAGTACTCGCCGGAGTGGATGTAGCAGCAGTGCTGCCACTGCATCTCCATGAGCGAGCAGATGGCCATGGCGTAGGTCTGGCTAAAGTTGGGGCCGGATCCCAGAATATAGAAGAACTTGTGCTGCTGGCAGAGCTCGGCAAAGCGATCGCCCAGCTCGGCGTTGACCTTCTCGCGGGCAGCGGGCAGCAGCGCATCCATCTGCTTAAGGCCGGCGTACATGTCGGCGAGCGCCTCGTAACCCCCCTGCTGGTCGAGCAGCTCGGCAGCCATCAGGGCGCCGATGCCCTGCGGTACCTCGGCCTGCGGCACGCCTTCGCCCCATGGATAGACCCAGGTGGTCCACTTGCCGCTGTCGATCTTTGAGCCCTCGCAGTCGGTGAGGGCAACGACCTCGGCGCCGGCGGCCAGCGCCATCTCGCAACCGTCGACGACCTCCTGCGTGTTGCCGCTGTGGCTGCAAGCGACGACGAGCGACTTCGGCCCTAGGCTCTTGGGGGCCATCAGGCAAAACTCGCGCGCCGTGTAGACCGTCGAGGTAAACGTGGTGGCTTCGCGCTTGAGCAGCTCGTTGGCCGGCATCAAGTCGATCATCGAACCGCCGCAGGCGATCCAAAAGACGTTCTCGATCTTACCCTTGCGCTCGATAATTTCCTGAATCAGATCGTGTGCGTTCATGGTGATGCCCCTCCTTTTGTGGCGGTTTTGAACGACGATGGCTCGTACCTGCGGTCGTTCTATATTGTTCTATTTATAGCACGCACAACGACGCTCGTGAAGCCATTTCGCCAAACTTGTTCTATGTTGTTCTATCTGTGGACGTTAGATGTCGAAGACGTAGCGCGAGCCCACGATCTTTTGGCGTCCGAGCAGCAAGGGCCGCTCGTCCGCATCGGTAAAGTAGGCCTCCATATAGAAGAGCGGCTCGCCGACCGGCACCTCCAGCAGCGGGGCCGCCTGGGCATCCGCCAGCGCAATCTCCACGGTGCAGGGGTCGGACTTGAGCGGCGCGCGACCCGAATGCTCGGCAACGAGCGAGAAGATCGAGTTGTCGGCGAGGTCCTTATCGGCAAGCGTCTGCAGGTAGGGATGGTCGGCGAGCACAAAGGCGTTGTTCTCGAGCATGACGGGCACGCCGTCTGCCGTGCGCACGCGCTCGACCACAATGAGCTCGCAGCCGGGTTCCACGCCAAAAAATGCCGCGTCCTCGTGCGTCGCCGCAACCACCGTGCGCGACACCAGGCGCGCTCCGGCCACCATGTCGTTGGCGGCGCAACCCTCGGAAAAGCTCTGGACGTCGCCTTTCTGGACAATCTTGCGCTTGAGCTTGGGAGCGCACACAAAGGTGCCCCTCCCCTGCTGTCGGTGGAGATACCCCGCGCGCGACAGCTCCTCGATGGCACGGCGCACGGTGATGCGCCCCACGCCGTAGGACTTCGCGAGCTCCATCTCGGCAGGAATGCGCGAACCGGCAGGGTACACGCCGCGCGCGATCTCGCCCTTTAGGTCGTCCATGACCTGCTGGTACAGCGGCACGGCGGACGCGCCAGCGCGGCCGGTTTTATCGTCGGTTGCCATCGTTACGCTCCATCCCGTGCATGCTCGGACTCAAATTCTTCAATCGCCGCCATAAACTGCTCGCCAAAGGCGTCGGCCTTTTTCTCGCCGATGCCGTTGACCTGGATAAGCTCGTCGCACGTCTGCGGGCGCAGGCGGCACAGGCCGCGCAGGGCCTTGTCGGAGAAGACCATGTACGGCGCCATCTCCAGCTCGGCCGCGATCTCCTTGCGCAGGGCGCGCAGGCACTCGAACAGCTCGGCATCGTCGCCCACGCGCGGGCGCTGATCCAGCTCGGCCTCCTCGCGCAGCAGATCCACCGCACGGCGGGCGCGGGCCGAGGCCTTGCGCTTGGACGCGCGACGCTTAACGGTAAAGGCAAACGCCTCGTCCTCGACCTCGCCGGCACGCGGGCCCAGGCCCACGACCGGGTACTGCCCCTGCGAGGTGACCAAATAACCGCGGCCGCACAGCTGGCCGATGATGTCCTTGATGCGGCCGACCGATTCGCTCGACAGCTCACCATAGCCGCGATCCTCGTCCAGATGCATCTGGCGAATGCGCTCGGTGTTGCCGCCGTGAAGCACATCGGCGATGAGCGACTTGCCAAAGCGCATGGGGCGCGTGGCGACGTAGCGCACGGCGGCGCGGGCCATATCGGTGACGTCTTCGACCTCGAACTGCGTGAGACAGTTGCTGCAGTTGCCGCAGCCCTCGGCCTCGTCCGTGGCGGCGGCGCCCGAACCAGCCGCGGCAGCATGCTCGGCCGCGGCCTCGTCGCCAAAGTAGCGCAGCATGTATTCGCGCAGGCAACCGGTGGTATTGCAGTAGCCCTCCATCTGGCTGAGCAGGCGGTAGCGGTTCTGGAGCGCCCACGCGCGCTGCTCGTCGTCGAGCGCCTCGTCGGCAGCATCGCCGCGGTCGATCAAAAAGCGGCGCATGCGAAAATCGTTGCCGTTCCACAGCAGGTGGCAGCTGGCCGGATCGCCATCGCGGCCGGCGCGGCCCGCCTCCTGGTAGTAGGCCTCGATGCTCTCGGGCACATTGTTGTGGATGACGTAGCGAACGTTGGGCTTGTCGATGCCCATGCCAAAGGCGTTGGTGGCAACCATCACCTGAATATCGTCGTCGATAAAGGCGCGCTGGCTTTGACGGCGGGCGTCGTTGCCCATGCCGGCATGGTAGCGGCCAACGCGAATGCCGCTGGGACCCAGCGCCTCGGTAAGCTCGCCCGCCAACGCATCGACCGCCTTGCGGGTCGAGCAATACACGATGCCGCTCTCGCCCGAATGCGCGATCACATAGTCGCGCACCCACGCGGCCTTGGCCTTGTCGCCCATCTCCTCGCAGCCAAAGTAGAGGTTCTTGCGATCGAAGCCCGTCACCACCGTCGCAGGGTTTTGCAGACCGAGCATCTGCTGGATATCGGCACGCACGCGCTCGGTCGCCGTGGCGGTAAAGGCCGCCACGATGGGTCGCTGCGGCAGGGAGTCAATGAACTCGCGAATCTGCAGGTAGGCGGGGCGGAAATCCTGGCCCCATTGGCTTACGCAATGGGCCTCGTCAATGGCCACGAGCGGAACGCCGATGCCGCCTTCGGCCGCAGCTTCCTGCGCAAAGGCCAGAAAGCGCGGCTCGAGCAAACGCTCGGGTGCCACATACATAAGCTGGTAGCGACCCTCGCGCGCCCGCTTGAGCACGGTGTTTTGCTGGGCTGGAGTAAGGCTGGAGTTGAGATAGCTGGGTCGCGCACCCGCCGCGAGCAACGCACGAGTCTGGTCCTCCATAAGCGACAGCAGCGGACTCACCACAAAGGTGATGCCGGGCAGCATGAGCGCGGGCACCTGGTAGCAAATGGACTTGCCGGCGCCTGTGGGCATAACGCCCAGCGCATCGCGACCGGCAAGGATCGCATCGACCATGCGGTCCTGCCCCGGGCGAAACGAGGTGTAGCCAAAATAGGCGCCGAGCGTGTCGAGCGCCATCTGCTGCATGCTATCGGTCATGGTTTCCTAACGTCCAAGTCATCTGCCGCCGATTATACGCCGCCACGCGGACCGGTGCCGCACGGCTGTCAGTCACGGACAACGCGGTCCAAAGGGCAGTCATTTAAGTCTGTCCCCAATGACTACCCCAATTTCTTGACAAGCGCGGAAACGTCGCTGGTTGAGCATAAGTCAGCGAAAACGCCCCTAAGCGAGCAAGGTGGCGTGAAAGAGGAGGGAAGCGTACTTCGGTACGCGACCGACGATTGAACGTCAGATTGCCGCTTAGGGGCGTTTGCAGCGTCGGCCGGTCCGCCGTTCGTCAGAACGGCGGAACCAACTCTACATCACCATGACGTAGCGGCTGCCCACGTAGTACTGCTTACCCATCAGGACCGGCTCGCCATTGGGGCCGATAAAGCCGGCACGCAGGTTGAGCAGCGGGTCGTGCGGGGCAATGCCCAGCTCGGCGGCCTGTTCGGCGTTGGCGCGAACGGCCTCGACCGTGCGGTAGCCAACCGAGACAATCGGCGTTCTGCCAACACGCTCGACCTCGGCAAAAATCGACTTGTCCTCAAGATCGGCCGTCAACAGCTCACGGTAGGCGTCAAACGGCACAAAGATGTTCTCCTCAAAGATGGGCTCGCCGTCGGCTGTACGTACGCGCTTGATGTGCAGCAGCAGCGCGTCCTTCTGCAGGCCAAAGAACTCCATCTCGTTTTGACGTGCCGGCACAATCTGGCGATCGACCACGTGTGCACCCGCCTCCATGCCATTGTCGGCACACAGCGCGGTAAACGTCTGCAGCGTCGAGGCGTGGAACTGGCGGTTGATGTGCGGCGTGGAAACAAAGGTGCCGCGGCCCTGCTGCTTAACCAGGTAGCCATCGGAGCAGAGCTCCTCGACGGCGCGGCGCACCGTAATGCGGCTCACCTCGTACTGCTCGGCAAGCTCAAGTTCGGACGGAATACGCTCCTTGGGTGCATAAACACCTTTCTCAATCGCATCCTTGATCTCGTCGTAAATCTGCTGGTAAAGCGGTGCATTTTTGGGCGCAGGCATATCTGATCACTCTTATCAAAATATCGAAATAACTAATACGTATATAACGTCTTTTTATATGTTATCTCAGTTTGATAAAACGATACACCACATACAGCAAATCCTTACTTGCCGTCGTCCTGCTGCAGGCTGTCCTGTTCACTGAGGCGCGCCTGACGACTCGCTATGCGAGCGGGCTTGTCGGGATCGGGAACGGCCGTGGGCATGGGCTCGTCGACATGACCGCCCCACCAGCCGCCCACAAAGTTGAGCGTGTGGAACACATTGATCACGGCGCCGGGATCAATGTCGCACACTAGCTTGATAATGTCCTGGCTCTCGTAGGTCGAGACAACGGTGTGCAGCAGGTACATCTTTTCACGGCTGTATCCGCCGATGACCTCGGCGCAGCTAATACCATGCTGAAAATGGTCAACATAGGCGGTCATGACCTCATCGGCCTTGCGCGTTGTGATCTGCAGCGTCACACGGTCGTAGCGATGATAGAAGCTGTCGATGGTCTTGGTCGAAATAAACTGGAACACGATAGAGTATGCTGCGTTGTCCCAGCCAAACATAAAACCAAAGATCGCCAGGATAAAGCAGTTGAAACCAAAGATAACGCCCCAGATGGTCTTGCCCGTGTGGTTGGAGACCCACAGCGCGATAAAGTCGGTGCCGCCGGTGGATGCGCCGGACTTAAGCGCAATGGCAGCGCCCAGGCCCGAGACCACGCCGCCAAAAATGATGAGCATGATCTTGTCACCCAAAAACGGGGCGAAGTGAAAGATATTGAGAAACAGCGACGAAAGCACGACCTGCATCATCGAGAAGATGACGAAGCGCCTGCTGATGCCGCTCCAGCACAGAAGCGCCACGGGGATGTTGAGCGCGAGCATGCCGAGCGAGATGTCGATATGAACGCCGCCGAGCGAGGTAACGCGATCGAGCAGGACCGCGACGCCGGTGAGACCGCTCGGAAGCAAGTCGGCGGGGCGAATGAACGCCTGGATCAGGAATGTCTGGAGAACGGCGGAAATTGTGACCGCCACAGCAGTGATGGCGCGGCGGACAATGGTAAGGCGGCCGAGCACGAGCACGCGGTCCGTGAGCTGATCGATGGCGTTCGCCACGTAGGCTCCTTTCGAAGGCAGATGTAGTTGTGGGGCATGTCGGCGATTGTAGCATGGAGCGCGAAAGGGCGCTTCAATTCACCCGCTCTCGACAACCAAAACGAGCCAGCATCTCCCCAACCAAAGAGCCCAAATTCCAAGTGAGTAGACTATTCGCGACCTGTCGAGCACACCCAAAACAGCCACCTCTGTGACCTGCAGTTTTACTAAGGCAGATTCGCTTTGTGCTCTGCCTGAGCCGAAAAGTCTACTCACTTAGTCTGAGTCGGAGCCAAACGGATCAAATCGAAGCCAAAATGAGCCGATCTGTCGCAAAAGACGCGTGAATCGGTACTTCTCGTAGCGAATTGACGCTATAAAGCGGTCAGAATGTCGGCGAGGCTATCGATGATGGCATCAGCGGCGGACTGATCCAGGTTGACGCCCTCGTGCGGGCGCAGCGCCAGGACGCGGGCGCCGGAGCGCTTGCCGGCCTCGATACCCAAAGGCGAGTCCTCGATAACCAGGCACTCGGCAGGCTCCATACCCAGCGCCTCCATGGCACGCAGGTAGATCTCGGGGTCGGGCTTAAACGCACTGCACTCGTGACCGCTGATGGTGTAGTCCAGCACGTCGGCGATACCGGCAATCTCAACCAGCTCGTCAATGAGCTCACGATAGGACGAGCTTGCGATGGCGCACTTCACGCCGCGCTTGTGCAGCTCGCGCATTACCGGCTCCGTCTGCTCGTTGAGCAGCTCGGCATACGGAACGGGATGGTCTGGACTGTAGACCTGCTTGTACTCCACGCGCAGGCGCTCGCGCAGCTCAACATCGTCGGGCACCAGCGCCTCCCAAATGGCGGGCTCGTTAGACCCCGAAAGATCGGGAATCTCATCAAAGTGGAACCCCTTCTCTTCCATAAACGCCACGCGGCGACGGTTGTAGAACCACTCGGTATCGACCAGCACGCCGTCCATATCAAACAGCACTGCCTTGATCATACGCATCTCCTCCCACCTGCCAAAAAGGGACAGGTTTATTTTGGTAGGTTTTATCTGGTGTTTTGCGACGCGACAGACACGCCCTCCCCAAAGCAAAAAAGGGGACGGGGCAAAACCCCATCCCCTCTCAATCAACCCGTAAGGTCTACTTACTTGTGATTAGTAGGAAAGCTTCCACATGTAGCGACGCATGGTCAGCGGGTGCTGACGGGCCTCGGCGATCTGGTTGCCGTACTCGCGCATAACGGCGAGGTGCAGCAGCGGGTTGAAGTAGGTGACGACGCTCGCGGGCACGGCGTCGGCCAGGCCGTAGTCCTTGGAGTCGATCAGAGCGACCTTGGCGCCCATGCGCTTAAGGAAGGTGAGGGCGCGGGCGTCCATCGGACGGGTGGCACCATCGGACATGAAGAAGACGTAGGGCTTACCCTCGGTGGAAACCTCGAACGGGCCGTGGAAGTACTCGCCGGTGTTGTAGGCGGCGGCGTCGATCCACTGCATCTCGGTGAACAGGAAGGCGGCGTGAGAATAAGCCATCTTCTCGGAGGCACCGGAGGCCATGAAGTAGATCATCTTGTCGTCCTTGAAGTCCTGGGCGAACTGCTTGGCAAGACCCTTGGCGGACTGAGCGGCGTTCTCGCAGAGCTCGAAGACGTTGGTGAGGCCGGTGATCATGTCCTCGTAGTGGTCATAGCCTTCGGTCTGCTGAAGGATCTCGAGTGCAAGAGCGATGGCGTAGCCGGGCTTCTCGCACTTGGCAGCGTAGTTGGCGTGGAAGCCGTGAACGATGACGTGGTCGGCGTCGACGGTCAGAGCGGAGCCAGCCTTGTTGGTAAGGGAGACGACCGGGCAGTTGTGCTTCTTGGCGGTCTTGTTGGCCTCGACAGTCTCGGGCGTGGAGCCACCGAGGGAGCAGGTGATCACGAAGGTGTGCTCGTTGACCCAGGAAGGCGTGTCGTAGTTGAACTCGTTAGCGGTGAAGATCTGAACGTTCAGCTTGTCCGTGTTGTTGGCCAGGAAGTACTTGGCGGGGTAAAGGTCGGACATGGAAGCGCCGCAGCCGACGAAGGCGACGCTGTGGATCTCGTGGTTGGACAGGACGTCAGCGACGATCTGCTTAGGGAGGTTAAGGTCGATCTCGTACATCTGACACATTCCTTTCGATTTTTTGCGGCGCCACATTGCCGGACGCACGCAGGGTTACCGTAGTTAGGACCGAGTCGCCGGCCCGTTGAGGATGTGACAAGGGAACTGTCCCTTTGACACATTTAGGGATGGAAGCCTGCCTGGGGTATGGGATGCCAGGCAGGCCCCCGGGGAAAGCGGTTAGACGCTTGGTCGCGACTAGGCCAGGATGCCGGCCGCGGAGAGGGCGATGCCACCCACGATGGCGATCACGAGAAGCCAACCGGTGTTGACGTTCTTCTTGATGAGCCAGTACATAAGGCCGGTGAGGCCAAGGGAGATCATCTGGGGCATCATGCCGTCCAGGATGTCCTGGATAACGACGGTGCCCTCAGCGAACTGCAGCGGGGTAGTGGCGCCGATCAGCGTAGCGATCATGCCGCCCACGGACATAAGACCCACGATACCGCAGACATACATGAGCTTCTCCATGAGGTCGCCGCCCTGGAGCTTGCTCAGGTACTCGTGGCCACCCTGGTAGCCGATCTTGGCTGCGAACCAAGTGATCAGCACAGAGGGGACGATGGAGATGAGCATGGCCAGGATCGGGCCCATGATGGAGCCCTGTTGAGCCAGCTGAACGCCCAGGCCAAAGGCGATAACGCGGATGGTGCCCTGGAAGAAGGAGTCACCGATGCCGGAAAGCGGACCCATGAGGGAGGTCTTGACCGCGTTGATCGAATCGGGGTCGAAGTTCTCGGGATCCTTGGCGTACTCCTCCTCCATGGAGGCGGCGAGGCCCAGGATGAAAGCGCTCGTCTGCGGGGTGCAGTTGTAGAACGCCATGTGACGGTGGTAAGCCTCTTTCTTAGCAGCGAGCTGCTTGGGGTCGGACTCGTCCGGATAGAGGCGATCGAGCGTGGGAACCATGCCGTAGAGGAAGCCCATGTTCATCTGACGCTCGTAGTTCCAAGAGGCCTGGATGGCCCAGGAGCGCCAGAAGAACTGGCTGACCTTCTTGTTCAGGGACACGTCCTTGGTTGCGGTTGCCATAGTGTGTTCCTCCTTAGTCTTCGTCGTCTTCGAGCGGATCGTAGTCGGAATCGACACCGGCGGCTGCATGGGAACCGTTGAACTTGAAGCCCATGAAGACGACAGCCAGGCACACACCGATCAGAGCGACCGCGATGACGGACAGGTTGAGGTAAGCGGCGAGCAGGAAACCGATGAACAGGAACGGAGTCATACCCTTCTTGATCATCATGGTGAGCAGCAGGGCCAAGCCGTAGGCGGTCATGATCTTGGTCGAAACGTTCAGACCAGTGGACAGCCACTCGGGAACCATGTTGACGATGGCCTGAACCAGGTCGGTGCCAACAAAGACGGCGAGGAAGATCGGCAGGAAGTACATGACGGCGTACAGACCGGAGCCGGCGCAGATGTGCATGCGGTAGGCGGTCTTGAACTTTCCGTTATCGATCGCGCTATCTGCCACATGGGTGAGGGCGGCGATGATGGAACGGAACACGATGCCGAGGAGCTGACCCAGGACGGCGACCGGGATGGCGATCGTCATGGCGGTCTCGGCGGAGGCATCGGTCAGGCACGCAAAGGCAGCGGCCACGATGCCGCCCAGGACCATATCGGGCGGAACGGCGGCGCCGACCTGCACCAGGCCCATGGACACGAGTTCGACGGCGGCACCGACGGCAAGGCCGGTGGGCACATCGCCCAGCAGCAGACCGACGAGCGTAGCGCCAACGAGGGGCTGCTCGAAGTTAAGACGACCGAGCAGGCGGGAGTCCCACATGCAGAACACGCCGACGAGGCCGACGAGCACCGCACTGATGAACGTATTCATACCCTTCTCCTTTCAGTCAGGCAAAAGCCTGGTTGATTACAGCTTGGCGTCGATGTCGACGCTCTGATACGTAGGGGTCTGCTGGACGTAGAGCTTGATGCCCATGTCGAGCAGCTGGTTGACGTCGGCCTTCTGGGTGGCGTCGAGGAAGACGGAGCTGTCCTTGCCGCCAATCTGATCGGCACCGTCGTGGTTGGCGGTGGCGCCCAGGTTGATGGCGTCGAGCTTGTAGCCCTGGCAGAACTGCAGCATCTCGGCCGTGTTGCCAAAGACGAACATGACGCGCTCGCCGAGGGTGTTGAGCTTCTCCATCTTGGCGAGGGCACGCTCGACGGTGAAGACGTTCAGGCGCACGCCCTGGGGCTTGGCCAGCTTAAGAGCGCCCTTCTTGATGTCATCGTTGGCGGCAGCGTTGTCGACGACGATGATGCGCTCGGCCTGAACCTTGGTGGTCCAGGTAAAGACGACCTGGCCGTGCAGCAGACGGTAGTCAAGACGTGCGAGGACGATCTTGGCGGGGCCGGAGCTGTGACGGGACGCCTTGGCCTTCTTAGTGGGGGCCGCGGCAACCTCGACCGGTGCGTTGGGGTTGGTCAGACCGGTGCGGGCCTCGTTGATAAGGGCCGCGAGCTCGGCACCCTTGACGGGGGCGGGGCTCATAGCGAGCGTCAGTGCCAGCGGAATGTTGAAACCGCTGACAACCGTGAACTTCGTGCCGTTCTTGGAAAGCTCGACCATGCTGTTGTTGACCGAGCTGCCGAGCATATCGGTCAGCACATAGACGGTGTCATCCGCGTTGAACGTGGCGATCATAGCCTCAACCTTATTGGTGATGGGCTCCTTGTCGTCACGAGCAAGCGACACGACGTGGACGTTCGACACATCGCCGAGAACCATCTCGAGCGTGTCTTTGGCGCCTGCGGCCAGGCCGCCATGAGATGCGAGAATGATCTGATTCATCTTGCCTCCTCCTTTTCGTTATGGTCATTATAACGTCTTATACGTTGCGTATATTGCTAATTAGTATAAAGACCGTTCGCGGGTGAAAATCGACCGTTGACGGGTTTAACGTACTTGAAACGTTGGGGCTGGATAGACCGGCGCTGGCTGGATAACCCCAGGTCAGACCCTGCACGCAACCCCCTATCGCACGAAGTACCAGGGGCTTTCCTGCACGGTGGGCTCCAGCGCGATGCCGGTGCGTTCCTTAAACAGATCCATGTCCTGCGATTTCTCCGTCCACCACGCGTTGGGCTTAAAGGTCATGCTCTCAACGATATGGCCGACAAAGGCACTGTTGCGCAGCTTGGAAAAGATGGTGTTCATAATCAGGATGGACGCAAGCACCAGCACGATGCCCAAGACTTTGATCGCGCCGGCGGGCTCGGCGTAGACACCAATGCCCACGAGAACGGTGACGACTGTCTCGAATGACATTACGACGGGAACTTTCGACGTCTCGAGCCCCATGGATAGACCCTGCATATATAAGATGTAAGCCACGGCCGTGGGAATGAGTCCAAAGCCAAGGAACAGCAGCAGCAGCTGTGGCGACATTGCCGCGGCGACATCCGGCCACGGAGCCGCGATGGCTGCCATAACCGCACCGCCAAAAACAAAGCCCCAAAACGTGACAGCCAGCGGGTGGACCGTCTTGGTTGCTATTCGGCTAAACACCGCGAGCGACGCACCACAAAGGCCTGCAATCACGCCCGACGTGACGCCCCAAACCGAAAAATGAAAACCGGAAAGGTCGCCATTGGTCACTGCAAGCACGCAGCCAACGATGTTAAAGACAATGGCAACGAGCTTGTTGGGGGTCACGTCCTCGCGATAAAGCACGCGGCCGAGCATGACGCCAAACACCGGCGAGGTGTAGAGCAGCACCGAGGCCGTGGACATGCCCACCTCGCCCATACACTCGTAATAGCAGGTGTTGGCGGCGGCCAAACCGACAATACCGACAAGCGCGCAGGGAACAAGCTCTTTAGGGCTTGCCTTGAACAGGGCCAGCGGACCCTGAGCCACGGTAGACCCCTCGCCCGGACGGCAGCCCATAAACATCAGGACCGGCGCCAAGATAAGCGCTCCGACCAACAAGCGAATGGCAGCCATACTCTGGGACGTAACGCCCATGGCCGAGATGCCGTTTACAAAGATTCCGATGCTGCCCCACATAAGCGCGGCGACCAGCACCAGCACATAGCCCAGGTTGCTTTTCTTCAACGCAGCCTCCTCGGTGTTGTTTCCAATATGTTTCATACTACGTTATAGTCGTTATATACATTTTTCAAGGCACAAATCGGCGAACGAGGAAATGATTCCCAGGAGTGTCCCCAAGTGCCGGCACAAAAGGAACGTCCCCAAGTGCCAACCACGGCAACGCCGACGTTTTGGCAATGTCAGCGAGCGCCCGTCATTTGAGCCAAGGTGCCGTGAAATGAAAAGGCGCTGACCTTCTGGTCGCGCCTTTGAAATTGAACGGCAGATTGGCCAAATGCCGGGTGCGCAGCGTCGGCCGGTCCGCCGTTCGGTAGAACGGCGGAACCAATATCCCCTAGTAGTCCAGCTTCCACATGTAGCGGCGCGTCATGTAGTCCTTGTGGGTGACGGCAGAAAGCGCACGCATGTACACGTTGTTGAGGATCGGGGCAAAGATCAGGTGGTTGAAGTATTCGCTCACGCTGTCCTTGATGTCGTTGAGGCCGAGCTCCTTGGCATCGAGCTGGTAGACGCGCTCGCCACCGTACTGATTGACAAAACGGATGCCGCGCTCGTCGTTGCAGCGGCTGCGTCCGACACTGATGAGCTGGAACAGCGAGGTGCGCTTGTCCAGAATCTCGAAGGGGCCGTGGAAGAAGTCGCAGGTGTTGATGGTGCAGGAGTCGATCTGCAGCATCTCCTGCACGTTGCAGATGCTAAAGACGTAGGCGGCACCAAAGAGCGGACCCTGAGCCATCACGTTGATGCAGGGCTTGTCGGCGTTCTGCTCGGCCCACTTGGCAGCAAGCGGACGGGTGTACTCGACGGCCTTGCGATAGATGGGATCGACCAGGTCGAAGGCGGCCATAGCGGTCTCGTACTCGGCATAGCCCTCGGTCTGCTGCGTAAGCTCCATGGCGATCATGGTCACGACGGCGGAGTTGGTGCGGCCCATGCAGGACTCATCGACGGCCAGGCTGTCATACTGGATCTTGTAGTCGCAGACTTCGGTGAGGCCGGACTCGTCGACATAGATGGCGATGGTGCTGGCGCCGTGATCCTTGGCGACCTGGGCGGCGACGATGGTCTCTTTGGTGCCGCGCATGGACACGACGACGGCCAGGGTGTTCTCGTTGACGTAGGCCGGGGTGGCGTGCACGAACTCGTTGCTGGTGTAGCTGGAGCTCACGACCTGCGTGGCCTCGTGCTCCATAAAGTACTGGGCAGGATAGTTGCCGCCGTTGGATCCGCCAGCGCCGATCCACACGACGCGCTTGATGCCGCCCTTGTCCGCCTTGTCAGCCAAAACCTGGGAGACGACATCCTTAACCTGTTCCTGAGTAGTCATCGCGCATCAGCCTTTCTTCTCGTTTGATGCTCTTGATGGCATACAAGTTACATACATGTTTTGGTGTTGTCGACTAGTTGTATGCTATATTTGTTTTAGAAATTTTGCTGCTAAGGTTTTCGGCAATCCATTACCAGCGGTTTTGTTGTCATGTTGGATACATGCTTGGTTCGGTAAGTATACAGGTTAGATACAGGTTGATCGCATGAATGCTTCGTCTAAAAAGAAACTGGCCCAATACGAGCGCTTGGCGGGCATGCTGCGCGACCGCATCGCCGCCGGCACCTACGCGCGCGGAGACAAACTGCCGTCCGAGATGGAACTCATGGACGAATCGGGTCTGTCGCGCAGCACCGTGCGCCACGCGCTTAAGGTGCTTGTTGACGAAGGCCTGATTCGCACCGAGCGCGGACGCGGCGCCTTTGTGGCCGACACGCCGGCGCTCCACGAGAACAACCTGGTGTTTTCGAGCTACACAGCGCAGATCCAGGGTCAGGGCATGAAGCCCACCACGCGCACGGTGGACTCGGGCTTTGCCAAGGCAACGGGTAGCGTGGCCAAGTTTTTCGATGCCGCCGTGGGCAGCAAACTCGTCAAGCTCGTCCGTCTGCGCTATCTGGACGATGCGCCGCTGTGCTTGGAGACCACCTATCTGCCGCCAAGCTTTGAGGCGCTCATCGATCGCGATATCAACGGATCGCTCTACACCGCGCTGCGCCAGGAGTTCCATCGCGCGCCGGCGCAGGGGCACAAGACCTTCGAGGTGTGCTATGCCTCGCAAAACGAGGCGTTTTTGCTCAATGTTAAGCGCGGGCAGGCGCTAATCCTGATCACCGACTACGTCTACGACACCGACGGCCGCCCGCTGCACATCTCCAAGCGCATCCAACGCACCGACCGCGCCAAATACACCGAGCCCATCGGCTAGCCACCACCAAAACCACCACAAAGGTGCCTGTCCCCATTGTGGTGGTTTTAGGCGGGGAGGTCGGGGAACCAGGTTGGTTTGGGTTGGTTGGGCGTGCGCTCGGCTAGGACCAGCTCCATCCAGCACATGTCGTACCAGCGGCCGAACTTTTGGGCACAGCGGTCGAAGGCACCCACCAGGCGATACCCCATATGAGCATGGAAGTCCTGGCTGTTGTGCGTCAGGTACTCGTCGTCCTTGTCGTGCGGCACGGCGATGAGTGCGCACATGTTGGTGATGCCCATCGCGACCAGGCACTGCTTGAGCGCATCGTGCAGTTTGCGGCCCAGCCCACCATGGCGCACATCGCGCGCCAGGTAGATCGACGTCTCGACCGACCAGTCATATGCCTCGCGGCTGTTGAGTGGGCTCACATAGGCATAGCCCACCGGACGCCCGTCCAACTCCATCACCAAATACGGATAGCGCTTGAGCGTACGCTCGATGCGCCCGGCAAACTCCTCGACGCTCGGCACCTCGTATTCGCAGGTTATCGCCGTCTCGCGCACATACGGCTCATAAATGGCAAGCAACGCCGCCGCATCATCGGGCGTCGCCAGGCGAATCGTCGGCTCGGACATCTCGGCCATACAGCCCTTCCCTCTCAAAAGCAAAGGCCGCCCCGCGCCAAACCCAGGCGCAAGGCGGCCCCCATCATCACATCAACCTACAGGACAGCCGCCAGCGCGTCGATGTCCTCCTGCGTCGTGGCCCAGCTGGTGCAAAAGCGCACCACGGTGTGGGTCTCGTCGTACTTTTCCCAATACTCGATCGAAGCATGCTCGCGAATGCGGGCCATGTCCTCGTTGGGCAGAATCACGAACTGCTGGTTTGTGGGCGTCTCCAAAAAGAACTGGTAGCCGCGCTCGTGCAGCACACGACGCAGCGCCTGGGCCGTCTGAATCGCCTGTCGACCAATCTCAAAATACAGGCCATCGGTAAAGAGCGCCTCAAACTGCACGCCCGTCAGGCGGCCCTTGGCCAACAGCGCGCCGTGCTGCTTAATACGCGGAATGGGATGCGCCGGAGCGTGCATGCCGCAGAACACCACAGCCTCGCCGCAAAGCGCGCCGCACTTGGTGCCGCCGATGTAGAACACGTCGCACAGCTGCGCCAGCTCGGGCAGGGTAATGTCGCACTCATCGGCCGCCAGTGCATAGGCCAGACGAGCACCGTCCACAAACAGCGGAATCTCGCGCTTCTGGCACACCGCGTGAATCGCCGCGAGCTCGGCCTTGGAGTACAGCGTGCCGTACTCGGTCGATAGGCTCACGTACACGGCGCCCGGGAACACCGTGTGCTCGTAGCTCTCGTTTTCGTAGAACACCTGAATATAGTTCTCGAGATCCTCGGCGTGCATCTTGCCCTCGTAGCCGGGGATGGTGAGCACCTTGTGGCCACCAAACTCGATGGCGCCCGCCTCGTGGCAAGCGACATGGCCGGTCTCGGCGGCAACGACGCCCTCGTAGGGCGCGAGCAGCATGTCAATCACCGTCGCGTTGGCCTGCGTGCCGCCCACCAGCAAGAACACGTCGGCATCGGGGGCCTGACAGGCCTCGCGAATCAGCTGCTTGGCACGCTCGGTGTGCGCATCGGTACCGTAGCCGGGCTGCGGCTCCATGTTGGTATCGACGAGCGCCTGCAGCACTGCCGGATGAGCACCGTGGGAATAGTCGTTGTTGAACGCGAGCATGGCAATCCTCTCTAGCCGGGCATGGGCCCGATGATTTAAACGCCGCTATTGTACGCCGCCCGGATAGGCAATGCGCGCGGCAAGGCACTCAAGTGCCAGCACCAGGGCAAAGCCGCAGCTCACGTCAGTCAAAAAGTGCGCACCGATCACAATGCGGCCAAAGGCGACGAGCGCCGCAACCGCAGCCGCCGTCCAAAAGACCACGCGACGGCGCGACGGCTTTTCCTTAAAGGCCGCCGCGGGAAGCCCGGCGAGCATAAGGCCGATCGCCGCGTGCGCCGTATGTCCGCTCGCAAACGACTTGAAGCCGTCCTTGATCACGCCGGCCGCAATATAGCTCCACTTGTCGGGGTTGCCAATCACCCACCACGGCTGAAAATTGAGCCCCGGCGTGACCTCGATCACGCGCATGCGCGGGCGCGACCACAGCGGCTTGACAACCACGTTGAGGATGATGGCCTGAGCGACCCACACGGCAAGCACCATCAGCGCCCAGCGCGCGAGCTCGTCGGAGTCGGTGTCGCGCGTGAGGCGATAGACGACAAGGTTGGCAGCGATGACCAGCACAAACGTCAGCACCAACTGGACAGCGATGAGTTTGCCGCCAACCTTCAGGGACGAGACGATCTCGTAGCCGGCCAGGCCAACGTTGACGAGGATGCCGAGCACGGCGAGCCATTTGCTCCCCCTGGAGTCGGGACGCACCGCGCGCACGAGCATAACGCCCGCGACGCTCGCCGTCAGCTCAAACGGCAGCTCGCCGGCGGCCTCGATAAAGCGGCCGTACATGCTGCCGATGTTGAACAGCGCGCTCGAGATCTGATAATCGAAGAAACTGCCCACGCCCAGACAAAGGCACAGGACAACCGCGATCATGGCGACATCTTTCTTATAGATGTATCCGAACATGCTTTCCTTTCGATGGGGCGAAGGGTCGACCCGCAACGTGGTGGGACAAAGTTATCAGTAGTTTTTGTCCCAGGGTCGCTTGCGTTAACAGGCTCGATGCGGCTATCGCACCTGGGACAAAAACTACTGATAACTTTGTCCCACCGACTTACTTGTTAGTCATCGTCGCTCGCGCCCAGCTGCTGCAGCAGCATGAGTGCCGCGGCCACGGGGCCGGTGCCGTCGTTGGCATCGAGGCCGCGACCCAGGCCGCTGCCCGCGCCGGCGCCCGCCTTGTAGGGCACGGAGAGCTTGCGACTCTTGGGAAAGTTCACCGCGCCATAGCGGGTCTTTAGTTCAAAAGCCACCTTCTTGGGCACGTCGACGCCCAAAAACGTGATGCGGCCGCCACTGAGTGTGACGCTCTCGAGTCCCAGGCGCTCGCCGCGAATGCGGATGCGAGCGCGGTTGAACAAGTTAAGCCCCGCCAACGGAAGCTCACCATGCGCGGCCTCGGTCTCCTCCTGCACCTCGTCGATGCTCTCCAGGTCCTCAGCCGCCGCGAGCTTGCGGTACACAAGCACGCGCTGGTCCACCGCCGGCATGTACTCCTCGGACAAGAAGTAGTCGGCCGGCAGGTTAATGCCCACGCTCGCCGCCTCCACGCCGGCATCGTCATCGCCGCGTGCCTCGGCCACGGCCTGTCCCAGCATCTGCGTAAACAGGTCAAAGCCCACACTCGACAGGTTGCCGTGCTGCTCGGCACCCATAAGCGAGCCGGCGCCGCGAATCTCCAGGTCGCGCATGGCGATGCGCATGCCGCTGCCCAGGTCCTGGAACTCGGAAAGTGCGGTCAGGCGCGCTGTCGCCTCCTCGGTGAGTGGTAGCTCGCCCGGGAACATAAAGTACGCGTAGGCCTGCGTGGCAGAACGGCCCACACGGCCCTTGAGCTGGTAGAGCTGCGCCAGGCCCAGACGCTGCGAATCCTCGATGATCAGCGTGTTGGCGGTCGCGTTGTCGATGCCGCTCTCCACGATGGTCGTGGCGATGAGCACGTCGATCTTTTTGGTCGCAAACTCGATCATCACGTCCTCGACCTCGCGCGGGCTCATCTTGCCGTGCGCCACGCCCACGCGCGCCTCGGGCGCGGCCTCGTGCACGCGCGCCACGGCGTCGTCGATGGTCTTGACGCGGTTGGACACGTAATACACCTGACCGCCGCGGCCCACCTCCAGGCGAATCGCCGCGCTCACCACATCGGGGTCGTACTCCCCCACGTGCACGATCACGGGACGACGCCCAGTCGGCGGCGTCGTGATCAGGCTCATGTCGCGCACGCCGCTCGTGGCCATCTGCATGGTTCGCGGAATAGGCGTTGCCGAAAGCGTGAGCACGTCAATCTGCTCGCGCAGGTTCTTGAGCTGCTCCTTGTGCTGCACGCCAAAGCGCTGCTCCTCGTCGATGATCACCAGGCCCAGGTTCTTGGGGTTCACGTCGGCCGAAAGCAGACGATGCGTGCCGATGAGCACGTCGATCGTGCCCTCGGCAAACGCCTTGAGCGCGCGCTTTTGCTGCGCCGGGGTGCGGAAGCGGCTGAGCACTTCGACCTCGAGGCCAAACGGGGCAAAGCGCTCAAAGAACGTCTCGTAGTGCTGCTGGGCCAGAATGGTCGTGGGACAGAGCACCATGACTTGGCGGCCGGAGTCCACGCACTTAAACGCCGCGCGCAGGGCAACCTCGGTCTTGCCAAAACCCACGTCGCCGCACAGCAGGCGGTCCATGGGCTTGGGCGCCTCCATATCGGCCTTAATGTCGGCGATGGCCTCCAGCTGGTCGCGCGTCTCGTCGTAAGGAAAGCTCTCCTCCATCTCGATCTGCTCGGGCGTGTCAGGCGGGCAGGCGATACCCGCGATTGATGAGCGGCGCGTATACAGGTCGACCAGGTCAAACGCCAGCTTTTTGGCGTTCTTGCGCGCCTTGTTGGTGGCGCGCGTCCAGTCGGCTGTGTTGAGCCTGGTCAGGCGCGGTTTGTCGCCGTCGGGGCCAACATAGCGCGTGATGCGGTCGACCTGCTCGAGCGGCACGTAGAGCTTGTCGCCGTCGGCATATTCCAGCAAAAAGTAGTCGCGCTCTTTGCCGCCCACTTCCTGACGCGCAATCTCGCTAAAGAGTGCGATGCCGTGAGTGGCGTGCACCACGTAGTCGCCCGGCTTAAACGGGAAGGTGATCTGCGTAATGTCCACCTTGCGGCGGCTGCGCGCGCGATTGGCATCCATACGGGCGTTGAGGTCGGCGATCGAGAACACGGCCAGGTTGGCATCGGGCACCACCACGCCCTGCGGCAGGGCGGCATCGACAAAGGTCACGCGCCCGCGCGAGATGGTGGGCACGGCGGCACCGGCGGCAGCTTTCATGCTGCCGGTGTTGTAGACCCGGTTGATCATGTCGATGTTCTCGGCCA
>OGJJ01000153.1_pt1 | contig 62739 bp, 47 predicted proteins | sample 1572081 | NCBI WGS metagenome assembly OGJJ01 (sample SAMEA2582122, study PRJEB24529) | metagenome | biome: Human gut stool | place: China | collected 2011
CATTGTTTTACCTTGATTATTTAGCCTAATTGCTTTCTTCTGCAAACTTAGAGTGAATTCCGTGAATTCTGTGGGACCTCCTACGCTCCCAGTGATTCTGTGAAAATCTGTGCGATCTGTGGGAGAATTATTCTGCCAGTCTGTTCTGTGAATTCCGTGAATTCTGTGGAACCTCCCACGCTCCCAGTGAATCTGTGAAAATCTGTGCGATCTGTGGGAGAATAATTCTGGCTGCGTGGGTATGGCAGGGATGCCATACCCTCCTACAGTGCTACGAAGACAGAGGGGTTCACGCCGCGCAGCAGGTAGCGGTTGAGCAGTGTGCCGGTGGGGCTGAACTCGTAGACATAGCCGTTGGTGGCGTAGGCGCGGGCATCCGATGCGTACATGTGGGCGGAGAGAGGCGATATGTACAGCGCGTAGGGCGACTGCATGGCAGCTATCACGGAGTCGGCGGCGGAGTAGTCGGCAAGCCCCTCGGAGGCAGAGAGCGACGGCAGGGCGATGGTGTGCGTGGAGAAGGCGTACTCGCCCGTGAGGTGCGAGTAGGCAGAGCCAAGACAGTAGAACCTGCCCTGCGCAGCGCAGCAGTACGTCGACGGGAAGTCGAAGACGCGGAACTCCTCCGATGCCATGTTCAGCACCACGGTGTGCGGCGGCGTGTTGTACATGTCGCCCGCAGCATTGATGCAGAGCCACTCGCGCCACTGCGCCACCTTGCCGTACAGGTTCTTGCAGCCCGTGTCGATGCGTCGCAGCTCGCGCATGGTCTGCGCGTCGACCACCGATATGGTCTGCTCGTAGCCGTGGTCCTGCGTCTGCGTGGAGTAGCCGCCCGTGTTGGCTACGTAGAGTCTGCCGTCGTAGTAGGCGATGCCCTCCGGCTCGTAGCCCACGTGGCAGGTGTCGACCACGAGCTTCGTCGTGAGGTCTATCTTCGCCACATATCCGTGGTCGGCGTACGACGTGACGTAGAGGTAGCCACGGTGGTCGGTAGCCATGCGCCGGTTGTTCGGTATGTTCTCCGTGGCAGCGATGGCTGTGCCGTCGGGACGTATGTACTGCACTATGTTCGACCAGTTTACGGAGATGGCTATCAGCGTGTCGTTCACCTGCAGTATGTCGTTAGCCGTGTCGCCGAGTCGCTCGCCCGGGTTCTGCTGTCGGAACCAGTGGTTGGTGAGCACGCCGTGGTCGAGCAGCGAGAGCGACGCGTTGTTCATGCCCCACAGACCCTCGCAGAGTATCAGCAGGCGGTCGGCGTTGGCGGTCGGCTTGCTGTCAGTGGGCTTGTCGTCGGCAGGCTCCAGCGAGCACGAGGCGAGCAGCCACACGCACAGCACGGCGCAAGCACCGAGCCGGAAGCGTTGCAACGCACTGAGCGTTATGTGTTTCGGACGCAGGAGCATAAGTATGCGGTTGAGATATTTCACTTGAAAAAATGTGTGTATATAGGTGCAAAGATACTATATTTATGTCAATAAATGTGTAAAAAGTAACATTTTGATGAATAATTTGTTATTATTTCAATTTTTATATTTAACTTTGCAGAAGATAGGCTTCACCTCAGCAATTGAAGCAAGCTTCATTGCGTTCGGTTTGCACTATCTTTGCCGACTGTTACATAATTACATAGAGCCGTAGGACATTACGGCATACGTTGGATGACTTCTTATTTTTTTAGTATAAACTGCATAATAAAATTACTGGGATTTTAAAAAAGAGATTATGAAGAAAGGTAGCTATGAGCAGCCTCGTATCACTATCTACGAGGTAGAGACCACAGCCATACTTGCAGGCAGTGGCGAACACAAAGTACCGAGCGAAAAGTCGGGCTTCAGCTTAGACAGAGAGAGCGAGGAGCTGACAAGCGGTGACAACGACGACGTTTGGGAGTAAGACTTTTATTTGTATCAACACAGAAAAACAATCAATCAACATGAAGAAGATATTGTATTCAGTATTTATGCTGGCTACAATGGTGCTTGCTGCGTGCAGCAGCGACGACACCACGGAGCCAGTCGTAAAGCGTGGAATGGTGCTCAAGGCTAATGTTGAGGACACCGACACCCGTGCCACAATCACCGACAACGAGGGCAAATGGAAGTTCGCCTTTGCTAAGGGCGACATGGTGAAGGTAGGTAATGATAAGGTGGACGGCTACTACACCTTCACTAACAACGGTACCGTGTTCGCAAGCACCGATGCCAAGCAGACTGCAGAGGCTGCCACTTGGTGTGCCTTCTTCCCCGGTGAGACGATCGACCTGGCTAATCAGTCGGGCGAATTCGCTGACGTTGCCAGCAAGTACGCATTGGCTGGCGAGACCGCGACGCCTACAACCGGCTCTGATGGCTTGACCGTAACGATGAAGGCGAAGGTAGCTGTGCTGTGTATCGTAGGCGTGAAGGATGGCGATTGCCGTGACATCAACGTGCAGACCGCTGAAGGCTACGTATCAGGTCTTACTGCGGTTAAGAACTCGGCAGACTTCAGCGTGCAGACAAGCGACACAAAGGTAACGCTGCTCTCTAAGCCAGATGCCGGAGTGTATTATGTAGTAGTGCCGGCAGGCATGAAGCTTTCGGTATATAACGGCAAGACACTTATCAAGGCAACTAAGGCGGAAGGTCTTAAAGCTGGTAAGTACTACACTCTGAAAACGGGCGAGACCACAGGCTCTGCTTTCAATAGCTTAGGCGATGAAATCGGCTGGGTGCAGTTGTGGCCCGGTGGTCCGAAGTTCGCAAAAGAGAATGTGAAAGACAAGTTGACTTTTACAGAGGCTTGCAAGACTGGTGATGCGTATGTGTGGGGTGCAAATTGGCGCACACCGACAAAGGAAGATATGAACTTTGTTACTGAACATACTTTAACTCCAATTAATGCGAAAGCCGAAATTCAAGTTCAAAATGGAGTACCAGGTATTTTATATACAGGCATTCAACCAGGATATACAGATAATACACTATTCCTTCGTGCAGAAAATGCCGGGCATTATTATGCTTTTTATTGGACTTCAACAGTGATAGAGCAAGGTTATGGTGCATTTCTTGATGTTATTTTTTCTGAAAGTGAATATGGTCAGTACTGGTTTAATCCAAAGGGAATGATAACGCCAACCACAAAATACTGGGTTCGCCCAGTCCTTGCAAAATAACGCTATTAACATTACCGTTTAATCGGTATTTATAAACACATAAAAAGCGGTGTGACATGAATGTCGCACCGCTTTTTTCGGTATTATACATTGTTGGTCATTATTTATTGCTATATGGTAGAACTAATAATGTGGTAAAAAGACGTGCTGCGCTCTGCTTTGCCGCTTGCCAGAGCAAGAAAGTCCTCCCTGCATGGTTCGCATCGTTCGACGCAGACATCCGCATCGTTCGACGCAGACATCCGCATCGGTCGGCGCAGACATCCGCATCGGTCGGCGCAGATGTATTAATAGGAGGGTATGGCATCCCTGCCATACCCACGCAGCCACCCCCACGCCATCCGCACGCAGCCACATTATTAGCAGATTGCGTGGGTATGGCAGGGATGCCATACCCTCCTATAGATAGTGCGAGGGTCTTACTGCTTTGCCTGACATTCGAGCATAAATTCGTCAGCGATGTACAGATTGCCGTAGAGATACAATCCGGTGTTTCGGTTATGGAGGTCGGCGCAGGTCTGACTGCGATAGAAGAGGTCGAGTGCACGGGCTTCAGAACTGCCACTGCAGCGTGGCTTTCCAGTTGCGTCCGGGCATGGGGTAGCGCTTTACCACCTCGTGGCGCGAGTCGCAGAGGTTGTTGCACTCCACGGTGGCCTGCACGTAGTGGCGGCGTATGCGGAAACGCTTGTTCAGCTTCAGGTCTACGGTCTGCCATGCGCCCAGCAGGTCGTCGCGGTTGTTGGAGATGAGCGCGAAGCGGTCGCCCGTGTATAGCCACGAGGTGCAGAGGCTCCAGCCGTCGTATGCGAGGTCGATGATGAGTGAGGCGCTGTGCAGGGGCGAGTAGGGTATGGTGTTACGATACTCCGGGTCGTGGGGCGAGGAGTAGTCGCGGTCGCGCTGGCAGGTGTAGTTGGCTGAGGCTGAGGCTGAGAACTTGCCCCACGTGCGGTCGTAGCCGGCGGTGGCGGAGAGTCCCAGCGACTTCACAAGTCCGAAGTTGACCATCGACCAGCGGAACTGGCTCTTCATCGGTATAGCCACAATCTTGTCTTCGATGCGGTTGTAGTAGGCATCGAGGGCGAGGTGCAGATGGCGGTCCTTATAGTCGACACCGAGGTCGAACTGCGAGGTGTACTCGGGGCGCAGCTGCGCGTTGCCCACGAGCGTGTAGTAGAGGTCGTTCAGTGTAGGTGCGCGGAAGATGCGCTTGTGGAAGGCACGCACGGTGAAGGCGTGGCGGTGCCACGAGGCGAGGAACATCGGCGTGAGGCGCGAGAGCGCGGCTGCGCTCTGTGCGGTGCGTGCCGAGTGGTCGCCGATGTGCGTGTAGAGCAGTGCGATGTTGCCCTCGAAACCGCGGTAGGAAGCGATGGCAGAGAGCAGCGACTTCGAGTCGAGGCGGTAGACATACGCCGAGCGGTAGACGTTGGTAGTAAGGTCGCTCCAGCGTAGGTCGGTGCTCGCTGTGAGCGACAGCCAGCTCGTGTTCCACGCTGCAGCCACCGAGGCGTACAGATCCTGCTGACGATAGTGGTTGTCGCAGTGCATGGCGGCGGCGTTGGTAGAGGGGTCTTGCAGATAGCGCAGCCAGTCGTAGGCGTACTTCAGGTTGGTCTTCAGCGCGAAGCGGTCCCACGTGTGGCGGTAGGTGGCTTGCAGGAAGAAGTTGCGGTCCCATTGGCGGTCGGTAGAGTCCCACTGGTCGGAGAGTCGGCGCACCACCGGTCCGGGCAGTCCGCGCTCCGAGCTGTAGAAGTAGGCGTGCGTCGTGAAGCCCTTGTAGAAGCCAGCCGCCTCAAGACGGTAGAAGCTGATGTCGGAGTTGCGGCGCTTGCCCACGGTGTCCTCCGAAGCCGACTGGAAGCGGAACGGATAGCCACCGTCCGTGCGCTGATATTCGGCATCGACGAAGAGAATGTTCCGAAAAGAGAAGTACGCCTTCAGCTTCTGCAGACCGAACGAGCCCGCGCCGTACTCCACGGCGAGCGCGGTGGAGTCGGGTCGGCGTGTCTGCAGATAGACCGTAGCCGCCGAGGCATACTCCGATGCCGACTGCAGTCGCTCGTTGCGGTTGGCGTTGTAGAGTGCCACCGACTCCATGTTCGAGAGCGAGTAGCGTCCGAGGTCGATTTGTCCGTTCTGCGCGTTGGTGATGCGTATGCCGTCGAGGTAGATGCCCACGTGCTGCGAGCCGAGCGACCGCACGTTCACGGTCTTCAGTCCGCCCAGTCCGCCGTAGTCCTTGATCTGCACGCCCGAGAAATACTTCAGCGCGTCGGCGACCGACGTGGTAGAGAGATTCTGCAGCGCAGCCCCGGAGAGCGTTTGCGAGGGGGTGAGATAATGCGGACGCACGCCCACAACCGCCACGTCCCGAATCGTGTGTACGGAGTCGAGACGTGAGGTTTGGGCGTGCGTCGATATAGCGATAAAAAAGAGTAGTATTATATAATGTATGCGCATGTTTACTTAACAACGACCTTCTTAACAGTTCCGTCGCTGTAGCGCACGATGTTCAGACCCTTCTGTGCACCCTGCAGCAGCTTGCCGTCGACAGAGTAGCGAGCCACCTCGCGCACATCAGCGTTGTCCTCAACCGACGAGATGGCAGTGGTGCTCTTCAGAGCGAACACCGGCATCTCCGGATACCAGTAGTGCTTCTCCATCGGGTATGCCTGCTTCATTGTGCCCGTTGTAGCGTCGTAGACGCGCAGTTCCGACTCGTCGCCCCATGCCGAACCCTTGGTTACGCTCAGATAGAGGTCGCCCGAATAAGGGTTCATGCGGCAAGCCGCACCATAGACGTAAGGCTTCTCCTCGGCAGCGGTGAAGTCGAGCAGGAGCGATGTCTGGCGCGAGTCGATATCGAACTTGTAGATGTGCTGACCGTTCGACCAGTCGCCCGTAGCGCCGTTCCAGAACAGAGCGTTCTCGGTGGTGGAAGCCGTGAAGCAGTCGGGGTTCCATGCGCCCCAGCTGTTGGTAGGAGGATAAACGCCCTCGGGCAGCTCGACAGTCTCGGTTGTATCGTCAGACGGATTGAACTTCACGATGTGCGCAACAGCCTTTGTCGACTTGCTGCAGGTGAGCCAGATAGAGCCGTCCTTAGCCTGCACGATAGAGTTGTACGAGCCCTCGCCCTCGTTGTTCACGGTCTTGAGCAGTTTGCCCTCGGCAGCGTCGATGACCAAGAGACCACGGTGCTGGTCAACGGCATATACCTTGCCGTCGGCGTACACCATGTTGCCCGTCTGGTTGTTAGCCAAGCCGTCGGTGCCGGCGATAAGCGAGCCCACGGTGTTGTCGTTGAGGTTGAACGTGAAGACACCCTCAGTAGTGCTGAGGAAGCCCTTGCCAAGCTCCTTGACGGGGAGGAACGCTCTACCGTCGGCAGCAGCCGTGCCGTCGGCGTTGAGGATAGTGTTGATTTGAGCAATCACCTCCATAGTCTTGGCATCGCATACGGTGAGCGTAGGGTCGTTAGCCTCCTTGTCGGCAACGCTCTTCTTCTTCGATACGATGTACATCTTGCCGTCGTCGATGGTGGCGTAGCAGCCCGTTGTGCCGAGCTCGTAGGTCTCGCTGTTCTTTGTGAGAGCCACGCGATACTCCCATTTGCCAGCCTTGTCGAGGTAGTTGATTGTAGCCTTCTCATTGCCGAACCATCCCTCGTTGAGCATGAACACGCCGTCGGTGTACTCCTTCTGCTGTGCAGAAACAGATGTAGTTAGAAACATTCCGCCGATGAGGGCAGAAACAAAAAGTGTAAAGTGCTTCATATTATTTATATAATGTAAGTGTTACGGTCATACGCGCCCAATCCGCGAGGCGCACAGCGATGACTCCATCGGCAAATGAGTTTCGGCAGGTCTTCTGACTCGCCGCCCAGACGCGAACACCTTCCCAAAGCATAGGAGGGTATGGCATCCCTGCCATACCCACGCATCCTGCAAAGAGCTTTATAGGAGGGTATGGCATCCTTGCCATACCCACGCACTCAGTACGGAGATGCATGGCTTCAGTGGTTCTCTCGTTCGCGCCCGTAGATAAGGGCGGCTCACAGCTGCGGGACAGTCGGGGACTCTCACCCCATTCCCTTTTAATCGCACAGCTCCACGGTAGGGTGTTTCAAGTGGGAGCGTTGCGAACCGTTGCGAGTGCAAAGTTAAAGAATAATATTGAGAAAATAAAAAAAATACAGCGAAATACTTGACATCGCTTGCGCACATAAATAATTGCAATGTAGATGTTGAAATATGAGAATGTGTGTTTTTACACAAAAATCCATAATAGAATATTGCGGATATTGAATAAAAGGAGTAATTTTGCAGCATGGAAATACAAAGACCAAAATATCTGAATCAAATAATCAGCGTGATGCATACCAGTAACATCAAAGTTATAACTGGTGCGAGACGCTGTGGAAAGTCATATCTGTTGTTTGAGATATTCAAACATTATCTACATGACTGCGGAATAGACGAGGAACATATCATCGCCATTGACCTTGAAGACCGTCGAAACAAGAAATACAGAGATCCAGATAATCTGTTAGAGTACATTGACAGCAAAATGCAGGATGACAAGATGTATTACATTCTGCTTGACGAGGTGCAGATGGTTGCAGAGTTTGAGGACGTGCTCAACAGTTATATCAAAGTCAAGAATGCGGATGTCTATGTGACTGGCAGTAACAGCAAACTTCTGTCAAAGGATATTGTAACTGAGTTCCGTGGTCGTAGTACAGAGATACGTGTACATCCACTTAGTTTTGTAGAATACCTCAGTGCGTCAAAACATGCCAACGCTTACGATGCTCTGAGGGAATATATGGTGTATGGTGGAATGCCATATACTCTGACGTATGAAAGGGCAGAGGATAAGGCAAATTATCTAAAATCGCTATTCCGCAGAGTGTATCTAAAGGATATTCAAGAGAGATACGATATACGCAATGACAATGATTTGGAAGAACTTGTAGATGTCATAGCATCTTCAATTGGAAGCCTGACTAATCCGACAAAGTTGCAAAACACCTTCAAAACAGTCAAGAACAGCACTTTGAAGGATGTGACCATAAAAAACTATCTTGGATTGCTTGAAGACGCTTTCCTCATAGAGAAATCGGTACGCTATGATATAAAAGGGAAGAAGTATATCAGCACTCCTGCAAAGTATTACTTTGAGGATTTGGGACTTCGCAATGCCAGACTGAATTTCCGACAGGTGGAGGAAAGCCACCTTATGGAGAATCTTATTTACAATGAGCTGCGTATGCGCGGATATTCAGTAGATGTCGGTCAGGTAGAAACATTTGAAAAGAACAGTGAGGGCAAGACTATTCGTAAGAACTTTGAGGTTGACTTCGTATGCAATCTTGGAGCAAAACGGTTCTACATTCAATCAGCTTTGGATATGCCAACACCTGAGAAGGTTGAGCAAGAAACCAACTCGTTATTGCGAGTCAACGACAGTTTTCAAAAGATGATAATTGTCGGAGGTCTTGCGCCATCGTATATCAATGAGGACGGCATAGTCATCATTAATATAATTGACTTCCTGACGAAGCCCGAAAGTTTGAACATATAACAGCCGTGGGCTTGTTTGATTTTTTCTGCAAACAATAGCGATTTATATATGTATCTACAAATAAACTGAAAAAATATAGCGAAATACTTGACATCGCTTGCGCAAGGTTGTACCTTTGCAAACGTGATCCGGAACACAACACAAAAGTAAACATTAACCAAATCTAAAAAAAAGAAAGGAAAACACATTATGGCAGTAAATTACAAAATCTATCAGAGCACAGCAAAAAATGCAACAAAGGGTCTTTACTATGCACGCACCGCTTATCGCGAGACAGTCGACTTGAAGAAGCTGGCAGAGATTATGCAGGCAAACTGTACGGTGAAGTACTCGGACATCCTGGCAGTGCTCACAGAGTTGGGCGAGGTGATGAAGAACGAGCTGCTCAACTCGAAGCCGGTGAAGATTATGGGCTTGGGCACATTCCGCGTGAGCTTGAAATCGCGAGGCTGTGCGGATCTGAATACCTTTAGCATAAAGAACAGCATCGTTGGCGCACGTGTGCGTTTCTATCCGGAAACCTACAAGGACCCAGTGCTGGGTAAGAACGTGAAGCCGATGCTTGCAGGCATCAAGTTTGCGGAGCTCGAACAGTATAAGAGCATTAAGCGTGCTGATGTGACTAAGGAATAGAACAAGAGAGTGGGCGTGGTGACAATGCCACGCCCACTACTATAAAACACAAAAACAATCTATAATAATACCACATACAAAATACCATGAAAAAGATGAACAAAGACACTTGGAGAACAATACTGAAACTGATAGTGGCTGTAGCTACAGCAGTGCTTAGCACATTAGGCGTGCAAGCTATGGTATAAGCGAGTTTTGAATTTTGAGTTTTGAATATTCGGAAAAAAGACGTATTTTTGCACGCATAAACATATTAAAAAGCAATTACAGATAAAAGAGAGATTATGAGCATGAGATTCTTTAAGCGCCTGGCATGTCTTTTGATTATGTTGTGCGTGTCGATCAGTGCCAGTGCGGTGCTGAAAGAGAAAAACCTAAATTCGACGCTGTCGGTGCTGCGCGCAGAGCTGGAAACAGCGTTCTACGAACAGCGCAATAGTATGGCACGCTATAAGATGTACACCGAGCAGCAGCATAAACAGATGGTGGCACTGATGCAGCGTAGCGATCAGGTGGCACTGATGCTCTATTCGCAGAAGCAAGACTTCACGTTCGATATGACCTACGCCTGCCATGAGGCGACGGAGATGTATCGCGAATTTAACAAACGCAGTATGCCATACAACAATATTATGAAGCGTATGGATGCGGAGTTGACGCGATACAAGTACCTCATAGAGACGCTGAGCATGATTCCACCATCGATGAAGCGTATGGGGCAGGCAAAGCAGGGACAACAACCACCGAAATATATAATGGACAAGAACGGCAAGCAACGCAAGCTGCCGTTTATGCTCGACGGGCAGGGGCTGCACGACCGAAAGGCGTGTTTGGACTATGCCACCGCCTTGGCACGCAATCTGCAGAACATGCGCAACAACGTGGAGAAGGACGAACAGCACTATCAGCGCATGTCGGCGAAGCTGAAGAAGATGAACGACTACGCCATACAACGCTATAACGACATTCAGCACACAATATTCGTAAATGGCGACCAGAGCTATCTGGAGATAGTGAAGAACATGCCGATGCAATATCGCTCGGCTAAGGCTGACGTGAACGAGAAGTACGACGAGGAGAAAGTGAAGATTGCCAACGGCGGCGAACGCAAGGTTTACTCGCAATGGCGCGGTCCGATTGTGGGCGGTCTGAGCGTCTTCGTGCTGCTGTATATGCTCATTGCTGGTATGCTGAGCAACGTGCTGGTGCGCTGGCTCGTACCAAAGCGTTATCGTACAGAGGCGTTTATGAAGAAAAAGGTGTGTCTCATACTGTTTGTGGCTATGCTCATCTTCGCCGTGTCGGTGATGGTGGCACGCACGTTCATGTACCACAACTTCTTCCTCATGGCATCGAAGCTGCTCATCGAGTACGCATGGCTGCTCTGCGCTATCTTCTTCTCGCTGTTAGTGCGCCTGCCAGGCGAACAGATAAAGAGCGGTTTTAGAATCTATGCCCCGATAATGCTGATGTCGTTCATCGTCATCACATTCCGCATCATATTCATTCCGAACAACCTCGTGATGCTGATATTCCCACCGATACTGCTCGCGTTCACCGTGTGGCAGTGGCGTGTGGTGAAGCGCCATAACGCCAATATCCCGCGCTCGGACATATTCTATACGTGGATATCGCTGGCGATAATGGTGTTCTCTACGGCTTCGGCACTGTATGGCTACGTGCTGCTCGCGGTGCAGGTGCTCATCTGGTGGATGTTCCAGCTGAGCTGCATACAGACCATAACATGCGTCTACGACATGTTGGCACAGTATGAGAAACGCTACCTGGCGCACAAGATACACTCGGAGGCTGACGCGGAGAAGGCGAAGAAAGGCTCGATGCTCAGCATCATAACTATAAGTCACAACAAGCATATCAATGTGACGTGGTTCTACGACTTCGTGTACATGGCACTGGTGCCAATGCTCAGCGTGTTCTCCCTGCTGCTGTCTATATGGTGGGCGGCAGATGTGTTCGACCTGACCGCTACGGTGTGGAATATATTCATGTTCAACTTCCTGAACGTGACGGGAGTGGTGCAGCTGTCGATAGGCAAGATGGTGATGGTGCTGTCGCAGTTCTTCCTGTTCAGATACATCAACTATCTCGTGAAGTCGCTCTACCACAAGTATCATAAGTCGAAGGTGGTGGTGAACGGCAAGCCGAACTTCACACTCGCCAACAACATAATAGCCATCTGCTGCTGGGGTCTGTACTTCATCATCTCGATAAAGCTGCTGAAGATACCGTCGACCGCAATCTCCGTTATCTCGGCTGGCTTGGCAACAGGTGTGGGCTTCGCCATGAAGGACCTACTCGAGAACTTCTTCTACGGCATATCGCTGATGACCGGACGTGTGCGTGTGGGCGACTACATCGAGTGCGACGGCATACGCGGAAAGGTGGACAGCATCACATACCAGAGCACGCAAATCATTACGGGCGACGGATGCGTGATAGCGTTCCTCAACAGCTCGCTCTTCAGCAAGAACTTTAAGAACATCACACGCAACCACTCGTACGAATGGGTGAAAGTGCCGGTGGGTGTGGCATACGGTTCGAACGTGGAAGAGGTGCGACAGATGCTCATCAAAGCGGTGAACAACCTCGAAGAGAAGGCTCCCGACGGAAGAGACATAATCGACACAACACGACCAGTGAGCGTGGTGTTCGACGAGTTCGGAGACAACTCGGTGAACCTATTCGTGACATACTGGGTGCTCGTGGAGGAGAAGTTCACTAAGACCGGTCAGGTGAAAGAGGCTATATACAACACACTCAACGAGCATAACATCGAGATACCGTTCCCACAGAGGGATGTGCACATCATTGCACAGTAGACCGTTGTGAGTGGAAAATGTCAAATATGAAAGCGGCAGCTATCGTTTTGTACTAAAAAACTAAAAAAGAAAGGTCTATGTGTTGATTATCTCAAGTAAAATGTATAATTTTGCTGACAAATTGTAATCATAGACAAAATTTCATTAATAGAAGATGGACAAAATTGATAATCTTGACAGAAAGATACTTAGTATTCTATCAAAGAACGCCCGAATTCCATTCAAAGATGTAGCAGCAGAGTGTGGTGTATCACGTGCTGCAATTCATCAGCGCGTACAGCACCTCATACAGGGTGGCGTAATCGTAGGCAGCGGCTTTGAAGTGAATCCTAAGAGCGTTGGCTATAGCACATGCACATACGTAGGACTCAACCTGGAGCGCGGAAGTATGTACAAGGATGTAGTGAAGCAGTTGCTCGACATTCCGGAAATCGTGGAGTGCCACTACACAACTGGTCCGTACACAATGTTGCTAAAGGTGTATGCTTGCGACAACGAACAGCTCATGGACTTGCTCAATAACAAGATGCAGATGATTCCGGGCGTGGTGTCTACAGAAACACTCATCTCGCTCGACCAAAGCATCAAGCGCGAGATACCGGTGCACATGGAGGAAAAGAACGAGGAATAACACTTCGTTGTTCGACAGAACTAAGAGTAGAAACGTCTCCCACAGAGATTGCATAATACACACAGAACGTACAGCCTACAACGGGGTGGACGTTCGACAGACAATGTATTCTGCGAACTCTGTGGGAATATTTTTATAAGCATGAAATCATCCAATCAAGCATGAAATCATTCAACCTAAATACTCAACTCGCCTACTTCTACGACAATAAGCCACAGACAAGCAGGCGGCCAATCATAGGTATCACAACCAACTACGAGGGAGTGGACGCGACGGTGCGCGACCGCTACTATCATCAGATTATAGCAGCAGGAGGTACGCCCGTACTCATTCCGCCAGTGGCTGACCGCAATGTACTGCTCGATACGCTCGAAACGATTGATGCGCTGTTGCTCACGGGCGGTGGCGACTTCAATCCGCTGTGGGCTGACGAGGAACCGTCGCCAGCGTTGCATAACATAAACAACGTGCGCGATCTGCCGGAGCTGCTCATAACACGCTTGGCGTTCGACCGACAGATACCGATGTTAGGCATCTGCCGTGGCGTGCAGACTCTTGCAATGGCACTCGGCGGACGTGTACACCAGGACATATCGCACGAGCCTACCAACTATAAGCACTCGCAGGATGCCGACCGCTCGGAGCCTACGCACACTGTGGAGATAGAGAAGGGTAGTGTGCTTTATAATATATATAAGGAGGAGAGGATATTCGTCAACTCGTTCCACCATCAAGCCGTGGCTGCACCTGGCGAGCGTTTCAAGATAACGGCGCGAGCGTTAGACGGTGTGGTTGAGGCTATAGAGAGCAGCGAACACAAGGCGGTGCTCGGTGTGCAATGGCATCCGGAGTGGCTCGGCGAGGACGGATTGCCGCTCTTCAAGTGGCTCGTGGAGGAAGGCGACGTGCTGCGACGTGCGAAGCTGTTCCACCAACGTAACCTCACGCTCGACTCACACTGCGACACGCCGATGTTCTTCCCACAAGGCGTGTGCTTCGAGCAGCGCGACCCTAAAGTGCTCTACGACTTGCATAAGATGAACGAGGGCAGAACGGACGCTGTGACAATGGTGGCGTATCTGCCGCAACCGAAGCCTGAGGAGACTTTCGCTGATGTAGCACCGTTCCCCGTGGACACACCGAAGGCTTATGCTGACCTTATCTTCGACAAGATTGGTGAGATTGTGCTTAGCGATTCGCGCTACATCGCCCTTGCCCGCAACCGTGAGGACTTGCTGCGCAATAAGCGCGAAGGACGAAAATCGCTGATGATCGGTATAGAAAACGGTCTGGCGATAGAGAACGACTTGCATAACGTGCAGCACTTTGCCGACCGTGGCATCGTCTACATTACTCTGTGTCACAATGGCGACAACCAGATATGCGACTCGGCGCGCCACACGCTCAACACTCACGGCGGTGTATCGCCATTCGGCGCAGAGGTGATACGCGAGATGAACCGCCTGGGAGTGATGGTGGACATGAGTCACGCCGGCGAGAAGTCATTCTACGATGCGCTCGACATTTCGACAAAGCCTATCGTTTGCTCTCATAGCAACAGCAAGGCGTTGTGTGATGTGCCCCGCAACCTCACCGACGACCAAATGCGTGCGCTTGCTGCAAAGGGTGGTGTGTGTCAGATAACGCTATACAACGGGTTCCTGCGTACTGATGGCAGGGCTTGCATCACTGACGCTATGGAGCATCTTGAGCACGCTATAAGCGTAATGGGTATCGACCACGTTGGACTTGGAACCGACTTCGATGGCGACGGTGGCGTGCCCGGACTTGCCGATGCTTCTGAACTGATAAACTTCACTAAGGAGCTGCTGCGCCGACGCTACTCGGAAGAGGATATGGCGAAGATATGGGGCGGCAACTGGCTCAGAGTGATGGACGAGGTGCAGAGGGGGTGAGATGTTGAGATGTTGAGATGGTGAGGTGGTGAAAGGTTGAGGGGGTGAGATGGTGAGAGGTTGACAATAGTACATATCTCAACATCTCACCCCCTCACCCCCATTACACCACCTCCACATGCTGCACATTTACGTCTTCATGCAGGAATATGCGAGCTGTTTCGCGGAAGCGCTCTTCGCTTTCGGTTGTGAAATAGCGGCATGTTCCGCCTTTCGTTAGCTTCTGTTCCATCTCGGGATGGCGATTGAGATAATCGGCTAAGGAGTCGGCTACGTAGGTGCCTTGCGCCATTATGCGCACACCGTCGGGCACGTTCTTCACCACCGAACTCATAAGCAGTGGGTAGTGAGTGCAGCCGAGTATGACAGTATCGATGAGTGAGTCTTTGCGCATGAGCTGATCGATGCGCTTCTTTACGAAGTAGTCGGCACCTGGCGAGTCTGCCTCGCCTGCCTCTACTATCGCCGCCCAAAGCGGACATGCTACTCCCGTAACCTCTACATCGGGGAATAGCTTCTGTATTTCTATCTTATACGAATTGCTTTTGATTGTGCCTTCTGTGGCGAGGATGCCCACATGGCGCGTCTTTGTGAGGTTGCCAACCTCTTCTGCCGTGGGGCGTATTACGCCAAGTACGCGGCGGTCGGGGTCGAGCATAGGCAGGTCGCGCTGTTGAATGCTGCGTAGTGCCTTAGCCGAAGCTGTGTTGCAGCCCAATATGACGAGATGGCAGCCCATGCTGAAGAGCTTCAGCACGGCTTGACGCGTGAACTGATAGACCACTTCAAACGAACGCGAACCGTAGGGAGCACGCGCATTGTCGCCAAGATACATATAGTCGTACTGTGGAAGGAGCTGACGGATGCCGTGTAAGATGGTGAGTCCACCGTAGCCAGAGTCGAAAACACCGATAGGACCAGGAGAAGAGGGGAATGGCATATTAATCATTTATTAAGAATTGATTATAGATAATTGGCTTATAAACAGAAGATTGATAATTGAAACGTATGACCACCATTTGGTTTATAATCGTCTGCATTTTCAATTATCAATCTTCTGTCTTTCTAATATGTAGCAGCTTCTACTACTTTGTGTTTTATGTAGTAGCTCTTACTATTTTGCGTTCAGTGCTTCTTTGACAAACTCTGTTGCGTTCTCGCCCATTTCTGGGTTTACGTAAGGGCAAGCGTTGCCGTCGGTGTTGAGGATGAAGGCATAGCCTTGTGCCTGACCAACCTTTGTGAGTGCCTCGTTGAGCTTCTCCTTAACGGGAGCAAAGGCATCAGTTTCTGCTTGCTGCAACAGACGCTGCGACTCGTTCTTGAAGTTGATGTTCTTCTGCATCATCTCCTGTAGCTCTGCTTGACGCTTGCGCAGGATGGCAGGTACGAGGTCTTTCTGTACTTCGAGGAACTCCTCGTATTTACTGTTGAACTCCTCTTCGGCGCGCTTCAATTCAGCGTCGTACTTCACTCGCAAATCGTCGATGCTACGCTGTGCTAATACATAGTCGGGCATTGATTTGAGAACTTCTTCATAGCTGAAATAGCCGAAGCGTGTCTGAGCGCCTGCTGTGAGCGACAGTACGCCGAGGACGATGAGAAAGAACAATTTCTTCATGTTTATTGCTGCTTTATATTGTTGTTATTTGAATGGTATAAATCATAGTAGGCATCGTTAGTAATGGCTACTATGATTTATTGTAACGTCTTACTTTGTCTTGTTGAGCTCTGCCTTAACTTCAGCTGTAACGTCCTTGCTGAGTGTCTCGCTGATGTAAGGGATGCCGCTTGTTGTGTCCATGATGTAGACATAGCCACCTGCCTTGCCTACAGCCTTGATTGCTTCAACGAGCTTGTTTGTGATAGGACCAATCTTGTCCTGCTGGAGCTTACCGAGAGCCTGCTGGTTGTCCTGAGCCGACTGCTGTATCTTCTGATACATCTGAGAGAGGCTTTCTTCTGTCTCATGACGCTTTGTCTCGTTCATTGTAGACTTGTTCTTCTCGTAATCTTCGTACTTGCGCTGCATTTCTTCCTGCATTGCCTTGAGGTCGTTGTCGTACTGCTTAGCCTGTGCTTCTACCTCGCCACGAGCCTTGATGAACTCTGGCATTGAAGCCATGACTTCCTGTGCGTTTACATGACCGAACTTCTGTGCGAATGTTGCCATTGGCATGAACAACATAAGCATTAAAATCAATTTCTTCATTTTTGCTTTTATTTTTTTTGTTATTAATTATTCTTTTTCTAAGCCTTGGGGGACTGCTAACTAAGCCGAACTAAGCCTTTTTAGGCCTTTCTAAGCCGAGGGGGAACTGCTAACTAAGCCTCTTTAAGCCTTCTAAACCTTTGAAAACTCAAAAACTCTTTAGTTCGCGTAGCCTAACTTCTGGAGCACTTCGTTGCTGATGTCAGCCTTTGGTGAGCCGTAGATTACGCCAGTGTCGCTTGAGCGGTCGAGCACGAGCGAGTAGCCACGTAGCTCTGCTATCTCCTTGACGGCGGTGTATATTTCCTCCTGAATAGGCGACATAAGACTTTCGCGCTTTTTGAAGAGTTCGCCCTCTGGTCCGAAGTACTTGCGCTTGAGGTCGCTGGCGTCCTTCTCCTTCTTCATGATTGCCTCCTGGCGTGCCTTCTTTTGCTCCTGTGAGAGGAATACCATCTCGTTCTGATAGTTCTTGTACATTGTGGAAGCCTCGGTGTTGAGAGCTTCCACTTCTGCCTGCCACTTCTTCGACACCTGGTTGAGCTGCTCGTTGGCACGCTCGTAGGCGGGGATGTTCTTCAGAATGTACTCCATGTCGAGGAGTGCGTACTTCTGTGCGCTTGCCGTCAGCGCTGCTGTGAGCGCGATGAGGCATATAAATATGAACTTCTTCATTGCTTTCTATGTTTTGTTTTTGGGGTTATGAGATTGCGTATCGACCGTTGCGGACGTCTGCGCCGACCGTTGCGGATGTCTGCGTCGACCGTTGCGGATGTCTGCGCCGACCGATGCGGATGTCTGCGTCGACCGATGCGTGTCTTAGAATTCCTGACCGAGTATGAAGTGGAACTGCGATCCGCCCTTCGTTCCGAATACCTTGTCGAAACCGTAAGCCCAGTCGATACCCATGAGACCAACCATTGGCAGGTAGATACGCAGACCGACACCGGCAGAGCGCTTCATGTCGAATGGGTTGAACTTGCGTGTCTCTGTCCATGCGTTACCGCCTTCGATAAATCCGAGACCGTAGATGGTGGTGTTGCCGAGCAGGAACGGGTAGCGCAGCTCGAGTGTCATGCGGTCGTAGGCGTAGCCTTCCTGACCATAAGGAGTGAGCGATCCGTTCTCGTAACCGCGCAGACCGATAGTCTCTTCGGCGTATGATGTAGAGTAGCCGGTCATACCGTCACCACCCATGTAGTAGGTTTCGAACGGCGACTTCTTCCACTTGTTGAACGATCCGAGCAAACCGAACTCGAGTCGGGCCATGAGCACTAAGCACTTCTGTCCGCTTGTGAGGGCGGTGAACATGCGTCCTTTGAACTTCCACTTGTGGTATTCTACCCAACGATACTTCTCCTGTTGCTCACGGTTGTAGTTGGCCGACTTCGAGTCGTTGGCGAGGTTCTTGTAGTCCTTGCCGTCCCATGCCGACCATGGCGGAGTGATTGTGAGCGATGCTGCGAACTCCGATCCGCGACGTGGGAAGAGCTGGTTGTCGGTAGAGTTGCGCGAGAGCTGTATGCTGAGGTTGAGGTTGTTAGAGTTACCGTTGGTCATGAGGAAGTAGCTCCAGTTCTTCAGCATGTAGCGTGTGTACTGCAGCGAGAGCGACAACTGGAAGAAGTCGTCTGGCCAGCGCAGCTGCTTGCCCCATCCGAGCGAGAAGCCGAACAGCTTCACGTACTTGTCGGGGTCGTAGAAGTTCTCGTAGTTGTTGTAGCCGTTATAGTTGCCGTAGCCGTACATATAGTTATAGTAGTTGTTGAAGTAACCACTATTATAGTAGTTGCTCGACACGTCGGTCTGTTTCGAGAAGTAGGCGCCTACGGAGAACTGTATCGGTCGTTTGCCTCCAAACCAGTTGGTAGAGTACGACATGTTGTACGACTGGTAGTATGTACCGTTGGTCTGTGCGCCGATAGAGAGCACCTCGCCGTCGCCTACGGGCAGGAATCCGCGGCGCTCCTTGTTCTTGCCGAAGAGGTTGCGCATAGAGAAGTTGTTGAGCTTCAAGCCGATGCGTCCGATTACGCCGGTCTGTCCCCATCCGAGCGAGAACTCAATCTGGTCGTTCGACTTCTGTACGAGATCCCAGTTGATGTCTACGGTTCCGTTCTCAGGGTCGGGCTTCACGTCGGGGTTTACCTTCTCTGGGTCGAAGTGTCCCATTGATGCAATCTCTCGAGCCGAACGCTGCAGAGCTTCCTTCGAGAAGAGGTCGCCCGGCTTGGTACGCAGCTCGCGACGGACTACATTCTCATACAGACGATCGTTGCCGTTGATGCGTACGTGGTTGATGTGTGCCTGCGGACCCTCGAAGATACGCATCTCGAGGTCGATAGAGTCGCCCACGATGTTCACCTCTGTCGGGTGGAGCGAGTAGAAGAGGTAGCCGTTGTTCCAGTAGTTGTTGCCCACAGCGTCCTCGTCTTCGGTGAGTCGCTTGTTCATAAGCTTCTGGTTGTAGACGTCGCCCTTCTTCATGCCGAGCACGGCAGCGAGGTAGTCGGTGTTGTACACGGTGTTGCCTACCCATGTGATGTTGCGCACGTAGTACTTCTTGCCTTCGTCCACCTTCACACGCATACTGACGTGCTTCTCGTCCACGTTCCACACTGTGTCGCTCACGATGTATGCGTCGCGGTAGCCCAGCTCGTTGTACTTCTCGATGAGCTTCTGCTTGTCGTTCTTCCAGCGCTCCGGTGTGTACTTCTTCTTGAACTTCAGGAGTGTAGCCATCTTGCCAGCCTCGTGAGTCTCCTTGAACACACCTTTCTTTATGATGTTACCCTTAATGCTACTTGTAGCCAGTGCGCTATTACCCTCGATGATGATGTCGCGCACCTTCATCTTCTGCTTCTTATCGATGATAACGTCGAGTATCACCTGGTTCTTGTTAGCCACGTCATCGCGTTGCACGATTTGTATGTCGGCGTTCTTGAAGCCTTTCTCGTCGAAATAGCGTTTAGCGAGAATCTTCGCACGGTCAATCATGTTAGGTGTTATCTGTGCGCCCTTGAGCAGTCCGAGCTTCTCCTCCATGTCTGTACGCTCCGACTTCTTCAGTCCGACGTAGTTGATGGTAGACACGCGTGGGCGCATCTGCAGGTGTATGTGCAGATAAGCCTTGTCGTTCACGAGCGAGTCGACGGATATAGATACTTCTGAGAAGAGTCCATACTTCCAGTAGTGCTTCACAGCATCTGTGATAGCCTCGCCAGGCAGTTCGATTTGTTGTCCGACGGTGAGTCCGGAGATACCCGTGAGCATGTAGTCCTCGTAGCCTTCGGCTCCTGAAACGGCGAGTCCGCCGAGCGTTACAGTGCGCGGGTTTCCTGCATACGAGATGTCGGGGTATGTAATCTTGTCCTGCGCTTGGGCTGCGAAGCTGCTTACAAGGATGCAGGCTGTTGTCAACACCTTTATTATATTCATCGTTTTTCTCTTGATTGTTCTTTTTCTGATTATTATTGGCTGTTTTCTAAGCCTTCTTAAGCCTTTCTAAGCCTTTCTAAGCCTTCTTAAGCCTTTTTACTAAGCCGAACTAAGCCTTTCTAAGCCTCTTTAAGCCTTGGCTGTTTTCTAAGCCGAACTAAGCCGAACTAAGCCTCTTTAAGCCTCGCTAAGCCATTGCTTTAAAACTAAGCCTTGGCTAACTAAGCCCTCCCCGACGGGGAGGGTTGGGAGGGGCTGTTAGGGTTGGGAGGGGCTTTGTTCAGCCTCTACTTGCGCCTCTGTTTTGCCGAAGCGTCGCTGGCGTCGCTGATAGTCGGCGATGGCCTTGTGTAAGCCTTCCTCGTCGAAGTCGGGCCAGAAGGTGTCGCAGAAGTAGAGTTCTGAGTAGGCTATCTGCCAGAGCAGGTAGTTGCTGATGCGCTGTTCGCCACCGGTGCGTATGAGCAGGTCGGGGTCGGGCATGAAGCTTGTGGTCATGTGCTCCGAGATGAGTTGCTCGTTGATGTCCGTAGTGGCAATCTTGCCCGCAGCGAGGTCGGCTGCAATCTCTTGCGTAGCTTTCACAATCTCCCAGCGCGACGAGTAGCTGAGTGCTACAACCATCGTCATTGCAGAGTTGTTTGCCGTATGCTCCATTGTCTCCTGCAACTTCTGCTGCACTTCCTTCGGCAGGCGTTCGATGTCGCCGATTACTTGAAAGCGCACGTTGTTCTTCATGAATATCTCGTCCTCAAGCGATGTTAGCACGAGTCCCATGAGTGCAGCCACTTCTGTTGCGGGGCGGTTCCAGTTCTCGGTAGAGAAGGTGTAGAGCGTGAGGTACTTCACGCCGAGACGCGTACACTCCGACGTGATGCGTCGCACAGCGTCTACTCCAGCCTGGTGGCCGTAGCTGCGCGGTTTGCCTTGCTCTGCAGCCCAGCGTCCGTTGCCGTCCATGATGATGGCGATGTGCTGGGGTATGTTGGTTGTATCGAGTTGTGTCATATTCTATTTTTTTGAGGGGCTATTCATCCGCGTTGTGGCAGGTGCGGCATTTCGCCATGAAGCTGTACGTCAGTGTGAGCTGTAAGGCTGAGTAGCAGTCGGTGTTTTTGAAGAGTCCGCTGCTTTCTATGCCGTAAGGGTCTTTCACGCCGTCAAGCTTGTCGCTCAGCGAGAAGTGTACCGCCCATTCGAGTCCGAGGTTCAGACGTGGTCCTATCTTGTATTTCACGCCCAAGCCGAGTGGCACATTCGCTGTGAAGACGTTCTTGCCACCACCGGTGACGAACGTAGCACCGAGTCCGCCGAAGATGAACGGTGTGAAGCGTTTCGCTCCGCGGTAGTCGCGTCCGGTGCCATATGGCCAGAAGTTGTATTCGTAGGTGACGCTGGCGTCTATGAGCGTATTGCTGAATGAGTATGGATTGTTTACGAAGTCGGGGTAATAGGTCTTTACATCCTTTGATGCCCCCGTCAGTTTGCCGTACATTGCCGACATCTTCAGCCCCATGTACGGGTTGAATACGCGTCGCAACACTACCGACCCACCGAACTGCATATTGCTCAGTACGCTACCGTTGAAGTCGCCTTCGTACGACACCAGACCTACTCCCGCACCTATCTCCATGCGGTACTCCTCGTCGGTTTGTGCCTTTGCCGACACAAACATTAGGGAGATGATGAGGATAGTGAGGATTTTCTTCATTATTCAGTGAAATCAGTCTGTTCTTTTTTCCAGCCGAGGCGGTTTATTCTTCCGCGCCACGTGTTGCCTTCTGTTGCATTTACTATCCAGATAAAGTTGCTGCTGTCTACGGTGAGTGCCATGTTCGGCGTGTTCGACGCATTCTCTTTGTTGGATGTTATCTCTGTCGGAACGGTGAGTGTTGTGTCTTTTGCCCAAGTCAGTCCGCCGTCCTTAGAGCTGTAGAGGTTTGCATTGCTATCGTTCATGCCGTCGGGTGTGCCGAGGGCGTATGTCTTGCCGTCGTATGTTGCTACGCTCATGTTGTTGAGCTTCGGGAGGACGTGTTTGTTCTCTGTCGACACCTCGTAGTATGCCCACGGCTGATTCTCGCTATACTTGTTGCCTTCGTCCACTTTGCCCCATATTGTCATTGCGCCTGTTGCTGTTGTGCCGTATATAGTCACGCGGTAGCTGTTGCTGTTGGTGCGCAGTGCTGTGCAGGTGTACGAGAGGTTGTTTGTTGGCAGGAACGAAGCGTCGCTGTCGATGGTAGCCAGTGTCCATGTAGCACCATTGTCGTCAGAAGCGAGCAGGCTGCCCTCTGCGTTGTATCCATAGAGGCGCAGCGGACTTGCAGCTACGAGTGTCTTGATGGTGGTAGCGTTGCCGGTCTGTTCCCATGTGTTGCCGTCAGTGGTGCATAGGATGTTGCCGGCGTTGCAGATGTACACCTTTTCGTTCTTTGTCACGATGCTCTTGCAGACATTTGCGTCGAATGTGAGGTCTGCATCGTTTAGCTTAGGTGTGGCAGCTGTCCAAGTCTGTCCGTTGTTCATCACGTACAGCTTTGTGTTGTTGCCGTCCGTACCGAAGAGGAAGAGTCGGTCCTTGCCCTCAGCTGTCTTTATGGCGCAGGTCTTCACGTTCTGGAGCTGCTCTATGTCTGCGTTCTTTGTCATGGGAGCCCAGAAGAACGAGTCTGCTTGCTCCTTGTGCACGTTCACTTTCACCTTGTATGTGCGCAGGAATTTGCCCGAATTGCTCATCACCTTCAGCTCGCGCACCTCCGAGAAGTCGAGCGAGTCGGTGTTGCTCACAATCCCTACATTATCGTCCTTGAGGTTCTTGATGTACACCGTCATCGAGTTGAGTCCGTACACGTTGCACACGAGTTTCTTCGCGTCTATACCGCACGGCAGCGAGTCGGGATTGTAGATGGTGTTGTTGTTCTGGTCGATGATGAACTTGTAGCTTGTGTACGATGAAGTGGTTGTATAAACGCTATCCTTATCGCCTTTTTTCGTCTTTGTATGGATATATCGTTTTGCCCCCGTCACCGAAAATGATGTGATGGCGCTGTCGTCGGTGTACACGTAGTCGGTGTCGTCATTAAGGCACGATGCGAGTGTAAAAACCGCCATGAACAGCATGGCAAAAGCTGCAAACTTATTTTTCATTCTTCTTAAACTTATTATTTTTAGCTGCAAATTTAATCAGAAATCTTCAATTTCAGTGTGTTTTCACCTTATAATTATGCTATTTATTGATTAATAGCTGCATTTTTAAGGTTGTTTAGTGATTAGTGATATAAAAAAAGCATTGCTTGCCCAAACGGGCAAACAATGCTTTCCTATTGTGTCTTAATTATTTCTGTTCGTGGCGGATTACTCCTCCGGCAGCATAGTCACGGTGATGTGGTTGCCAGCCTTGTTGAACTCCTTCATGAAGTTGCAGATGTCCTGAGTAGTGAGTGCCTCAAGAGTGCTTGAGTAGTCGGTGTAGCCGTCGTAGCCGTAGTGGTAGCTATCGAAGAGCACGCCGAGCCAGAAGCCGTTTGTCTTCACGCGGTCGCCGTTCTGCTTAACCATGAACTCCTTGCACTTCTGGAATTTGGCAGCGTCGCATGTGGTCTCGATAGCCTTCATCTCTTCGTTGAGGATGCGGATAGCAACGTCCTTCTTCTCAGGCTTCATCGGGCACTGAGCGAAGATCTGGAACATGCGGTAGTTGTCGGCACCGAGGTCAGCGCTTGCGTAAGCGCCTACAGAGTAAGCTGCGCTTTCCTTCTCGCGGATCTTGTCGAGGTATTCCATCGAGAGCACCTGACCAGCGATGTCGCAGCAGAGGGCGTTCTTCAGAGTGTAAGGCAGCTGGTCGTTGAACCAGAGCATTACAGAGTTTGCCTTCGGAGTCTCCTGCTTGCGCTTGAATGTGTTCTCCACAACGCCCTTAACCGGATTGAGTTCGCGCTTGCCCTTCACAACCTTGCCCTTAGCTGGCAGTGCGCCGAGATACAGGCAGATGAGCGGACGGATTGTCTCCTCGTCGTAGTTGCCCACGATGTTGAACACCCAGCCCTTAGCCGAAGCGGTGCGCTCCTTGGCAATCTGGAGGATACGGTCGTAGTTCACGTCCTTCAAGCGGTCGATAGTCATCGGCGCAACGCGTGGGTTGTGAGCGTAGATAGTAGCCTGTATAGAGTCGCTGAATGCTATGTCAGGATTGATTTCGCGGTTCTTCAGCGATACCTCGAGCTGCTGCATGAGGTTGTCGAACGACTTCTGGTCCTTGTTGATGTTTGTGAAGTAGAGGTACACCATCTGGAGCATTGTCTCAACGTCCTTCGGTGTAGAGTTGCCCGACACGTTTGTAGAGAGCTGTCCGAGTGAGAGGTCAGCGTTGGCAATCTTGCCGGCAAGAGCTTTCTGCAGTTCTGTAGAAGAGAATGCGCCGAGTCCGCTGTAGCCGATAACGTCGTTGAAGAGCTGAAGGTTAGCATAGTCGCTTGCGCCATAGAGTGTGGTGCCACCCTCGCCGCGACCGCTGAGGAGCACCTGGTCCTTCTTGTAGTCGGTCTTCTTGATGTTTACGACAACGCCGTTAGAGAGTGTGAGCGTGGTGTAGCCGAGCTTCTCGTTCTTCACTTCCTTCTTCACCTTGCCAGCCTTCGGGAGAGTGGTGATGAGCGGTTCGTTCTTCACGTTGTCCACGTAAGCCTCGATGTTTGCGTTGCGTGCGTCCTTGACAGCGCCGAGCAGCTCTGCCTCAGTCGGATATACGTTGCCCTCAGCCTCGTTGAGGAATGCGAGCACGATGAGGTTCGAGTCGTTAGCCGGCACAAGTTCTGCCATCATCTGGTTAACCACCTCAACCGGGAGAGCCGGCACAATCTGGCTCATAGCCTGGTATTCGAAGTCGATAGACGGCATTGGGTCGCCTTCGAGGAAGTTGTCCACGAGGTCGCGGTAGAGCTGGCTGTTCGGACGCTTGTCCTTGTTGCTGTACATCTTGTCGAGCGAGCTCTTGTAGTCCTCTTGGAAGCGTGCGTACTCTGTAGCTTTGAAGCCGTGGCGTGCAGCACGCAGAGCCTCGGTGTAAGCAGCCTTCAGCGCGTCGGCTGTCTTGCCGAGTTCCTTCGGTGAAGCCGAAATGTTGAAAGCGTCCTTTGTCTTTGCGAAGATGAATGTGCCGTCGTTAGCGTAAGCGCCTACGTACGGGCACTCCGGATCGAGAGCCTTCTCCTTCATGCGGTTGTTGAGCATAGTCATTGCAGCCTGCTTCACGTAGTTGTAGATGAGGTAGCCGAGGTGACCCTTCTCAGAAGCTGGGTAAACGTCGTGCTTGATCATCAGCTCTACGCTGTTGGTCTGCTGCTCCTTGTCCTTGTCGATGATAACGATAGGCTCAGCGTTGTTAGGCACCTGCTCGTCAACGATAGGAGCTGGGTTCTCTGGGTTCTTGAACGAGCCGAAGAGCTCCTTAATCTTGTTCTCGGTGTACTTCACGTCGACGTTGCCCACTACGATGATAGCCTGGTTTGTCGGGTGATACCACTTCTCGTAGTAGTCGCGCAGCTCTTTAGGCTTGAAGTTGTCGATGACCGACATCAAGCCGATAGGATAGCGCACGCCATACTTAGAGCCCGGGTAGAGTTTCGGCAGGTTGCGCTCGAACATGCGGCTTGAAGCCGATGTGCGCAGACGCCACTCCTCGTGGATAACGCCACGCTCCTCGTCGATTTCTTTCGGGTCGAGTGTGAGTGCGTTCGACCAGTCGCTCAGGATGAGCAAGCAAGAGTCGAGAGCCGACTGGCGGTCGGTCGGTACGTTAGAGATATTGTAAACAGTCTGGTCGATGGCTGTGTAAGCGTTGAGGTCGCGACCGAACTGTACGCCGATGCTTTCGCAGTAGCGGATTACACCGTTGCCAGGGAAGTGCTTTGTGCCGTTGAAGCACATGTGCTCGAGGAAGTGAGCCAGACCACGCTGCGACTCTTCCTCCTGGATAGCGCCCACCTTCTGTGCGATGTAGAAGTCGGCACGGTTCTCCGGCCAGTTGTTGTGGCGGATGTAGTAGGTCAAACCATTGTCCAGCTTGCCAACCACTACGTCGGGGTCAGCCGGAATGGGTGGCATCTGCTGTGCCTGAGCAAGTCCTGCGAAGAACGCGAAGACTGCAACCATCAGTTTTCTTAGTTTCATAAATTATTATTTTTAGTTGATGTATAATCTGTCCGTACAATATGCAAAAGTAGCTTATTTTTCCGCTTCTCATATTAAATGTTTATAATTTTTAAGAAATAAGCATCGTTTTTTGCTACATTCATGTGTTTTTCATGTTTCTTGGGTGGTGGTTGAGTATTTCGTTGCGCAGAGTTGTTATGTCTATGTGCGTGTAAATCTGCGTTGTAGCTATGTTTTCGTGTCCGAGCATTTCCTGTATGGCACGCAGGTTCGCTCCGCCTTGCAGCAGTGCGGTGGCGAAGGAGTGGCGCAGCGTGTGTGGCGACACTGTCTTGGTGATGCCTGCGTCGTGTGCCGTGTTCTTTATCATTATCAGGATCATGGTGCGTGTGAGGTGTGCTCCTCTGCGGTTGAGGAACACGTATTCTTCCTCGCCGGGCTTTATGTTCATGAGGTTGCGGTCGTAGAGCCACAGCCGTATCTCGTGCAGTGCGTTGTCGGAGATGGGCACGAGGCGCTGCTTGTTGCCCTTGCCGGTGATGCGCAGGTATTTGTCGTCGGCGAACACGTCACCGAACTTAAGGTTGACGAGTTCTGACACGCGCAAGCCGCAGGAGAACAGCACTTCGATGATGGCACGGTTGCGCTGTCCCTCTGGTTTGGAGAGGTCGATAGACGCTTCCATGCGGTCTATCTCTTCTGTAGAAAGCACTTCGGGAAGGTGTTCGCCGAGCGTTGGCGACTCAAGAAGCTCCGACGGGTCGTCTTTGAGCGTGCCGTCGAGCAAAAGGAAGCGGAAAAAGGAGCGCACACCGCATAGTATGCGTGCCTGGCTGCTTGCAGCAATGCCGAACTCATGCAGCAGGGTGGCGAATTGCTCCAAGTGGGCAAGTCGCACTTCCTCAACGGCGAGTCCTTCGCCGTTGAGGAAGTTGAGCAGATAGCCGATGTCGTGCGAATAGGCATCGACGGTGTTCTGCGAGTAGTTGCGCTCAAGGCGCAGAAAGCGTACGTAGCGGCGCTTTATCTGAATATAATCCATGATATTGTGTTGTTGTGTTGAGAGTTGTTGTGTTGAGATGTTGAGGTGTTGTTGTGTTGAGAGTTGAGAGTTATGATTAGTTCGGTAATCTCACCATCTCACCATTTCACCATTTCACCATTTCACCATCTCAACCTTTTACTTCTTCAGTCTGAATCCTAAGCGCATACCGTTGTAGTTCTTCATCAGTATGTTGATGGTAGCGGCTGTGGAGTTCTGCTTTGCAGCGGTGTTTGATATGGTCTGCAGCACGTGCATCAGCTTGTCGGCGTTGAACACGAGTGTCATCTGGTTGCTTAGTATGCTGACATTGGCGGTGTACTCTTTGCCGTAGTGGGGCTTGAAGGTGATTGTCTTCTTCTTGCTGTCGAAGGTGTACGTGCCCTTGATGGTGCGCTTCTTGATCTTCGTGGTGTAGTTGCCATTGCCGTCGAAGGTGTAGACGATGCCCTGCACACCGTACTTCTTCAGCACGGGTGTTATCTTGTTCTCGATTTTTGTAGACACCGCTGAGCCGCCTGCTTTCGACAGCAGGTTGTCGCTCTCGAACTCACATGCCGGACCGGTGTATGTCCATGTGCCCTTGAGGCTTGCGGCTGTTGTTGCCTTGTCGCCTACGAGGGTCTTACCCAGACCGGTGAGCAGGTCTCCGATACTCTGTGCCTGCACTCCTGAGGCACTGATGAGCAGCATCGCTGCTACTAAGAAAAACTTAATTCTTTTCATAAACTCTTGTTACTGTAATTGTTTATCTGTGTACAAAGTTACAAAAAAGAACAATACGAAGCCTATTCTGTTAACATTTATTCTTCACCCGTGCCGTTATAGTCCATCTGCATCTCGCTGCTTCCGTCGCCCTGCTTGTTCTGTGGGCGGCGTTTCTGCTTCATGTTGCCGAAGTTCCACGTCACGGTGAAGTTGAAGCGTCTGCTTCCTCGGCGGTTTATCTGGTGGCGTGTGAAGTTGTTGCCACTGGTGAAGGTCTCCCACTTGCGCGAGTTGAGCAGGTCGCGGCAGTTGACAGCCACGGTGATGAGTTTGTTGAAGAAGTTCTTGCGTGCGCCGAAGTCAACGCTGTACGACGGCTTGCGGTAGCCCTGCGTGATCACCTGGCGTGCCTCGTAGCGTCCGGTAGCCTGTACGGATATGTCGTAGGGCAGTATGAGGCTTGCCGTCATGCGTGCGTTCCATGTAAAGCGGTCGTCGGCAGCGCCCGTCACTATCTGTCCGTCGATGGGGTAGGCAAATCCGTCGAGCTTGTAGTAGTAGGCGTTGGCGGATGTGGTGAGGTCGAGTATGCGGAAGAACTTGTTCTTCAGCGTCAGCTCCAAGCCCGACGATTGGCTCTTTGCTACGTTCATCGAGGTGGAGTAGAAGAGTCCGTCCTCCGAGTTCTTGTAGCTGATGCGCTGTATGACATCGGTTGTGGGGCGGTAGTAGGCACTCACGAGCAGCGAGTGGTCGCGCCAGGTCTTCAGATAGTTGAGCGAGAACGAGTGGCTGTACTCCGGTGTCAGCTCGGGGTTACCGAACGACACGGTGGTAGCGTCGCGTGTGTCGCGGAACGAGTTGAGCTGTCCGCCCCACGGACGGCGCAGACGGCGTGTGTAGTTGAGCTGCAGCTGCTGCGACTCGGTCAGCTGATACGACATGAAGAGCGAGGGGAAGAGCTGGAAGAAGTCTTTCTTGAACGGCTTTTCACGCAGCGACGGGTCGTGCTCCTGCTCCCATGTGTAGCTCTCGGTGTTCACCTTCCAGTATTCGCCACGCAGACCTGCCATCACGCCAAAGTTGCCCAGCTTGTAGTTGAACGAGGCGTAGAGAGCGTGCAGATCCATGTCGTAGATGAAACGGTTGTAGAAGAGCTTGTCCTCGGTGGCAGCCGTGCCCTCCCATGAGGTGTTGTCGATGTACGACTCCTGCGGGGTGTTCTCGTGCGAGAAGTTGGCTTGGTAGCCTGCCTCCACCTTCATGTCCTTCGTTATCTGGTTCTCGTAGTCGAGCTTCACCTCCCAGCGGCGGTTGTTGATGTGCTGCGGGCGGTACTGGTAGTCGTAAGCGTGAACGTCGTTGCCCTCCCACACCGTAGAGTCGCGGTAGAAGTTGTCGCCGTCCGACTTCCAGCGACTGTAGTCGACGGTGAAGTCGAGGAAGTGGCGGTCGGTGAACGAGTGGCGGTAGTTGAACTCCGAGTAGAACATATTCATGTCGTTGCTCGAGCGTGTGAGGCGGTCCATGCGGTAGTCGGTGAGTTCGTCAGCCACGGCGGTGTACTCGTACGGTGTGAAGCTCTTCGACTTGCCTTTGCCCTTCATCAGCATTCCGCTCAGGCTAAGGTCGTCCTTCTTCGAAGCATGGAACGTCAGTCCGGCGCGTGTGAAGAGGTTGTTGCCCCAGCGGTCGTTGTCCGCCTTGTAGCGTTGGTCGTAAGTGTTTGAGGTCTGTGTGCTCTCGGTGTAGCCCGTTTTCTTGCGGTGACGGTAGCCGATGTTGGCGTATGCGTCTAACAGCTTGCTGTTATAGTTGATGTTGAAGCTGCTGTTTGCGCCGCCCTTGGTGTTTGCGCCAGCCTGCAGCGAGCCGTAGTAGCCCGCCTTGCGGTCTTTCTTCAGCACGATGTTGATGATGCCGGCAGAGCCTTCGGCTGAGAACTTCGCCGACGGGTTGTCAATCACCTCGATGCGCTCTATCGACTCGGCAGGCAGCTGCTGCAGGATTTGTGCGCGGTTGTCGGTGGTGAGTCCCGATGCCTTACCGTTTATCCACACCTCCACCGACGAGTTGCCACGCAGCGATACGTTGCCGTCGTTGTCCACCTCTACGGACGGTATGTTGTCGAGCACTTCGGATGCCGACTGTCCGGCGTTGCCTATGAGCTGCGCCACGTCAAACGTCTTGCGGTCTACCTCCAGTTTCATCGCCGAGCGTTGTCCGGTGATGGTGACGCCCTTCAGCATCTTTGCGTCCTCCGACATATATATAATATTGTAGTGCTGGTTGGGGTTCGAGGCGTTTATCTCGAACTTGCGTGTCTCGCTTTTGTATCCCACGAAGGTCAGCTCCAGCGTGTACTGGGCGTTGGCGAGTCCCTGTATCTTGAAGTTGCCGTTGGCGTCGCTCATACCGCCGCCTACAAACTTGCCGTTGGCAGTCTGCGTAACCTTCACGTTCACAAAACTAAGTGGTTCGGAGTTGCGTTTATCCAGAATCTTTCCTTTTACCAAACCTTGCGCCCATCCCGTCGCTGTGCAGAGGATGAGCATTATGAATAGTGCTATTTGTTTCATATTATCTAAGACGCATTTAGCGTGTGTGGGTTTAATCGTGTGCAAAAATAATCTGCGTCGACCGACGCAGACGTCCGCACCGACCGACGCAGATGTCCGCACCGACCGACGCGGATGTCCGCATCGACCGACGCAGATGTCCGCATCGACCGACGCGGATGGTGTAATGTCAACTTTCTCAGGTTGAACTTAAGCCTTTCTAAGCCTTGGGCAACTAAAGCGGCGTTTAAGCCGAACTAAGCCTTCTTAAGCCTTTCTAAAGTGGTGTTTAAGCCTTTGCTGACTAATCTTCCAGCAGTTCATCGGCTCCGTCTATGCAGCGGCGTATCACCTCGTAACCGAAGCCGCGGCCCAAGGCGTACTTTGTCAGCTTCTGGCGCAGCTCGTAGTCGTTCTCTGCCTTCACCGAGCGTCGCTTTGTGGCTAATAGTTTCTTCAGTTCCGCCACATACGCCTCGTCGTCCACCTCGTCGAGCACACGTCGGCTGATATTGCTGTCCACGCCCTTGAGGTAGAGTGCCTGCTCTATCTTGCGTCGTCCCCAGTGGTCGAAGCGTATCTTCTCGCGCACGAAGAGTCGGGCGAACCGCTCGTCGTCGACAAACTGCTCGTTGATGAGTCGGTCGAGCACACGCTCGCGTGCGTCGTCGGGCAGTTGCCAGCGGCGCATCTTCTCGAGCATCTCGCCTGAGGAGTGCTCTGCACGGGCGCAGAGCGCAGAGAGCTTTAGCAGGGCTTCCTGCTCGGTTATGGGTTGTTTCTTTTGTAGCATTTTTTTGAGTGTTTTTTAAGGGTAAGCCTTTCTAAGCCTCTTTAAGCCTTTCTAAGCCTTGGGTAGGAGGCTACGGCATTCCTGCCGTAGCCATAGCATAAGGTTGTAATAATTTTTTATTTCAGTTGCCAATGGCTACGGCAGGAATGCCGTAGCCTCCTACAGTTTGCTTCACCTTGGGTAACTAAGCCCTCCCCGACGGGGAGGGTTGGGAGGGGCTGTTGGGCTGGGTTATTGGTTGTGGCTGTTCTTCCTTCCCCTCACAAACCTGGGCAGACTGAAGCAGTCGTCGCTGACCGTTACCTCCTCGAAGCCCATGTCGCGTAGCATCGCCCCCGTCGCCTCGGCATAGCGGGTGTTGCACTCGAAGAGCAGGCTTCCGCCGATGTTCAGCGTGAGTAGAGCGTAGCGGGCGATGGCGCGGTAGAAGCGCAGAGGGTCATCGTCGGGCACGAAGAGGGCAGTGTGAGGCTCGTGCAGCAGCACGTTGTCGTCCATCGCAGAGCGTTCCGAGTCGCAGATATATGGTGGATTGCTCACTATCAGGTCCCAAGGGGCGGCGGTAGTGCTTGCTTCGTTAGAATTTATAGAATCCTTAGTCTGCCCGGTTGGTGCACTTGAGACAAGTGCACCTTCGTTAGAATTTATAGAATCCATAGCCTGCCTGGTTGGTGCACTTGAGACAAGTGCACCCCCTTGAAGGCACTCCTCCTCAGAGCAGTCTTCCTCCTCTGCCTTCAGCGCATCCCTCTTTCTGAACACCACCTCCGCCTTCAGCGCGTCGGCGTTGTCCTGAGCTGTGCGCAGTGCCTCTTCAGAGATGTCCCACGCTTCCACGTATGCGTCGCCAAGGCGCAGCTTGAGACTGATGGCTATGCAGCCGCTGCCCGTTCCGATGTCGAGGATACGTTTTGGGGAGTGGGGAGCCTTATGCTGCGTCTCGTCGGATGCAATGCAGCCGTTCATTAGCTTCGCGCCCTCGTCCACGAGCCATTCCGTCTCGGGTCGGGGTATGAGCACAGAGCCGTTCACAGAGAATCGGTTGCCGCAGAAGTCGGCATATCCGAGCACGTGCTGCAGCGGTTCGCCCTGCTCGATGCGTCTGACGGCTGTGTCGAGGCGCAGCGTGTCGTCGGCAGACAACTGCTCGGTGGCACCGCAGACGATGTCAGCGTACGACAGACCGAACAGCTCTTCGATAAGGATGCGTGCTATGGCACGTGCCTCGCCGTCGTCGTAAGAGGTGGCTATACGATGCCATATTTCTGAATAAGTCATATTTCTGAGTGGTTTTAATTTATAACCTGATGGCGTAATTTATAATACGAGGTGGTATGTGCTTAATAAAGAATTATAAATTATCAATTTCAAATTATAAATTGAGAATGTGTGCCGCGAGCGGGACTCGAACCCGCACAGCCATTACTGGCCAAGGGATTTTAAGTCCCTCGTGTCTACCAATTCCACCATTGCGGCGACCTGTTTCGTTTGTGTTTGATGTCTTAATAAAAAACGGCAGCATTTCTGCTACCCGTCCTAACAAAAACAATCAAACTATTTAAAAAGAGCGGCAAACGGGACTTGAACCCGCGACCCCAACCTTGGCAAGGTTGTGCTCTACCAACTGAGCTATTGCCGCATTCGCGCTTTTTGCGAGTGCAAAGATACACTATTTTTTTGAAGTGGAGAAGAAAAATGGGGAAAAAGTGATATTTGTTTGCTAATTGTAGGAGGGTATGGCATCTTGCCATACCCACGCTGCCGGAAATTTACATTATTTAGAGTGTATATAGTGATAACTTCTGATGTGTGCGTGGATATGGCAAGATGCCATACCCTCCTAATATTACTAACAACTCTTGTGTGTCATTATGTCGAGCACCATCTCATCGGTGCGGTTCATTGCTTCGGCACCGATGCTTGTGAGGTTGCGTATAGAGCGGTCGACATCGTTGTCGATGATGCCCTCTACGGAGCTAACGCACTTGCCCTCCATAGAGAGTAGGGCGGAGAGGAGTGCCGTTGACACGCCGGACGATATCTTCAGTGCGCAGCTTGGCTTCGCGCCGTCGCATATCATGCCAGTGATATTGGCAATCATGTTCTTCACCGACCAACAGATATGATTGTAGTCGCCACCCATGAGGTAGGTGATGCCACAGCTTGAGCCGATGCTTGCCACTACGCAGCCGCAGAGTGCCGACAGTTTGCCGAGGTTCTGCTTGATGTATATGGCGGTAAGGTGGCTAAGGGTGAGTGCGCGGATGAGTTCTTCCTCAGTGTTCTCGTTCTCCTCAGCGTACACAGCCACGGGGTTGGTGGCGCAGATGCCTTGGTTGCCCGAGCCGGAGTTGCTCATCACCGGAATCATCGCGCCGCCCATGCGTGCGTCGCAAGCCGATGCTGTTTTTGAGATAATATGCGAGAAGATGGAGTTGCCGAAGATGCCGTGACTCAGTGGGCGGTCGATAGTCTTGCCGAGGCAGTGGCCGTAGTTGTGCTTCTTCGACTCCTCGGCGATGCGGAAGTTGTAGTCGCGTGTCTTCAGTATGAAGCGCAGATCGTCCTCTGGTGTTGTCATAGCGAAGTCGTAGACAAGTCGCATGTTCAGGCGTATGTCGTTGTTCTCTGCTTCGCCTGCTTTATGGTGACGCTCGTCGAGAAGTACCTCGCCGTCCTTCTCCAAGTAGACAAAGTGGGTGTGTGCAGTGGCAATGGTGGCAGTCGCCTTATGTCCGTCAGCCTCGCAGGTTATCTCTACGTACAGTTTCTCGGTGATGCCACTCTTCAGCTGTATGGAGATGTGTTCGGCATCGATGTACTGCTTGCCTTCGGCGAGGGTCTCTGGGGTGAGGTCTTTGAGCACCTCAAGCTGATACTCCGACTTGCCGATGATGGCTCCGAGAGCGATGGCGATAGGCAGTCCGATCATGCCCGTGCCGGGTATGCCCACGCCCATAGCGTTCTTGAGGATGTTGGCAGATAGCGACGCTGTGATTTTCTCGGGTCGACAGCCTAACAACTCCGTAGCGCGAGCCACACAGAGCGATACACACATCGGCTCGGTGCAGCCAACGGCTGGCACTACCTCGCGATTGATGAGGGCAATGATTTGTTTGCGAATGTCTTCTTCAAGCATATTGTTTAGGGTTATTAGTTGAGAGTTTACTTAGTTGAGAATTTAGAGTTGAGAGTTTAGAGTTGAGAGTTTAGAGTTATGATATGTTTTGCAACTTTCAAGAGCTGCTTATGAACTATTAAGGTAATCATAACTCTCAACTTTCAACTCTCAATTTATTCTGTTGACTCAACCGAGTCAACAGAATATCGTTTCTTACTTCTTTCTGCTCTTCTTAGCAGTGGTCTTCTTAGCTGGAGCTTTTTCCTCCTTCTTCTCCTCTACAACTGGCTGCTGCTTGCGGTCAATCTTCACAAGCTCCACCTTGAAGATAAGAGTAGAGTAGGGCTTAATCTTTCCTGCTGCGCGTGAGCCGTAAGCCAGCTCCTGCGGGATGTAGAGCATCCATGTGCTGCCTGCAGGCATAGAGGTGAGTGCCTCTGTCCAACCCTTGATAACCTGGTCGGGGCGGAATGTAGAAGTGTCAGGGTTGCGCTTGTAGCTGCTGTCGAAGATGTTGCCGTCGATGGTCTTACCCTCGTAGCGTACGGTTACGTTGTCGTCCTTAGTAGCCACCTCGCCGATTCCGGCTGTGAGCACCTTGTACTGCAAACCAGAAGGCAGAGTTACGACGCCTTCCTTCTTGGCGTTCTCAGCAAGCCAGTCGACGTTCTCCTTCTTGTAGGCATCTTCCTGGCGGTGCTTCTCGTCGGTCATTGTCTTCTCGTAGTATTTCTTAGCGTCTACCACCTGCATCACTGTAGTGTCGTTGAGCACAGCGTCGATGAAACCGCGGTTGAAGGTGATGCTATCGAGAGTCCACGGAGTGTTTTTCACTTCGTTGGCAACGCCCGGGTACATGCGTGTCTCAAGCAGCTGTGCAATCTGTACGCCTGCGCTATGAGCCATGAACTGCTTGTCGTTAGAACGCTTGATGCCCTCGCGCAGACCAGCTACGAAAGCACCCATAGAGGTAGAGTCGACACCGAACTGCTTGCCTACGTAATCTATCAGACCAGTGGTGTAGGTCATGCCGGCAGCGTAGCTCAGCGAGTCGGACTTGCTGAGGAGGCTAACAGGAGCCTCGCAGCAACTTGTCTTATCCTTCTTGCACTTCTTGTTCTTCTTCTTGTCCACCTTGCAGCATTCGGTCTTTGCCTTGCAGCACTCCTTCTTGTCCTTTGCAGAGGCGGTGGTGAAGGTTGCAGAGAGAGCTGCAACCAACGCCAATGTCAATATCTTTTTCATTGTTTTTCTTGTCAACTTGTCAATATTTTTACTTTCCGTTTACGCTTATGAGCTCAATCTTGAAGATCAGCGGAGAGTAAGGCTTGATCTGACCTGCCTCACGCTCGCCATAAGCGAGTTCCTGCGGGATGTACACTTCCCATACAGAGCCTGCAGGCATGTGTACGAGAGCCTCTGTCCAGCCCTTGATAACCTGATTAACGCGCATAGAAACAGGCTGACCGTTCTTGTAGCTGCTATCGAACACAGTGCCGTCGATGAGCTTGCCCTCGTAGTGTACCTTTACGAGTGAGGTGTCCTTCGGCATCTCGCCGTTGCCCTCTTTGATAACCTTGTACTGTACGCCAGAAGGCAGAGTCTTCACGCCTTCCTTCTTAGCGTTGGCAGCCATCCACTCTTCGCCCTTCTTCTTTGCAGCACCGTACTTCTCCTCCATGTACTTCGATTTGATAGCCATCATCTTCTGCTGAGCAACCTGGTTAGCCTGCTCTATTGTCATGATGCCCTTGCCGTGTACGCCCTGGATGAAGCCAGCCATGAAGTTCTTCAGAGAGATTGTCTTTGTAGAGTCGTCGCCGAAGATCTCGTGGTTGATGCCCTTAACCATGCGGTTAGAGATCTGCTGACCGATCTGCACACCCATGTAGTAAGCAGCCTTCTTCTTGTTGTCGCCAGCATTAGCACCGTCGTTCAGACCCTTTACAAATTCGTCGATATAGGTGGTGTCGATGTCCATCTGCAACAGGTACTGCTTCAGACCCTGTGTCTGTGCCATACCGATAGCGTAGCTCAGTGTGTCTACGTCGTTCTTAAGATTAGTCTTTGCAGGAGTGTTGCCGCAAGAGGCGAAGATGCCAGAAATGGCGATAGCCAAAGCGGCTACGATTGAAAACTTTTTCATTGTTTTGTTATTGTTGTTTTTAGTTGTATTAAAGTACCTTGATAAGCTCTACGTCGAACACCAAAGCTGCGAACGGAGGGATGGCAGCACCTGCGCCACGCTCGCCGTATGCCAACTGGTAAGGGATGAAGAAGCGATATTTTGCGCCCTCAGACATGAGCTGCACGCCTTCTGTCCAGCCTGCAATAACACCGTTGAGAGGGAATGTAGCCGACTCGCCACGCTTGTAGCTGCTGTCGAATACTGTGCCGTCGATGAGGCGACCTTCGTAGTGGCACTCTACTGTGTCCTCAGCGGTCGGCTTCTTGCCGCTACCCTCGTTGAGCACCTGATACATAAGACCAGAAGGCAGCGATACTACGCCCTCCTCAAGAGCCTTATCAGCAAGCCATAACTCGCCCTTATCCTTGTTCTCCTTATACTTCTCGGCTGCGGCAGCGCGCTGCTTAGCCTCCTGCTGCTGGAAAAATTCTGTAACAATCGTCTGTGCTTCCTGGTCTGCCACCTGCGGCTCCTTGCCCTCAAGAATGTCCTTGATAGCCTGAGCGAAGTCGTCGATGTTAAGGTTCTCGGCTCCCATCTGCGAGAGCTGGCGGCCTATGCCAAGGCCCAAAGCGTAACTAAGTTTGTCCATAAGTTGTATTTGTTTTTTAATAATGTATCAATGCTTAGGGGCTAAAGTCTTGCAAATTTACTACTTATATTTGATTTCAAATACATTATTGCATAAAAATCACTTTTTTTAAATATTAGCATAACTTATTTTGTGCGTATGTTCACGTTTTATATACATACAAGGATAAAAAAGTAAAATATAAGAGCAAATCTTTGGCAGTTTGCTCTATTTCCATTATTTTTGCAGTTGATAAACGCACATACAGGTTACGTAGTACCTAAACAATAAACGAGTGAATTTTGTCTACTCGCTAACTCGTATTTTAAATATACTATAAATGAAAACCGACCACCTCCTAATCATACGTTTCTCTGCCCAGGGCGAGGTAGCAATGCTTGTGCCCGTGGTCAGTTCGCTCGCACGGCAGTATCCTGACTTGCGCATTACTGTGCTGAGTCGACCCTTTGCGCGTGTGTTCTTCGACGAACTGGCACCGAATGTGGGCTTTATGGAGGCTGACTTGCAAGGCGAATACAGAGGTGTGAAGGGGCTTAACGCACTCTATCGCCGACTCATCGCCAAGAACTTTACGGCTATTGCTGATATGCACGACACACTCTCGTCAAAGTATCTGCGTATGCGTTTCAAAATGAGTCGTTATAGGGTGGAGCATATTAATCGACATGTGGCTGAACGCCAAAAGCTTACTGCGCAGAATAATAAGAAGTTGCGTCAGTTGTCGACGGCTTTTGACAACTACACTGATGTGCTCGTACGATTAGGTTATCCCGTAGAACTCGACTTCCAATCGGTGTTCCCTGCTACGGGTGGCAATCTGCGACTCGTTTCGGAGGAAATAGGTGAGAAGAAGATATTCCAACAGTGGATAGGCGTTGCACCGTTCGCTATATATAAAGAGAAGGTATATCCGCCTGAGAAAATGGAACAGGTGGTGGCGGAGATAATACGTCGACACCCGTCGTGTCGCGTACTGCTCTTCGGGCGCACCGAAGCAGAGCAGAAGGTGCTCGACTCGTGGTGCGCACGTTATAAGGAATGTACCAATGCGTCGGCGTTGCTCGGGTCAATCGACCAAGAGCTCATCGTGATGAGCCATCTCGATGTGATGCTCTGCATGGACAGTGTCAATATGCACCTCGCCGCACTCACCGGCATACGCATCGTGAGCGTATGGGGAGCAACACATCCTTACGCCGGATTTCTCGGATACAATCAGCGCATGAGCGATGTGGTGCAGGCTGATATGTCTTGCCGACCATGTAGCGTGTTCGGCAATACGCCCTGTCTGCGTGGCGACAACGCTTGCATGGCTGCTATCGACCCAATAACAATAGCCGATAGCGTGGAGCGCGTGCTGAACGAGCTGCCAGTGCAAACAGGGGTATAGTGAAAGCTTAACGTTTAGCGTTTCAACGTAAAGAACTCTCGTCGGTTACCTGTGGATTTGTAGCTCACATGTATCCATCGTGCGCCGGTCTTAGCTACCGATTCGAGTATGAGTTGGTCGAAGTCGAGGTGTTCTTTCACGAAGTGGCACATCTTCTGTGCTACCTCCAGACTCGAAACGTGTATGTCTGCCGCCTCGCCCAACCGATGTTGCGACCTTACAGCACCACCCACAATCTTGTTGACCCGCTCCGAGCGATAACCACTCGTGATACGAAGCACACCGAAGCGGTGGCGCAGCGGTTCGAGCACATTCACGCACAATGCCCGTAGACGCTCTACCTCCACGGTCGTAGGCGTGTTGTCAAGGTTGTAGCGTATTGCTGCGCCAGACAGGGTGAACTCGCGTAGTTTGAAGTGATCAGATAGGCGCAGGTCGCCGTTTGCAATAAAAGCGGTTGCCGCGTTTGCGGCAACCTTCTTTGTGTTTTCCATGTGTTTTAGATAATTAAAGTTAGTAAATCAAGTAACTATATATATTTATGTTCTGTGTTTCATAAGTGTTGTTGTGTGCCGCAAAGGTATCCGTACTTCTGGAAATAACAATTCAAGTGGCTTCTTTTACTGTTAAATATTGTTTTTAAACACGTGTTAGGCCGATTTTTAGTAACTTTGCACCTTATTAATATAAAGGGTTGAGGCGTTGGGATGTTGAGATGTTGACAAATGATTAGGATTTCGAGCATCTTTCGCCACATTCTTCAAACCTCAGAAAACAACAAATATGACAAATACAAACATACACGATTATGAGATAATGGCACCAGTAGGCTCGCGTGAGAGTCTGCAGGCAGCCATTCAGGCAGGTGCCGATAGCATCTACTTCGGTGTGGAGCAGCTGAACATGCGCTCACACTCTGCCAACCATTTCACTATTGAGGACTTGCACGAGATTGCAGCCATCTGCACCGAGCATGGCATGAAGAGCTACCTCACCGTCAACACCATCATCTACGACGAAGATGTGGAGCTGATGCACCAGATTATCGACGCTGCCAAGGAAGCGAACATCTCAGCGGTGATAGCTTCCGACGTTGCCGTAATGACCTACTGTCGTGAGGTGGGCGTGGAGGTACATCTCTCTACGCAGCTCAATATCAGCAACGCCGAAGCTCTGAAGTTCTACGCTCAGTTTGCCGACGTTGTTGTCTTGGCACGCGAGCTGAACATGGATCAGGTGGCGTACATCTACGAGCAGATAGAGAAACAGCACATCTGCGGCCCGAAGGGCGAGCTGGTACGCATAGAGATGTTCTGCCACGGCGCGTTGTGCATGGCAGTGAGCGGCAAGTGCTACATGAGTCTTGCCAACACTGGACGCTCAGCCAACCGCGGCGAGTGTATGCAGATATGCCGTCGTTCGTACACCGTCACCGACAACGAGACGGGCAACCAGCTCGAGATAGACAACAAGTATATTATGTCGCCGAAGGACCTCAAGACCATCCGCTTCATCGACCGCATGATGCGTTCGGGCGTGCGTGTGTTCAAGATAGAGGGTCGCGCTCGCGGCGCAGAGTACGTCTACAACGTGGTGCGCTGCTACAAGCAGGCTATTGCGGCTGTGCTCGACGGCACGTTCACCGACGAGAAGAAGGACGAGTGGGACACAACACTCGCTACAGTCTTCAACCGTGGCTTCTGGGACGGCTACTATCAGGGTCAAACCTTGGGCGAGTGGAATAGCAACTATGGCTCGAACGCTACGGAGAAGAAGGTGTACGTGGGTCGCGGCGTGAAGTATTTCTCTAATATCGGTGTGGCTGAATTCACTTGCGAGGCGATGGAGTTCTCGGTTGGCGACAAACTGCTCATCACCGGTCCGACAACGGGCGTGATGTATGTCGACGTAGATGAGATTCGCTACGACTTGAAGCCGGTGGAGACAGCGCACAAGGGACAGCACGTGTCGTTCCGCGTGCCGGCGAAGATTAGACCAAGCGACAAACTGTTCAAGATTGTGAAAAATGATGTTGATGTGTTGAGATGTTGATGTGTTGACATATGAAGTTGAGATATTGAATGTTGATGTGTTGGCATTTGTACATATCTCACCATCTCAACACCTCACCATAACAACACCTAGCACCAAACACCATAAAATCTCATGACAATAAACGAAGCACAGGACGAAGTCATTGAACAGTTTCAAGACTTCACCGACTGGATGGACAAATACCAGTTACTCATAGACCTCGGCGGCGATCTTGAGCCGCTCGACGACAAGTATAAAAACGAGCAGAACCTCATCGACGGCTGTCAAAGCCGCGTGTGGGTACAGTGCGACATGACCGACGACGGTCGTCTCGTCTTCACCGCCGACAGTGATGCACTCATCGTGAAGGGCATCATCGCTCTGCTCATTCAGGTTATCAGCGGACATACGCCGCGCGAGATTCTCGATGCCGACCTCTACTTCATCGAGCGCATCGGTCTGAAGGACCACCTCTCGCCGACACGCTCCAACGGACTGCTCGCCATGGTGAAACAGATACGTATGTATGCATTGGCATACGAGGCGAAGGCTAATGCGTAATTTTGAGTTTTGAATTTTGAATTATGAAACAGATATTATTTTCAGTGCTTTCACTGGTTGCTGTCGTGTCGATAGCATGTTCGTGCGCATCCTGCAAGAACGCTACTAAGGCAGCTGCCGAGCCCGACACCGTGGCACTCGTCGGTCCGACGTTCCGTGGCGACTCTGCCTACGTGTTTGCTGCAAAGCAGTGCGATTTCGGTCCACGCGTTATGAACTCTGCGGCTCACGACCGCTGTGGCGAATGGATAATGCAGAAGTTCCGCGAGTTCGGTATGAGCGTTGAGGCTCAGGATGCCGAGCTGAAGGGATGGGACGGCACGATGCTGCGCTCGCGCAACATCATAGCGCGCTTCCGCCCCGAGCAGACCACACGCATACTGCTCTGCGCCCATTGGGACAGTCGTCCGTGGGCAGATAACGACCCCGACTCAACCAACTGGCATCGTCCGGTGATGGCTGCCAACGACGGAGCGAGCGGTGTGGCTGTTATGCTCGAGGTGGCGCGCGCCATACAGAGCGACACAACGCTGCAGATAGGTGTCGACTTCGTGTGCTTCGACGCCGAAGACTGGGGCACACCGCGCTGGGCTGACCAGGCTGACGATGCCGACACCTGGGCACTCGGTGCGCAGTATTGGGCAGAGAACCTGCCCGAAGGCTACGAGGCACGCTACGGCATACTGCTCGACATGGTGGGCGGACAAGGCACCAAGTTCTACCAGGAGGGCGTGTCGAAGCAGTACGCTTCGGAGATAGTGAACAAGGTGTGGCGCACAGCAGCGCAGATAGGCTACGGCTCGTTTTTCCCGATGAAGGACGGCGCGATGGTCACCGACGACCATGTGCCGGTGAACGAGAAGGCTGGCATCGCCTGCATTGACATCATTGCTTGCTTCCCCGACTGCCCGCAAAGCTCGTTCGGTCCGACATGGCACACCGTCAACGACACGATGGATCATATCGACCCCAACGTGATGAAAGCTGTAGGTCAGACGCTTATCCAGGTGCTCTATTCGGAGGAGTAAGGGGTAGTCTAACATATCTCACCACCTCACACCTCACCATCTCACCCCATCACCATCAATATAAAATAATAACAAACAACAATAACAATGTCATTAAAATGTGGTATCGTAGGACTCCCTAACGTGGGCAAGTCCACCCTTTTCAACTGCCTCTCTAACGCTAAGGCGCAGGCAGCCAACTTCCCTTTCTGTACAATCGAGCCTAACGTGGGTGTCATCACCGTTCCCGATGAGCGCCTCACGAAGCTTGCTGAAATAGTTCACCCGGGTCGCATCGTGCCCGCAACTTGCGAGATAGTAGACATCGCCGGACTCGTTAAGGGTGCGTCTAAGGGCGAGGGCTTGGGCAACAAGTTCCTCGGCAACATCCGCGAGACCGACGCCATCATCCACGTGCTGCGCTGCTTCGACGACGACAATATCGTGCGCGAGGGTGGTGCTGTGGTAAATCCGGTTGAGGACAAGGAAGTAATAGACACCGAGCTTCAGCTGAAAGACCTCGAAACCGTTGAGTCGCAGCTTCAGAAGCAGTCGAAGATAGCAGCCATCGGCAACAATAAGGACGCTAAGGTGGCTGTGTCTGTACTCGAAGCCTATAAGGAGGTATTGGAGAAAGGACAGAACGCACGCTGCGTGGAGTTCGAGTCGAAGGAGGAGCAGCACTACGCTCACGACCTCTTCCTGCTCACCGCCAAGCCCGTGCTCTACGTGTGCAACGTAGACGAGGCATCGGCAAAGAGTGGCAACAAGTATTCGGAGCAGATTGCGGAGATAGCAAAGAACGAGGGCGCAGAGATGCTTGTCATCGCTGCGAAGACCGAGGAGGACATCGCGTCGCTCGAAACTTACGAGGACAAGCAGATGTTCCTTGAGGAACTGGGTCTTGAGGAGAGCGGTGTAAACCGTCTTATCAAGAAGGCTTACAACCTGCTCAACCTTCAGACATTCATCACCGCCGGCGAGATGGAGGTGAAGGCGTGGACATACTACAAGGGCTGGAAGGCTCCGCAGTGTGCCGGTGTCATCCACACCGACTTCGAGAAGGGCTTCATCCGTGCCGAGGTCATCAAGTACGACGATTACATGCAGTACGGCTCTGAGGCTGCTGTGCGCGAGGCTGGCAAGCTCTCTATCGAGGGCAAGGAGTATGTAGTGCAGGACGGCGACATCATGCACTTCCGTTTCAATGTGTAGTAACTTAGGAGGGTATGGCGTCCTCGCCATACCCACGCTGCCTTAAACATGGGTATGCCGCATCGCCGATGCTGTACACAAACTGATTGCGTGGGTATGGCAAGATGCCATACCCTCCTATAATAACACAATACAACTATGAGCAACCTTTTATACATCTTATGGGATCCGAGCAGCACAGCGTTCAAGCTCGGTCCTCTTGAGTTCCACTGGTACTCACTCTGTTGGCTTGCCGGTCTTGCGCTGGCATACCTCTGTGTGCAGCGTCTGTACAAGGAGCAGAAGGTGAAGCCCGAGCTGTTCGACCCGCTCTTCATCTACTGCTTCATCGGCATACTCGCCGGAGCACGCCTTGGACATTGCCTCTTCTACCAGCCCGACTTCTTCCTCTCGTCCTGGAAGCACTTCGTGGAGATATTCCTGCCTATCGATTTCCTGCCGGGCGGCGGATGGCGCTTCACGGGCTATCGCGGACTCGCCTCGCATGGCGGTACGTTAGGTCTTATGCTTGCTTTGTGGCTTTACGTGCGCCGCACGAAGATGAACATCTGGCAGGTGCTCGACAACATAGCCATCGCTACACCGCTCACGGCGTGCTTCATACGCCTGGGCAACCTGATGAACTCGGAGATTATCGGCAAGATAACCGACGTGCCTTGGGCGTTCATCTTCCAGCAGGTAGACCCCATGCCGCGCCACCCGGGACAGCTCTACGAGGCTATCACTTACGCTCTGCTGTTCTTCATCGGCTGGTACTTCTACCGCCGTATGCCGCAGCGCGTGGGCACGGGCTTCTTCTTCGGACTCTGCCTTACGTACATCTTCACCGCACGCTTCTTCATCGAGTACACCAAGGAGGTGCAGGAGGCGTTCGAGGCTTCGCTGCCGCTCGACATGGGACAGCTGCTGAGTATCCCGTTCGTGGCTATCGGCGTGGCGTGCATGGTAGGCGGAAAGTGGATGGACCGCTTCCGCGACTTCTGCTCTGCGCCGAAGAAGTAAAAGAAGCAAACATATTACGATAGACAAACATAATAAAAACCCTTTAACAAAAAACAAGATGAAAAAACTACGCTACTTCGCGCTCTCAATGCTTGCAGCACTCTCGCTCGCAGCTTCAGCGCAGACAACAACTCCCAACCCCGTGACGCTTACTCTCGACATTCACGAGTGTTATGTTCACGAGACAATGACGACAACCGACGAGACCGCATATTATTATGTGTCTTATCTTGAGAAGGAAATCTTTGAAGAGAAAGGCTATAACGACGACGAGACTCTCGCCAGCGAAGACAAGAAATGGTTCGAGGAGATGGCAAAAGGCTATCAGATGGATGTTAAGGATGTTGTACAGTCGTTCGGCTTCAAGGGCGCTGCCGCAGAATATCAGGCAGGTTTGCTGCCCGACCGCGAATACGTAATCTGGTATCACGGCGTTGATGAGAAAGGTAACACCACCACAGAGATTAAGCGTCTGCCGTTCCGCACGAAGCCTGTGCAGACTATCAGCAACCGCATCAAGCTGAAGGCTCAGAAAACAAATGACGGTGGTATCTTTGTCACTTGCGAGCCCGACGACAAGAACCTCTACTACACATTCGGATCTATCGCAAAGTCGAATATGTTCGATGAGTTCACACACGAAGAACTGACCATACGCGACTATATGCAGACCGGCATCAGTAATCAGATATACGACTATCTTGCAAGTGAAGAGTTTGGTGAGTGGTTCAAGAAAAACGCCAATCAGGGTGACTTCTCTCTTAAATTCGACGAGCTTGTAGCGGGTGAGGAGTACTACATTGTAGCTGCTTACGTAGACAACGAGGCTGGCATCTGCTCAGAGATTGCTACCGTCGAAATAGACGGCGAGGGCAATCCTACTGGCATCAACAGCGTTAAGAACAACACAACGCTCGTTGCTGACGGTGTGTACACGCTCGATGGCACACGCGTAGGCACAACGCTCGGCGATGTTCAGCGCGGTGCGTACATCGTGAAGTTCAACGGACGCACGCACAAGGTTGTGAAGCGATAATAATATAATGGGGTGCAGTTGTCTAACAGCTGCACCCCATTGTCATTTAGCGTTTTCTTATCAGTGTCAGTCCGTCGCGCATGGGCAGTATGAGCTGTTCCACGCGCTCGTCGGCAGCCACATAGTCATTGAAGTGGCGTATGCCCACGGTTTGTTGGTCGTGGTCGTAGGCGTGGTCGGTGACGTGTCCGTCCCAGAGCGTGTTGTCGGCAAGGATATATCCGCCTGGGCGCAGCAGCGAGAGCACCATCTCGTATGTCTCTACGTATGTGCGCTTGTCGCCGTCGACGAACGCCATGTCGAACGTCACGCCAAGCTCGGGTGCCTTCTCGTTAGCGTCGCCGATGATGAAACTTATTTTGTCGGCGTAAGGCGACCCTTTTATCCACGGACGGGTGAAGTCCTCCATCTCGTCGTTTATCTCGAACGTATATAGATGTCCGTCGTCGGGCAGTCCCTCGGCAAGGCAGAGGGCACTATATCCCGAGAACGTACCCACTTCGAGCACGTTCTTCGGCTGCACCATCTGCACGAGCATCTTCAGCAGTCTGCCCTGCAGGTGTCCCGATGCCATGCGTCCGTGTATGGTGTGTATGTTTGTTGCACGATAGAGGCGGTACAGATAGTCGCCCTCCGTTGAGGTGTGTTCGCGTACGTATTTGTCGAGTTCTTCTGTCATGTTCTTTGTTTGCTGTGGCGCATAACTCCTTTAACTTCTGAATTCTCTAAACTTCCGAAAGTTTAGAGAATAATAGGTGTGCGTCGCTTATTCTTCTTTCATCGGTTCGCGCTCGGCTGTCCAGTCGAGCAGTGCTTCGAGTGCCAGTCGGTATGAGTTCATGCCGAAGCCGCTTATCACACCGAGGCACGCTGCTGCTATCATCGATTTGTGTCTGAACTCCTCGCGTTTGTGCACGTTACTGATGTGTACCTCTATGACGGGTGCACTGATGGAGCGTATGCAGTCGAGTAGTGCCACTGAGGTGTGTGTGTATGCTCCGGCGTTGAGGATGATGCCGTCCGACTCGAAGCCTGCGTCCTGCAGCTTGTCGATGAGCACGCCCTCCACGTTGCTCTGATAGTAGTCGATCTCTACGTCGGGATACTGACGGCAGAGCTGGTTGAGATACTGCTCGAACGAGGTGTTGCCGTAGATGCTCGGCTCGCGTGTGCCGAGCATGTTAAGGTTTGGTCCGTTGATGATTGTTATTTTCATAGGAGTTTTGAATTTTGAATTTTCAAATTACCATCCTGATGTCGAACCTCCGCCGCCCGTCGATCCGCCTCCGAAGCTTCCGCCGCTGATACCACCGCCGAAGCCGCCGCCGCGTCTTCCCATGCCTCCGAGCATTGCGCCGGTTATGAAGGCGGCGGCGTTGCCCGAGTCGTCGATGTTCTCGTCGCGTGTGAAGGTGTGCCCGCAGTGGGGGCAGAGGAAAGTGGTGCGTCGCACACGTCGTCCGTTGGAGAGTCGCAGCACCTGTTGTGCCACGCGCTTCACGCCCTTCTTGCGGCACTTCGGACAGCGCTGTGCCTCGCCTACGAGGAATATTGCGAATATTGCTATGCCTATAATTATGAGTAACGCTATGATACCCACCAGCATATCCTCCTCGTCGTCGGTTGGTTCGGGCTGCATCGAGCCGTCGAGCACCTGCGCCGCAGCCCTCACGCCGTCAACCATACCCCCGTCCCAGTCGCCTGCCTTGAAGCGTGGCACCATGCGTTGCATCTGTATGCGCTTCGACATGGCATCGGTCATGGTGCCCTCCAAGCCGTAGCCTACGGTGAAGCGTACTTTACGCTGGTCGGCGACGAAGAGGATGAGCAGTCCGTTGTTGCTCTTCTGCTTGCCGATGCCCCACTGACGGAACAGCTCGTGAGCGAAGTTGAATATATCCTCCTCACCGATGCTGGGCAGCATCACCACCGCTGTCTCTATGCCCGTGCTTTCTTCGAGCCGTGCGAGCACAGCGTTGATGGTGTCGCGTGCCGAGCCAGAGAGGATGTGCGACGGGTCGGAAACATACTGGCGTGCGTCGTTAAGACGCACGTTGGGCACGTCCTGCAGTGTGTATTGCTTCTCCTCGCCCGTCGCAAACGATAGTGTTGCGACGAGCAAGAAAAGCATTAAGCCTATCAATCGCTTCATTTTAATATCTCCTTGCTAACCCGTTTTCTTGTCAACTTGTCAACTTATAAAACCTAAAACTCCACCTTTGGAGCCTTCTCTGCACCTGCCTCAGCCTCGAAGTAGTTGCGCTTCTCGAAGCCGAACATCGAAGCGATGATGTTGCGTGGAAAGCGGCGGAGCGATGTGTTGTACTTCTTCGCTGTGTCGTTGAAGTCTTTGCGAGCCACGTTGATGCGGTTCTCGGTGCCTTCGAGCTGCGACTGTAGTTCGAGGAAGTTCTGGTTAGCCTTCAGGTCGGGATAGTTCTCGGTGATGGCGAGCAACTTTCCGAGTGCTGTTGTCACGTCGCCCTGCGCCTTCTGATAAGCTGCGAGCTGCTGCGGAGTGCAGTTAGACGGGTCTATCTTCACCTGCGTAGCCTGCGAGCGTGCCGCCATCACCGACTCGAGCGTCTGACTCTCGTGCTTAGCGTATCCCTTCACGGTGTTCACGAGGTTAGGGATAAGGTCGCTGCGACGCTGATACTGTGTCTCTACGTTTGCCCACTGGTTGCTTACGTTCTCGTCCATCGATACCAGTCCGTTGTACGATGATATGCCCCAAATGGCTACTAACGCTATCACCACGATGGTGATGATCAATCCTTTGTTCTTCTTCATAATTTATGATGTTGTTAATGTTGTTATGGTGAGGTGGTGGGGTGTTGAGGGGGGTAAGGTGGTGAGGTGTTGAGATGTTGAGGTAGTGAGGTGTTGAGATGTTGTTATGTTGAGGTGTTGATATTTGTAATCAAAACTAAACTTTCCCAAACTCCCCACAATTAATAATTAATAATTAAAAATTAATAACTAAATTTGTCCTGCCTCCACCTGCCTTACTATTCGCTCCGTGTATCGGTCGGCCCCGTCGGGGTCGTACTTCTTCATCAGCGACGCACCGAATAGTGCGGCGAACGCCTGATAGAATCCTGCACGTATCGGTCCGAGGAACGCCTGTACGAGCTGATACGACGATGAGTCGCACTCTCTGTACACGAGCTTTATGAGCAGTTTGCCTTGTGAGTATGTCAGTTTCTTCATTCGCGGTGTGTATTCCGCACGTATTCCGCGCTCCACTCGCTTCAGATGCTCCTCCTTTGCCTTCTTGTTGGGCAGCGTCTGTAGGAAGTCGTACGTTTCGATGATGATGTTGTTCACCTCCTTGGCTATCGGCAGCACCTTCTTCACGTTCGCCACCAATCGGTTGTAGGCTTGCCGCTGCTTCTCGTCCTTGAACACCAGTTGCGGATAAATAGCCAGCGGGTTCAGCTCCACGTATTGTATGCTGTCGCCCTCATACAGTGCCTTACCCACCTTCACCATAGGTACGAAGGCAGGCTGATTGGCAGTGTCACTGCCATCAGTCTCGCCAGCAACGTCTAAGCCTGCCTGCGCCATCAGTGCGAGGTGGCAGAAGATGGCTATGATGAGTATTGATAATCTCTGTTTCATGTCTGACAAAAGTACGCAGAAAAATCCAAATAAACACAAATCTCTCCCACTTTTAAGCTATTTTTCAGTACCTTTGCAACTTATATATATAATAATGTGTAATTTTCACAATAACTGATGACATACAACACTACCTTTTTACGATTGTTTGAGACAATACTCTTTTGCTTTGTGCTCTTCGTGTCGACCGTTTCCCGTGCGCAGGACACCGTTATAGAGTGCGATTCGGCTCTGATTTTACCGCCCGACACCAATGCTGTGGTCTCAGGTTGCGATGCCGACACTATGTTCTCGGTCGCCGAGTACAAAGACCCTACGCACCGAGTGCGTCCGGCGGAGTGGATAGTGCCCAGCGTGGCAGCCGTGGGCGGAGCGTTATGTGTAAAGACGGCGTGGGGCAAGCAGTTTCGCCACTGGGCACAGAAGAATCTCTCGCGACACGGCGAGAAGAAGGTGTGGGCAGACAACTATATGCCATACGTACCCGCAGCAGCGGTTTACGCTTTAGACCTCTGTGGAGTGAAGGCGCAGCACCGTTTTCTTGACCGCACCATCATCCTCGGCATGTCGGCTGTTACGATGGTGGCAGTGACGAAAGGTGCGAAGATGGCGTTCAAGGAGTCGCGCCCCGATGGTAATGGCAAGGATGCGTTCCCGTCCGGACACACCGCCATATCGTTCATGTGTGCTGAGTTTCTGTGGCAGGAGTATCGTGCTTCGAAGCCGTGGATAGGCTACACGGGCTATGCGCTCGCTGCCGGAGTGGCTTATCTGCGTGTGCATAACAACCGCCACTGGGTGAGCGATGTCGTGGCTGGTGCGGCTGTCGGAATGCTCTCTACGAAGTTCGCCTACTGGCTCTACCCGAAGCTGTTTAAGGAACACAAGCGTGGCGTGAAGAAGGCGGTGGCTTTCGGTGCTCCGTATTACAACGGCAAGGAGGCAGGCGTGAACTTCGCACTCGTTTTTTAGTTGACATCATTAAATGTATAAAACACATCCACTTACACACAAACTTCCTGTAAAAAAATTTGCATTCTCAAAGATTATTAGTATCTTTGCAACGTTAGTTCCAGCCGAGCCTCTTTACAATGCTTAAATAGGCTGGGCTTTTTTGTTTATAGACTATGGCAAAAAGAAATTTTGGGAAAGAATACAAGACTTCACAAGAACTTGTAACCCTGTTAGAACATCGCGGATTGACAATCAATGATAGACAAAAGGCTCAACTTTATTTGGAGAGCATTGGCTATTATCGATTGTCTGCATATATGCATCCCTTGTTGAAAACCCCAAAATCTCTACATCAGTATAAGACTGGTGCTTCATTTGCCAAAGTAATGATGCTTTATCGTTTTGACAAGAAGTTGCGAATGCTCCTCTTCAATGAGATTGAGAAGATTGAAATTGCAATAAGAGAAGCTGTGATGAATATGGCAGCAGAACGAACTGGCGACATTTATTGGCTTACCAACTCCTCGTATTTTCGTGATCAAACCATTTTCAATAATAGCATGGCAATGTTGTCAAAGGAATATGAGCGATCAACAGAGGATTTTATAGAACATTTCAAAAGAACTTATACGGAGCCGTTTCCGCCTGCATGGATTCTTGGCGAACTTCTCCCAATGGGTAGTGTGAACATGTACTATAGAAATCTGAAAGACAAGACTCTCAAAAAACAGATTGCAAAACGTTTCGGTCTTCATGCTCCCGTGTTGGAGTCGTGGCTGTCAGTACTTACACTTACTCGCAATGCATGTTGCCATCATGCCCGTGTCTGGAATAAAGTCAACAAAATCATCCCAAACGATATGAAAGGCATGACCATGCCATGGATTACGATTGATGCTGACAAGCGGAGAATCTATTACAACATATGCATCATCAAGTATTTTCTCAATATTATTTCTCCAAACAATGATATGTCAGACAAGATAAACCGCCTTTTTGAGGCTTTTCCCGAAATAGACCAAAAAGCTCTTGGTTTCACAGTAGGTTGGGAGAACGAACCTCTATGGCACCATTGATTATCAGTTTGACTTAGTACATAATTTTAAGAACATTCTGCGGCTCCCAATGCCGCAACAAACAAATAAAAACTCAAGACACATGGCTCAGAAAAAGAACGACGACGGACTAACGCCGATGATGCGACAGTTCTATACGTTCAAAAAAGAACATCCAGACGCATTGCTGCTCTTCCGTTGTGGCGACTTCTACGAGACATACGCCGACGACGCTGTGGAGGCAGCAAAGATTCTCGGCATCACGCTGACACGACGCTCCAACGGTAAGAACCCGAGCTCGGCAGCGTGCGAGATGGCTGGCTTCCCGTATCATGCGCTCGACACCTATCTGCCTAAGCTGATACGTGCCGGTAAGCGTGTGGCTATATGCGACCAGCTGGAGGACCCGAAACTCACGAAGACACTCGTGAAGCGTGGCATTACGGAGCTGGTTACGCCGGGCGTGGCGATGGACGACACCGTGCTCAACTATAAGGAGAACAACTTTCTGGCAGCGGTGTGCATGGCTAAGACGGCGTGCGGCGTGGCGTTCCTCGACATCTCTACGGGCGAGTTCCTCACGGGTGAGGGCACGTTCGACTACGTAGAGAAACTTCTGAGCAGCATACAACCGAAGGAAGTGCTGTACGACCGACAGCTGAAGCGCGAGTTTGAGGAGCGTTTCGGTTCCAAGTGGTGTGTCTTCGAGCTCGACGACTGGATGCTCACCGAGCAGAGCTCACGACAGAAACTGCTCTCCCACTTTGGCACCACAACGCTGAAGGGCTTCGGCGTAGACCATCTGCACCTCGGCGTGACGGCGGCAGGAGCCATACTGCAGTATCTGGAGATGACGCAGCACACACAGATTGGACACATCACGTCGCTTGCGCGCATCGATGCCGACCGCTATGTGCGTCTCGACCGCTTCACCATCCACTCGTTGGAGCTGCTGCAGTCGATGCAGGACGACGGCGTGTCGCTGCTCTCTGTCATCGACCGCACCTGCACCCCGATGGGCGGCAGACTGTTGCGCCGTTGGACGATATTTCCGCTGCGCGACGTGGCGACCATCAACAAGCGTCTCGACGTGGTGGAGACGTTCTTCCGCAAGCCCGACTTCCGTCAGACCGTCGACGAGCATCTGCACCGCATCGGCGACATAGAGCGTATCATCTCGAAAGTGGCTGTGGGCAGAGTGTCGCCCAGAGAGGTGGTGCAACTGAAGTACGCCCTCGGCGCATTGAAGCCGATAAAGGCGGCGTGCCTCACCAACGACAGCGCAGAGATACGTTCCATCGGCGACCAGATAAACCTCTGCGAGGCTCTCTACGAGCGCATCGACCGCGAGTTGCAGCAAGACCCGCCACAGCTTGTGGCTAAAGGCGGCGTGATTGCTACCGGCTTCTCGCCGGAGCTCGACGAGCTGCGCTCCATCTCGCGCGGCGGACGCGACTATCTGCTGAAAATACAGGAGGAGGAAGCGCAGAAGACCGGCATACAGTCGCTGAAGGTGGGCTACAACAACGTGTTCGGCTACTATCTTGAGGTGCGCAACACGTACAAAGACCAGGTGCCGCAGGAGTGGATACGCAAGCAGACGCTTGCCAACGCCGAACGCTACATAACCGAGGAGCTGAAGCAGTACGAGCAGAAGATAATGGGTGCCGACGAGCAGATACTCGTGCTCGAGACCCGACTCTTCACCGAGCTTGTGACGGACATGCAGGAGTATATTCCGCTCATCCAGGCCGATGCCAACATCGTGGCGCGACTCGACTGCCTGCTCTCGTTCGCCAAGACTGCCGAGGAGCACCGCTACGTGCGCCCCGTGGTTGAAGACGACAACGTGCTTGAAATACGCGCCGGACGCCACCCCGTCATCGAGACACAGCTACCCGTAGGTGAGGAGTATGTGCCAAACGACATAGAGCTCGACACCGAGCAGCAGCAGATAATGATTATAACTGGTCCGAACATGGCTGGTAAGTCGGCGTTGCTACGCCAGACGGCACTCATCACGCTAATGGCGCAGATGGGCTGCTTCGTGCCTGCCGACTCGGCTCACGTGGGCGTGGTCGACAAGATATTCACACGCGTAGGAGCGTCTGACAACATATCGCTCGGCGAGTCGACGTTCATGGTGGAGATGACCGAAGCGTCTAACATATTAAATAATGTGACACCGCGCTCGCTCGTGCTCTTCGACGAGCTTGGTCGTGGCACATCCACATACGACGGCATATCCATCGCCTGGGCTATCGTGGAGTACCTACACCAGAACCCGAAGGCGCAGGCACGCACGCTCTTCGCCACCCACTACCATGAGCTGAACGAGATGGAGAAGAACTTTCAGCGCATAAAGAACTACAACGTGTCGGTGAAGGAACTGGACGGCAAAGTCATCTTCCTGCGCAAGCTGATGCGTGGCGGATCGGAGCACTCGTTCGGTATACACGTGGCAGAGATAGCCGGTATGCCGCGTTCGGTGGTGAAGCGCGCGGAGAACATACTGAAGCAGCTTGAGGCAGATAATGCGAGCGTAGGAGTAGAGTCAGCCCGCCAGATTGTAAGTCAGCAAAGCACAAATGGCGTGCAGCTATCGCTCTTTCAGCTCGACGACCCCGTGCTCTGCCAGATACGCGACGAGATAATAGGTCTTGATATCAACAACCTCACGCCCGTAGAGGCGCTCAACAAACTCTTTGATATCAAGAAGATAGTGACGGGACGAAGCTAAGAAGTTGCGCTACAACCAGCGCATGAGTATATCCCACACGGCTACGATATGGCACACGCTGCCTGCGAGCACGAAGAAGTGGAACACGGTGTGCATAAAGCGGCGCTTGCGCACAGCGTAGAACACGGCACCAGTGATGAAGCACACGCCCTCGGCTATAATCCATATTATGGCTGAGGGGTCAACACAATGCATGAGCGGCTTGAAGGCTACGAGCACGCTCAAGCCCATAGCCACGTAGCATATTGTTTCTAAGTTGCTATGGCCCTTTAACGACGAGAAACTCTTCACGGTGCCGGCAATGGCGGCAGTCCAGATAAAGACGAAAAGCGTCCAACCCCAGTAGCCGTACTCGCGCAGAGCGACGAGCGTGATGGGCGAATACGAGCCGGCGATATGCCAGTAGATAGCAGCGTGGTCCCACTTGCGCAGGCGTTCCTTCCATGGCGACCATGCTGAGAGGGCATGGTACACGGTTGAGGCGATGTAGCTTGAGAGCATACCGAAGAGGTAGAGTATCACGCCGGCTGTTGCCCAACCGTTGCGTGCCCAACCGCACCACACGAGCAGTGCGGTGCCTACGAGCATACCGAGAATAATGCCTGCTGCATGTGACCACGAATTCCAGAGTTCTTCCTTATGACTGAAGTAGATTTTCATACACTTTCCTTTTGTTCCCTCGCAAAGTTAGTGCAAAAATCCGATTAAGTGAAACAAATGGAAATTTATTTACATTTGTGAGCGTGAGGATTTTATATAAATCGAATACAATACAAAATAAGTTTACTTATTTTTATTGTTGAGATGCAGCCTAACTAATTTAGGGATTGTCGTTTAATTCTAAAATTTCAATATCTATATACGAGGGTATGCCTTCTCTACGCATTCCCATAGCAACTTTGCGTCGGTTGGGTAACGCATGGCACTTTCGTAGCACGTTGCATCGGTATAGAGCGTATCAAGATCATTCATGTATGGTTTCCATGCTTCTGCCAATGGCTCCTGCTGAGCCTGAATCTTCAGGCACTTGGACAGTTCAAGGATAATATCATCTATGAGCTTGTAGTTGGTCAGGGGATTGGCTGAACTTATTCGGATGCCACAGAATATCTGATAGTGGAGGTTGGCGTTGAGCTGCTCCATAAGTTTTGGGGCAGACAATCCGGTATGTGACTTGAGGAACATGAGGGCCACCTTGCCTTCAGGACTGAAGTAAGATTTGCGACCGACTTTTCGGCGTGGTACAGAGTCAATCAAACCGAACCTGATGGCCATCTCACGCAACGGAAGGAGGGCATGAAAGCGTCCGAGTTCACTCTTTTTGAACGACTCTTCATAATCTTTGTAAAAATCGAACTCTGTGAACGCAAAACTTGGTGATATTTCAGAAATTTGTTGTACCTTTGTCATGACGATTATTTTTCGTTTCCCCCAAAACAGACCGTTCAAAGCAGTTTGGGGGATTTTTTATTGTCTTATGCAAAGATATAAAAAATATATAACACTGGCAATCAAGTCGTTAGGGTTGTTTAGACTAATTTGCGACAATCCCTATATATAGATGGTTCCATGTTATGCTTATTTGATTTTGATGCAAATTTAGATAAAATTTCCGAATTATAAGTCAGTTGGGATAAAAATCTACCATATCTCCCAGAAACGGTGTACTGCACTCTTTATCAAGAAAATAAAGGCTGGTAGATATTTCTTAGATGGGGATATCTACCAGGTTATCTCCCAGCTATGCTGTGAGATTTTGGGTGGGTTGGTTGGTGCAGTTGCTTTTTTTATGTGGGTGCGTGGGGAGTGTGTCAAAACTATAGAATTGCGATGAATGCCGTAGCCTCCTACGATTAGAACCGTTTGCTATTCAATTTGCCAAATATTTTAGTTTTGACACACCTCCTAATTTATTTTGTTTGAAAAGTTTTAGCGGACAGCAATAATAAAAAGTATTTTAGTTGCCCAATTCCAATTGGTTCTTCACAAGGTTATAATATGCCCCTCGCTTAGATGTGAGCGTTTTGTGGTTGCCTGTCTCTACTACCTTACCGTTATCCAATACCACTATCTGGTTAGCACTTTTCACCGTACTCAGCCTGTGAGCCACGACAACTACAGTCTTGCCTTTATAGAACTCGTCAAGATTCTCTACAATCATGCGCTCATTGTTGGCATCGAGGGAGTTGGTGGCCTCATCTAGGAAGATGAAGTCAGGGTTCTTATAAACGGCACGGGCGATGAGAATGCGCTGTCGCTGCCCTTGGCTCAGTCCTATGCCGTCGCGCCCTATCTTTGTGTCGTATTGCAATGGTAGTGACATGATGTGGTCGTGGATGCACGCAATGTGGGCGGCCCACTCTAACCGCTTGTGATCCACCTGTCTGTCATCCACGGCAATGTTACGCTCAATGGATTCAGAGAATATTACACCGTCCTGCATAACAACACCGCACTGGCTGCGCCACCACTGCATGTTGTATTCGTTCAAGTCGCAGCCAGACAAGACGATGGTTCCGCTTTCAACAGGATAATAGCCCAGCAATAGCTTCAGAAGAGTGGTCTTGCCGCTGCCGCTTGAGCCCACAATAGCCGTCACCTTGCCTTCAGGAATGCAGAACGACACGCCGTCGATGGTTTTTCTGGGTGAGTGGAGGTCGTAGCGGAAATCTATGGCTTTCAGTTCCAATCCCTTCTTGTTAGAGAAATAGGCTCGTCGCTCACGCCCTGCATCCTCCTCGCTCTTATGATGAATCTCGTTGATGCGTTCAAGGCTGATTTTTACGTCCTGCAGAGCAAAGATAAAGGACATAAGCTGCTCAACGGGAGAGTTGAGTTGGCCAACGATGTATTGCGTGGCAAGCATCATACCGAGCGTGATGTTGCCGTGTATGACTGCCGTGGCGGCAATGGCGGTGATGAGGATATTTTTAAGTTCATTTATGAGCACACTACCTGCTTCCTGCGTCTGTTGCAATCGAAGGCTCTTGGTCTGCACATGGAAGAGGTCGCGTTGCGTCTGCTCCCATTCCTCGCGACGGCGGCGCTCGCATTGTTGCAGTTTTATCTCCTGCATGGCGGTGATGAACTGGTAGGTTTTGTTCTGGTTGATGGCCTGTTGCTCAAAGAGCTCGTAGTCCAAAATTTTTCGGTGTCCAAGAAAATGGGAAAGCCAAAGACCGTAGGCAAGGCTGCCAACTATGAATACGGCAAAGATGGTAAGGTCGTAGAACGCCAGCACCGCACCAAACACCACAAAACTGATGCTGGTGAACATCACGCCTAGGGTCTGATTGGTGAGGAACGACTGTACACGCCCGTGGTCGTTCATACGTTGTAGTAGGTCGCCCATGAGCTTAGTGTCGAAGAAGGACATCGGCAGCCGCAGCAGCTTGATGAAGAAGTCGCTCACTAGCGCAATGTTGATCTGCATGGAGACTCGCAGGAGCAGCCACCGCCGGATGAAGTCGGTGGTCGTACGCCCGATGACGATGGAGAGTTCGCCCAAGAGGATAAGCCAGACAAGCGATATATTCTTGTTCTCAATACCCCAGTCGACGATGCCCTGTGTAAGGAACGGCATTAGTAGCTGGAACAGGCTACCAACGAGAAGCGTAATGAAAATAACGGCGAACTGCCGTTTGTAGCCGCTGGCGTAGTGCCAGAGGAAATGCAGGGAGTGCCCCTTGCATGTATCTTCGTTATTTCCGTCTTTCAACTCTTCTGATGGAACTGATGGCTTTTGTAGATAGAACCGTTCTGTCGGTTTGAAAAACATGGCGATGCCTTTCTCCTCGCCATCATCGGAGCGGACGCTCACCCAGTGTTGCTTGAACTCTTCCGCTCCATATTCCACCAATCCCTTTCCGGGGTCGGCCACGCAGAATGTGTATTTGCGTTTTACACGGTACAACACCACAAAATGGTTTTGGTTCCAATGTAGGATGCACGGCAGTTTGTTCTTGGTCAGCATAGCCACAGTAGTACGAGCAGCAACTGTTTCATAACCTAAACTTTTGGCAGCCTCACTAATGCCGAGCAGTGAAACACCTTCGGTTGTAGCGTGACAAAGCCGTTCGATTTCCGCCAACAGAATGTGCCTCCTATAGAAGAGGCACACCATCTGGAGACATGCGATGCCGCATTGCATGGAATCGTGCTGACGCACGAAAGGAAATGAATTGAACATATTGCATTTGGTAGTTTAATGATTCAGCATATTTTGATGTCCTACATACGATTTACGATAGAGTTACCTGCTCCCGTTCCTTTATATTTACTACGTGTAGTGTTGAACTTGTATCGCAAGGTGAAAGACACATCGCGCGTACCTCGGCGGCATAACTGCTGAAAGAATGTCTTATCGTTATACAAAGCTCCTGTGTCCCAACGCTGGTACAGCAAGTCTCTTCCTTTTATCTCCAGTGTCATAGAATCGTGCAGGAACGACTTGCTTAGTCCGACTTCAAGATCGTACTGGTTTTTGAGAATTCGTGCATTATCCATGTTACCTTTTCCCTGAAAAGAGAAATCAATGTTAGCTATGAAGCCGAGGGGAAGTGAAAAGGTGTTGTTAAAATCTGCAACAAAAATGGGGTGATTCAACTTGTAGCTTCCTGTGCTCGTATTGAGCGTGAACCACTGTTTCACTATTCCGAGATTGATTTGAGGTGACCACCATCCAATGGTGGGTGCTGCAGATACATAGGCCGTGAGACTCTTGATGCTTTTCTCGTTTTTATAGTTGACGAGCATGATGCTCTCGTCCTCTGGGAGCTGTTCTGCCCAGTAGATAATAGCATTGCGCGAATCCTTATACTCTACCATCATTTGAATAAATTTCCAAACACCAGTGAGTGAAAGCTCATGGTCAGTTTGATGGGTAAGAAGAGGATTTCCCGTCTGGCGACTGAAGCGGTTGACATAGCTTACATTGTTACTTAACTGGGAATAGGAGGGACGGCGGGTCTTGGCGGAGTAGACCAATTGCCAGGCGGTTTTGCCAATCTGCGTACCGAAACTGATGCTTGGGAAAAAATTGCTAAAGGTGCGGCTTTGTCTGTCCATATATTCACCATTTTTATAGTACTTGTATGCTACGTGCTCATAACGTAGACCTACGGCCAAGCCTCCGATAGATGTCTGGTAGATATATTCAGCAAATGGGCTTGCCGTAATCTCCTTTAGTCTGGCGTCCGAGTTGGTAACAAGGTCGGTATGGTCAGACGTATAGTTGTCCGTGCGGGTAGTGTGGGCGTATTCTGCACCATAGTTCAGAGTTCCGCCGAACAGAGGCGAAGATACTACCAACTTACCTGCTATCATTCGGTTTCTTGACGAATTTTCTGCGAGAATGCTGCGCGAATCATATTTATCGCTTGTCTCACTGTTAGTACTGAGGAGGCATGTATGGTTAAAGTATAGGTCTGTGTTGAAGTCAATGCTTGTCTTTCCCAGTGTTCCGTTATAATATAAATTCAAGCGGTGAATGGGGCTAGACTCATTTTTCTCCGTGCTGGCAGTGGCTATGTGGTCATAATACAGGTCATTTGCCGTTACCTTACTGTCCGAATGTCCCTCACTATGCTCGTCACCAGTGAAAGTAACGGAGTAGTAAGCTCCTATGGAGTGGTTGTCGTTGAAGTCATAACTTGCTCCAGTCTGCAGAAAGTGATACTCCTGCTTACTCTCGCTATAGTCGCTGATTTTCTGCTCCCAAAGGGTGTCTGCTTTTGTGGTAAGATCGTGCTGTGCGTCCTTGATGAACTTTATGTTGGAGTATTTGTAGACAGCGAAGAGATTGAGGCCATCGTGGCGGTAGTTGGTATTGAGCTGTTCCACAAAATTATTAAAATTGTTGTATCTGTATGTGGACCGGACATCTACGCTGAATCCCTCTCCTTTTCGCCGGACAGTCTTGATACGTACGACGGCTCCCACCGACGCAGCATATTTTGCCCCAGGATGACGTATTACCTCCACACTCTTTATGTCAGACGACTTGAGATTATCTAATTCTCCAATGTCTCTCAGTGGTCTTCCGTTTAAATATATAATAGGAGTACCCTTGCCGAATACCTCCCATCTGTCATTTCTCTTTATCATGCTCGGTATGTGCTTGAGAACATCGTCGGCAGTACCCAATTTTTCCAGCACCGTTCCTGCGACGTTGGTTTGCAGTCCTTCTCCTGTCATTCTGTATTGCGGCACGCTACCCTTCACAACTACATCATCAAGCATTATAGAGTTATTGTGCAAAGTAAAGCGCATCACCTCTTGAGTTGCATTGGTTGTAAGTGTTTCGTAGCCAATGCAGGATAGCTGCAGTAGGACATCTTTCCCCAGTGTCTCTACGCCAAAATGACCAAGGCTGTCAGTCGTAGTGCCACAAAGAAAAGTAGTGTCGGGAAGGGCAAGGGCAACCACATTAGCAAATTCCACCGGCGAACCTTTCTCGTCGAAAACAATTCCTTTAACAGATTGTGCCGACATCACAGATGACAAGCACATACTTAAAGCAATGATAAGGTATTTCATACGGTCTCCAAATAAGTTTCTAAATAATGTATGAGCCCCTGTTCATCGAGGTTGCAGACATCGTAGGGGATGCCTTTTTCTATTTTTCCCACACGATATAGGTTGCAACCACCGTCGCATATTGGCAGAAATCCGCAATTTAGACACCGTGTGTCTGCAAACTTGTCTGTACCCACCATGAATTGTGAGACAATTTTATTATTTGTTACACCAGACGCAAGGCTTCCAATAGCACGTTCCTTGATGCCGACATCTGCCCAGCATTTGTACAGCGTTCCGTCTGGAGCGATAACAAAGGCATCGCAGTCCATGCATGTGTAAGTGCCTGAGTCTATCTTAGGGAAAAGAGATTTTTTATCTCTGATACCATTTTGGGCTAGCATCACCTCTAAGTTATTTTTCTCCTTAGTAGTGAGTTCCAGGGCACACCTTTTTTCCTTGCTGGTATTGATGCCGTTGTCGAGTACATATGCGTGGTATATCGTGCAGTTTTTATCTTTCCATCTGCGTGTCAGTTGGTGGTAAAGATCCACGTATTCATCCATGTTATCTCTTCCTATGTTTGTGCGAACACCGATACGGCAATTAGGCATAAGTTCTGTTGCCATGTCAATATTCTCTATTATACGGTCAAAAGAGGAACCTCCATTCTTCAACACTCTTGTTCTGTCATGTGTATTCTTATTCCCGTCAATGGTTATCTGGATATAGTCAAGTTTCTTTTCTTCTAGATATTTGCAAATCTCCTCTGTCAGTAAATAGCCATTAGAAACCATTGACGAGTGGCCAATAGGAAGCTTCGACTGCTTTTCAAGAATAGAGTAAATCTGCTGCATAGTCTTGAATGCTACCAATGGCTCGCCACCATGCCAGTTCAGAGTAATATTCTCTTTTCCGAATGAATGGGAGTTGATAAAATCCACCATTTGTTGCTGTGTCTGTGGTTTCATCACGCTTTTTGGCAGATTATGCTCATAGCAATAAGGACACGCAAAATTGCAAGACAAAGTCGGACAGATCACCATTCCCAATGTCTTTGAAGTGTATGATTGCAGTTGCTTTCTGTATCGTAGCATACCTAGATAATTGTCATCCTCATTATCTTGAACCAAGACTTTCTTTTTTTTTAGACGGTTTATGTCATCTTGTGAAAGAAGTGAGGAGACGCTGTGGATATCATTCTTGACAGCTGATAGTATCTCATAAGTCTTCTTGTCTAATATGGAAAAAGATAGCATCCTGGAGTTAAATAGGGCATAGCTGATTTTCTCAGAATGAAATAAAAAGTTATATCTAGACCATTTCATAATATATAGTTAAGGAGGGGCTGTGTCAAAATATTGTCTTCAAAACGATGGTTTGGTGTATTCTGGCACAGCCTCTACTAATAGAAACTCTTATTTGCCTAATGTCGTTGATGTTGTGGGCTGAGTTGTGGGCTGAGTCGTAGGACGAGTCGTAGGCTGAGTCGTGGTGCTATCCTTACCACCTGTAATACAGCCCTTTAAGCACAAGTTAAAATCTGTGCCACCCTTGACAAATTCCATCTCGTCTTCGAGAATGTCATTTGCAGGGACAATTTCCTTGAAATTTAATTTGGTCTCCATTGTTTTTTATTTTACCTTAATTCCGCAACACTATAGTTTAACATTATTTATAAGTGCCTGAGCAACAAAAAGTTCTTGCTTTGGCAAGCGGCAGAGCCGAGCGGCCAAGGATTTTGCCATGTCAGAATTTTCACTTACCTTAGTGTTGCGAAAAGAAGACAAGCAAAACTCTAATATGACATGGCAAAGATACAAATTAAATCAGATAAACTCACTCCTTTTGGAGGAATATTTTCAATCATGGAGCAATTTGACTCCATATTGTCTTCTGTAATCGATTCTACATTGGGTCTAAGAAGCAAACAGTATGGTTATCAATATAGCGAAATCATCCGTTCACTCATGAGTATCTACTTCTGTGGCGGCTCATGTATTGAGGATGTCACTACTCATT
>OGJJ01000155.1_pt1 | contig 62723 bp, 59 predicted proteins | sample 1572081 | NCBI WGS metagenome assembly OGJJ01 (sample SAMEA2582122, study PRJEB24529) | metagenome | biome: Human gut stool | place: China | collected 2011
GGAGGTGAACACATGGAAATAGTCATATCTTTTTTGGTGGCTGTTGCGGCAGGTGTGACTTGCCATCTCATTTGCAAATGGTTAGACAGTCATAACAAGGACAACGAATAGCCTAGTGGATGCTCAACCACTGAAATAAAAAGAGAAGAACCCTCGCATGTATTGGTGGTACATACGAGGGTTCGTTCTTTGTTCACATGGAACATCGTCATATCTTTTTTGCCTACTGGCATTATAGCATATGCGGAATAAAAGTGCAATATACGAAAATTTAACAGATTCCCAAAATGGGAATACGGTCGGGAATCCTTCCTTGATAAGCGTATCCGTGTATTCGGTACACCGGAAGATCCGCTGTTCCTGGCACGAGATGTTGCAGAGTGGATTGATTATAATGTTTCTTCTGTAAATAAAATGCTTGCTAATGTGGATGAAGATGAAAAAACCACTCGGAAAATTATTCCGAACGGTTCAAATTATAAAACTGAAGCATGGTTCCTTACTGAGGATGGCTTGTACGAAGTTCTCATGCAGTCCAGAAAACCGAAAGCTAAGGAATTCAAGAAAGAGGTCAAGAAGATCCTGAAGAGTGTCCGGAAAACTGGCGGATATATTGTAGGAAACCGTCCCGGGGGTGCTTCCAACTTTACAGAATGATTACATTATATAGGAAGAAACTAGATTCAAAAAAACGAGCAGAAAAATTTTGAGAGTGTAGCAGTGTTTTCTGATCTGTAAATAAGTGCTGCCCTGTGAGCGTCCTATAGACCTGTAAGCCGGGTTCTATGTCAGACGATAACTTCTCCGCCGGATCAGTTAGGATGGATTCCAGAGCTATCAGGTGAGCTACAGTCCACAGATCGGGGTAAGAATGAGGGTGGGGTAAGGTGTGGATCAGAGGCGGTTCGGACGGAGGGCAGAGAGACAGATCGGCAGCGGTGGAATGAGAGAAGATAGAGAGGATTCGTTGATAATTGTCATTTGCTGGGTTACGGAAGGTGTTGCCATTTTGGATACACCTCTATCTTTCTTATGCGTAATGTATGGGGTACCCATTTCAGACCCCCATCTTTATCTCATCAATATGTCATACCTGAATCAGGTATCTGGTTTCTCAAAGTTCCCATTTGGGGAATTTTGAATATTCACTCTTTTTGACCTGCGTACTCAATTTGGGTACTCAGCTTATCTTCAATATCTATATGCTATTTCTGATCTGACTGAACGAATGGTTCGGGCAGCTTATTATTTTTTCATCAACATATTTTGAGGTATAAGCTTCTTACATCTCTCACAACCACCGTGACCGCATAATTCACCAGAGAAAGCCAGAGATATGCAGCGTCAGTCATATTAAATATCTACGCCGTGATCGGAGAAAAACAGAGAAGCTTCCTTATATAAAGAAATCAGACCGAAATATTCAATGACTTTATGAATGAATCAGAGTATAGGACTATAGCTCACGTACACAGCCAGGAACGGATCAGAGGTGCTGTATGGAGACTTGTTCGGAGAAGTGTACAGGATGCCCTGTACGGGCTGTCAGACGCTCTGAAGGCCACTGTGACGGGTAAGGTCGGGACGCTGCGGAGGGTGAGTTGGGAGTGGGTGTCAGGGGAGCTGGGGTGGATAAAAATGCACCAATTTGGCAGAAATTTTTCTGGAAAATCAGCAGAAAGTCCTTTGTTTATGCGGAATATCATGATTGCAAATTCGTCCGCTATATGAGGGAATGAACTTTTGTGGTCAAAAAAGTAAGAAATTCAAAAAAAATATCGTTAAAAATCCCATATAAAACACCAAAAATTTGAGTTGCAAATTCGTGTGCTATATGAGGGAAATAACTTTTGAAATCAGATTTACGGAAATTCAAGAAAAAAATCAGCAGAAATCCCTTATATTACAATGAAAATCGGTAATCGTTTAGCGTGTGGTATATGAGGGATGGTGAACTTCTGAACCAGAAAAAGTAAGAATATCTGGAAAAATATTCTCAGAAAAGCATTGTAGAATAAGGAAAAATTAAAAATACAAATTCGTCCGGTATATGAGAGAAAAAACTTTTTCCGGGAAAAATGCGTTAAATCAAAAAAATAATTGTGAGAAAGTCCTTAGTTTATACGGAAAAATGAACATGAGATTTAGTCCAGTATATGAGGGAACCAACTTTTGATCTCCCGGCGGAATTTACACGCTTTCAATATTTTTTTCTTCATTTAACCCTTATGGTTACTGGCTTTTTTGCAGATCATTTAGCGTCCGCTATATGAGAGAAATAAAAGTTCATATGTGCAAAAATGCAGAAAGTCGAAAAAAATATTGGCCTGAAACACTGATAAAATAAGACTTTTCGGGAGATGTCATTTCATCCGGTATATGAGGGAAATAACTTTTATCATAGATTAGAACAATATGTACAGAAAGGAGGATGCAATCATGGCAGAAGAGAGCAAGAAAAGAAGAATCTCTATAGAGGTTGACCAAGATCTCCACAGAGAAATCAAGATGTTTTCTGCATTACGTAACATGACATTAAAGGATTATATCCTGACATTGGTGCAGAATGACATGAAAAAGCTGAAAAAAATGAAATAATCAGAAAGCAGAGGTAAAAAGAAATGAAAAATCAGAGAGAGCAGAAAACTCAATGCAAAACAAAGGCAGTACGTAGCCAGAGGATTGCGTGGATGTTAAGGAATGAAGGGTTCCCGGTTATAAATATAAGACCAAACAGATGTATGCCAAACCTGAATGTGTTCATATTTGAAGCAACACCAGAATTATGCGCTGCGTTAAATGAACATATCAAAAACAAAGATAACATACGGAATAAGTAGGAATAAAAAGAGAGTCGGAGGAAAGAATCATTATGAGTGATAATAAGCAGTTTGATAGAAGCAAATGCTTCACATTTTTCAATACATACCGTATACAAGGTAAAAGAATCCGTGAGAAATATGGAGATAAAATGGCAGCAGATTATTATGAGGCAATCATAGATTATGGTTTGGATCAAAAGCCTATCATAGATGATGAGCTTATGCTATTAATTGGTGAAACTCTTCTGGAAACGATTGATTCATCGCAGAAGAGAAGATCCAGAGGTTTCGGAGAAAATACAGAACGTACCAAGGCAATCATTGAATTAGTACGTGATAACCCGGGCATCTCGCAAAGTAAGGTCGCATCAGCGGTACACTGTAGTAAGAGTACCGTCAGTGCCGCATTGAAAAACTTCAGGGAAGGCAAGTACAAAGAGGTGTTTGACTTTAACATTATCATAGGCGGTACTGAGTACAAACCTGATGGCAGTACCGTCACAGATGAGAGCGAAAGTGAGTATGAAAACGTGCCAGAATCAAGCACTGACGGGCAGTACGGTACAGGTACTAATACTAATACTAATTATAATACTAATAATAATATTAATAGTACCGAACGGTACCAGTACCACTCCGTAGGTAGCCGGAACACCGTTACGGTCAACATGGACGCTGACGCTTCGGACGCTTCGCTTGATATGGTCGCTAACGCTCCAGGCTCCGCTGACGCTGCGCGCTTACGCTTGCCTTCAGAATTAATGCTGGAATATAAGGGAATTGTATCTGATGATTCTATGCCGGATATTATTCAGAAAACTTATGCAAAGCATATTAAGAATCATGATCTTAGTAATGAAGAGATTTATGATTCTATGGTTAAGGAATTTACTGGTGGTTTCTATAGATGTAGCGAAGCTTCTGTTAAACAAGCTTGTGCTTATGTTTGTGGGATTCAGCTTGAGGATTCTGATTCAGTTATTGATCCTGTGTCTGATTCTTCTACTGATCCGGGTCCTTCAGATATTACAGCTTCTTCAGATACGATTGTACCTATTAATCAGGATAATACGGATATTTCTGGTTCTGATCCGGGTGATGCAGCATAATGGATCAGGTTTTTGTTTTTACATATGATTGGAGGTATTGCCACTATGGGTAACACATTTACATCTTGGAGTGGTTTGGTTTTGGCACTTCAACAGGAGGTTGCGGAAGCTACAGCAGAAGTAATTGACGCTTCTATGGATGATTTATTTATGAATACAGATCAGTTTTACAGTTCTTCAGAAGGAAGATATACACGTACCGGGACATTGCGTATGTCTCCTGAGAGTGAGTTTTCTGGCGGAGGTTCTGTATCTTCCGGGGAGATCCGGCTGAATACCGGGCACAGATATTCTCCTTCTGGAAGAGATACACAGACTATTTATAACTATGCTGAGGATGGAGGGCTGCTTGGTAATGGAGGATTCTGGTCACGGACGATGGATCAGGTTCCCCGGCACATACAGGAATCTTTCGGCAGCAGGTTTTCCTGATTTTGGGATTGTAGGACTGATTTTTTTACATAGATTTTAACTGATAATTTTACAGATTTTATATAAGAATATAAGGAGAATACGATTATGACAAACAAAGAGACTGTACAGGTTGAGGCTGTTTTAGTGCATTTTGGACTGGAAGAGAGTAAAAGCATTGAGGAACTTTTTACACGTGCATTGAAATTATGGCAGGAACTGAGCAAAAGTGAACGTAGAATTTTATCAGTGGCATTAAGTATGCTGCTGGATGAAGAGAATGTTAATAAGATTATGACTGATTGGAACAGACGTAACCAGAATATAGTGAAATTACTTGGATATGACGCTTCTGAAACTGAGGACGAAGAAGAGTTTTGTGATCTGGATTGGTAACTGTGTTTGCAACCTGATTGATCTGATATAAAAATTCTTGATTAATCACGATTGAATTATAATGAATATTAATAATGAATTTATGATCGAGGGACTGTCTGTGGTGGCAGTCCTTCTTATTATATAAGGAGTAAGATAATGGCTGAGGATTTTAGAGCGAAAGTAACCGCTGAGTTAGATACGGCGGAAGCAGAGAGTAAGCTGAACGCTTTTCTGAACGAGAAGCGAAAGCTGAAGATAGATGTGGAAGTGAATCAGGATTCTGCAAAGAAGATGGCTTCCAGTATAGAAAAAGGTATAAAAGATACAAAGATTGATACATCTGGCATCTCCAAGCAGCTTGCCGGATCTTTTAATATTACAGACAAAAATGTAATCAGTAAGCTGCAATCCCAGATGGACAAGATGATATCCAGTCTGGGAAAGACATGGAATGGTAAGGATTTTGATTTTGGGAAAGCATCAGGCTTTTATTCCGGTATGGACAGCATGGTGAACACGGTCACAAAGAACGCAAAGATCGTGGAAGGTGCTACCGGAAGCTATGATGCCTTTTTTAATTACTTCAAAGATAAGAAGATTTATGTTTCTGATGAACTGAAGAAAGCCATGGGTGAAGATACCTACAAGGAACTGCTTCAGAATAACATCGGCAAGATTGTCCGGGATACTTCAAAAGGAATATCCATAGATTCCCTGTGGGGAGAAATGAGCAGCTTGTTCCCGGAGCATTTTTCAGATAACATTACTAATCAGGTGGATCAGATCGTCCATGCGTTTGATGTATTGCATCAAGCCAGAGCGGATGTGGGACAGGTAACGACAGCCCAGAATATGACTGCGGAACAGCTCACCGGGATCTCAGACAGTGCAGCGGAGCAGGTTGTAGCGATTGCAGCAAAGCTAAAGGAGAGCCTACAGAGTAACATTATGGGTGCATCCGAAGCCGCTAAGACGACCATTGACCTTGATGTAAATGTAAACACAGATAAGATTTCTTCAGATATCCGGTCAGCAGTAGAAAATGCAGGAAATCAGGCTGAAGGTGCTCTAAAAGTAAACATGGAAGTCAATGAGGAACAGCTGGTTTCCAAAATCCGTGAGGCAATCAACAGTCTTACATCCGGGGACGAACCTGTAAAAGTAAACCTTCAGGTAAACAAAGAATCCTTGCAGGAAGATCTGAACCTTGCATTAACCGATATGGATCTTCCGGTACATTTTAAGATTGATACGGAAGAGATCGAAAGCCAGATCCGGGCAGCAGTAGAAAGTATTCAGGATATGGAGATTGATCTTCGTGTGAATACCAGAGATATCCAGAACGATGTTGATACAGCAGTAAACGGAACAACCGAAACACCGGAGATCCATGTGCCTGAAGTAGACAGCTCTGGTTTGGCACAGATGCAACAAGCTTTGAATGGTGTAAATGCAGCAGGAATCCGGGGCCAGAGCGTGTTTCAGTCTTTAGGTGGAAGCTTCCGGGAAGCGTTTTCTGCATACAGTCTGGCAAACATGATGCAGGATGGACTGTATAAGATCGTAGATGCAGGAAAAAAAGCAGTTTCTACCGTAAAAGAGTTTGACGATCTGAAAACCAACCTTGCCATGGTAACAGGAAAAGACAAGACTTATACGGAAGATCTGATGCAGAGCTACAACGAACTGGGTCAGGAGATTGGAAGTATTACTTCTGATGTTGCGGAATCTGCAAATACATGGCTGAGACAGGGACGTTCCATGGCAGATACCAACCAGCTGATTAAAGATTCCATGGTCTTATCCAAGGATGCACAGATCAGTTCAGAAGATGCAGCACAGGTTTTGACCTCTACACTGAATGGTTTTAAGCTTGGTGCGGATCAGGCCAGCAGGATCAATGATATCCTGACCAGCATTGACTTAAAGAGTGCTTCCGATGCAGGTGGAATCGGTACTTCCTTACAAAAAGTTGCATCACAGGCGAACAATGTTGGTATGAGTTTGGAGAAAACAGCAGCCATTATTGCTACGATCAAGGATGTAACACAGGGCAGTGATGAAACCATCGGTACATCCTTAAAGAGTATTCTATCCCGAATGAACAATATCAAAGCAGGAAAATTCGTGGATGATAACGGGGAAGCACTGAATGATGTGGAGAAAGTCCTGAATAAGATTGGTATTACCATGAGGGATAACAACGATCAGTTTCTTGATTCGGAAACAATCATTGATTCTGTGGCAGATAAATGGGACACTTTAAATAAGAACACACAGAAAGCGGTCAGTACAGCTCTCGGTGGAACTCATCAGGCCAACAGTGTGATTGCCATGCTGGATAACTATGATAAGGTAAAAATGCTGACAGAAACCGCTTATAATTCAGAAGGAACCGCAGAGAAGAAGTTTCAGGACAATTATTTAAATTCTATGGAAGCAAAGACCAATGCCCTGAAAGCATCTCTGGAAAATCTGTCTACTTCTCTGGTATCAGATAACATGTATTCGGGATTTCTGGATGGGGCAAAAGCAATGGCGGACTTTGCAGCAAATACAGATATCTTACAGGCATCTCTGGCCGGACTTGCATCTGCTGGCGGTGTATACGCATTTCAACAGCTGATAAATCTGTTCCGGGAGTTTTCCAACATGGGACAGGCTATGGATATCAGCCGAATGACAGAGATTTCTACAGATTCTTTTGAACAGCTGTTGGGACTGACACAGGGATTAAGCGAATCCCAGACCCGGATGGTACTGTCCAGTACGGCTTTAACAGAAGCACAGAGGGCAGCAGTCCTTGTAAATCAGGGAATGAGTGAAGCAGAAGCGCAGGCTGCCGTTGCTGCAATGGGATTATCTGCTGCAAATGAAGCTGCTGCTGCCAGTACCTTTACGTTATCTGGTGCTATGGAGGGAATGCTTGCAACACTGATGGCTAATCCGCTGATTCTGGTTGCAGCAGGTGTTACCGCAGCAGTTACGGCCTACAGTGCTTATAAAAGATCCATAGAGGAAGCAGTATCTTCGGCCAAGAGTGCAGAAAATACATGGGAAGAGAACACGACTTCCATACAGGATAATATCAGCAGGATTCAGGAATTAAGGACAGCCCTTGCATCCGGTACATTAACAGAGCAGGAAGCAGCAGATGCAAAGAGTGAGCTGTTATCCATACAGGAATCATTATCCGAATCCTACGGAAATCAGGTCAGTGGGCTTGATCTGATAAACGGATCTCTTACGGAGCAGATCGCATTACTGGATCAGGTGAACGAAAAACAGTCTCAAAGCTTCTTGAATGAAAATAAAAAGGGTATTGACAAAGCCCAGAAAGAGATGGAGAAAAACCGTCATACATACTTGGGGCGGTTCTATGATAACGGATCAGAGGAATCGGAAGCAATCAAGAAATCCATTAAGAAGCTTCAGGAAACCTATGGAGAAGATGTATTTAAGCTGGACAGTGCAGACGGAATCACGATGGATATTCAGTTTAATGCGGATGCTTCTACAGCAAAAGACGCTTTGAATGATTTCATGACTGAGGTTTCCGGTATTGAGGATCAGTTTGGTGAAACGGATGTAACCGATCAGCTTGCTAACAATGCAGCATCCGGTCTGACAAAAGCAAAGGATGTTCTCAGTGAATATCAGGATATTTATAAACAGGCACAGAAAGCAGAACTTCTTTCGGATGATAAGCTTTATAAATCCGGTGATACGGAGCAGAAAGCTTCCAAGTGGATCTCAGACTATGCAAAAGCTGTTGAGGATTATAATAAGGCAGTTGCAGACGGAGACAGTGCCAAGATCACAGAAGCATCCCAGAAGTTTTCCGAGCTAGAGGGGACGGTAAACAATCTGGTGGAGAATACAGGCATGTCCGCTTATGCAGATCAGGTAAAAGAAGTCCGGGACGAGCTGAATGATACAGCCATTGCCAATGATAAGTTTACCAAGACTGTGAATGGCACAGATACCAGCAAGTTTGGAAAGTCCATCTCCGAGAATGCAAAAGCTCTGAAGGAATTAAACCTCTCCGATACCGACTTCCGGTATGCTTTTGAAACAGACGGAGTACAGGAGGGCGAGTATCAGATCAATGCTCTGGTACAGGCTGCTCTTGATGCAGGTGTTATCAGTGATACTTCCGCATCCAGCGTGGCGAATCTTGCCAGTATGCTTGCAGAGCTGGGCGTAATCTCTTCCAGTACCGGATCTTCTCTGGATGAAGCAGCGGATTCCATTGGGGATATCAGTGAAAGGATCGATAAAGCCAGTGCTGCATTAACCGGAATCCAGAAAGCGGAATCTGTTCTGGATGCACAGAGTACCGGAAAATCTATCTCTCTGGATGATTTTAACTCAGACGAGCTTGCAGATTATACTTCTGCTCTGGAATATAATAATGGAGCCTTGCAGTTGAATGCAGAGAAAGTACGGGAATTACAGAAAGCTAAAGCTGAGGAACAGATCCAGACCAACAACAGCCAGAAAGCAGAAAAACAGAATCAGTACATGCAGAACATTGCACAGATCGAACAGCTTCAGGATCAGTTAAGAGGATTAACCGATGCAAAAGGAGAGGAAGCACAGGCTATCCAGTCCAGTATTGATGCTCTCTTATCAGATAATGACGCAATCGTAAACCAGTGCAATCAGCTGGATCTGCTCTCCGCATCTCTCAGGGAAGCAACCGGGGCTTACCAGAACTGGCTTGACAAACAGAACGCTTCGGAATCGGGTGATATGTTCGATGATGCTATGGGAGCTATGGAAAAGATTGATAACGTGACAAAGAACAGTGATTCTGAGGATTACGGAAGGGTCGGAACTAACTCCTATAAGGCAGCTGTGGACTTTATTGTTCCTGATACCGTGGACAGTCAGGACGCAGAATCTGTTTCTTCTTATATGAGTTCCATTGAACATTACTTTAATCATGACGAGGACGGCAACCGGATCGGTCTTGATGTGCAGGAGTTCTGTGCAAAAGCTACCAAGGCTGGACTAATGGAACTGGATGAAGCAAGCGGAGAATATAAGATTGCAGGACAACGTACCATGGAGGACTTTGCAGAAGGATTAAACCTTTCTATGCCAATGGTTCAGGCTATGTTTGGTGAGATGGAAGAGTTCGGCGGAGAATTTGACTGGGCGGATGAAGCTACAAAGACGTTAGGGGATATGGCAGTCGCAGCCGGGGAAGCCAAGGGACGGATTGAGGAAATGTCTGGTGATACGGACATGAATATCCAGATTGATGTTTCCGACATTGATAATACTGAGGATAAAGTCAAGACGTTGGACAATACCATATCTCAGATGCAGAATTACAAGACTACTCTGGATGTGGATTCTTCTCAGGTGGATGATGCCAATGCAGTTATTCAATATTGTGTTACACAGAAACAGATGCTGGAAGCTCCTGCGGTCATGTCTGTAGATACTTCACAGGTGGATGGGGAGCTTGGAAATGCGTTATCTTTATTGCAGCAGTTTCAGGAAGCAACCAATAATGTAGAAGCACAGGCAGCAGTAGGCGCAGATACTTCGGAAGCACAGGGCAAGGTTGACAGTCTGGTGGGTGAGATTCAGGGATTAAGCCCTGAGATTAAAGCAACACTGGGAATTGATACCACTTCCGCAGATACGCTTTCAGCATCTTTACAGGCATTAAGTCCTGAAATTATGGTAAAAGCTGGTGTGGATTCTTCTGTCGTGGATGCTTATGCAGCAGAAGAAAAGCAATCTTCTGGTAAAGTGACATGGGATAATGAAACCGGGGCCGTAGATGCGTTTGCAGCACAGATACATAGATCTTCCGGTATTGTATCATGGGGAAACGAAACATCCAGAGTAAAGACGCATTTCACAGCAACTGGAACCGTAAACTGGACAAATACAACACCACCAACAAAAGGTGCAGGTGGCGCAAATGGTACAGCACATGCATCAGGTTCAGCACAGTATAATCACCTTTCAGGCCATGCACAGGCAAGCGGTAACTGGGCTACTAAGACAGGCGGAACTACTCTGGTAGGTGAGTTGGGTCGTGAAATTGTAGTGAATCCTGCAACTGGAACGTGGAATACTGTAGGAGATAACGGTGCAGAGTTCGTAAATATCCCGGCAGGAAGCATTGTATTCAATCATCTTCAGACGGAAGCACTTCTGGAAAGAGGGTTTGTGAACAGCAGAGGACTGGCAAAAGCAAGCGGATCTGCAATGGTCAGAGGTGGAATCCCTGTAAAACAGGCTAGCATTGCATCGAAGCATACGACTTACAGTGGTTCAAAATCACCTTCAAATACGGATAAAGTAGTTGCACAGGCTGCAAAAGACAGTTCCAGTGCAGCAAAAAGTGTTACGGATGCAGCAGAAAAAGTGGAATCATGGGAAGATCCATGGAAAAATGCAGTGGATTGGTTTGAACGATTCACGACAAAATATAACAATTCCATAAATCTGAACGAAGCAAAAGCAGAAAATTATTCCAGCTATGAAAACAAAAACAAGTATCTGGATAAAGAGATTGCGGATCTTTCCAAGCTGAAGGATGGATACCAACAGGCACAGGGATACTATAAATATCAGGCGGAAGCTTATGCAGATATGATCGGACTTTCACAGGATCTCAGAAAGAAGGTTCAGGGCGGAGAAATTAACATTGACCTTTTGGATGAAGATACGAAATCCAAGGTGGAAGCTTATCAGAAATGGTATGATAAGATTCATGAATGTGAATCTGAGCTGGAAAAACTGAAGAAGAAAGAGAAGGAAGTAGATCAGCAGAAGCTGGATAACATTACAGACCGCTTTGATGATCTGAAAAAAGTGTATTCCACAAGCAGCTCTGTGATCGAAAGCAGACTGAAGTACCGGGAAGAGAACGGGGAATCACAGGCTCCCGGAAGTAAATATTATAAGGACGTAAACAGCCAGAGAAAGGCGCAGGAAACTCAGGCAGCACTTCTGGAAAAAGAAATGGTGGCATACCGGGCACAGATGGAGAAAATTCGTAAGAAATACGGGGAAGGACATGAACTTTATAAAAAGGCTCTGGCTGGATATAATGATCTCCGGGATGAACTATATAATTGTAAGCAGTCTGCAAAAGAGCTTTCCAATACCATGTATGAGCTGAAAGAAAAAGCTGCGGAATATAAAACTGCAATGTATCAGGGCAGATCCGACAATCTCTCTTCGTTCCGGGATTATAAAGAAGCTACCAATTATAAGGGCAGCAAGTATGGTGATCTGACGGTAAATGATTATGCTCAGGCTGCGAAAACCAATGACCAGACGATTTTAGCATTGCAGAACCAGAAAAAGATTGCTATGGCAAAGCTGAAAACACTCTCTTATGGTTCACCGGAATATAATGATAAGCTGGACGAGATCAACGGATATACACAGAAGATCCTTGATCTGGGTAAAGCCAATGCAGAATTTAAGAAAGCAGCCGTGGAGATCCGGTTCAAACCTTTTGATGATACCATTGATTCTCTGGATGAACTGATTGACGACTGCGACACCTTAAAAGATATGCTGGATTCAGATACTTTCTTCTCTGATGCTGGTGAACTGACTAAGCAGGGAGCTGCGAACATTGCTCTTATCAATAAGGGACTGAACGCAGAACAGCAGAAAATTGCAGACTACCGGGCACAGTTGAAGAATGTACAGCAAGAATATAATGCAGGAAATCTTACCAAGGAACAGCTGAAGGAATACCAGAAACAGTATAAAGATGGAATCAAAGAATCTTCTCAGGCAATTTACAGCTACAATCAGGAAATGCTGAAAATGTACGAGGATCAGGTTTCAAAAGAGAACGATCTTCTGAAAGAGAACGTTGATATACGGCAGAAAGCGAAAGATGCTAAGGAAGATTATTACCAGTTTGACAAGACTATTAAAAGTAAAAATAAGGATATCAATGCAATCAAAGCGCAGATTGCAGCTCTGGAAGGAACCACAAATGCTGCTGCCAAGGCCAAGCTGGAACAGTTAAAGGCGGATCTTGCAGAAAAAGAGGAAGATCTGGAAGATACCAAACACGATCATGAAATTGATCTGATATCCAAGGGCTATGATAACCTTACCGATCAGGCCGACAAAGCACTGGACAGTACCTTAAATGCGGTGAAATCTAACTCTCAGATGCAGACCGCTGTTATTGACGAGATGCTGAAAATCACAAAGCGGAAATATAAGGATGCTTATGCGGAGATTAACCAGATCATTGCGGACACAGGTTTGAAGGTTTCGGATCAGTTTCAGAATAACATCAAGGATTCCAACCTGAAGAATGAACAGACGGATAAAAAGAAAGCAGACAAAACAGTTACAGGTATCAAAGATACGAAGGTTTCTGGCTCTACAGGAACTGGAAACACATCTGCGGACAAGGTAATACGAAATGCTGCCACGGATGCACAGGATAAAACCCTGAAGAAACTTTCATTAAGTCCGAAATCTGTTGTTGTGAACGTGGGAAAGACAGCAACGGTAAAGGTAAGCTTCAGCCTGGCAAGCGCAGTCAATAAGAATTTTAACTGTACGGCATCTGCAAAAGGAATCGTGAAAATTACACAGGCAGCAGACAATATTACCCTGAAAGGATTAAAGACCGGGAAAACAGTAATCAAAGTTCAGGGATCTGGCGGATATTGTAAAGCTGTAAGCTTAAATGTGTCTGTACTGAAGGATGCAACGAAAAACTCCAAGATCGTGAACAGTACAGCCAAGAGTAAGAAATATACTCTTACCACAGAAGAGAAAAACCGTGTCCTGAACATGTCAACCGGACAGAACGCCAATACCGTAAAGGCGAACACCAAGAAAGAAGCAGAGCTGAAGAAATGGTATAAGGCATTGCCAGCCTATATAGGCGGTGACGCAGAAATTGAGAAGATCAAAGATCCGCTTGTGAAGCACTTGGCAAAGAAAGGTAAGAAAGCCAGCAATGCAAACATTATAAAGGCAGCTTCGATTTTGGGCTATAGGGATGCTAAAAATGTAAGCAAGTGGGACACCAAAAAGAAGAACGCTATGGTAAAGAAGCTTCAGACGTTTGGATTCTCCAAGGGTGGAGTGATCCGAAACCTGATCCCGGCAAGTATGGGAACGCTTCTGGGAGATGCGATCATGAAAAATGGTGATACCGGATTCATTGGTGCCAAGCCGGGAGAAACGGTGCTTACACAGGATTTCACAAAGCTTCTGAAGCCAACAACAGCGACCATGCAGGAGTTTACAGAGGTTATGCAGAAAGCAGGAACTCCAAGCGTAAAAGAAACACCAGTCAGACAGGAAGTTACCATGAATAATGATTATCAGTTTGTGATAAATGGTGTGGATGTAAATGATATGTCGGAGCTAAAGAAGGTTATCCGTGGGGAGCTTGATAAACACGACAAAGAACTTGCAAAAGAATTTAAGAAATTCAGATAAAGATAGAAACACGAGGGCATCTGTATCAGCTACAGGTGCTCTTATTTTATGAGTAAAAGGATAAAAAGGAGTAAATGAAAATGAGAAAATACAAAAAATATACCAGAGAAGAATACAGCAAAAAATTTGATGATCTGATGGAGAATACATTTAATTATGTTATGCAGGAAGGAGAGCAGATCGTCCAGTGCAAGGAGCCATACCCGGCATACTGGTTTATGTCTAATAAAGGTTATTTGTTCTCTGCATATGGCAGTAAGATCAAAGTAGTGAAATCAAACCACAGGTATACAGGGATAAAGAATAAAGATGGCAGTCGGACGGGACAGGACTGGTATTATGAGTACAAAGTTGCAGGACAGAAGCACAATAAGCACGTTACCATGTATCGGGTAATGAGCGACTGTTTCTGTGAAAATGAGTTTGGTTCTGAAGATAATGAAATCCACCACATCAGAAAAAAGAACCAGTATAAGCCAAGTGACGGAAAAGAGTGTAACCGTGCAGATAATTTACAACTGCTGCCCCGGAAAATTCATAAGAATCTGACATATTATGCAAGCAAACCGGACGCAGAGCATAACAAAGAGCTGGAAGAGAAGATAAAAAATGCAGACTGTCCATCCTTTCAGCTTTCACAGGAACAGTTTCAGGACTTGTTAATGGCAGCTTTATATGATTGTAATGTAAGTGGAGGAAAAGCGATCATGTATACGACAACAATAACAGACAATGTGGAGGATATAGAAGCAGAAGCGCATGTTTTGGACGTAGGAAAGATACTGAAACAGAACCTGGAAGAATGCGAATAATTATATACGAAGGAAGAACAAAACAGATGTGAAGAGCATCCCCGGAACGTGACAGGATGGTAGCAGCGGCGGAAGTAGCGGCAACAGTGAGAAGAAAACTCTAGCTGGACCGGCTGTAAGAATATGTCATGCAAGAGCTGGGATGCTCTTTTTTTTGGTGGAACAAAACAGTGAATAATTGGATGTTGCCCGTAGATTATGATAGAATAATGCTGAAAAGGTTCTGTCGTAATCGTATGTAGGGCATGAAAGGAATACGATACGATGGGAAAAGATTTAAAAGGTAAGGAACTTGGAAAGGGTATTACACAAAGAAAGGATGGTAGATATCAAGCTCGTTTTACTGATCGTTTTGGTAAAAGGCGGACTGTGTATGGTAAGACATTAAAAGATATTAAGAACGAGCTACATAATGAAATTGTTGAAGATTACCGATTAAACAACACGATTAATCCAAGTATAACTCTGGACGAATGGTTTGATAAATGGATACGTATTTATAAACAAAATTATGTTAAAGAAGTTACAATATTAAGATACAAGTCTATGTATAGAAATCATGTTCAAGAATTTCTTGGGAGGAAGAGAGTTAACGAGATAAATAGGCTTATGGTTGTTGATCTAATTGGAAATCTAAATAAAAATAATTTTAAAAAGTCGACCATAAATTGCATTAGCAGAATGCTATATGACATATTTGAATGTGCGATGGCAGATGATGTTTGCACAAAAAATCCGATGTTAAAAATTAAAAAGCTAGATGAACCTAATAAAAAAGGCACGGCGCTCACATTAGAGCAGCAGATAGATTTTTTTGATATGAGTGTAAATTCATATTATAACAATCTATTTATTACAATAGTTAATACCGGCATGAGATTCGGAGAGATTTCTGCACTAACTATTGGTGATGTTGATTTTTATAATTGTAAAATAAGCGTGAATAAAACATCTGTATATTATAAAAGCGAAGGAGAACAATGTAGTTTTCATGTTACTCCGCCCAAAACACCATCAGCAAATAGGACTATCCCTATGAATAATATGTGTAAAAAGGCTATACAAGATCAAATAACAGTTTTAAAAAAGATATTAAGACTGAATGAAAATGATCCGCTAAATAAATTACAGTTAATATTCACTACACATTCGGGGAATCCAATATCAAGAGGATGTATTTATTCGGCCATGAAACATGTTATTGATCGGGTAAATGTAGTACGAGCAGCAAACTCTAAGCCACCAATGGCGTACTTTGGTCCACACACATTAAGACATACTTTTGCGACAAGATGCTTTGATGAAGGTATCAATCCTAAAATTGTACAGGCATATTTAGGACATAAGAGCGTAAATACTACACTTGATATCTATACGGATATCAATGAATCTCAAAAAACTCACAATATATTAATGCTTGAAGATGCGATGAACGAAACTATAAGAAGGCGAGCTGAATAGCCTGGGTAAAATGGTGTAAAAATGGTGTCAACTCACAAATATTGACCTAAAAACCCTTTGTTTATAGGGATTATTTAATAATATTTAGGCATTTTAACAGATTTGCCTAATTTTTGGTCATACCAATTATATTGTCTATTGTTATTCAAATGAAAAAAACGTACAGTAACACCATGAGTCAGGCAAAGACCGAGAGATGGCTTTGCTGCTCAAAATGCAGTGTGACGGAATGAGGATGTCCGTTTAGCTGGATCTGCATATCTACATATTGAGAGAAATAAGGAGAGAGATAGTATGAGCGCAATGAATACACTTAAGAAATTCGGACTTGAACAGGCATTCAACTATGTTTACAAAGATCCGGATAAGAATTTTATCAAGATCATGGACTGGGCAGATAAATTTTCCGGTGGTGGATTTCCTACACAGAGAGCGATGATCCGCGAAGCCATTTCCAATCCGGAACATCCGTATTATCCATTTATTCATAGATTGGTAACTGATATTGATCCACATGTTATGAAAACTCTGGCTGCAAACTTCTTTATCAATGCAAACCTTGCAGGCTGGCCGAGACAGGATGAATGCCGTAAAAAATATGGCTGTAATATTCCGTGGGCAATCCTTCTTGATCCTACAAGTGCCTGTAATCTGCACTGTACAGGATGCTGGGCAGCAGAGTATGGAAACAAGCTGAACCTCACTTATGATGAGATCGATGATATTATCCGCCAGGGTAAAGAGCTTGGTGTTTATATGTATATTTATACAGGAGGAGAACCTCTTGTAAGAAAAAAAGATCTGATCCGTCTTTGCGAGAAGCATAATGATTGTATCTTCCTTTCTTTCACAAATGCAACACTGATCGATGAGGATTTTGCAAATGATATGCTTCGGGTAGGAAACTTTGTTCCTGCGATTTCACTGGAAGGATTTGAGACTGCAACAGATGGCAGAAGAGGAAATGGTGTATACCAGAAGGTTATCAGGGCAATTAATCTCCTCAGAGAAAAGAAGCTTGTTTTTGGTATCTCCGCATGTTACACAAGTGCAAATTTTGCATCCATTACATCTGAGGAGTTTTATGACAGCCTGATCGATCTTGGAGCGTATTTCATCTGGTATTTCCATTACATGCCGGTTGGAAATGATGCTGCACCGGAGCTGCTCCCAACACCTGAACAGAGAAGAGAAACTTATGAGCGTATCCGTAGATACCGTGCAACAAAGCCGTTATTTGCCATGGATTTCCAGAATGATGCAGAGTTTGTGGGAGGATGTATTGCAGGCGGCCGTCGCTATCTGCATATCAATGCAAACGGCGATATCGATCCATGTGTGTTTATCCACTATTCTGATTCCAATATCCGCGAAAAAACACTTCTGGAAGCACTGCAGTCTCCGATGATGATGGCATATCATGACGGACAGCCGTTTAATGACAATATGTACCGTCCATGCCCGATGCTTGAAAATCCGCAGAAGCTGAGAGAAATGGTAGAAAAATCCGGAGCACATTCCACAGATCTTCAGTCACCGGAGAGTGCGGAGCATCTCTGTGCGAAATGTGACCGGTATGCTGAAAACTGGAAGCCGGTAGCAGAGGAAATGTGGAAAGAAGACCAGGAGAGAAAGGCAGCGAAGAAAGGCTGCTGATCCTGAAATTTAAAAAAGCAGAACTTATGAAAGAGCACGGTACCGGAAACAGGTGCCGGTGCTCTTTTTTTGAAAACGGAGGGATCAGACCATGAAAAAAATGATTGATAACATCAGAAAATATCTGCCGGCGGTGCTCTTTCTTGTATTTCTCCTTTTCTGTATCCATTATAGAGAGGATCTGTCTGTGAGAAGGATCTTAAGCTATACACCGGAGGAACCTGTTAAGGCTGCATTACTTATGCTTGGGCTTTATGCAGTGAAAAGTGTTTCCTTTATATTTCCAATTGCGATTCTGCAGCTTGCTGTAGGGCATCTGTTTTCTACAGGAACAGCACTTCTGGTGAACTTTCTGGGAAGAGCAGTCACATTGGCACTTCCATATTGGATGGGACGCTTCTCAGGTGCATCCATGGTGGAAAATCTTACATCTAAATATCCGAAGCTGAGAACAGTAGTAGATTACCAGAACGGAAATTCCCTGTATATTTCATTTTTTATGCGGACATTGAACTTTTTACCGGGAGATGCTGTGAGTCTGTTTCTCGGAGCTGAAAAGATCCCATTTGAAACCTATATGGCAGGTGGCATGCTTGGAACGCTGCCGGGAGTTATTCTCGCTACAATATTTGGAGCAAATATCAAAAATCCGAAGTCTCCGGCATTCTGGCTCTCCGCAGTGCTTCTTGTGATGATCAGTGTATTCTCGATCCTGATACACAGGCATATTTCCCGGAAGAAAAAATAACAGTGCTTTCTCTTCCTGCTTTTACTGAGAGGAAAAATGTAGTATAATGCAGACAGTAAAGAAAAGAAGGGAAAGAACATGGGGATAGATCATAACAAAAGATTAAAGGAACATTTATATTATTACAGTGCAAGAATCAGCCGGGATATGTCAAATCTGATCAAGTGGCTGGTTCTTGCTGTCATTACAGGATGTATCGTAGGAGCTGCCAGCACACTGTTTTCTTTTACGTTGAAGGCAGTAACCGGTTACCGGAAGGCTCATGAATGGATTTTTCTTTTGCTTCCGTTATCCGGCCTTGTCATTGTATTTTTGTATGAGAAGCTTGGAAAAGAGGATGGAGGGACCAATCAGGTTCTTTCTACCGTGCGTTCCAGAGATAATGTGCCGATCCTTTCTGCACCACTGATCTTTATCACAACGGCACTGACTCATCTTACCGGTGGTTCTGCGGGACGTGAGGGAGCAGCGATCCAGCTTGGAGGAAGTATTGCCAACCAGCTTGGAAGATGGATCCATCTGGACGAGGAGGACCGTCATGTAATTGTCATGTGCGGCATGAGCGCGGCGTTTTCCGCATTGTTTGGAACACCGATGGCAGCGGCAGTTTTTGCGCTGGAAGTGGTTAGTGTGGGAGTGATGTACTATGCGGCACTGATGCCATGTATGATCGCGTCACTGGTCGCTTCCGGATTTGCAGCCGGAATGGGAGTCACGCCGGAAAGTTTTCATGTGACAGATATTCCGGCACTGACTGTGGAAACTGGCCTGAAAATGGGAGTGATCGCTCTGGGCTGTGCAGTTGTCAGCATTATGTTCTGTATTGCCCTGAATGGTGCAGCAGGACTTTATGGCAGATGGTTTAAGAATAAATATGTCAGGGTTGCAGTGGGCGCCTGCCTGGTCATTGTTGTCACCTTTATTCTGAGAACAGATGAATATATGGGCGCTGGTGCGGAGCTTATTGAAAAAGCGGTGGAAAACGGACAGGCGGGTACTTTCGCCTTTTTCTGGAAAATGGTGCTTACTGCACTGACTATGCGTGCAGGATTCCGTGGGGGAGAGATCGTACCTTCTTTCTGCATCGGAGCCACCTTTGGCTGTGTGATGGGTAATCTCATGGGAATTTCTCCGTCAATCTGTGCAGCCTGCGGAATGGCAGCAGTTTTCTGCGGTGTGACCAACTGTCCGATCACTTCGATCCTGATTGCTTTTGAAATGTTTGGATTTAAAGGAGTATCCTTCTATCTGATCGCAGTATCTATCAGCTATGCGGCATCGGGGTATTATGGCCTTTATAAGGACCAGACCATTGTGTACTCAAAATATAAAGCAAAATATGTGAACCGGCATACCAGATTTTGATATAGAGCGAAATATGAAGGGGCGTGTGTATACTGGCATAATATCCTATGGAATACCGCATGGACATGTATGGAAAATATCTGGACATCTGCGGAAATCTGATGTAATATATTAAACGTTAGTATTTACAGAAAGGCAGATTTTGAAGTATGGAAGAGAAGATTCTTGATTTTATCATGGAGTATGCACAGAAGAATGAGGGAATTCCGTTTCAGGTGATCGAGGAGAATTTTAATATCGTTATGGATGATAAGCTGAAAGATATCATCAGCGATGCGATCTGGGACAGAGATAATGTTTCTGATGTGATCATAGAAAGTGACCGTTATGTGATCACCTGTTTTGAAGATTAATGAGGATATCTGTGACCGTTACGGTAATGGAATTAAGAAGTCTGAATATGAGGAGAATGCGTATATGGCATTCTCCTTTTTTCGTCAATCTGTCAAAAGAATCCAAAGGAATTGAAGTCCCCAAAAAAGAATGGTATCCTAAAGAAAAAAGTAGATGGGGTGGTTGAAATGAACAGAAAATATGAGATTAGCACAAAAGAAAATAGGGAATTCCTGAAAGCATCCTGTGAGGATCTTTTGAATTTTGGACATCGGTTTCCTTCACCGAATGGAGGTTCCTATTATCTGGGGGACGACGGAACACCATGGAAGGACAGAAACCGGGAAACCTGGATCACCTGTCGTATGGCGCATGTATACAGTCTGGGTCTGATGCTTGGCCACGAGGGAAGCGGAGAGCTTGTGGATGCGGCGCTGAAAGGCCTTAAGGGAGAACTTCACGATGACAAAAACGGTGGCTGGTATGCAGGAGTGACACCGGAGGGTGGCATTGTGCCGAACAAACAGTGTTATGCCCATGCATTTGTGATCCTGGCAGCTTCTTCCGCACTGACAGCAGGAAGGCCTGGGGCAAAAGAACTCCTTGAGGAGGCGCTGGATGTTTATGATCAGCATTTCTGGAATGAAGAGGAAGGACTGGCCTGCGATACCTGGAATACGGAATTTACCGTGCTGGATGATTACCGTGGATTAAATGCCAATATGCACACGGTAGAGGCTTTTCTGGCAGCCGGAGATGTTATTGGAGATAAAAAATATCATATCCGTGCAGGCAGGATCATTGATCATGTAATTGGATGGGCAGAAGATAATAACTGGAGGATCCCGGAACATTTTACGAAGGAATGGGTGGCAGATCTTGACTGCAACCGTGACCGTCCGGATGATCCGTTCAAGCCATATGGAGCGACACCGGGCCATGGAATCGAATGGGCAAGACTGATCACACAGTGGGCACTTGCAAACTGCGGAGAAGAGAAAGAAAAACTGGAAAAATATCTCCAGGCAGCAGAGAAACTTTACACAACAGCAATAAAAGACGGCTGGAATGCAGATGGTGCACCGGGAATTGTATACACGACAGATTGGAATGGCAAACCGGTGGTACGTGACCGTATGCACTGGACTCTTGCAGAAGCGATCAATACCTCTGCAGTTCTTTATCATGTGACCGGTAAGGAGAAATACGCGAAAGATTATGCTGAGTTTATGAAGTACCTGGATGAAGTGGTCATGGATCACGAAAACGGTTCCTGGTTTCACCAACTGGATGAGACAAATCATCTGAAGGGAACTGTATGGCCGGGAAAATCCGATCTATATCATGCGTTGCAGTCCACACTGATCCCGTATCATAAAGCAGATACATCCATTGCACCGGCAGTGGAGAAAAAACTGGATATCTGAACAAAAATCGTTTTGTGATTTTTGTTCATGAGCATATAACGAAGCGGAGTGCGAATGTCCACTGAAAACATAAAAAACCTTCCTGTGTTTACAGAAAAATTTCTCAGGACAGATACTTGCAGAGATACAGGTATCCTGTCTTGGAGAAATACGAGAACACAGGAAGGTTTTTTTAGTTTACTCCGTGACCTCTTTCAGATCCGAAATATCCGGAGAAGCCATGAGAGAATAATTGGTGTAATAAACAACGAAACCGGGTTTTGCACCGGCAGGTTTTTTTACATGTTTTTTCTGGATATAATCGATCTCTACCTTGGGAGCAGAGTGCCCTTTGGAGTACCAGGCTGCCAGGCGTCCTGCTTCTTCGAAGGTACGGTCCGGAAGTTCACCATCTTTAGTGCGGACGATCACATGGGAACCAGCCATCTTCTTTGCATGGAACCACCAGTCATTTCCGGTTGCAAACTTGAAAGTCAGCTCATCATTCTGGAAATTGTTTTTTCCCACATAGATATCAAAACCGTCACTGGATATGTAGTGGAGCGGTTTGGATTTCGGCTGGGCTTTCTGGCCTTTTTTGTTAGTGTAGTGGCGTTTGATATAGCCGTACTCAGTGAGCTCTTCCTTGATCTGGGAAAGGTCACTTTCGGATCTGGCGATATCCAGAGCATTGGAGATAGATTCCAGATGAGAGATCTCACTTTCCGTATCTGCGATCTGTTCTGTGACGGCTTCCTCTGTACGCTTCAGCTTTCCGTATTTATCAAAATATTTCTTGGAATTCTGTGCCGGTGTCAATGTCGGGTCAAGAGGGATAGTGATTTCCTCGTTGGTGTAATAGTTCAGTGCCTTAAAAAATCTGCAGCCTTCTTCAAGCCCGTATCCATAGGTGTTGATCAGTTCACCGTAGACCTTGAATTTATCTTTTTTTGAAGTATCATTCAGCTGCTTTTTCTGGATGTTGTATTTTTTTCGGTTACGTTCCAGAGCGGTCTGTACTACACGGCGAAGATCGGAGGATTTCTGGTGGATGCGTGTCAACAGACTCTTGGTAGCATAATAAGTCTCCAGCATAACAGAAACACTGTCAAAGGTTTCGCTGCGGTATTCACTGCCAAACTGCTGATAAGGAAAGACACCGTATTCCACAGGCTCATCTCCGCGGTAGACAATATTCGGGGTGAATTCTCTGTTCCGGATCTGCTCCATAAGGCGGAGAAAGGTATGATAAAGATGGGTGCAGGCCGTTTCATCCAGGGACTGCGCTGCATCACTTCCGTCAATGGATGCACGGTAGCAGATCTCCTCAGCCATTACCGGGCTCATACCTGTGAGTGAAGTGTAAAGTGCCTTGGAAATATTCACAGGCTTTTTACAGATGTGCTGTGTGAACTCCTCCTCGGAAACAGTCAGCGGATTTTCTTTATCCCTGGTATTGGGAATGAAATATTCTCTTCCGGGAAGAACCTCACGGACAGAACTCATATGGGAAGAGACATGCTTGATGCTGTCCAGGATCATTCCTTTTTCGTCACAGAAGATGATGTTGCTGTGCTTGCCCATCAGCTCCATGATCAGACGCTTTTTGCAGGGATCCCCCAGCTCATTAAGATGCTCCAGCTCAAATTCCACCACACGCTCCATTCCAGGCTGCTTCACATCAAGGATACGGGCGCTTCCGATGTGCTTTCTGAGAAGCATGCAGAAGTTCGGTGCAGTTAAAGGACTGATACGGTTCTTATCTGTAAAATAGATCAGAGGAAGGGATGCGCTTGCACTTAAGAGAAGACGTTTCTGTCCATTTGCGCCTTTTCCTGTGATCAAAAGTTCATCGTTTTCCGGCTGGGCGATTTTATTGATACGTCCGCCTTTTAAATTATCATCAATCTCTGCCACGAGAGCAGAAACTGTAATTCCGTCAAATGCCATGATTTTACCTCCATTTCAGTTGCTGTTCACTCCGTTCACAGCAACTCATTTCAACATCGATCATTATAACAGTAAAAAAAGAGTTTGACTAGGGTTTTGGAATGAACTATAATAAATCCGTATGCAATCATTGGCTGCATTTATCAGCAGCTGATAAACTTAAGAGGCAGTATTGGAGGATAACATGATAAAAAGTATGACCGGCTTTGGCAGGGCAGAAGCAGTTTCCAGAGAACGTAAGGTTTCTGTTGAACTGAAATCCGTCAATCACAGATATCTGGATCTGAACATCAAAATGCCGAAAAGACTCAGCTATTTTGAGGGAGAGATCCGAAATGTGATGAAGACTTATATCCGCCGCGGCAAAGTTGATGTGTTCATCACCTACGAAGACTATACAATGGGCGGAATGGCTCTGAAGTACAATGCAGAGCTGGCAAGGGAATATCTGGGCTATTTGAACCAGATGAGTGAGGAACTGGGGATTGAGAATGATATCCGTGTTTCCACACTTTCCAGATATCCGGATGTGTTTACAATGGAAGAGCAGGCTCCGGATGAGGAAGAGCTCTGGAATTTTCTGGAGGGTCCGCTTCATGAGGCCTGTCGGAAATTTGTGGAGACCCGCCAGCGTGAGGGCGCTAATCTGAAACAGGATCTTCTTGGGAAGCTGGACGGACTGGAAGCAAAGGTCGATGTAGTGGAAAAACGTTCTCCGGAAGTAGTGAAGGCTTATCGGGAGAAACTGGAAACCAAGATGCATGAGCTTCTTGAAGATAACCAGATCGATGATTCCAGGATCGCCGCAGAGGTGATACTTTTTTCAGATAAGATCTGCAATGATGAGGAGACGGTACGTCTTCGAAGCCACATCCACGGAATGAGAAAGATCCTGGATGAGAACGAGGGCGTGGGACGTAAGATGGATTTCATGGCACAGGAGATGAACCGTGAGGCGAACACCATCCTGTCTAAATCCAATGATCTTACCGTATCTAACGCGGCTATCGATCTGAAGACAGAGATCGAGAAGATTCGTGAGCAGATCCAGAATATCGAGTAACCGGACAGGAAACAGGCTGTACACAGACAGAAAGGGAGAGCGTAAATGGCGAAACTCATTAATGTAGGCTTTGGAAATGTTGTCAATTCACGCAAGATCGTGGCTGTGGTAAGTCCGGATGCCGCTCCTGTAAAGCGCATGATACAGAGTGTCAAGGGAACCCGAACTCTGATCGATGCCACACAGGGAAGAAAAACAAAAGCAGTGATAGTTACTTCCGATGATTATCTTGTCCTTTCCGCTCTGCAGCCGGAAACCATTGCCAGGAGATTTTCGGAAGCGTATGGAGAAGAAACGAGGGAGGAAGGAAATGAGTAAGGGAATTTTAGTTGTTGTTTCGGGCTTTTCCGGTTCCGGAAAAGGTACTGTCATGAAACGTCTGATGGAAAAATATGACAATTATGCATTATCTGTTTCTGTTACTACCAGAAATCCAAGACCGGGCGAGAAGGACGGAGAGGCTTATTTCTTCCGCACAAAAGAAGAATTTGAACAGCTGATCCGGGAAGACGGACTGATCGAGTATGCACAGTATGTGGAGAATTATTATGGCACACCCCGCAAATATGTAGAGGAGCAGCTTTCCTCAGGGAAAGATGTGATTCTTGAGATTGAGATCCAGGGTGCCATGAAGATCCGTGAGAAGTTTCCGGATACACTGCTGGTATTTGTATGTCCGCCGTCTATGGAGGAGCTTAAGAACCGTCTGGTAGGTCGCGGAACAGAGACTCTGGATGTGATCAACGGGCGTCTCAGAAGAGCGGTTGAAGAATCCAGAGGAATGGATAAATATGATTATCTCCTGATCAATGATGATCTGGAGGAATGTGTTGATACACTTCATGAGACCATCCGGTGTGAGCGCATGCGTACATCCAGGAATCATGATTTTGTATCCAGGATCCAGAAAGAAGCGGAAGCTTTTTTATAAATACCAATTAATAAGTTAAATACGGCCCTGCCGTTACAGAAGGGAGAAAAGATATGATACATCCATCTTATTCAGAATTAATTGAGGCTATCAACACAAACAACGAGGACGACGATGAGGCTCTCGTGCTGAACAGCCGTTATTCTCTTGTACTTGCAGCAAGCAAACGTGCCCGCCAGCTGATCGCAGGAGCAGAGCCGCTTGTACCGGGTGCAGCAGGAAAGAAACCGCTTTCCGTTGCCATTGATGAGCTCTACAAGGGTAAGGTAAAGATCCTTCCCGGGCAGGAAGAAGAGGAAGAGCTGGAGGCTCTTGAAGCTGAAAAGGAGGCTCTTGAGGCAGCAGAGGGCGAGACCGCAGAAGGCACTGAGACTGCAGAAGCAGCTCAGACAGAAGCGGAGTAATTTTATGAAAATATTATTCATCTCTCTTGGCTGTGACAAGAACCTGGCGGATTCCGAAGAAATGCTGGGACTTCTTACAGCCGGAGGTCATGAGATCACAGACGATGAAACGCAGGCAGATGCAATCGTGATCAATACCTGCTGTTTCATCAAGGATGCCAAGGAAGAGAGTGTGGAAACCATTCTTGAAATGGCAGAGTACAAAAAAACAGGAAGCTGCCATGCACTGATCGTTACCGGCTGTATGGCACAGCGATACCAGAAAGAGATCATTGAGGAGGTTCCGGAGGTCGATGCTGTTCTTGGAACTACATCCTACGGCGACATCGTAAAGGCTCTGGAAGAAGCAGTAGCCGGAAATCATTTCGAAGAATTCCGTGATATTGACTATCTTCCGGACACAGGAAGCAAACGTGTCCTTACTACTGGCGGACATTTCGGTTATCTGAAGATCGCAGAAGGCTGTGATAAGCACTGCACCTACTGTATCATCCCGAAACTCCGCGGCAGGTTCCGAAGCGTTCCCATGGAGCGCCTTGTTGCTCAGGCAGAGGATATGGCAGAGCAGGGCGTGAAGGAGCTGATCCTGGTAGCCCAAGAGACCACCGTTTACGGCAAGGATCTCTACGGCAAAAAATCTCTTCACATTCTTTTAAAGAAGCTCTGTGAGATCAAGGGTATCCGCTGGATCCGTGTTCTTTACTGCTATCCTGAGGAGATCTACGATGAGCTGATCGAGACCATCCGTGATGAGAAGAAGATCTGTCATTATCTGGATATTCCGATCCAGCACGCATCGGACCGTATTCTTAAGAGAATGGGCCGCCGGACTTCCAAACAGGAACTGATTGATATCGTTGGAAAACTCCGTAAGGAAATTCCGGATATCGTACTGCGTACAACTCTGATCACCGGATTTCCGGGTGAGACGGAGGAAGACCATGAAGAACTGAAGGAGTTCGTAGATGAGATGGAATTTGATCGCCTTGGTGTCTTCACTTACTCTCCGGAGGAAAATACCCCGGCAGCAGAGATGGCAGACCAGGTTCCGGAAGAAGTGAAGGAAGAACGCAGAGACGAGCTGATGGAACTTCAGCAGGAAATCTCTTACGACAGAGGTCAGGATCGTATCGGACAGGAACTTCTTGTTATGATCGAGGGAAAAGTTGCAGATGAAAGTGCCTATATCGGACGTACCTATGGGGATGCACCGAAGGTTGACGGATATATTTTCGTTCAGACAGGCGAACTGCTTATGACAGGTGATTTTGCAAAGGTACGTGTGACAGGTGCGCTTGAGTATGATTTGATAGGAGTGCTGAGCGATGAATACACCGAATAAACTTACAGTTGCAAGAATGATACTTGTACCATTTCTTGTAGTTTTCTTACTGACAGGATGGGGAGGAGAAGCAAACCGCTGGATCTGTCTTGCGATTTTTGTCGCAGCAAGTGTGACAGATTGGTTTGACGGTCATCTTGCCAGAAAATATAACCTGATAACCAATTTTGGAAAATTTATGGACCCGCTGGCTGATAAGCTTCTGGTATGCTCTGCCATGATCTGTATGATCGAGGTTGACAAGCTTCCGGCATGGGTTGTGATCATTATCATCGGACGGGAATTTATCATCAGTGGTTTTCGTCTGATCGCAGCTGAGAACGGAATTGTCATTGCCGCAAATTACTGGGGAAAATTTAAAACCGTTTCCCAGATGATCATGATCATACTTCTGATGCTGGATTTCGGAGGTGTTTTTGCAGTGCTGACACAGATATTCATCTGGCTGTCCGTTGCACTGACCATTATCTCCCTGCTGACTTATATCATGCAGAACAGAAAGGTCCTTTCCATGCAGGAGTAGGGATCAAAGTATACGAAAGGAGTTTCTTTTCATGATCACAGAGCTGATATCCGTAGGAACCGAGATTCTTCTTGGAAATATCGTAAATACCAACAGTGCCTATCTTTCTGAAAAATGCGCCCTGCTTGGGTTAAGTGTTTACTATCAGGATGTAGTAGGTGATAATGAAGGCCGTATGCGTGACGTGATCCGTACCGCACTGGACCGTTCCGATGTTGTGATCCTCACAGGAGGCCTTGGACCAACAGAGGATGATATCACCAAGGAAGTAACTGCGGATCTGATGGGAATGCCGCTTAAGGAAGATTCCCACTCAAGGAAACTGATCGATAAATATCTGAAGGAATATGAGAAAAACAATCCTCAGAGACGTATCACGAAGAACAACTATAAACAGGCCATGGTCCCTGAGGGAGCCATTGTTCTTGACAATCATAACGGAACTGCTCCGGGACTGATCCTTGAGAAAAAAGGAAAAACCGCGATTCTTCTTCCGGGCCCTCCCAATGAACTGAAGCCCATGTTCGAGGAGTATGTTGTCCCGTATCTGCAGAAAAACCAGCCGGAGATCATTGTATCCCAGATGGTGAAGATCAGCGGGATCGGTGAGAGTCAGGTAGCAGAGGAGATCCAGGATCTGATTGAAAGTCAGACTAATCCTACCATTGCACCTTATGCCAAAACCGGTGAAGTGCATCTTCGTGTGACAGCAAGCGCAGAGAATGAAAAGGTCTGCAGAAAGCTGATCAAACCGGTTGTCAAGGAGCTGAAGAAGCGTTTTAGAGAGAATGTTTTTGCCACAGATGAGAGTAAGACACTTGAGGAAGCAGTGATCGATCTTCTGAAAGAAAAAGATCTGAAGCTATCCCTGGCGGAATCGCTCACCGGCGGTATGATCGCCCAGCGTATTGTCAATGTATCCGGTGCGTCGGAGGTGTTTGGTTATGGCTTTGTGACTTACAGTAACAAGGCCAAGCATAAATGTCTGGGAGTGAAGAAGCGTACTCTGAAGGAGCAGGGGGCAGTTTCCGCCAAATGTGCCAGAGAAATGGCAAAGGGTGCCTGCAAAGCATCCGGAGCAGATATCAGTATTTCCGTGACGGGTCTGGCAGGACCGGGAGGCGGAACAAAGGAAACTCCGGTTGGTACTGTATTTATGGGTTGTTGCTATAAGGGCAAGGCCATTGCCAAAGAGTTCCATTTCACAGGAAACCGCACGCGGATCCGCGAGCAGACTACAGCGCATGCGCTGGCGATGTTACGTGACTGTATCATTATGAGCAGATAGCGAATGTCTTGATCATCTGTCTGGCGTTACAGATCGACCATAATATTTTTTTATATAACAGGACTGATTTTTAAACAGATGAAACTTTTGAATTCAAGTATCTGTATCAAAAATCAGTCCTGTTTTATTTTTGTTTCCTGATAATAAGCCTTGGTATGGGCAATGAAAGAATATAAATGATCATATTTGCAAGGATACTATCATAAGTGCTAGTGTTTTTATCAGGGATTTCCTCTAAAATGTGGTTAAAGCAATATATGACGTAAATATACGTTTTACCGGAAAGGGGGAAATCAGAATGAAAAAGAAAAAAAATCTGTTGTGTTTTGTGCTGCTGATCAGCCTTATTTTTACGATGGCATTCGGAAGTGTGACTGTCAGCGCCGCACCAAAACTGAACAGAACAAAAGTAACTCTTTTAAAAGGTGAGAAGACAACACTTAAGGTTACCGGGACCAGGCAGAGGGTTGCCTGGAGATCTTCCAAAAAGAGCGTTGCGACCGTAAACAGCAAAGGCCAGGTGGTTGCCAAAAATAAAGGTTCCGCAACGATCTATGCAAAGGTAAGCAAAAAAACATATAAGTGTGTTGTAAAGGTAGAGACACCGAAGCTCAGCAGGACATCGCTGACATTAACAGAAAAAAAATCCAGTGCCATTAAACTGACAGGAACAACTGTGAAGGTGAAATATTCTTCTTCCAATCCTAAGATCGCACGTGTGGATTCCAAAGGAAAGATCACCGCAGTGAAAAAAGGAACAGCAGTGATCACAGCGAAGGCAAATACGAAGAAATTTAACTGTAAGGTTACAGTAAAAGCAGCGCAGAAACCGAAGCCGACACCTACACCGGTGCCGAAACCATCTTTAAGTGCCACCACCTTAAATATGAATAAAGGTGATGTGAGACAGCTTCAGGTAAAGAATTATAAAGACATTCTTGTATGGACCAGTGATGATACATCTGTTGCAACTGTAGACAGTAAAGGCAAAGTAACGGCAGTGAATGTGGGAACAACAAAGATCCAGGTCCGGGATAAGAGTACCTGGCGAGGCAGCTGTACTGTCCACGTGACACAGACAGTAAAGAAACAGGTGGAGCCGGTTCTTACAAAAGGAACTAAATCTGCAAAAAAAGAGATCACCAATGATAAAGGACAGAAGGAAGTCATTAATGTAACGATAAATACCTATACTTACACCTTTACCACGATCCCGACCAATGCAGAGGAGCTGAAACAGTATGATATCACAACGGCAGACGGACGCTATAAGACCATGGCTCTTCTGATCCTTGCATATCGTACCTGGACACCGACCAACCCGACGGACTGCGAGGAAATGATTTCTTATCTTAACAATAAAGAGATGACTCAGTATTACAAAAACTTTTTGAGGGATCGTATGAAAGCAGATAACGGATATAAATATCTTGGCAATTCTTACCTGAATGGAGCAACTCCGGCCAATAATTATACTCCGTCTAAACCGATTTCCATTACGTTAAGACAGGACACACTTCCGGGTAAGGGAAATTCCATCAGTGAAGATATCCCGTATTTTGAACCGACCCAGACCACTCCTGCGATCTACAGATCATTTACTGATTTTGCAGGCAGCGACAGTTCCAGATGGATCTGTACATATAAGCACTCCAAAACCGGAAAATGGTATATCTGGGATCAGTCCTGGCATGATCTTCTTACCAGGATCAAACAGCCGGCAGGAAACTATGAATATTGATCGAATATGAATGCTCCGCCATTCAATCCCATTCTAAAAAAGGAACCGACAGCGTAAAAACTGTCGGTTCCTTTTGGGGATACATAATAGAATATCTCATCGGTGCAGCGCATATTTTTCAATGGCGCGTGCTACGCCGTCTTCGTCATTGGAAGCAGTAATATAATCGGCTGCTTCTTTTACCTGGGGCTGTGCATTGGCCATGGCTACGCCAAAACCGACTTCCTGCAGAAGATGGACATCGTTGTCACCGTCTCCGCATGCCATAATGGATTCCCTTGGGATTCCCAGCATTTCGCCAAGAGCAACAAGAGCGGTTCCTTTGTTGACGCCGGCGGCGTTGATCTCAATATTGTAGCTTAAGGAGCCTACAAGCTCCAGCTCCTTAAGTTCACTTAATTCCTTCCAGGCAGCGGCACGTTCCTCCATGTCTGCAAAAAGCGCCTGGACTTTATCCATGCTTCTGTTTTCTTTTGTAATGACATCCCGGATGTCCGGAACCGCGATACGGGTAGTACGGACATAATTCCACATATTGGGGTCGTGATGGTATTTTCCTACATTATCAAGCTTGGCAGCGTCTGCATATCCCTGGCCGTCAAAATAGATCTCACTTAAAGTATCATATTTTTCAAAGATATGGAGAGCTTTTTTTGCACTTTCCATAGGAAGAAGCTGCTCGATAAGAAGTTTATTATGGTCTGTATCAAGGACTCTGGCTCCGTTGGAGGTGAGAGCGTAGTGAATTCCCGGAAAATTTCTCAGTTCCGCGGGAATGCCGGTATATGGCCGGCCGGTAGCCATCAGAACAAGGATACCTGCATCAATAGCTTCCCTGAGAACACGTCTGGTATTTTCTGTGAGTTCTTTTTTTGTATTCAGAAGAGTTCCGTCCAGATCAAGACCGATCATTTTTATCTGCTGCATATCTAAGATTTCCTTTCCCGTTTAAGGTCACATATACAGAAAAACCGTCCCGAAAAAACATTTTCCGGGACGGTACCTATCTGTTTATCAGATGTCAAGAAGATCACTGTAAACTTTCAGTGCTCCGTCTGTGTCATGAGCGAGAACACGTTTTGCAAGAACCTTACCAAGCTGTACACCCTCCTGGTCAAAGCTGTTCAGGTTCCATACAAAGCCCTGGAACATGATCTTGTTCTCAAAGTGTGCAAGAAGCGCACCCAGAGACTTCGGTGTAAGTTCCTCGCCGACAATGATACTGGAAGGACGTCCGCCTTTGAAGTTTTTGTTCAGGTTCTCGTCTTCTTTTCCGCATGCAAAAGCAACGATCTGTGCTGCAACGTTTGCACAGAGCTTCTGCTGGCTTGTGCTGTTCTCGATATCAACATCAACACCAAGCTGGCTCTTCTTAAAGCCGATGAACTGAAGCGGAACGATATTGGTTCCCTGATGCAGAAGCTGGTAGAAGGAGTGCTGTCCGTTTGTTCCTGGCTCACCGAAGATCACCGGTCCGGTCACATAATCCACCGGCTCACCAAAGCGGTTTACGGATTTACCGTTAGACTCCATATCACACTGCTGAAGATGAGCAGGGAAGCGGCTTAATGCCTGTGAGTACGGTAAAACTGCAGTAGAAGGATATCCCTGTACGTTTCTCTCATAAACGCCGATCAGGGCATCCAGCATATCCGGGTTCTCAAGAATGTTCTTATTTGTTGCAAGCTTATCCTCCTCGGCAGCTCCGTCAAGGATGTCTGCGAATACTTCCGGTCCAAATGCAAGGGAAAGGATCGCTCCGCCTACGCCGGAAACTGAAGAGTAACGTCCGCCGATATAGTCGTCCATGAAAATAGCGGTAAGGTACTCATCACTCTTTGCAAGAGGAGAGGTCTCACTGGTTACAGCAAGCATATGTCTGGACGGGTTCAGGCCCGCTTTTGTAAGGGCATCTTTTACGAATGCTTCATTTGTCAGAGTTTCAAGTGTTGTACCGGATTTGGATACAACGATGAAAAGAGAGTGAGCAAGATCTACAGATGCAAGAACAGCAGCTGCATCATCAGGGTCAACGTTGCTGATGAATTTTGCTTCCATCTTGAAGGTGTTGTTTGCTTTTGCCCAGTTCTCAAGTGCGATATATAATGCACGCGGTCCCAGGTCACTTCCGCCGATACCAATCTGTACAACAGTAGTGAATTTCTCACCGGCTTCATTTGTGATCTCGCCTGCATGTACTTTGTTTGCAAAATCTGCAGCTTTCTTCTGCTGAGCTACATAGAATTCTCGCTTGTCCACACCGTCAACAACAACAGAATCGCCAAGCTGTGTACGTGCAAGATGATGAAGGACCATACGTTTCTCGCCGGTGTTGATCACTGCGCCGTTGTATAATTCCTGGAATTTCTCGATCAGTTCTGCCTCATCAGCCAGTTTGGAAAGTGCGTCAAGAACGGTCTCGTCCACTTCCTTAGCTGCGTAATTGTAAGTCAGACCTGCTGCCATCGGTACGCTGTACTTCTTTACACGTTCTGCACCCTGCTCGCCGGACATTGCCTCTGCAATGTTCACGTGATCTTTCAGACCGTTAAGTGTGCTGTAAGAAGCAAGAGTGTCCAGATTTTTCCATGTTGCCATAATCATATTCCTCCTTTAATGACTGTGATCAGAGATATCACCATAAATCCTTTGGATATCTTTTTCACAATTGTCTACAGCCAATTATACTGAAAAAAGCTCTGGATTTCAACGGAAGGAACGATTTAATTGGTGAAAATCTTGTTAAATAAGGTAAAAAATATCAGAGATAACAGGATTGTGCCGGAAATATGAAGAAGTTTTCGTCAGCAGCAGGACAGGAATAAGGAAATATGATATGATAGAAAACAGACCACCCGGAGAAAAAAACCGGGAATATAATAAGTGATGAAGGGAATTGTTTTATGGAGGAAATGAAGAAAAAAGGAAATGTGATCGCACTGCTGCCTATCGGTGTTTTTCTGGTTCTGTATCTGGGACTGGGAATTTTGTTCGAGTATGTGATGGAGATCCCCATGGGATTTTATAATGTACCGATCGTTGTGGCTTTTCTGTCTGCGATCCTGGTGGCATGTGTTCAGAACAGAACGATCAGCTTTGACAGAAAGCTGGAGCTTATGGCAAAAGGAGTAGGAGATAAAAATATCATCACCATGCTTCTGATCTTTCTGACCGCAGGCTCTTTTGTGGGTGTTGTGGGGCGCAGCAGTGCAGAAAGTGTGGCCTACTGTATGCTTTCTCTGATACCGGCACGTTTTTCTGTTGCGGTATTGTTTGTAGTGGCCTGCTTCGTATCTGTGGCTATGGGAACTTCCGTTGGGACTATCACGCTTCTTACTCCTATTGCGGTAGCGGTTTCCAAAGCTTCCGGTTTTGATATGGAATTTTGTGTGGCGTCGGTGATGGGAGGAGCCATGTTTGGTGACAACCTTTCTTTTATTTCTGATACCACGATCGCAGCCTGCAACGGTCAGGGCTGTCAGATGAAGGATAAATTCCGGGAAAATTTCTGGATCGCATTTCCGGCAGCTGTTGTTACACTGACTTTGATCCTTATCCTGTCTTTTCAGACAGAAATCCAGGGAAGAGTGGTACAGGATTATCATCTTATACAGATCCTTCCATATGTTCTGGTGCTGATCGGCGGTATCATCGGCATCAATGTATTTGTGGTACTTCTGATCGGAATTATCTCCGGCGCATTTATCATGCTTCTTGGAGGACATATCGCACCGGTGGAGCTTCTGACCAATATAGGCTCCGGTGTTTCCGGAATGTTCGAGACTTGTATGGTGGCTATCCTTGTAGCAGCCATGTGTGCGCTGATCCGGGAGCATGGAGGCTTTGAAGCACTGCTTTCCGGAATACGGAGAGTTTTTAAAGGAAAAAAAGGCGGACTTCTTGGCATGGGACTTCTGGTTGGAGCCATGGATATCGCAACAGCCAATAATACGGTGGCCATTGTTATGGCCAACCCTATTGCAAAGGAAATGGCGCTGGAATATAAGATCACTTCCAGAAAGACAGCTTCTATCCTGGATACATTTTCGTGTATTTTCCAGGGGGTGATCCCATATGGAGCCCAGATGCTGGTTGCCATTTCTGCGGCAAAGGAACTGGGATTTGAGCTTTCTGCTTTTCAGATCATGCCGAAACTGTTTTACCCCATGCTTCTGCTTGCGAGTTCTCTGATCGCGATTTTTGGTGTAAAAGGCGAGGATGATAAATGAATCAGGAAGAGATGATCCGGGATGTTCGGAAAAGATTGTTTGAAATGCAGGATACAGGATATCGGGATTTTCATGCAAGGCTGGTTCCGACTGTGGAGAAAGAAAAGATCATCGGTATCCGGACACCGGTACTCCGGAAATTTGCAAAAGAGTTTGGAAAAACAGAAAGATCCGAAATGTTCCTGAAGGTTCTTCCTCATCAGTACTATGAGGAAAATAATCTCCATGGCCTGCTGATCGAGCAGATCAGAGATTATGATAAATGTCTGGGAGAACTGGAACGTTTTCTTCCGCATATTGATAACTGGGCGACCTGTGATCTGCTGGCGCTCCATATGATGAAAAAACACCGTGATACATTTATCCGGGAGATTTATCGCTGGATGGGGTCAGATAAGCCGTATATCATCCGGTTCGGGATCAGTATGCTGATGCGCCATTATCTGGACGAAGGATTTAAACCGGAATATCCGGAGAAAGTGGCAGCGATCCGCTCGGAAGAATATTATGTAAATATGATGCGAGCCTGGTATTTTGCTACAGCGCTGGCAAAACAGTATGAGAGGATCCTTCCATTTCTGGAAGAGCAGAGGATGGATATCTGGACTCATAACAAGACGATCCAGAAATCCATTGAAAGCTACCGGATCACACAGGAGCAGAAGGATCATCTCAGGACACTGCGGATAAAGAAATAAACAGCAGGTAAGGGTTGGAATATGAAGGCAATATCGATCTATGCACTTACAAGAAATCAGAGTATGGAATGTGTTCAGAAGCTGGAACGCCAGCTTTCCGGCAGAGATTTTTTTCTCAGGATCAAAGAGTGGGAACTGGAAAGTATGAAAGTACTGGTGAAGCAGTTGGAACTGCATATGGAAGAGGTATATAAGCTCCGGCTTTTTTATTCGTTCCAGATCCCGAAGCTTGGAAAGGAGTTTGATCTTCTTCAGATCAAGGATGATCAGATCGTAAATATTGAACTGAAAAGTGGCAGTGTATCGGATGAGGCTATTCGAAGACAGCTGATCCAGAACCGGTATTATCTGTCTGTTTTTGGAAAACCGATCCTGTCGTATACCTATATCAGCAGCGAAGACCGTCTGGTAAGGCTGACCAATCATGATCACATCGTGGATGGAGACTGGGAAAAGCTTTGTACTGCGCTGGAGAAAGAAGGTCAGGATTATGGTGGTGATATTGAAGATCTGTTTCAGGCAGAGCTGTACCTGATCTCTCCACTGACAGAACCGGAACGTTTTCTTAAAAAAGAGTATTTCCTTACTTCCCAGCAGAGAGATATTGAACGGCAGATTCTGAAGAGAATACGTGGAGAAAGAGGAGGATATTTCTGGTTCAGCGGACTTCCAGGAACCGGAAAAACATTGTTGCTTTATGATATTGCGATGAAGTTGTCCGTGCGCCAGAGAGTCTGTATCATTCACTGTGGAGAGGCGGGAAAAGAATGGAAGATTCTTCATGAACGTCTACGGCGGATAGATTTTCTGGCAGATACTCAGCTGGACGGAACGACGGATCTTGGCTGTTACAGCAGCATTCTGGTAGATGAAGCACATCTTCTTTCCCCGGAAAAATTGTCTGTTCTGCTTACCTGGAGTGAGCGCCGGCCTGTGATCTTTTCCAGTGATTCCGAAGATGTGATATCACCGAAGGAGTTGGATCGAAGTATTGTGGAGGGACTGGGAAAGCTGCCGGGAATTCAGAAATTCCATCTGACAAACCGGATCCGTACCAATGCGGAGCTTTCCTCTTTTATCCAGAACATGTTACATCTGCCGGAAAAAAGAAGCTCCAGATGGTATCCGCATATTGTGGTGATGTATGCCAACAATGACAGTGAGGCGGAAAATTTTCTGAATGATTTTGCGGGACAGGGATATCAGCAGCGGATGCCAGAGGGTTCTGGACAGCTTGGTATCCAGGCAGTGAGAGATGCGGAGAAGATCGTTGTATTGCTGGATGAACAGTATTATTACGACGAAAAAGGATATTTAAGATCCAGGTGCTCCGCGGAAAAATATTCCAGTGTACGAAAACTTTTTCATCTTTTGAATCAGGCGAAAGAGAGCCTGGCTCTGGTGGTGAGAGAGAATATGGCGGTATATGAAGTGATGATGGAGATTTTGCAGATGCACAGAAACAGATAAAAACAAAAGATTAAAGACAATGGAGAGGAAGACAGAGAGATGGAAGTTTTGGAGATTGTTTTGCCTGTACTGGCGATGATCATTCTTGGAATCCTGTGCAGAAAATGGAAACTTTTAGATCAGAGTGGTGTCAATAACATGAAAACACTGGTAACAAATATTATGCTTCCTGTGGCAATTTTTCATGCACTGGCAACAGCAGAGTACAGTGGAAAGATCGGAATTCTGGTTCTGATCATGTTTGTGATGCTCTTGATTTCATTTGGGGCAGGATTCTGGATGAAAAGATTTATGGACGAGCCATATAAGAAATATCTTCCGTTTCTGATCTGTATCTATGAAGGTGGAATGATGGCTTACCCGTTGTATACAAGTCTTTGTGGCAGCGAAAATCTTTCACAGATTGCAGTGCTGGATATTGCGGGACTTCTTTTTGGATTCAGTGTGTATATGGGAATGCTGGGACAGACGGAAAACGGGGAAAAGATCAATGCAAAAAGCCTGTTTTACAGTGCATTGCGAACCCCTGCTTTTATAGGAACGGTTCTTGGAATTATTGTGGGACTGACACGAATGATCACCCGGCTTCTGGACAGTCCTTTTGGCAATTGTTATCTCAGTGTGGAGAATATTCTGACAACGGCCATTACGCCGATTATTCTTATTGTAGTTGGGTACAGTATGGAACTTGCGCCGGAACTTATCAGCCCCTGCCTCAAAACCATATTGCTGAGAGTCCTTTTGCAGGCAGTGATGATTGCGGGAGTTCTCATGGCAGTAAAATATTTGGTAGGAGGTTCCAGGCTTCTGAACCTGGCGGTTATTACATATATGTCCTCGCCTGCTACATTCAGTATGCAGACTTTTCTGAGAAAGAAAGAGAGCAGTGCTTATGCATCCACAACAAATTCTCTGTATTGTGTGGTCTCAATCCTGGTTTATATCACACTGGCAGTGGCAGGATGATGGAACTGAAAGAAGGGATCAAATGACGACAACGACATTATGTTATATAGAAAACGATGATAAATTCCTGATGCTTCACAGAGTAAAAAAACAGGATGATATGAATGAGGGCAAATGGATCGGCGTTGGCGGGCATGTGGAAAGTCAGGAAACTCCGGAAGAATGCCTTGTTCGTGAGGTGAAAGAGGAAACAGGGCTGACACTTACCTCCTATAAGTTCCGTGGCCTGGTGACATTTATAAACAGTGAATGCGAATCAGAACTTATGTGTGTGTTCACGGCCGATGAATATGCAGGAGAACTGATTGAATGTGATGAGGGAGAACTTTGCTGGGTTGACAAAGCCATGGTGCCGAATCTTCCGGCATGGGAGGGGGATCAGGTATTTCTTGATCTGCTCCTTTCAGGAGAAAAACGCTTTTTTTCTGTAAAATTGCAGTATGAAGGTGACAGACTTGTAGAGAAGAAAATTCATTTGTATTAATAGTAGATTGTTTCATAGCTGGAGGGGCTGAAAAAACATGAAGCGGAATATCCGTTTCCGGAAGATGTGGAACTCATTTGTGACATTGACTATATGGGAGATGGAAAGCCCTGTCATTTCATGGATATTTACCGTCCCCGAAATTATGAAGGAAAACTTCCAGTCATGTTTAACCTGCACGGAGGCGGTTTTCTCCTTGGAAAAAAGAAGAGGGATTTTTCTTCCCTCCTATATTTACGGGAAACACTGGAAAAAGAGTTCGTTTTATCCATATATAAATCCGGAAAACAAAGAAATTATCCGAAACCTGCCACCGTCATTTCTGGTCACAGCTTATGGAGATACTCTTCGAAATTACAGCAGACAGTATGCAAAAGCGATAAAAAAAGCCGGTGTGATCTGTCATCTTGAAGATTATGAGGTGGACAAAAAACTTCCGCATGCTTTTAGTACAACTTTTCCTGAAATGGAGGAAAGTAAATGTGCAAATACGCAGATGGTGGAATTTCTTCTTAAATACTGATGAAATGCCAGGAAACCTTACTGGAGTCCGGATCCGGATTATTCTCCCTGCACAAGGATGCAATCGCTATATACAGTTAAGAACACAATTTTCTTGAAATCCTAACCATAGATGATTATAATAGGGAGAAGGTATGTCAATTTTGTGCTATTAGTGATATTTGGCATTGCATTGTATTTTAATATACAAAATGCCATTTTTCTTTACGATAAGTTCGCGAAAATCCGCAGGATATTAACTGTTTGAGGGTAATGATAACCATTGTTGGCAAGTTGAAAAAATGTCCATTTTTGACCAAACGGGGTTTTGGGCACCATTTTATAGCAACTTTTTACACAAGAATTGGCTTACAAATATAAACATTTTTGATGTTTCACTGAATTTTATATCTTTAAATTCTTTGTGAAATATTACTAATTTTAGAAAGGAATAGAATGAGAAAATTAGCATTAAGTGATGAAATTTTGCTCAAAGTTGACAAAGCTGCCCGCTATATCGGCGGTGAAATCAACTCCGTAATGAAAGATAAAAATGCGGTAGATATCCGTTTCGCAATGTGTTTTCCGGATGTCTACGAGATCGGAATGTCAAACCTCGGCATGATGATCCTCTATAACATGTTCAACCAGCGTGAGGACGTATGGTGTGAGCGGCTCTTTTCCCCATGGCCGGATCTGGATAAGGTGATGAGGGAGAAGAAGATCCCGTTGTTTGCACTGGAATCCCAGGAGCCGATCCGGGATTTTGATTTTCTTGGAATTACGATTGGGTACGAGATGTGCTATACCAATATCCTCCAGGTACTGGATCTCAGTGGTATCCCGCTGAAAAGCGCAGACCGTGGTGAGGATTTCCCTATTGTGATCGGTGGCGGTGCCTGTGCGTATAATCCGGAGCCACTGGCACCTTTTTTTGATATGTTTTATATCGGAGAAGGTGAAACGGTTTATGATGCACTTTTTGATGCGTACAAGGCCAATAAAAAGGCTGGTGGCAGCAGGAAGGATTTTCTTCTGGCAGCAGCTAAGATCCCTGGAATTTATGTTCCGTCTCTCTATGAAGTTACCTATAAAGAAGATGGTACGATCGCATCCTTTGCACCGACGGCGGATGGTGTTCCCGAGAAGGTCCAGAAGCAGCTGATCATTGATATGGAAAAGGAATACCGGGCTGTGGAGGTGCCGGTTGTTCCTCACATCAAGGCAACACAGGATCGTGTAACTCTTGAGATCCAGAGAGGATGCATTCGAGGCTGTCGTTTCTGCCAGGCGGGTATGATCTACCGTCCGACCCGTGAACGTGATGTGGAGACTTTGAAGGAATCGGCGCGTACCATGCTGAAAAATACAGGACATGAAGAGATTTCCCTCAGTTCCTTAAGCTCCAGTGACTATTCCCAGCTGAAAGAACTGGTGAACTTTCTGATCGAAGAGTTTCATGGGAAGGCTGTTAATATTTCCTTACCATCTCTCAGAATCGATGCGTTTGCACTGGATGTTATGAGTAAAGTGCAGGATGTAAAGAAAAGCAGCCTGACCTTTGCTCCGGAGGCTGGTTCTCAGCGACTTCGTGACGTTATCAACAAAGGCCTGACAGAGGAAGTGATCCTCCATGGTGCAGGCGAAGCGTTCAAGGGCGGCTGGAATCAGGTGAAGCTTTACTTTATGCTCGGTCTTCCCACAGAAACAGAAGACGATATGAAGGGAATTGCTCATCTGGCACAGAAGATAGCAGAGACCTATTACGAGGTGGTTCCGAAAGAACAGCGTAAAGGTAAGGTACAGATCAACGTCAGCACTTCTTTCTTTGTGCCGAAGCCATTTACCCCATTTCAGTGGGCGCCAATGTATACAGAGCAGGATTTTGTGGAAAAAGCCAAGGTGGTTAAAAATGAAGTCCGTGCCCAGCTGAATCAGAGAAGTATCCGTTATAACTGGCATGAACCGGATGTAACAGCTCTGGAAGGATTTCTCGCACGTGGGGACAGGCGATGTGCGGACGTGATCCTGAAGGCTTATGAAAAAGGTGCCCTTTACGATGCCTGGACAGAAAATTTTGATTATGATATCTGGAAGGATGCTATGGCTGAATGCGGAGTGGATATGACATTCTACACACTTCGTGAAAGAAGCCTGGATGAGATCCTTCCATGGGATTTCATTGATACCGGTGTCAGCCGCAGATTCCTGGAGCGAGAATGGCAGCGTGCAAAAGAGGGTGTTGTGACAGAAAACTGCCGTCAGAAATGTTCCGCATGTGGAGCTATGAAATTTAAAGGAGGTGTCTGCCTTGAAGGTAAGAATTAAATTCAGCAAAGAGGGTCCTATGAAGTTTGTGGGACATCTGGATACCATGCGTTATTTTCAGAAAGCGCTTCGTCGTGCAGAGCTTCCGGTAGCGTTTTCCGGCGGGTACAGCCCGCATATGATCATGTCTTTTGCGGTTCCACTTGGAGTAGGGATGGAGAGTCTCGGAGATTATTTTGACCTGGAAATGGCAGAAGATATGCCTACTGCAGAGATCGCAGCCCGTCTGGAGGAACAGATGGCAGAGGGGATGCATATCGTTAGCGTCCGCAAGGTAGAGGATGGAAAAGCGGGTAAAGCGATGGCACTGGTGGCAGCAGCAGATTATCTTGTGGAATTCCGTCCGGGCAAAGAGCCTTCTATTGACTGGAAAGGACAAGTGAAGGAATTTCTGGCACAGCCGGAGATCAAAGTGACCAAGCAGACTAAGCGCAGCGAAAAGGAAATCGATCTCCGCCCGAATATCTATAAAATGGAAGTAAGAGAGAATGGGTTCTTCTATATGCTGGCATCTGCAAGCTCTAATTATACGAAGCCGGAGATGGTAACAAACACCTTTTTTCATTGGCTTGGAGAAGAACTTCCGGAATTTGCCTTCACAGTGAAACGTCTGGAAATGTATGCCGATGAAGGAGAAAATGCAAGTCCACGTTTTGTGACTCTGGAATCATTAGGTGAGGAAATTGAGTAAACTGATCATTACAAGAATGGAGATCCATGGTGTGTCCTGTACAGTAGCGGCCCTTTCAGAGGAGGAACGGATCGTTGAGATCCGACTGGAATCCGATCAGGAAAAATCCATTCTTGGAAATATATACACCGGACAGATCGAAAATATCGCATCCAATATCCAGGCGGCTTTTGTGCAGATTGAGCCTGGAAAGAGATGCTACTACCCTCTTGCAGAGGCACAGAGAGCTGTTTTTTCCGCAGGAAGAAAAGGAAACGGACCATTGCGGCCTGGAGATGAGCTTCTGGTCCAGGTAAGCAGGGATGCCATGAAGGGGAAACTTCCGGCATTGACCTCCAATCTGAATTTTACGGGAAGATATCTTGTTCTCACTACAGGAGATAAAAAGTTTGGTCTGTCTTCCAAGCTGGCACAGGAAGACCGCCATCGCCTCAGCGGATGGCTGAAAGAAGAAGCAGAGCGTCCGGATAAGGAATTCGGGATCATTGTCCGGACCAATGCCGCAGATGCTTCCAAAGAAGAGATCCTGAAGGAACTGGAGTGGCTGAAAGGCCGCTACCATAAAGCTGTGGTCCAGGGACGGAACCGAACCTGTTTCAGTCTGGTACTGGAGACAGAACCATTTTATGTGGCGGCTGTGAGAGATGCGTATGGTCGTGACCTGGATGAGATCATTACCGATGTACCGGAAATCAGAGAAATGATCCTGGGATATCTGGAAGAGATCAGCCCGGAGCTTAAAGAGAAGCTTCGTTTTTATCAGGACAAACTTCTTCCGCTTTATAAGCTGTATCGCGTGGAAACTGCACTGGATGCGATCCAGAAAGAAAAAGTATGGCTGAACAGCGGCGGATTTCTGGTGATCCAGCAGACGGAAGCCTTTGTATCCATTGATGTAAACAGTGGAAAATATACCGGAAAGAAGAAAATGGAAGAAACTTTCCGCAAGATTAATCTGGAAGCAGCTGCGGAGATCAGCCGGCAGTTACGGCTGCGTAATCTTTCAGGTATTATCCTGATTGATTTTATCAACATGGAAAATCCGGATCACAGAGATGAGCTCTTTCATGTTTTACAGAAGCTTCTCAGAAAAGATCCGATAAAGAGCAGGGCCATTGATATCACACCATTGCATATCCTGGAAATGACCAGAAAGAAAGTAAGACGTCCGGTGATTGAGGACATTCGGGAACTTACAAAAAAATAATAAAAATGTCAAAAAAAACTATTGACATAACAGTATGTCACTGTTATGATAATCGAGTATGCCGCACAAAGAGGTTAAAGAGCTTCAGTTTCAGAACAGAAGCCACCGAATTTGGCGAGTAAATAATTAGGAGGTGCCACAAATGTACGCAATTATTGCAACAGGTGGTAAACAGTACAAGGTTGCCGAGGGTGACGTAATTAAAGTTGAAAAGCTCGGTGTAGAAGCTGGTGAAACCGTAACATTTGACAACGTGATCGCAGTCAGCAATGACGGATTAAAGGTTGGCGAGGATGTAAAAGATGCCAGTGTTACCGCTTCTGTAGTTGAAAACGGTAAGAATCGCAAAGTCATCGTTTACAAATACAAACGCAAAACTGGATATCACAAGAAAAACGGACACAGACAGCAGTACACCAAGGTTAAGATCGAAAAGATTAACGGTTAATCTGGTGTCATCATGATTACAATTAAAGTCAGAAAGAAAAACGGATCTTACGAAGAATTTATTTCGAAGGGACATGCCGGTTATGCGGAAGCAGGACAGGACATTGTCTGTGCTGCGGTATCTGCACTGATCATTACCACAGTGAATTCTCTTGAGAAATTCACAGATGATAAATTTGATGTGCAGGAAAATGATGGATTTGTTTCCATTCATTTCAGAAATGATCTTTCTGAACGGGGGATGCTCCTTATGGATTCCTTACTTCTCGGTCTGACGGAAATTGCTGGTAGTTATAACAATCGATATTTGACAGTAAAAGTCAAGGAGGTGTAACAACAATGATGAAGATGAACCTTCAGTTATTCGCACATAAAAAAGGAGTTGGTTCTACAAAGAACGGTCGTGATTCCGAGTCTAAGAGATTAGGTGCGAAAAGAGCAGACGGACAGTTTGTAAAAGCCGGAAACATTCTTTACAGACAGCGCGGAACCAAGATTCACCCAGGTGAAAACGTAGGCTGCGGTAAAGACTATACTTTATTTGCACTTACAGACGGAGTCGTAAGATTCACAAGAAAAGGTCGCGATAAGAAACAGGTTTCTATCGTTCCTGTAGACGCAGAGTAATGAAATAGGTAAAAGGCTTCAAATCGATCCGGTTTGGAGCCTTTTTTTGGAATAGAGGTGTAATATGTTTGCAGATAGAGCAAGGATCATTATCCGCTCCGGTAAAGGCGGCGACGGACATGTAAGCTTCCGCCGCGAACTGTATGTACCCAATGGCGGGCCGGACGGCGGCGATGGTGGCCGTGGCGGTGATGTGATTTTTGAGATCGACGAGGGCCAGAATACTCTCGGAGACTACAGACACAGAAGAAAATATAAAGCTGAGGATGGCCAGGAAGGCGGTAAAAAACGCTGCCATGGTGCAGACGGTAAGGATGTGGTCCTGAAGGTTCCGGAAGGTACGGTGATCATGGATGCGGAATCCGGCAAGGTCATCGCGGATATGTCCGGTGAGAATCGCAGACAGATCGTATTAAAAGGCGGTCGTGGTGGAAAAGGCAATCAGCACTATGCAACAGCTACCATGCAGGTACCGAAATATGCCCAGCCTGGACAGCCGGCTCAGGAACTTGAGGTTCTCCTTGAACTTAAAGTGATCGCAGATGTTGGTTTGGTAGGATTTCCGAATGTTGGTAAATCTACCTTCCTTTCCCGTGTGACAAATGCACAGCCGAAGATCGCCAATTATCATTTTACAACGTTGAGTCCTAATCTTGGCGTTGTAGATACTGATAACGGCGGCTTTGTTATCGCTGATATCCCGGGACTGATCGAGGGTGCATCGGAAGGTGTAGGGCTTGGACATGAATTCCTCCGTCATATTGAGCGTACACGGGTTATCATCCATATTGTAGATGCAGCTTCCGTAGAAGGTCGTGATCCAGTGGAGGATATCCACAAGATCAATAAAGAACTGGAGGCCTACAATCTGGAAATTGCAGCAAGACCACAGGTGATCGCAGCCAACAAGATCGACTGTATTTTTGATGATGGCGAAGAAAGCCCTATTGATCGACTGAAAGCAGAATTTGAGCCACAGGGTATTTCGGTTTATCCGATCTCAGCCGTTACCGGGCAGGGTGTCAGAGAACTCCTTTTCCATGTGAAAGAGCTTCTGGATAAGAGCCCGATGAAACCGGTAGTGTTTGAACAGGAATTCTTCCCGGAAGATGTTCTTGTAAATGAAAATCTTCCGTTTACTGTGGAGCGCAGCGAGGAAGATCCGGAAGTATTCCTTGTGGAAGGTCCTAAGATTGAAAAAATGCTTGGCTATACAAATCTGGATTCCGAGAAGGGCTTCGCTTTCTTCCAGAAATTCCTGAAAGAGGGCGGTATCCTGGAGGAACTGGAGAAAGCCGGTATCCAGGAAGGTGATACGGTTCGTATGTATGGCTTTGATTTTGATTATTATAAATAAAGAGGTATGACAATGACAAGTAAGCAGAGAGCATATTTAAAAGGCCTTGCCATGACAATGGATCCAATCCTTCAGCTTGGCAAGGGTGGTCTTACTCCTGAAAATACCGCTGCTGTTGAGGAAGCTCTTGCAGCAAGAGAGCTGATCAAGATCAGCGTTCTTCAAAACTGTCTGGAGGATCCGCGTGAAATGGCACAGGTTCTTGCAGAGAGAACAAGATCTCAGGTAGTACAGGTGATCGGCAAAAAGATCGTTCTCTACAGAGAAGGTAAAAAGGACAAGAAAAAAATCATTCTTCCCTAATCTCGGGAGGTTATAAATGAGCAAAGCAACAAAGAAAATAGGAATCATGGGTGGTACTTTTGATCCCATTCATATGGGGCATTTGATCCTGGGAGAAAAAGCCTATGAACAGCTTGAGCTTGATAAGGTTTTGTTTATGCCCTGCGGAAATCCACCTCATAAACGGAACCGTACGGGCAGAGCGACTGATGAACAGCGTGCGGAAATGGTCCGTCTTGCCATAGAGGATAATCCTCACTTTGAGCTGTCTCTGATCGAGATGCATGAGGAAGGCTATACGTATACTTACCGGACTCTGGAACAGCTGAATAAAGCGAATCCGGACACAGAGTATTATTTTATCATCGGTGCAGATTCGCTTTTTAATTTTGATACCTGGATGGAACCGGAACGCATTTGTCATGAAGCAGTACTGGTAGTGGCAACCAGAGATCATACTCCATTGAAGGAACTTGATCAGCAGATGCAACTTCTGTCACAGAAGTATAACGGGAATTTTATTCGACTGGATACCATGAATATTGATGTTTCCAGTGAACTGCTCCGTTCCTGGCATGAAAGCGGGCAGAGTCTCCGCTACTATGTTCCCCAGCCTGTGATTTCCTATATCGAGAAAAATGATATCTATAAAGGAAATGATTCAGATGGGAAAATATGATTTTATCAAAATAAAAAAGAAACTTTCCAAATATCTGGATGAGGCCAGATTTGAGCATACAATGGGGGTTATGTACACTTGTGCTGCGCTTGCCATGGTTTATGATTATGATCTGGAGGATGCACAGGCTGCAGGACTTCTTCATGACAGTGCAAAGTGTATTCCTAATAAAAAGAAACTGAAGCTGTGCAGCCAGCATGATATTCCGGTATCAGATTTTGAAAAGGATCATCCGTTTCTTCTTCATGCCAAACTGGGGGCTTATGTGGCCAGCAGTAAATATGATATTAAAGACGAAGAGATCCTGACAGCGATCACTTATCATACAACAGGAAGACCGGGAATGAGTCTTCTTGAGAAGATCGTATATATTTCAGATTATATTGAACCAATGCGTGACAAGGCTCCGAATCTTGCGAAGGTGCGAAAGATTGCTTTTGGAGATCTGGATGAGTGTATGTATGAGATTTTAAAGGATACACTGGAATATCTGGAGGAAAATCCCAAGGAAATCGACAGTACGACCAGGGATGCTTATGTTTATTATAAAGAACTCCATGACAGAAAAATGCAGGATGCAGCCAACAGACAGGAGGATTAAAATTTATGAGTATCGAAAAAGATATGGTCCGGATCGCCTGCAAGGCACTGGATGATAAAAAAGCAAAGGATATCAAGATCATTGATATCCATGAGGTTTCCGTGATCGCAGATTATTTTGTGATCGCAAGTGCTTCCAACCAGAATCAGGTACAGGCAATGGTTGACAATGCAGATGAAATGCTTGGCCGTGCCGGATATGAAGCAAAACAGATCGAGGGAACCAGAAACTCCAGCTGGGTCCTCATGGATTACGGTGATATGATCATCCATATCTTTGATGAGGAAAACAGACTTTTCTACGATCTTGAGAGGATTTGGAGAGACGGCAAGATTCTTGATGCGGAAGAATTTCTTGGTGAGAATGAGTAAAATTCGTTATATTGGTTTACTGTAAAAATATTATGTAAACTAAAAAGGAAATCAAAAAGCAGAAGTTTTCTGCTGAAAAAGAAAAGAGAGATATCTTTGTGGGGCGGTACAGCTACCTTAAAGATATCTCTCTTTTTAGATCACATTACATTGGGATCAGTTGTTTATACTTTCATGAAAAGAAACGAAATACACCAAATACTTTGCCGAGAATCTGCAGATTACCGGTAATGATGATCGGTTCCATATTGTCGTTCTCCGGCTGAAGTCGATAATAACCATTTTCTTTGTAGAAAGTCTTAACTGTTGCAGAATCATCGATCAGAGCAACCACCATGTCGCCGTTTTCTGCTGTTGCCTGCTGCTTTACAAGAACCTGATCTCCATCAAAAATACCTGCATTGATCATACTGTCGCCTTTGACAGTCAGCATGAAACTTTGTTCATTGGGCATATATTCAGCCGGGATCGGAAAGTAAGCATCGATATTTTCCACTGCCAGGATCGGCTGTCCGGCAGCAACAGTGCCTACAAGAGGAACATTGACAACCTCGCGGCGGACCAGATTGAAATTATCGTCAATGATCTCGATCGCACGGGGCTTGGTGGCATCTCTGCGGATATATCCGTTTTTTTCCAGAGCTTCCAGATGGGAGTGAACGGAAGATGTGGATTTCAGGTTTACTGCTTCACAGATTTCACGGACGGAAGGCGGGAAACCTCTGTTAAGGATCTCGTTTTTCATATAATCCAGTATTTCCTGCTGCTTTTTACTGATTCTGCCATATGTCATGTGTACTTACCTCCCTGGGTTGATTTTATCTGCTGTCGACCATAATATGACAGCATCACGAAATTATATTTTAAATAGTATAACATACTTTTGAAAAAATGGCAAACGGATATTCGGAAAGTATGTTCGCACGTTTTAAAGCTTGTATTCATTTAAATAAAATGTTACAATAAAACGAACTTTAAGAGATGAACGATGTAAAGGAGGCATTCATTTGCCGGACAATAAAGTACATTCCGGAAAAACTCCGGGATTCTTAGCAAAGCTTCGTAAAATTTTTGGCCTGAACATTGGAACTGTAATGTTCGGAGCAATTTTTATCTATATGATCTTTAGTGTGATTCTTTATCTTACAGCTTCTCATATGGAATCTTATCAGGTTCCCTCCGGTCCGTTATCCATGAATGAGACATACACAGGGCTGGCGATCATGACAGAGAACGTAGTGCAGGCAGATGCAGGCGGTTACGTTACATATTACGCAAGGGAAGGTACCAAGATCAATGCCAACGGTGCTGTTTACAGCCTGAACAGCTCAAGATCTGCAGACAATGTAACCTCTCTGAGCAGAGAGGAACTGGCGGATATACGCAGTAATATGCAAAGCTTTTCCAAAGGATTTGATCCCAGCAAATTTAACAGTACCTATAGTTTTAAATATCAGCTCAATGGAAGCATCCTTCAGTATGCTTCAGATAGTTCGGGAACTTCTTCTGCAAGTACGACGTCTGAAGATGGAGAGGAAGCCACAGTTACAACAATAGCTTCCAGTGATCCGAATATCCGCCGTGCGCAGACAGACGGGGTCATCCTGTATTCTACAGATGGCTACGAAACAAAAACCGTTGATAATGTCACAGCTGCTGATTTTGATCAGAATTCCTATCAGGAAATGGATCTGAAAACAGATGGACAGATAAAGGCCGGAGATGATATTTATACGATCATTACAGATGAACGCTGGAGTCTTTTGATCCCTTTAAGTGAGAAGCAGGCTGCTAATCTGAAGGAGCGTACATCGATCCGCGTCAAGTTCCTGAAAGATGATCTGACGCAGACAGGAGATTTTTCGATCATGGAGATCGATGGGGCTAAATATGGCAAGATCGATTTTAATAAGGGGCTGATCCGATATGCGTCAGACCGGTTTCTGGAAATAGAGCTTGTCACGAACAATGTGACAGGTTTAAAGATCCCGTTATCTTCTATCGTAACGAAGGAGTTCTATGCAATACCTTCCAAATATCTTACGACGGATGCTGAAACACAGCAATCGGGATTTATGCTTTCCGGCAGAAATAAAAAGGGCAACAGTACGAGAACCTTTGTCAGTGCCGGTATCTATGGCCGTGATGAGATCACAGACAAAGAAACACAGAAAACAAGCTATATTTATTACGTAGACAAGAATAAATTTAAAGAAGGCGATGCTCTTGTTGATCCGGATAGTGGAGAGAAGTTTATCATCGGAGATACAGAAGTTCTGGAGGGAGTTTTCTGTATCAATCAGGGATATGCGGTATTCCGCCGGATCGAGATCCTGGATGAAAATGAGGAATATGCAGTTGTATCAAAGGAAACCTATAATGGGCTTGTCCGATATGACCGTATTGTGAAAAATGCAGATAAAGTAAGTGAACAGGATATACTTTACTAATTAAAGGAGGCTTTATATCATGGTAGCGGAAAATTTGGCACAGGTGCAGAAAAATATTAATGAATCCTGCAATAAAATAAACAGAGATCCGAATGAAGTCACACTGATCGCAGTAAGCAAAACCAAACCGGTGGAGATGCTGAAGGAGGCTTATGATGCCGGAGCACGTGTCTTTGGAGAAAATAAAGTGCAGGAGATTGTAGATAAATATGATCAGATGCCTTCAGATGTCAAATGGCATATGATCGGACATCTTCAGCGTAATAAAGTAAAATATATTGTGGATAAAGTTGCAATGATCCATTCTGTAGATTCGCTTCGCCTGGCCGAGACGATTGAAAAAGAAGCAGCGAAAAAAGCGGTTATCGTCCCGATCCTTATAGAAGTAAATGTAGCGCAGGAAGAAAGTAAATTTGGTCTGAAACCGGAAGAAGTTTTACCGTTTATAGAACAGATCGCAGATTTTTCACACATTCAGATAAATGGGCTCATGACAATTGCTCCCTATGTTGATAATGCAGAGGAAAATCGCGAAATTTTCCGTGAACTTAAGAAATTAAGTGTTGACATTGCTGCTAAAAACATTAATAATGTTATTATGAGTGTTCTGAGCATGGGAATGACTGGAGATTACATGGTTGCCGTGCAGGAGGGCGCTACGATGGTGCGGGTAGGCACTGGTATTTTTGGTGCAAGAAATTACGCATTATAAGACTAATAAGATTGGAGATTTAAAATGGGCGTTTTAGACAAGTTTTTAGATGCCATCAAACTGAACGACGATTATGACGATGACGAATTGTTAGATGATAGCCTTCTTGAGGATGAGGACGATTATGACGATGATTTCCTCGATGAAGATGATGATATGGAAGAGAAACCAAAGAAGAAATTTTTTGAGAAATTTTCCAAGAAAAAAAATGACGAGGAAGAGGATTTTCTGGATGATGAGCCGGAAGATGAAGCGGTTAAGGCACCTGTTGCCAAGTCATCTGCAAAGACAGCTGCAGCCAAGGCTCCGGCAAGACAGGACCGTATTTCCAGACCGGCACCTTCTTCCAAGATCACCCCGATGCGTACAAGCAAGCGTTCTTCCCAGGCTACAAATATGGAAGTTTGTGTGATCAAGCCTACAACAATGGAGGAAGCAAGAGAAATTGCGGATACACTGGTCGATAATTCTACTGTTATCCTGAATCTTGAAGGAATCGATGTGGAGCTTGCACAGAGGATCATCGATTTTACTTCCGGTGCATGTTATTCACTTGGAGGAAGCCTTCAGCAGGTATCCAGCTATATTTTTGTACTTGGACCATATAATGTAGATATTACAGGTGATCTTCAGAATATCCTTGGCGGTTCTGTGCCGTCTGTAAGAGTAGGTTATTAACCCCATGGATAAAGAAGAACTTTTTGTTAAGAGAATCCGTGAATTGGCAAATCTGGCCTATCAGAGAGATATTACCACATTTACGGATTTTCTTAATTTAAATGAACGGAATATTTTAAACAGTCAGAATTTTCATAAGCTGGGTGTTACAGCGGAAGGTTTTGGCGGATACGAGAATGCAGAGCGTCAGATGGTAGCCTTTCACCCTGATGCTCTTGCTTTTACCTGGGATTATCCCATTGATTGTATCCGGCTTGAGCCAAAAGCAGTGAAATTTTCAGAAGATCTGACACATCGGGATTATTTGGGAGCGATCCTGAATCTTGGAGTTGACAGGAGTGTTGTTGGGGATATTCTTATAGAAGATCATACTGCGAGCTTTTTCTGTCTGCGTCAGATGACAGATTTTTTTCTGGAGAATCTGTGTCGTGTAAGACATACCACAGTTGTGGCGTCGAAGATAGAAGATCCGGGTGATCTTCCGAGGCCGGAACTGAAACCAGTTAGTGGAACCTGTGCGTCCGTACGCCTGGATTCTCTGATCGCACTGGCTTTTGGAACTTCCAGAAGCAGTATTGTGCATTGTATTGAGGAAGGGCTTGTTTTTGTAAATGGAAAACTGATCACATCCAATGGTTATGAGCCCAAAGAGGGAGACATCATATCCGTTCGGAAAAAGGGACGTTTTATTTATGATGGAGTATCCCGTCAGACAAAAAAAGGACGTCTTGGGGTACGGATTCTGCTTTATATCTGAACAGCTAGGAGGAAAACGCAATGACAGCATCAAAATTACTTGTAAAACGAGAAGGTGATTTTCATTATCCCATCTGTTTTGAAGAAGATTTTTCTAATCTGGCACAGGTTATGAAGGAAGAGGGACTTGTCGACAGAAAAATCTGCATTGTGACAGATTCTAATGTGGGACCACTGTATGAAGAATCTGTAAGGCAGGTTTTAAGTGAGGTAAGTTCTGATATTTCTGTGTTCACCTTTGAGGCAGGAGAAAAAAACAAAAACCTTAATACCGTTTCGGCATTGTATCAGGTTCTGATCAAAAATGGTCTTGATCGAAAAAGTCTGCTTGTTGCATTAGGCGGTGGTGTGGTAGGCGACCTTACCGGATTTGGTGCAGCAACTTATCTCAGGGGGATTGACTTCATTCAGGTACCGACAACACTGCTTGCACAGGTAGACAGCAGTGTGGGTGGAAAAACCGGTGTAGATTTTCAGCAGTACAAAAACATGGTAGGAGCTTTTCACCAGCCACGTCTTGTTTATATGAACCTAAGCACTCTTTCTTCACTTCCGGCAGAACAGTTTGCCTGCGGAATGGGTGAGATTTTAAAAACAGGACTGATTTGTGATGGGGATTTTTTCCGCTATGTATGCTGTGAACAGAAAGAGATCAAAAAGCTGGACATGAAACAGATTGCCAGAATGGTACGCAGGTGCTGTGAGATCAAAGCCGGCGTTGTGGAGCGTGATCCAAAGGAACAGGGCGAGCGTGCACTTCTTAACCTGGGACATACTGTGGGGCATGCAGTAGAAAAACTTAAGAATTTCACCCTGCTCCACGGACAGTGTGTAGGAGTCGGATTGGTAGCTGCGGCATATCTTTCCATGAAACGAGGACTTCTGACCAGAGAAGAATATCAGGAAATCTGTCAGGGATGTTCGGATTACGAACTTCCGGTGCATGTAGAGGGCCTTATCCCTGAAGAAGTTCTTTCCGCAACAAAGAGAGACAAAAAAATGGAACAGGGACATATCAGGTTTATCCTGATGGATGGTATCGGAAAAAGCTTTATTGACAAAACAGTTACCGATGAAGAACTGCTTTCCTGTATTCAGGAGATAACTCTATGATCAGTCGTGTTAACCGTCATCAGAAAATGTCTTTTAGTAAGTGTATGTCGGGGGACATTTTTTTGCTGATCTTACTCGTGGCTGCAGATCAGGGAGCAAAATGGCTGTCATATCTGTATCTGAAAGGACAACCATCTGTTTCGCTGATTCCCGGCGTACTTGAACTTCATTATCTCTATCCTGAAAACAAGGGAATCGCGTTTGGAATGTTTCAGGGAAGTGTATTCTTTTTTGCCATTGTGAGTGTGCTGTTTCTGGGAGTGATCCTCTATGCATGGATCCGTATTCCGAAAGAGCGGTTTTATCTGCCTTTGCTCACCATTGCTACAGTACTTGCAGCCGGTGCACTGGGAAATTTTATTGATCGTTTTTTCAGAGGATATGTGATCGATTTTATCTATTTCTCCCTGATCGATTTTCCGGTATTTAATCTTGCGGATGTTTATGTGGTTGTAAGTGGAATTTTTCTGATCCTGTTTGTATGCACGAAATACAGGGATGATGATTTTGCGTTTCTGAATATCAAACAGTAATTCGGGCAGAGAGACATATAATGCATTTGTCTGTTCTTGTAGGAGATATAAATGGAAATATATGATTATACAGTAGAAAAAGAAGAATCAGGTATACGAATCGACCGCTATCTTGCTGAGAAAGACAGCGGTCTTTCCAGGTCTTTCCTCCAGAAACTTCTGAAAGAAGGACAGATTACCGTGGGCGAGAAAGCTGCCAAATCTAATTATAAGGTTCGTGAAAATGACAGGATCCATCTGGAGATCCCGGATTCCAGTGAGCCGGATATCATTCCGGAGGACATTCCGCTGGATATTCTTTACGAGGATGAAGATGTACTGATTGTTAATAAGCCCAAAGGGATGGTTGTACATCCAGCAGCCGGGCATTATCAGGGGACACTGGTCAATGCAGTTATGGCACATTGTGGTGACAGCCTTTCCGGTATCAACGGAGTGATGCGGCCCGGAATTGTCCACAGAATTGATAAGGATACCACCGGAGCGCTGTTGGTATGCAAAAATGATATTGCTCACCGGGATCTGGCAGAACAGCTGAAATGTCACAGTATCCGCAGACGCTACCGGGCAGTTGTGCAGGGGAATCTGAAAGAGGATGAGGGAACAATAGAGGGACCTATTGGACGGCATCCGACAGATCGTAAAAAAATGGCCATCAATCATAAAAATGGTAAAGATGCAATAACACATTATAAAGTGCTGGAACGTTTTGGCGAGGCCACGTATGTGGAATGTCGTCTTGAAACAGGACGTACCCACCAGATTCGTGTGCACATGGCCAGTATCGGACATCCGCTTCTTGGGGACACGGTGTATGGTTCATCCAGAAATCCTTATCATCTGGAGGGACAGGCACTTCATGCAATGATTCTTGGATTTGTTCATCCACGTACCGGTGAATATATGGAATTTATAGCCCCACTTCCGGAATATTTTGTTAAATTGCTGATAAAATTGCGAAAATAGCTGGAAAACACGTGAAATATATTGTATAATAACTATATTAAAGAGGAAGCAGAGTTAATATTTACAAATTCGCTGAATCTGGACAGAAAGGATGTGGCTGTTATGAGTAACAATACAACAAGTTCTATTATTACTATCGGTCGTAAATATGGCAGCGCCGGAAGGCAGATCGGCCAGGAAGTTGCTAAATATTTTGGAATCAAATGCTATGATAAAGAGCTGCTGGAGCACGCAGCCAATGACAGTGGGATCTGCAAGGAGCTGTTTGAGCATCATGATGAGAAGCCAACAAACAGTTTTCTTTATTCTCTTGTGATGGATACTTATTCATTTGGGTATTCCTCAGCCGGATTTACAGACATGCCTATGAACCATAAGATTTTTCTTGCACAGTTTGAGGCGATCAAGAAGCTGGCTTCAGAAGGTCCTTGTGTAATGGTCGGCAGATGTGCGGATTATGCACTTGCAGATAATCCGGATTGTTTCAGTGTATTTGTTCATGCAAACCTTGACTGGCGTATCAACCGTATTTCTCAGAAATACAATAAAAATGCTAAAGAGGCCAAGGACATGATCAACAAAACAGACAAAAGCCGTTCCAGCTACTATAATTATTACACCAACAAGAAATGGGGATCTGCGGACAGCTATAATCTTTGTCTGGATAGCAGCAAGCTTGGCATTGATGGAACTGCGAAGGCAATTATCGAAGCCATTCACATTTATGACAGCCTGAAAAAATAAACATCAGATTTCAGACACCCTGCCATTTTTTATGGCAGGGTGTTTCAGCATTATAGGATAATTATGCAGGCAGAATTATCCTATAAGTTATTAAAAGGAATGTTTATGTTTTTTTTAGACACAAACCAGAGATGCTATGTTATAATCACATGGTGGAGGAAATTACTATGAAAATTCGTTGGAACCATCGCTATGTGCAGTTAGGTGTGACTGCATTTCTGGTTATTGCTGCCAGTATTTTATTTTATTATGGGATTTTCCATATGAAATCTCTGATCACCGGAATTAAAACATTTTTCGGTATTATGGCGCCGATCATTTACGGAGCTGCCATAGCATATCTGCTAACTCCCATTGTTAATTTTCTGGAGCGGAAGATCATTTTTCCGATTTTTGAAAAAAGGAATAAAACACTTCAGAAAAAGGGGAGGAAAGTAGTACGCTGGATTTGTGTGATCCTTTCTGTATTTTTTATGTTTCTGGTCATTTATGCCCTTGTCATGATGATCCTTCCTCAATTGATTCGAAGCATCATGAATATTATCTACAGTTTTCCTCATTATGTAAGTGTAGTGGAAAAATGGTTAAACTCCGTCGTGGAAAAGGGATGGAAACTGAATCCGGATATGATCAGTCAGATCAATCAGTATTCCAGCAGATTACAGGAGTATTTGACAAATACGATCCTTCCCCAGATGCAGTTTATGATGAAAAATATATCTGCGAGCTTTCTGGATCTTCTTGTTTTTCTGAAGAATTTCCTTATTGGAGCGATCGTATCTCTTTATATATTGGCGGATAAAGAGGGGTTTATTGCCAAGGCAAAAATGGCGGTCTATGCAGCGCTTCCAACCAAATGGGCAACTTTTCTTGTTCATTCCATGCGTTTTACGCATAAAACTTTTGGTGGATTTATCAGCGGAAAGATCCTGGATTCTGCAATTATCGGTGTATTGTGTTATGTTGGAACATCGATCATTGGAACTCCATATGCGATTCTGGTCAGTGTGATCGTCGGTGTTACAAATGTTATTCCGTTTTTCGGTCCATATCTGGGAGCAGTTCCATGTATTCTTCTTATTTTGCTGGTAGATCCCATTCAGAGTTTGTATTTCCTGATCTTTATTCTGATCCTTCAGCAGTTTGACGGAAATATTCTTGGACCAAAGATCCTGGGTGAGTCGACCGGACTGTCCAGCTTTATGGTTATTGTTGCAATCATGGTCGGTGGTGGTTTATTTGGAGTTCCGGGAATGATCGTTGGAGTTCCGGTATTTGCCGTGCTGAATGCTGCCGTATGGAAGCTGATCGGACGTAGTCTTGATGAAAAAGATATGTCTGCAGATGCTGAGTTTTATAGAGATATTGATTGTGTAGATCCTGTTTCCGGAAAGGTTCTGCCAATGCCGGTGAAAAAAAATGTATCAAAAGCACAGGAAGTTACAGTAAAAGCGGAAAAAAACAGAATCTGGTCCGGGGCTTGGGATGAAATTAAACGAATGTTTACATTTTTAGTTAAATTTATTCAGGCGAAATATGTAGGTTTTCGACTGAAGCAGAAAAACAGACGGAGACGGAGGAAGAACAGGTTATGAAGTTTGTAATTCAGCGTGTAAATCATGCAGAAGTCAAAGTAGACGGAGAAATTGTCGGAAAAATCGGAAAGGGTTTTCTTGTTCTGATCGGCGTTGGCCGTGAGGATACCAGGGAGGATGCAGATTGGTATCTGAAAAAGCTTCTGGGACTTCGTATTTTTGAGGATGAAAATGGAAAGACCAATTTGTCTCTGGCAGATGTAAACGGGGAATTGCTTTTGGTTTCACAGTTTACCTTATATGCAAATTGCCGTAAGGGAAACCGTCCAAGCTTTATAGAAGCCGGTGCACCGGATGAAGCAAATAAATTATATGAGTATATTATTTCAGAAGCCAGTAAACAGGTTCCGGTTGTGGAACATGGAATCTTTGGTGCAGATATGAAAGTATCTCTGGAAAATGACGGGCCGTTTACCGTTATTTTTGATGAAAATCTACGGAAGTAGCCGTTTACACTACCAATCTATTTGAAAAACTCGGGTTTGTCGTATAGATATAGATGGGTGCAAAACCACTTCTTTTAACAGGTGTTTCAGGTATTTCCTGCAAATTATGTAAATTTATATATTAAGGAGTTTTTATGGATAACAAAATTACTTACCACGAACAAAATGACATTGACAATACTTTAAAACTCCGTGAGGTTTTAAAAACGCTTCCGCCATTTTGCAGGGATTATTTCCGGGCTATTGATGCAACGACTACAACCAAGACCAGAATTTCCTATGCATATGATATTCGTATATTTTTTCAGTTTCTGTTAGATCAGAATCCAATGTTTAAAGACAAAAATATGTCGGATTTTACAGTTGATGTTCTGGATCAGATCAAAGCTGTTGATCTTGAGGAATATGAAGAATTTCTCAAAGTTTATAAATCCGCCGACTCTTCCAAAACGGAAACAAATGGTGAACGTGGCGTCAAACGAAAAATTTCTGCTTTAAGAAGTTTTTATGCTTACTATTATAAACATGAAATGATCACCACCAACCCGTCTGTTCTGATCGATGTGCCAAAGATTCATGAAAAGAATATTATTCGTCTGGATACAGATGAGGTTGCCATGCTGCTGGATTATATTGAGCATTGCGGAGATACGCTGACCGGGCAGAAACGGATGTACCACGAAAAAACGAAGGACAGAGATCTTGCTATTGTTACTCTCCTTCTTGGTACCGGGATCCGAGTATCCGAATGCGTCGGACTGGATGTTGAGGATGTAGATTTCAAAAACAATGGAATCAAAGTTACCCGGAAAGGTGGAAATGAAATGGTTGTATACTTTGGTCCTGAAGTAGAAAAAGCGTTGAAGAAATATCTGGAAGTCAGGGAGAATATTACACCTCTGGCAGGCCATGAGCACGCTCTCTTCTATTCTACCCAGCGTCGCCGGATCGGTGTTCAGGCTATCGAGAATCTGGTTAAAAAATATGCCAGAGAGATCACAACTACAAAAAAGATCACCCCGCATAAGCTTCGCAGCACCTATGGTACTGCCCTGTACCAGGAAACCGGTGATATTTACCTTGTAGCGGATGTTTTGGGACATAAGGATGTCAATACTACCAAGAAGCATTATGCGGCTCTGGATGATGCCAGACGGCGTCAGGCGGCCAAGGCAGTACGTCTTCGCGAGGACTGATATTTGGTATTGTTGGCATTGAGAAGCAGCTGTTTGGTAAAGAGCTATATAGTGAACCAGATGCTTTTATGTGCTTCCCTGTGTATGACATATAAAGATATAAAGAAATGGAGTTGATTTACATAATTATTATTACGTAAACCAACTCCCTCTTTTGTATTATATTCAATTTATATCCATACTCAAAACCGGTAGTATTATTTGTCAAAATCTGTCTCGAATACACCTTCCGGAGTACGCATGGTAAGAACACCCAGATTAAATTCACTGTCCATAATTGTGATATGATATTCAAAGATCACATCATCATCAAACTTGGAAAGCAGCACATAGCTTCCATTCTCTTTCCCATCGATCTGATCGCAGATGTCATCGTAAACTTCCTCTCCGGAAATCTTTCGCGGGTATCCGCTTGCCTTGATCTTCTCTTCGATCGCTTTATATAATTCTTCCATACCTTATCCATATCCTTTCTGATATTAATTTGCTGATAAACCAGATATGTTTTTATCATACCAGATTTATCAGCAAAAATCAGCAAATATTTGGTTGTTTCCGATAAAGTTTCAGATAGGAGTACAGTTATATGATATAAAACTGTGTAGCCGAAGAATTTATTTCTTCTCGTAGAGGAATTCTTCCGGCAGAGTTACTTTGAAATCCTTTGCAAGGGCGCGGAAGTCATTCGGTGTGATAGTCTGCAGCTTCTGTGGAGCCATAGATAAGATCTTAACCAGGATCTCTGCGGATTTTTCAACGGTATGGAGAAGTCCGAAGGTCAGGTCGAAATCTTCGCCTGAGCAGAACATACCATGATGCGCCCAGATAACAACATCATATTTTTTCATCAGTTCAGCGGTTTTGATCGCGATTTCTCTTCCGCCTGGAACCATCCATCCGATGACACCTACACCATCCGGGAATACTACCGGACACTCAGTTGCAGATTCCCAGAGTTCACGGGTAAATACCTTGTCATCCAGGGGAAGAACGAAGGTAAGTGCAATGGTATTGGTGGTATGTGCATGGTAAATAACACGATGTTTACCGTTGGTAAGTTTTTTCTTTACTTCATGGTTCATAAGATGTGTCGGAAGCTCGCTGGTCGGTCTTCCGCCTTCTACAAGACCCCAGCGGATACGGTAATTGGTTCCTGTCTCGTCAAGCTCAATGATCGCAAGACACACTTCCGGGTCAACGATGATATTACGGAAATATTTACCGCTTCCTGTTACCAGAAAAAATTCGCCTGCAAGTCCCGGAACTTCAACACCGATGGGGGTCCATTCTCCGGGTGCGTTCAGTCGTGGGCGGATCATTTCCACTTCTTCTGATTTCAGACGATAGCTTAAGTTTCCGCCGTTTCTTTCATGCCATCCCTGCTTATATCCATCATCTGCCATTTTGATAAAGCCCTGTACGAATTTAGACTCAAGAATTTTCATAATATATTCCCTCCGTGTTCTATGTGGTTTGTTGTTGAATTATAATTGTTTTAATATGGTTTCTTGTTGTTTGTGACTTTATTATATGACTGTTGATGTGGATTGTAAAGAGAAATTTGAAAAAAATATCAACAAATCCACATGTGAAGTATAAAAAACCATGTAAATATTCAACAAACCACATATGCGACAGATATAAAAGAACAGAGAACACAAGCGAGCAATGGTAATATTATGTGATTTAAATGTAGTTTAATGTTGTCTTATAAGGTATTGAGTCCTTTTTATAAAGGCATGCAGGAACATCCGATTCCCAGCCCATCCGGGCCAATATGGCAGGAAAGTCCAAGTGAAAGATCGTCACACATCACATCCATTCCCGGAAAGCTTTCCCGGATCTGTGAGATCCAGTCTGCGGTAACTTCCGCAGTACTGCTGGATGCAGCCATAAGATATACTTTTCCGGCATCATATTCTTTTTTGAAAGTTGTTTCCAATTCTCTGTGCATAGCATCGATCATGGCTTTTCTTGATTTTTTCATGCCTCTGCATTTCTGGAAAACATCCAGTTTACCGGTCCCAAATTTCATAACCGGTTTGATATTGAGAAGACTTGCGGCCAGTGCTGTGGTGGTATTGATACGGCCTCCCTTTTTCAGATATTCCAGTGTGCTTAATCCGACATAGATCACGGTTTTTTCACGGGAAGCTTCCAGAATATCCTTGATCTGCTGTGCTGTATATCCATCTTCCACCAGGTCTATCGCATCCAGAATGGAACGGTGAAGGGGTGTGGAAACACGCCCGTTATTTACCACAAACACCTTGTTTTCGTATTTTGGTTCCTGAGACAAGGCGGCAGCAGTCATGCAGGAACCGCTTAAACTACTGCTCAACGGAATGTAGAGGATCTGATCATAGGATAAAAGCATTTCGTCCCACATTTCCATAACTTCCTGTGGGGAAGGCTGTGAAGTTGAAACATCTGCTCCTTCACGTAGCTTTTCATAAAATCCTTTTCTGGAAAAATCCAGGTCTTCATGAAACAGTTCTCCATTCAGATAAAAAGGCATAGGAAGGACATGAATATCCAGTTCCTCTGCTTCTTGTTTTAAAATGCCACTGTGGCTGTCAGCCATGATTCCAATTTTTTTCATTTTCCATTTATCTCCTGCGTAATTCATGAATGTGTTTCGCAATGCGGTTCTTTTTTATAAAGAGCTACACTTTCCCGGAAACGTTTTTTGTTCAGCTCCCGCATCTGAGAAACCTCGTTTTTCTTTACGAAACCATGACTTTCCATAAATGTTCTTTGATCCAGCTGGTCCATATATATGGAATAATCCGTATCCTTCTCTGTTGAAATCTGTTTGAGAAGCCCGGTACCGATTCCGTTTCTGCGGTAATCTTTGCTTACATAAAGAAAGAGGATATTTCCGGGAGTCGGTTTCTCCGGGGAAACAGTCAATTGTTTTTTCATATCCTGAAGTTTGTTAAAATGCTCCAGATTCTTCCTGCCTTCCTTAGTAAATTTCAGGCGCAGGAAATGATAGCCTTTTTTCATACGGAAAACCGGGGCAAAATGGCCATGAGAGTCTTTACCGGTAATGAGCACCCCAACTACCTGATCACGGTAGGTTGCCACGGTAACGCTATCTCTGTATATCATATAGGTGTAAAAGAAAAGTCTGGTCAGACGTTTTTCGGTATGTGTTTCTTCAAACTCCCAGCGGTCTTTATAGTTTCTTCGGATAAATTCCCGGATCATTGAAAAATCTTCCTTTTCTGCTTTCCGGTAGGCAGGTGCTTTTTTTAATAACATATTCCATATCTCCTGTATTTTTTCATAAATAACTATTTTATACTTTAAAAGATGATCTGCAACTTAACATCAACTGTTTCTCAACAATTGTTGAAGTTTATGAAAAAGTTTATATAAAATA
>OGJJ01000158.1_pt1 | contig 61930 bp, 55 predicted proteins | sample 1572081 | NCBI WGS metagenome assembly OGJJ01 (sample SAMEA2582122, study PRJEB24529) | metagenome | biome: Human gut stool | place: China | collected 2011
AGAGAAGTGTCTGCTTCGTTTCTGGGCTTTGAGTGATCTTTTGACGACTTGCAGGATACACACCAGGTTGGCTGCATGCAACTGTTGACAAGGATGCGGAGATCACCGTCGGCGGCAACGTTGCTGAAAGAGTAGGAGGTGACGTTTCTGCGATCGTGAGCGGCAATGTGACGCTCAATGCCTCTACTGTGACGATTGATTCGGCTTCGCTTCACATCACTGGCGCGACGACGATCGATAAAAGCTTGACCGTCCTTGGCGGACTAGCCGTGAGCGGCGGCACTGGGGCTAGCGTTACAGGTTCTCTCACGACAACTGGCGATGTGACTGCGGGCGGAATCAGCTTGATGTCGCATGTCCACACCGAACAGGGAGATGGTGCCGACACGTCAGCACCGAAGTGAGGCGAGCATGGAATTGATGATCAACGGTCGGGAAGCAGACCTTTCCGACTTCGAGGCTGATGAGCTTGCGCAGGCAGTGCTGATCAGCCTTTTTTCATGGCGAAAGTCCAACCCGGATGACGGCATCGATGCGCCGGATCGTCAAGGGTGGTGGGGTGACACCTACGCCGTTGTGCAGGGTGATCGCATCGGGTCACGGCTCTGGCTTCTGCAGCGCGAGAAGGTCACAGCAGAGACGATTCGTCGTGCGGAAGCTTACGCGAAGGAAGGCATGCAGTGGCTGCTCGACGATCGTATGGCGGCGCGGATCGACGTCACAGCATCGCGTGATGCGGCCGACCGGATCGCGCTGAACGTGATTTGCTACAAGCCGAGCGGCGATCGCATCGATGCCGTTTTCACAAACATTTGGGGGTGACATGTCGTTTGAACGTCCGAGTCTTCAGGAGCTGATAACACGCGTGCAAAGCGATGCCGAGAGTCGTCTCGGCAAGAAGGCCATGCGCTGGACGCTTGTCCCCGTCCTCAGCCGCGTCATTGCAGGCGTATCGCACTCACTGCACGGTCTGATTGCCTTCACGATCAGGCAGATTTTCAGCTCAACGGCTGAAGGTGCGTATCTGGAAAGACGCGCGTCGGAGTACGGGATCTACAGGAAACAGGCCGCTTCTGCTGTTGGATCTGTGACTTTTTCAGGCGATGGTCATGTGCCGGCAGGTACGCAGCTCCAGTCAGGCGACGACATGATCTACCTCACGACGACCGATATCGATGAGGACAAGGTAGCCAAAATCAGAGCTGCGAAGCCTGGCGCCGCAGGGAATGCCGATGCAGGTATGGAGCTCACACTTGTGAGCCCGATTGCGGGGATTATGTCGACGGCAGTCGCGGGTGAACTCACGGGCGGGGCGGATGCCGAGGATGACGAAAGCTTGCGTGAGCGATTGCTTCAGCGCCAGAAGAATCCGCCAAAGGCGGGGACCAAAGCAGACTATGTCGCCTGGGCTCTGTCGGTGGCGGGTGTGACGCGAGCCTGGTGCTACCCGCAAGAGCTTGGTCAAGGGCATGTGACCGTCCGCTTCATGACCGACGGGATGACTGAGAACGGCATTCCGAACGAGACCATGGTCAAGCGCGTGACGGAGTACATCGAGTCTATGATGCCCGTCACCTGCATCCTGCACGTCGAAGCCCCAATCCCGAAGCCGCTCGACGTCACGATCGATCTCTTGCCTGACGACATCGCGGTGAAGGCGAAGATAGAAAGTGCGATCGAAAGCGTCGTGATGTCGGAGTCGAAGCCTGGTGGACCGATTCTGCGCACGAGTCTTGACCGTGCGATCTCCGGCGTGAACGAGGTTCTCTCCTATCGCATCATCTCTCCGATCGATGACGTCGGGACTACGACGGGTGAAATCTACGTTCCCGGAACCGTTTCGTGGGTGTGACCATGGCACTGACAGAAGAACACTACACGCACCAGATCAATGCGCTGCTGCCTCGCGGTCCGATATGGAAGCGGCGAAGGGGCGGCGTGTTTGATGCCGTACTTTTCGCGCTCGCGCGTGAGGCGGCCCGCGTCGACGAACGCATTCGTGCAGTCGTTGAGGAGTCCGATCCTCGAACGTCCGTTGAAGAGCTCGGTCGATGGTTTGATGAATGGGGTATTCCGTCCGAGTGTCTGGCCGCAATTGCCGATCCTTCGCTCGAGCAAATGCGCCAGGAACTTCTGGCAAAGATCACCTCGAACCTTGGATTGACGGCGGCATTCTTTGAAAGCCTGGCAGCGACGCTCGGTTTTGAGGCGAAGGTCACGACGTTCAAGGAGCACGACGTCGACGCCGATGTGACGGAGGCACTTTGGGATCACCAATGGACGACCGTCATGACGCTCGGCATCACTATCTGCTCCGACGGCAATGCCGAATATCTCGATGTCACCTGGTCTGCGGATGAACCTCTTGCCAGGTGGGGCAACGCTTTACTTGAATGCATGATCCGAGCGCTCGCGCCCGCTCATGTCCACGTGATTTTTATGTATGAGGAAGAATGATGTTAAAAGGCTCTTGGCAAGCATCAGCACTTGACTCTCCTCCGGATTTGACGACGCTCTCATCCAGAGGTTATCCGACATCCGGTAATCCGAAGACGGGCACTCCTGCCACGAAACCGGGGGCGGCCTGGTACTTCTTGATCGACCAAATGCGTCTGTCTCTTCTTGAGGAATGTGGGATTGATCCAGCTCAGCCGCCATCTACAACCGAATATCTTCAAGCTCTGCAGAGCTTCAAGTGGGCGAAGGATAAAACTCTGTCTGGGAGCGTCTTAAAGGACGGCACGCTCAGCACCCCTTCGCTTGCTGATCGATGTGTGACGGAGAAGAAGCTCGCTGACAAGATCGATCTGAAGGGGGGCGGTGTCACGCTCACGATCAAGACGTACACGACCTCCGAACTTAGCGCCGTGGTCTTGGCAAAGGGTGAACTCGCGCTCAACGTAGAGACGTGGGGCCTCTACGCCGGTGATGGTTCGACCCAAGGCGGTCATCTCATCGGAGGCGATACGGCAGCTCAGATCGTCGAGATCAGAGAGATTCTCGAAGCCCTAACCAACAGCGTTGCCAAGTTGGGCAGCCAGTCGCAACCGTTCACGGAGTAAATTATGGCTATTTCAAATCCTTCTCTTGCTCAGATCAAGCAGGCGCTGACGGAGATGCTTCCGAAGCTTAAGCCGTTGTCGGTTCCTACGGGCATGATCTCGGCGTTTCACACGGTTCCTGATGGATGGCTGCAGTGCAATGGCGCGGCAGTCTCGCGTACGACCTATGCCGCGCTCTTTGCCGTCATCGGGACGAAATACGGATCGGGTGACGGGTCGATGACCTTCAACCTACCGAATTTGCACCATAAGTTCATCGAGGGCACGACCACTTCTTCAGAGGTTGGTCGGTCGGTGTCGGCTGGGTTACCGAACATAACGGGGTCTATCAAGCCGTTTGACGTAGCTTGCGCAGACTTCACCGCCAGTGGAGCACTTTCTGGTGGGAAGTCCTCCACGCCGTGGAACGGAAAAACGGCGGTTTCATCGAAAACTATCACCGATATTACATTTTCCGCATCGCTATCTAACTCAATGTACGGCGCAGCGTCTGATGTTCACCCTGCCTCGCTCCGCCTAATTCATTGCGTCAAATTTTGATGCACGGCATCAAGCGAATTGAGGTTGGTTGGACAGTGTTTGCAGAGCCGTAAACGCTACTAGACCGAGTTGCAGACATATTCCAACCTCGTCCTGAAACCGGGGACTGTCCCGTATACCCTTTTCCCCCTGAAGAAAAGACAAATGCTCCTGCGGCAGTGGTGTAGTCGTCTGTGTCGCTCCTCATATAGCCAAAAGTGCCACTGATGTTCGGTAGGTCCGAACATCACAGGCGAGCTGCCGTCGGTAAGAAGTTATGGCACTGGTACTGGTGCCTTCTATCAGGGCGAAACAGGCTATGGGTATTCGCACATGTCTTCCACGGGCAGAGACTCTGTGGCCTTTTCTGCTGGTCGATCGAGTAGCCTCTACGATGAGGCTTCCACCGTCCAGCCAAGCTCACTCCGTCTCGTACATTGCATCAAGATTTGATGCAGTACAACAGGCGGGTTGATGCGGGCTGCACCGTGCTCGACCCGCCGTATGCACTCGAAGATCGGCTTGCGCTGAAAGACCACACTGAGCTGTTAAAACCGGTTGAATATTGGGCTCCGGCATCGACGACCCGTTCACTAAACGCACCAAACAATTCGTTGCTGGTACTACCATGCCTGATGAAACCAGATTTAGTGCCCCCCGTTATGTTCGGTAGGTCCGAACATCAGCGGTTCTTTCACGCTTCAGAAGGCGGGGGAGTTCAATAGTGCGCATGGAGATATCTCAGAAGGGCCTTTCTACAAAAGTTCTTCTAAGAAGGGCCAGTTCAACAATGCGGCCGAATGGGCTTCCGAGGTACCCCGCGTCCTCTTCAGCGCCTCCCGCTCAAGTTCCGAGTACGGCAATTCAACGTCTGTACAACCCGCCTCAATACGTCTCATCCACTGCATCAAATCTTGATGCAGGCCAACAACCGCACCGACGCGGGTTGTACCGTGGACGACGCTTTGTAGATTGAGGAAGATCTGGAAGCGTCAATGCCGATGCCGGGCTTGCCGTTGTAATAGTCATTGCCACCAGTCGCGCCGGGGAGGTTCTGGAGCGAGACGTGGTACATCGAGCCTGTAAACGTGCCCGTGCTTGCGTACCCGCCGAAGCCCCAGTCGCCTTCACCACTGATGTTCGGACCTACCGAACATCACGGGTAGACTTGGTGCGTGCGACTCTCCTGGTAGGAACTGGACAGGGGCATTTAAAAGCACAGGCTCAGAAGGCGGCGTAAACTCTGTGTGGCAAAACGTTCAGTACGCGACGTTTGACGCCTCGCGTTCATCGTCAAAATACGGCTCTTCGTCAACCGTCCAACCAGAGTCCATCCGACTGATTCCCTGTATCAAATCTTGATACAGGGATTCAGTCGGAGAGAAGCGGGCTGTACGGTTTGTGATTTGCCATAAACCGACGAAGATCTAGTCGCAGACAGTCCAGCGACGCACCCGCCTTCGTAGTTGCCAGCGGGATCAGTCGTGCGTTTGCCTGTGTCGTAAAAGGATCCGGATAGCGTAGGTTTGCGGGGAGAGTCCAAGTCGTCTAGATAAAGTGTGCCCGTGATGTTCGGGCAGACCGAACATAACAGGTGAAGCACTCGTTTGTCATGGATGGAGTGGCCCATCCTTGAACGCTGGTGCTTTGTCGCTCAACGGAACCTACAACGCCCCAGGTGGTGGTGCGACTAACGGCAAAGTGCTGAAACTCAATGCTTCAAGTTCTAAGAGTATTTATGGTTCAGCAAGCACAGTTCAACCGTCGTCTTTGCGTTGCACCTTCTGCATCAAGATTTGATGCACATGAGCAGTCGCGTCGAACTCGGCTGAACCACAGAAGACGAGCCGTATATGGAGTTGGAATTTTTAGCATTGATGTTGACGACGGCATTATTACCGCAATCCGCACCGCTAGAGCCAATGCATGCCCAATACGTTCCTGTGCTCACAGACATTGCGCCGTTATTGCTTATTCGAGAGCTACCGCAAGATGAGTATCCAACACCGGCCTTACCCAGGCCGTTCACGTCCCATGACGTTGAACCCGTGATGTTCGGGACTCGGATTTGCATGTCATAGAGCGCTCTCTATGGCGTGCCGGGCACATGAGCGGGCTTCATCTGCAACTCGACGAAACCCGCGATGGGAGCTACTTCCAGTCGATCATGCTGGCACTTTCAGCACAAGCGCGGACATGCTCGCTCCAGCGCTCCATGACGGCGCGTCTCGCGTCGAAAAAGTCTGAGCGCTGATAAGCCCTGCTCACCTGAGTACCGACGTCGTGGCTTAGGCACATTTCTGCGACGTCAAATGGCACGGACTCGTCGGCTAGCCACGATCGAGCGATCGATCGCAGCCCATGAGCAACGAGACGACCCTTGAGAGATGTTCCGTGCAGGTGCTTCGCCAAGGCCTGCGAGCTGACGTGCTTGCCGGTGCTCTTGCCGGCAAAAACATGGCCGCTACGTGGCCTCGGGCTGAGCGCCTGCTCTCTGGCTATCAGCTCCTTCATGAAAGTCGTGATGGGAACGCGAAATGGTCGGCGCTTCTTCATGTGCTCGGCTGGTATGTGGATCGCGTCTTCTGTGACCCACGACTTCTCGAGCGAAGCATTCTCGCCTGGTCGAAGCATCGAGCAGAGCGAGAAGAGGAAGAGCACGCGCATGCGCTCCGGCGCGTCCCTCATGACGGCCATGACGGCAGGTAGCTCTCGCCAGTCTACCGATGGCATCGGCTTGACATGCGGCGGTGCGAAGACCTTCGATACTCGTGCGAGTGGATTGTGCTCTATGTAGCCTGCGCAAACCGAGAGGTCAAGGATCTCGCGAAGGCGCATGAGCACGCGCTTGAGCGTTGCCTGCTTTCCGTCCTTTTCTATCGGCTGCACGGTGCGGATGACGAGTGGGGCGGTGATCTCGTCGAGCTGACGATTTCCGAGCGGTTCGATGATGTACCGCTCGAGGCGGCGTCGCTCGTCTTGGTAGCTGACGATCTGCGGCTTCTTTAGTCTGCACCAGAGACGAAAGGCGTCTTTCAGTACATAGCCCTTCGGTGGCTCAAGCCCGATGTCCTTTCGCAGGCGTCGGGCTTTTTGTCGTGCCTGCGCGAGATTCATGTCTGGGTACTCGCCGAGCTTTTTGTCGGCGACACGGCTCGATGAAGACGTGCGCAGATACCAGATCTTTTTGCCGGACGGCATGACGCGGAGCGTCAACCCGTTGCCGTCGGCGATTGAATACCTTTTTTCACGCGGCTTCATTGCCGCGATTTTTTTAGAGGAGAGAGTAGTCACATGACCTCCGAGTTCAAGACGGCGTATCGCTTTGATGACGCCGGTTACTTCGAGCACGAGCTGTCCGTCCAAGTGATTGACGGCGAAGCGCTCATGCCGCCGTCCGCAACCTTGCTGCCTCCCTGGGGCGATGCAAAGCCGGACGACAAGGTTTTCTACCGCTTCGACGGCGAGTCGTGGAAGTCGGAAGCAAAGCCAACCTGCGCTGCTGAGTGCGTGGGCGTCGTGATCTCTCACACGACGATCACGCCGCATGACGAGGAAATGCGCGAACTGATCCGCAGGTTCGCCCAAGAAGAGGGATACCGAGAAAAGCGCGGCGAGGACCTATCGTGGAGCGTCGAGAAGATTCCTGAAAAGACTGAAGCCGAGAAGCGGGAAGAAGCTGAGAAGTCCGTTCGCGCAAAGCGTGACAGCCTGATCTCTGAGACTGACTACCTTCTTGCCTCTGACTACCCGATCAGTGCTGAGGATTTGGAGGCGGTCAAGGTTTATCGACAGGCTTTGCGAGACGTTCCGCAGCAGGAAGGTTTTCCCTTCGATGTCGTGTGGCCTGATCTTCCTGTGATCGTCGCAGAACGATAAGGAGACAGTATGGCAACGGCCCTCGATATTCATGTCGATCAAGGATCGGACGTTCGGGTTCCGATTGCCTTCATCGATGATTTCTCTGAGCTTGACCTGACCGGCTACACGGCCCGCATGGAGATTCGCTTGTCAGCATCAAGCAAAAGGGTGGTTGATCGGCTCACCACCGAGAACGGGCGCATCTCGATCGAGAAGGGAACGCTCACGCTCTTCTGGTCACACGAGATCACCGAATCGCTCTCTGCCGGGCGATACGTCTATGACCTCGAGCTTGTGTCAGCGGGCGGGGAAGTTTCGCGCGTTCTAAGCGGCCGAGTTCACGTATGTAAGGAGGTAACGCAATGGCCTGTGGCGAATGCGTAATTCCGCCGTTGGGGTACCCGGGGTGCTATCCGCCCGCGATACCCACTGACGTCGGGCGACGCATCGTGCGTGTGAGTGTTCCGGGCTTACAAGGACCGCCGGGCGAGACTGGCGCGCTTGGCTACTCAACTCGCACCTGTGCATCCCTCGGCGCTTTCGAAACGAAGGCGCTTGAAAATCTGCGACCTGAAAAGGGTGCCCAGCCCGGAGATCAGGTTGCAAATGATCGCGGACAACTCTTTTTAATCACTGCCGTCACTGAGTCGACTTTCACCGTTGGTGAAGTAGTTGGCAACGTTGGCGTTCAGATCGATGACGAAGATTTGTCCGCGACTTCCGTTTGGTCCTCGCAAAAAGTACAGGAACGAATTGGTTCTCCTGTCGACTTTGTGAAGATCTTTGAATCGGAACTTGATAGTTCTGAAAAGTAAAAAAAACCATTTTGGAGTAATTGAAAATGGCTGAAATCAGCAAGTCTCTTGAATCCCGTGTTTCCGAATTTGCCGCCCGTACTGGCCAGGAAATTAAGAAAGTCCGCGGCGAAATCGCTACCAGCAACACGGCCGCCGAAGCGTTGACCCAGCGCGTCGCTGCCAACGAAGGTGCCATCACCAACCTTCAGAGCGAAGTCGCTAAGAAGGTCGAAATCGACGACGCTCAGGCTTCTGCTACGAAGACCTATTCGTCTCAGAAGGTCGACTCCCAGATCACTGCTGCAAAGCAGTCTGTGAAGAACGATCTTCTCGGTGGCGCTGGCGAAGCCTACGACACCCTGAAAGAGCTCGCTGACGCTCTCGTCACGAACAAGGACGCGATCACCGCCCTTCAGCAGATCGCTCAGGGTCACGTTCAGTTCGACAAAGCTCAGGCTCTGAATGACGATCAGAAGAAGCAGGCTCGTGCAAACATCGGCGCTTTGAGTGCCGCTGTCGAAAAGTCTGGCATCGCTCTCGACACGCTGACCGAAGAAGGCTCTTACGTCGTCACTGGTGCCACTGGTCTTCCTGCCGACTTCACGGCTGATCCCGTCTTCGTGACCGTCACGAAGGCCGGCACTGCCACGGTTCAGATGGTCGGTGGCGTTCAGGGCGCTGAGTACAAGCTTTTCGCTCGCACTGCGGCCGACGGCGCTTACGGCGAGTTTGCTCAGATCGGTGCTAAGACCGACCTTACCGACTACGCGAAGAAGCCCGAAGTCACTGCCGAGATCGAGGCCGCTGTCAACCCCGTGAAGACGACCGCCGAGGCCGCCAAGACCAAGGCGAACGAAAACGCCGGCAAGATCACGGCTCTCGAGGTTACTGTTGGCGAGCACACGACGAAGCTCACCTCTCTCGAAAGTCAGATTCAGACGAACACGGCGGCGATCCAGAAGAACGCCGGTGACATCACGACGATCAACGCAAACATCGGCACGAAGCAGGACTTCGTCGCTGCATTTGAAGCCGCTTTGGCTTAAGAGGTGACTATGGCAGACGCATCTCACGATCGCGATCTGCTCAACGCTGCGGCCGCCTTCATGGCGGCTGCGGCGCGCCGCACGCCTGGTACTTTAAATGCCGAGGTCAAGCTCGCGGTCGAGCGCATCGCAAAAGAAATTAAGGCTATCCGCGCTGAGGTCGGAGGCGATAACTCTTTGCAGGGGCGAGTTGAGGCACTGGAAGAGGCCCTAGCAGACATCGCTTTTAACGAGAAGCTTTTGGCGAATGGCTTGGCGAAGTCGACGTCTCAGACGCCGCCGTTTTCCGTAACCATAACGCTCGCAGGTATGCCTGGTGGGTCAACTGTCACGTGGACAGTTGACGGGAAGTCGACCACGGGCGCGAGCGTTAGCACCTACATCGGCGCTCAAGTTTCATGGTCTGTGTCGTGTACTGGATATCGCAACAAGACTGGCACGGTCAGCGCGCTCTCGACTCATACGATCAACGTCACGCTCGAGGAGCTGCAAGCTACGGATATCGTGTTGTCTGGCGACTTCTCTGATCCGCACAAGCAACTTGTGAACTTGGTCGACAACACCAATTTTCAAATTAGCGGTTCAAACATCCAGAACGGGTCTTCGTCGTACAACAAGAGTTCTGGCACCTCGTATGGCTACATCAAGCTCACGACGAAGGAGCAGTGCACGCTCATCGTTACGGGCTACGTCAGCTCAGAAGGCAGCTACGACTTTGGCGGCGTCTATGTGGGCTCGAAGATTTACAAGCCGACGCAATCTCAAGCGAAAAACGGGACCACGGACAGCGCCGGTTCGTATCTGATCCGCCAGTCTGGCTCCAACACTTCAAAGGAGTACACGATGACGCTGAACGCAAACACGACGTACTACCTGAACTTCTTCTATGTGAAGGACGGCTCCAGTAACAGCAATTCTGACCGATTCTTCGTATCGAAGATTCAGTATCGAGCAGTCGTTTAAGCACGCGGGAGGTTAAATGCCATACAGAGATTTGAGTGACGGGCAGGTTCTGGCCGCTGCAAGTGGTTTTGCGGCGATCTGCGGCTGGCTTTCTTACTTGCTCAAGGTTCAGGAAGGCAAGGCTTTCACATGGCGAGAGTTCTTGCTTCACGGTGCGATCAGTGCTGTTTGCGGGCTGATCAGCTACGAGATTCTGTCATATGAAGGTTTCCCGTCGAATCTCTGCGGCGCGTTGGCCGGCATGGCCGGCTGGGGCGGAACTCGCCTGATCAGACTGCTTGAGATCGTGCTCGAGAAGCGCCTCGGCGTGACGAAGGAGGATTTGAAATGAAAAATTTTTCTGAATATTCGGTGGAGTCTGCGATGGACTTCATCGAGGCGTGGGAGGGTTGCCGCCTGACCGCGTACAAGTGCCCTGCGGGCATCTGGACGATCGGCTACGGTCACACCGGAGGCGTCCGCGAAGGCCAGCGCATCACCGAAGAGGAGGCGCTCGACCTCCTCGTCGAGGATCTTCGCGCACACGCTGAAAGGCTCGCCCCGAAGGTCAAAGTGCAGGTCGCTGACGGCCAGTACATCGCCCTGCTATCTCTCGCCTTCAACGTCGGCGTCGGAGCTGTCGCGAAGAGCACGCTCCTGCGCCTGCTCAACGCGGGCGACATCGAGGCGGCCGGCGATGAGTTTCTGAAGTGGACCTACGCGGCTGGGCGTGAGCTCCCGGGCCTCGTCCGTCGTCGGCGCGAGGAGCGCAAGCTTTTCTTGGAGGGTACGCGATGATCTATCTCAAGTGGTTTGCCTTGATCATCCCGTCTGTGATCATGGCAGTTGTGGGCAGGCTCGTCGCACCGATCCTGCCTTTTTTCTGCGACGAGCAGGGCTACTTGCCGAAATGGCTCGACTGGTTCGCGACTGACGACAACCCTATGGATGGCGACGCGGGCCATTGGGAACGTTGGCCGGGCACGGACTGGTGGAGTACGTACAAGCGCCGCGTCGCCTGGGGACTCAGGAATGTGTGCTACGGGTTCGACATCGACGTCCTCGGCGTGCGCGTCTACCCGACTGACGAGTGGCACGTGACCGGTAATCCGGACGCGAGCGACACGAATGGCATCTCGGGCACTTGCATCCGACACTGCTACCGTGACGGCAAGCACATCGCCTGGCACCTCTACGTCGTGAAGCACTACGAGCTTCTCGGTCTACCCTGCTGTGTGCGCATCAGCCTCGGTTGGAAACTCTGGGGCTCTCGTGACAAGACGGCGCAGTACACCGTGTACTTCAACCCGATCAAGGGATGGGAGCTATGAGTGCGTGGCTCAAGCCTGCGGCGGCAGTGCTCGCTGCGTTAATAGCTTTCGGAGCGGGATGTCGGTACTCGGCCGCGCAGGCCGACGCCGAGATCTCTGCTTTGAAGGAAGAGTATGCGACGCGTGCGCGCGCACTGGAGGAGAAGTATCGTGAGAGTGAAGCCCTTGCAAACGCAAAGCTCAGAGCGGCATGGGAGGAGCGCGACATCGCGCTCGCTCATGCTAGCGACCTGTCTGCTGACCTTGAGCGGGTGCGCAAGCAATCCGACGCCGCCCGCCGTCGACTGTCCGCAGCCGCCGGCGGTACCAGCGACGCTGAAAGAAAGCAGCTTGCCAGAAGCGCAGAGCTTCTCGAGAGAGGCTCGGTCCTTCTTGACAGATGTGTCCGTCTTTCTGAGCGCCTTGCAATAGACAAAGACGCTGTCGTGAAGATCGTCCAGTAAGCTACAATTCGCTCGATCAACAATTACCTAAAAGCCCCCGCAGGTTCGTCGCCTGCGTGGGCTGACCTTGCAAGTCCGGCTCGACATGATGTACGATCCCAGACTGCAGATCTACTGCGGTTCGCTCTCTCGCTTACTCTCGCAGGCTTTCACGTCGCACGGTGGCCGCACCAGGCACATCTTGACGTCAAAACGAAGTGGCTCGTTCAATGTGAACGGGCCATTGTCGTTTCTGGAAAGTCCCTGTATTTGTTCAACAGCTGCCTTGGCTACGGCCGTGCCGCCGCTGTGATGAAAAAAGCCCTGAACCTTTCGGATCAGGGCTTTTCAAGACTTGAGTCATGCGCTTCAGCAATCATGTGAAGCGCAGGCGGAGACTTCGATTAGTAGAGGTCGAAGTACTTCTGGACTTCCTTCCAGTCGGAGGTCTTCGTCAGGGCGAGCTGCAGGAGGACGCGGGCCTTCTGCGGATTCAGTTCGCCGGAGGAGACCCAGTGCTGGGCCTTGTCGTCCACTTCAGCGTCCTTCGTGGTGGCGCCCGTCGGAACTCGGGAGGAGCGAACAACGACGGCACCGTTCTTCGTGGCCTGTTCAAGAACCGGCCAGATGGACTTGTGGATGTTGCCGTTGCCGACGCCGGCGTTCACGATGCCCTTGTAGCCGGCCTTGACGAGCGCTTCAGCCTGGAGGCCTTCCACGCCGGCGTGGTTGTAGACGATGCCGACCTTCGGGAGTTCCTTCAGACCCGTGACGTCGAACGGCGTGGCGGTCGTGTGAGCACGAACCGGGAGCGTGGAGTACGTCACCTTGTTGTTGAAGATCGTGCCGACCTTGCCGAAGTTGGCGGCCTGGAACGTTTCGGGTTGAACCGTGTTGGTCTTGATGACTTCACGGGCACCGACGACGATGTTGTCCATGGCGACCACGACGCCCTGCTTGGCGGTTTCAGGCGTGGCAGCGGTCAGAACGGCGTTGTAGAGGTTGCGCGGGCCGTCAGCACCGAGGCCCGTGGACGGCAGCATGGCGCCGACCATGGCGACGGGCTTGTCGCACTTGAGCGTGAGGTTCAGGAAGTAGGCGGTTTCTTCCATCGTGTCCGTGCCGTGCGTGATGACGAAGCCGTCATACTTCTTGCAGTCGGCGTTGATCGTCTGGGCGAGCTTGAGCCAGACTTCGTCGGACATGTCCTGAGAGCCGATCTGGGCGACCTGCTTCGGGGTCACGTTGGCGATGTTGGCAAGTTCCGGAACGGCGGCAACGAGATGGTTGACGCTCACCTTGCCGGCCTGATAGGCAGTGCCCGTAGCGGAGGCGCCGGCACCGGCGATTGTGCCGCCGGTAGCGAGAACGGCGATGTTCGGAAGGGCGAGGGCGGCGCCGGAGGCGGCGACGAGGCCGAGGCCGATCAGGGTCTGCTTCATGGACATGGTTGTTTGCTCCTCTAGTTTGGAGCGCGTCAGTTGAATGGCGCTCCTGTTGTTTGAGTGTCCGCCGCTTGAAAAGTGGCGGACTGGCCGTCAGGCGTACCCTGCAGTTCGTTTTCATGGTCCTGAAACCGCAGTACCTTCAGGTAACTCGTTCAGTCTATACGGATTGATTGAGGTCAAGCAATCAACAGTGCATTGCGTTTGATCTTGGACTAGAAAGATTGAAAAATAGGAAAACCCCTATGGAAAAAAGTAAGAGTGTCACTCTGGACTGTTTGTAACGGAATATTGGTTTTGCCTCTTGTGTAGGCGAAAGGACGGAGATGTCGTCGATAAGCGGCAGTGTGAAAGGAACGTGGAGGGAAGAAAGCCATGTCGGCAGCCTTTGGAGGTTGCCGACATGGCTTGTGAGTCGAAATCGACTTTAGAGGTTTGGATCGCTGTCGATGCGAATATCTCCGTACATGGTGCGAAGCTCCGAGACAGGGCGGTCGTATGTAAAAGAGGAAATGTCGTTTTTGGGGTTGTAAAACGGCCATTCCTTGAGACCGAAGACGCCGCAGAGCGAGTCGAACATCATGTCGTTCGTAAACGGTTTCACTGCGTTTTCCTTGAGCGCGGCGACGGTCTGAGGGTGCTTTTTCACGAAATCGTCCGACATGGCAAACCACAGGGGAATTCTGGCCATGTCCCAAGTGAAATGAGCCGGCCTGTGTCCGAGCTTTGGATTCTCTCCGTGGTCGGCCATATAAATCATGACCTGAAAGTCGGGACGTGCCTTGAAAGCCTCATAAAGTTGGGAAAGCACCCAGTCGTTGTACCTGAGGGAATTGTCGTAGGCATTCGTCCTGTCCTGCTCGTCCCAGAACTTGTATTCCGGGGGGTAACGATTGGGGTAGTCGGTATGACTGCCAACGAGATGGATGAAGATCACAGTAGGCTTCCCGTCTTGGGTGGGAAGATGCTTGAGGAGTTCTCCGTCATAAGTTTCCCCAAGCCAGACGTGATGATCCGCGTTGCTTGAAATGATCGATATGGGTGTGGACCAAGGCGAGATTTTGCTCTGATTGCTCAGCCAATACGTTTCATAGCCGGAGGCCCTGACGACCTCGACGATGGAAGGACTGTCGTCATAGCTGATGTCGTTGTATTGGTTTTTGGCCGTGAGTGCATAGGTGAGCGCTGACACGGTTGCGACATACGACGTATACGCCTTGTCGAACAGAATGAAGTTTCTGTCGGAACGCATGTCCTTCAGCCAGGGAGTCGTTTCGTGTTCCTGAGGGCCGTATGCCGTCATGCGGTCACGGGTATGCGACTCGCCGATCACGAATACGAATAGACCGCTTCGACCTTTCTGACCGGCTTTGGCCAGTTCTTCAAGAATCGCCTTGCGCTGTTCATATCCTTCTTCGAAGCGACCTGTTTCCCTGATGTGGATGTAGGCGTTATAAAACGCGTAAAGCGATACGTTGTTGGCACTTTTGAAACTGGAGATGGCCGCCAGACAGCAAGTTGTCAAAACGGCAATCCTGAAGGCGGTCGTCTGGGGCAGGGAGCGGGAGTGCATTCCTTTTTTGAAGGCTGCTACGGACAGGGCAAGGAGTGTAAGGCACGCAAGCGCAACAACGCCCATCATGAACGGTCCCATAAAGGTCAGGTATTCCCAAGCTTCATTCGGATGGGTCTGAGCAAGCGCGAGCACGATGTCCGGAGTCAGAAGTGCGTCAAAGCCGATCAGGTAGACCAGAAAGCTCGCGATTGGCAGGAAGGCGAGAATCCAGCAGCAGGTCATGAGGGCGGCAGCGGAAAATCTGACGGCACGATGTCGGATCAGGCCCGTCAACCCAGTTCCCGCAATGAGGAGGACGGCTTGAGTCATGGCCCAGACATTGTTCTCAGCAATGTCAAGGGTTGAGAGAGGCTTTGTTTCGAGAAAGGCAGTTGTAATCGGAGGGATGCTGAGGATAAGCCAAAGAACAAAGCCAAGGGCCAGATCGCGGTGGTTATTTCTATAGAGGCAAAGAAAGGCGGCGAGAGGGACGGCTCCTAGAGCCGTGTGAGAAGCCTTGCCGAGCAGACCATGGAGAGAACCCGTCAGTGCTGCATTTGAGGCGACGAGCAGAAAAACGGCGGCGATAAAGTACATCAGGCACTGTCCCAGAACAGGCAGCAGTTGCCTGATGCGGGCAAGCAACGGATAGGCTTCGAGCTTGAGAAAATTCATTTTGTGTTGGTAATGCGATTTTCTGACGAGGAGGTGGAATGTCAGCAGGAAGGCTTTCGGAGAATGGGCCATTATGCAAAGTCCGTCGGAGAAATGCAATTCTGCGTGCCGACTTGCATGCTGCAGGTGTTTTTTGTTGCTAAGGCGGACAAATGCGGTCATATGTCGACCATTTGTCTGTTGTTCTCAGACCGTCTAGGTACAACTCCTCAAGCTGTTTGAGGACTCTTCAAAAAGTTTCACATAGTGGCGTTCGGAGGCGGCAGGCGGGGCTGAGAGAGCGGATAATCATCGCCACAGGCCCCAGGTTGCTGGGTAAACAACAACACGAACTCACAAGAAACTCAAAACATGTCTGAAACGATCCTTCAAAGCGTTCCCGTCGGCCAGAAAGTCGGCATTGCCTTTTCCGGCGGCCTCGATACGAGCGCTGCTCTTCGCTGGATGAAGAACAAGGGCGCTCTGCCTTACGCCTACACGGCCAACCTCGGCCAGCCCGACGAAACCGACTATGAAGCCATTCCGCGTCGCGCCATGGAGTACGGCGCCGAAAACGCCCGCCTGATCGACTGCCGCGAACAGCTCGTGAACGAAGGCATCGCCGCCATTCAGTCCGGCGCCTTCCACATCTCGACGGCAGGCCAGCTTTACTTCAACACCACTCCGCTCGGCCGCGCCGTGACGGGCACGATGCTCGTCGCCGCCATGCGTGAGGACGGCGTCAACATCTGGGGTGACGGATCCACGTACAAGGGCAACGACATCGAGCGCTTCTACCGCTACGGTCTTCTTGCCAATCCGAACCTCAAGATCTACAAGCCCTGGCTCGACGTGCAGTTCATCACCGAGCTCGGCGGCCGCGCCGAAATGTCCGCCTTCCTTCAGAAGGAGGGCTTCAACTACCGCATGAGCGCCGAGAAGGCCTACTCAACCGACTCGAACATGCTCGGCGCCACGCATGAGGCCAAGGACCTGGAAAGCCTCGACTCCAACATGAAGATCGTTGAGCCGATCATGGGCGTCGCCTTCTGGCGCGACGACGTTGAAGTCAAGCCTGAAACGGTCACGGTTGAATTCAAGGAGGGCGTTCCCGTCGCCATCAATGGGCAGAAGTTCTCGAATCCCGTCGCTCTCATGGAAGAGGCCAACCGCATCGGCGGCCGTCACGGTCTCGGCATGTCCGACCAGATCGAGAACCGCATCATCGAGGCCAAGTCCCGCGGCATCTATGAAGCTCCGGGCATGGCGCTTCTCTTCCTTGCCTACGAACGCCTCGTCACCGGCATTCACAATGAGGATACGATCGCCGAATACCGCATCAACGGCATCAAGCTCGGCCGCTACCTCTATCAGGGCCGCTGGTTCGACAGTCAGGCGCTGATGATCCGCGAAAGCGCCATGCGCTGGGTCGCCCGTGCCGTCACCGGCGAAGTGACGATCGAGCTGCGCCGCGGCAATGACTATACGATCGTCTCCACCAAGAGCCCGAACCTGACGTACGAACCGTCCCGCCTCACGATGGAGAAGGGCGACTCGATGTTCACCGCCGTCGACCGCATCGGTCAGCTCACGATGCGCAACCTCGACATCACGGACACGCGCGCCAAGCTCGGCATCTACGCCAGCGCGGGGCTTCTCGCAGGCAGCGGCTCGGTGGCGATGCTCACCGGCAAGTAAGTCCTGTCGCCGCCCGAGGGCATGCCTGACGGAGGCGGAGGCTTTATAATCCGTCTCAAATCAGAACAAAGGCCCGGACAGCCCTGAGGATGTCCGGGCCTTGCGCTTGTCTGCGCGCAGCAGAGGTCAACAACGGCACCATTCATCATGTCCGAACAGAAGCATTTCGACGACGTTTTTCAAAAGCCCGAGCCCAACTCCGAGTTCTCGAGTCACGGCCGAGGAGACAGCCACTGGCTTCATGCGGCCGAAAAGACGAAGACGAGCGTGCTGGGCTTCGCGGTTGCGCTCACGCTCAGCTTCTCCGTCATCGAGCTTGTGGGCGGCCTCTGGGGCAATTCTCTTGCTCTGATCGGCGACGCCGGGCACATGGTGACCGACTCGGCGAGCCTGCTTTTCGCGTTAGTTGCCAACAAGATCGCCCAGAAGGGGGCGGACGACGACCACTCCTTTGGTCACGGCCGCGTCGAGGTGCTCGCCGCCTTCATTAACGGTCTCGTGATGCTCTGCGTCGTGGGATGGATCTTCTTCGAGGCCGTCTCGCGCATCATGACGCCCGAACCCGTCTCCGGCCTTTCCGTCATGGCGATCGCGGCTGTGGGTCTGGTGATCAACATTCTCGTTGCCTGGTCCCTCTCCCGAGACCGCAAGAATATGAACACGCGCGCGGCGCTTCTGCACGTGATGGGCGACCTGCTCGGCTCCGTGGCGGCCATCGTTGCGGGCGCCGTCATCTACTTCGGCGGTCCGACGATTGCCGACCCGATTCTCTCGCTCGTCGTCTGCTGCCTGCTTCTGCATGCAACCTGGGAGATCCTCCGCGACTCGACGCGCGTTCTTCTTGACAGCGTGCCTGAAGGCGTCAACTATTTCAGCGTCGGTCGCACGATCGAGGCTATCCCAGGCGTCAACCGCGTGCACGACCTGCACGTCTGGACGATGAGCCCTGGTCACGGCGCCATCCAGTGCCACGTGCACATCGAAAGCCCCGAGTGCTGGCCCAAGATCCTCGACGTGTTGCGCAGGCAGCTTCATGAGGAGTTCCAGATCGACCACGTCACCGTGCAGCCCGAGTGGGACTTTCGCGGCAGCGACGAAGAGTGCGAGGTCTGCCGCTATGCGGAGTTCGAGGCCGCCTGCCGCGCGGACTTCGACGATCCGAGGGCCGCGCCTGCGGCGCCCGTGCTCGATGCGGAGAAGCTTCTCTGAGCCCGAGGGCTTCCTCCGTACGCGTAGGCCGGGCGGGGAAGCCCTTCGGGAGTCCCGGCAAAAAGTCGTGTCGGCGTCGGGAGAATTCTCGTACAATGAATAATCGGCCTGATTCGGAGGCGGCGCGGAAGCGGAGACGTTTTTCGGGCGGTATGCCGAACTTCAGGTATAATCTCGGCTTTAATTTTTTCCTGTACCTCCTTGCGTGGGGCTCTTCTTCATGACCAAGTACGTATTTGTGACCGGCGGCGTTGTCTCTTCTCTCGGCAAGGGCATCGCCGCCGCTTCGTTAGCGGCTATTCTGGAATCTCGTGGTCTGAAGGTGACCATGATCAAGCTCGATCCGTATATCAACGTCGACCCGGGCACGATGTCGCCTTTCCAGCACGGTGAAGTTTTTGTGACGGAAGACGGGGCGGAAACCGACCTCGACCTCGGTCACTACGAACGCTTCATCTCCACGAAGATGCACAAGCCCAACAACTTCACGTCGGGTCAGATCTACGAGAGCGTGCTTCGCAAGGAACGTCGCGGCGAATACCTCGGCAAGACCGTTCAGGTGATCCCGCACATCACGAACGAAATTCAGGAGTTCATCCAGCGCGGCGCCGCCAGCACCTTTGACGGCAAGCCCGACGTGGCCGTCGTTGAAATCGGCGGTACGGTCGGCGACATTGAGTCCCTGCCGTTCGTCGAGGCCGTCCGCCAGATGTCCTTCCGCGTGGGCCGCAACAACACCTGCTTCATCCACCTGACGCTCTGCCCGTGGATTCCGTCCGCCGGCGAGCTCAAGACGAAGCCGACCCAGCACTCCGTTCAGAAGCTCCGCGAAGAGGGCGTCTATCCCGACATGCTCCTCTGTCGCGCCGAGCACATGATCCCGGAAGGCGAGCGCGCCAAGATCTCGCTCTTCTCCAACGTGCCGATGGACTGCGTGATCAGCGTCGCCGACGCCTCCACGATCTACGAAGTGCCGCTCATGCTCCACGCCCAGCATCTTGACGACCTCGTCTGCAAGAAGCTCGGCCTTGAGACGAAGCCCGCCGATCTCTCCGCCTGGGAGGACATCGTCCGTCGCATCAAGAACCCGCAGCGCGAGGTCACGGTCGCCATGGTCGGCAAGTACGTCGACTACGCCGACAGCTATAAGTCCCTCAACGAAGCGCTGATCCATGCCGGCATCCGCACGGAGACCCGCGTCAAGATCCGCTACGTCGACGCCGGCCAGATCGAAGAGGAAGGCGCCGAGAAGATCCTTCAGGACGTCGATGCGATCCTCGTCCCGGGAGGTTTCGGCAAGCGTGGCACGGAAGGCATGATCAAGGCCATCGAGTTCGCCCGTGAAAACAAGATCCCGTTCCTCGGCATCTGCCTCGGCATGCAGATGGCCGTCATCGAGTTCGCCCGTCACGTGTGCGGTCTCGGCGGAGCCAACTCCACCGAGCTCGATCCCGACACGGCCCATCCCGTCGTCGCCCTCATCACCGAGTGGAAGGACCGCACGGGCAGCGTCCAGAAGCGCGACGAGTCGTCCGACCTCGGCGGCACGATGCGCCTCGGCCGTCAGGAAGTTCCCGTCGAAAAGGGTACGCTCGCCCACAAGATCTACGGCGACGTCGTGGCTGAACGCCATCGTCACCGCTATGAGGTGAACAACGCCTATGTGGCCCAGTTCGAGGAAAAGGGCATGGTCATTTCCGCCAAGACTCCGACGGAGCACCTCCCCGAAATGATGGAGCTCCCGGGCCATCCCTTCTTCTTCGCCGTCCAGTTCCATCCGGAATTCACGTCGAGCCCCCGCTTCGGCCATCCGCTCTTCAAGGCCTACATTGAGGCCGCGATCGCGCACGCCGATGAAAAGAAGGCTCAGGCCTAAGCCGGACTGATCCGACCTAGACGCAAGGCAGCTCAACGGGCACTGCAGTTCGTGGGGCTGCCTTTTTCATTTCGGGCGCCGTCTTGTCTGGACGACTTTTCCGGGGCGCGCCCTCCTGCAAGAGGACAACAAACATGAAGCTCTGCGGCTTTGACATCGGGCTCGACCGCCCGTTCTTCTTGATCGCCGGCCCCTGCGTGCTCGAGGGCGAGCAGATGGCCGTCGACATCGCCTCCGCCATGAAGGAGATCACGGACGAGCTCGGCATTCCGTATCTCTTCAAGGCGAGCTATGACAAGGCGAACCGCACGTCCGCCCATTCCTTCCGCGGTCCCGGCATGGACGAGGGCCTTCGCATTCTCGCCGCCGTTCGCGAGAAGGTCGGCGTGCCCGTTCTCACCGACGTGCATACCGAAGCAGAGGTCCCCGTCGTCGCCTCCGTCGTCGACATGCTCCAGACGCCCGCCTTCCTCTGCCGTCAGACGGATTTCATCCGCGCCTGCGCAGTTTCTGGCAAGCCCGTCAACATCAAGAAGGGCCAGTTCCTTGCACCGGGCGACATGCTCAACGTCGTCGAGAAGGCCCGTGAGGCCGCCTCGGCTGCAGGCCTTGACCCCGACGTCTTCACGGTCTGCGAGCGCGGCGCCTCGTTCGGTTACGGCAACCTCGTGTCCGACATGCGAAGCCTTGCGATCATGCGCCAGACGATGGCTCCCGTGGTCTTCGACGCCACACATTCCGTGCAGCTTCCCGGCGGCAACGGCACGTGCTCCGGCGGTCAGCGCCAGTTCGTTCCCGTGCTCGCGCGAGCTGCGGTCGCAGCGGGCGTCTCCGGCCTCTTCATGGAAGCCCATCCGACGCCCGCCTCCGCCAAGAGCGACGGTCCCAACCTCGTTCCGCTCGGCCGCATGCGTGAGCTCCTCGAGAGCCTTGTGGAGATCGACCGCCTCGTGAAGGCCCGCCCCTTCCTTGAAGATACGATCAACGGGTAAAATATTCTGATGTGCCCGCGATCCGCACGCAACGTCGTCGAACCGCGGGAATCTTCTTTCCTTGACATCCCTTTTTCATCCAAACGAAAGGACAAAAGATGAGCGCAATTATTGATGTGATCGGCCGTGAAGTTCTCGACAGCCGCGGCAATCCGACCGTTGAAGCCGAAGTCTGGCTCGAAAGCGGCGCCATGGGCCGCGCCGCCGTGCCGTCCGGCGCCTCCACGGGCGTGCGCGAGGCTCTCGAGCTTCGCGACAAGGATCCGAAGCGCTACTGCGGCAAGGGCGTGCTGACCGCCGTCGCCAACGTCTCCGGCGAAATCGCCGACGCCCTCATGGGCCTTGAGGCCTCCGACCAGGCCTACATCGACCGCACGATGATTGCGCTCGACGGCACCGAAAACAAGGGCCGCCTCGGCGCCAATGCCATCCTCGCCGTCTCCATGGCCGTGGCCCGCGCCGCCGCCGAAGAGGCCGGCATGCCGCTCTACCGCTACTTCGGCGGCATGGGTGCCCTCCAGATGCCCGTCCCGATGATGAACGTCATCAACGGCGGTGCTCACGCCAACAACAACCTCGACCTGCAGGAGTTCATGATCATTCCGGTGGGCGCTCCGTCCTTCCGTGAAGCCCTTCGCTACGGTGCCGAGACGTTCCATGCCCTCAAGAAGATCATCAACTCCCGCGGCATGTCCACGGCCGTCGGTGACGAGGGCGGCTTCGCCCCCAAGTGCGAAAGCCATGAAGAAGCCATCGAGCTCATCCTCGAAGCCATCAAGGCTGCCGGCTTTGAAGCAGGCAAGGACATCATGATCGGTCTCGACTGCGCCTCGAGCGAATTCTTCGAAGACGGCAAGTACGTCATGAAGAAGTCCTCTGGCAAGGCCCTCACGGCCGAGGAATGGATCGCTGTTCTCGAGGACTGGGTCAACAAGTACCCGATCATCTCGATCGAAGACGGCATGGCTGAAGGCGACTGGGAAGGCTGGGCCAAGCTCACGGCCGCTCTCGGCAAGCGCGTCCAGCTCGTGGGTGACGACCTCTTCGTGACGAATCCCGCCATCCTTAAGGAAGGCATTGAAAAGGGGGTTGCGAACTCCATCCTCATCAAGGTCAACCAGATCGGTACGCTTACCGAAACGTTTGAAGCCATTGAGATGGCCAAGCGCGCGGGCTACACCGCCGTCGTCTCCCACCGCTCGGGCGAGACGGAAGACAGCACGATCGCCGACATCGCCGTTGGTCTCAACGCCGGTCAGATCAAGACCGGTTCCATGAGTCGCTCCGACCGCATGGCCAAGTACAACCAGCTTCTTCGCATCGAGGAACACCTCGCCGAAGTGGCTCAGTATCCCGGCCGCGACGCCTTCTACTGCCTTCGCAAGTAAGACGGACGCCTTGAAGCGATGACGCGCATCTTCATGCTCGTGCTGGCGGCAGGCATCTGCGTCGTGGGGTTCCAGCTCTTCGGGCCTGGCGGCGCATGGTTTCGTGCCGCCGAGCTTGAGGAGGCGCTCGCGCTTCAGAATGAGGCCAACCGCGTTCAGCAGGACCGCAACGAGGCTCTGGGCGCAGAGCTTTATTCGCTTGAGCACCGCAGGGACGCCATTGAGGAGCGCGCCCGCAGGGAGCTCTACATGGTGAAGGACGACGAGGTGCTTTTCCGCCTTGAGACGCCGGGAGAATATGAGCAGAGGGCCCGCGAGCTCGCGAGCATGCCTGACTACCGCTCTCCCAACATCAAGCCGGGCTCCGCGCCGACGTTCTCCGCGAAGCGCGCCGACCTCTACCATGCGCCCAAGAACCTTCGCGCGCCTCCGTCCCGCACGAAGCGCCAGTAAGGCAAGAAAAAAAACGCACGATCCGCCGCAATCGGACCGTGCGTTTTTTCTTTGCTCGTGAAGTAGGGAGGAAAGTGAAGCTTTCCTCCCTGAAAGACCTGATCAGTTGAGCGTTCTGGGCTGGGCGGGAGCGCCCGCGAAAAGAGAGGCAACATCAGCGCTGTCGAAGGAGCGTACCTGACCGCAGAAGTGGCAGGTGATGTCGATCGAGCCGCGTTCGGCGATGATGGCTTCGGCCTCCTCCCGGCCCAGAGAAAGGATCATGCTCCTCACGCCTTCGTCGGAGCAGCGGCATTTGAATTCGGGCCTGGCTTCGAGCGTGACGTTCGGGGATTCCTCCCAGAAGAGACGGCGGTTGATCTCTTCGGGATCGAGCGTGAGAAGCTCTTCGCTCTTGACGGTGTCGGCGAAGATCTTGAGACGCTGCCAGCCTTCCTCGTCGAAGTCCTCGGGAAGGGCCTTGCCGCCGAGAAGCGGCATTTTCTGCAGCATCAGACCGCCGACGCCGGATTCGTCGCTTGCGAGCTTGATCTTCGTTTCGACCTGTTCGCTCGTCGCGAAGTAGTTCGTCATGGCTTCGGCGAAGGTTTCACCTGCAAGACTCACCACGCCCTGATAGGGCTGGGTGTCGGGATCGCGCCCCGTCTGGTCGAGAATGAGCGCGCAGCGACCGCGGCCGCCTGCATTGACGAGTTCGGTCATGCCTGCGTCGGCGCTGATCTCGCCAGCGTCCTCTCGCATCGTCACGGAGACGCGGAAGAGGAGGCCGGGACGGACTTCCGCCACGAGTAGCTTGATGGGACCGTCGCCCGCAATCTGCAGAAGCACCGTGCCGTCAAACTCGAGGGCGGCTGCCGCAAGAAGTGCGGAGGCCGTCACTTCGCCCGCCAAGCGGCGAACGGCGAGGGGCAGATGCTGATGCTCGACCGAGCGGCTGAATTCGTCGTGAAGCACGACGGTCTCGCCGCGGACGGCGGCACGCTGGAAAAGCAGTTTCTGAAGGGCGTCCATATGAATTCCTGTGTGTTCGCGCGCAGTGCGGGCGGCGCAGGCGGGATCATGCGCCCGCCGCGGCCGGAGCGGGCCCGCGCGCAATTGAAGCAATACGCTTTATATGGGGGCAAGGGGACGCCTTTTCAAGTGAGCCGAATACCATGTCCGCCTCAAGCGGTCCTGAACGCGCGGCCGTATAATCAAAAAATTACTACGTACTTCCCGCGCAAGGCTCTTCTGATGATCATCGACCTGCACATGCACTCCAATGTTTCCGACGGGAAGCTTTCGCCCGCCGACCTCGTGCGTCTCGTGCATGCAAACGGCGTGGAGCTCATGGCGCTGACGGACCACGATACGATGGACGGCGTCAGGCAGGCATCGGCCGCCGCCGAGGAGCTCGGCGTCGGGTTCATTCCCGGCGTGGAGATCTCGACGGGATGGGGAGGACGCGTCGTGCACATCGTGGGGCTCGGAGTCGATCCTGATGCGCCAGGCATCGACGCATTCTTCAGCAGCATCTGCACCAAGCGCGACCGGCGCGGCCGCCTTATCGGCGAACGATTCGAGCAGCTCTACGGCATACGCGGCGCCTACGAGGGCGCGCTTTCGCTTGCCGACAACAAGGACAACCTTTCCCGCACTCACTTCGCACGCTGGCTCATGCAGGAGGGCGTCGTGAAGGAGTATCAGGAGGCCTTCGACCGCTTTCTCAAGACGGGGAGGCCTTGTTGCGTCGACATCGACTGGCCGGGACTCACCGAAGTGGTCGACGTCATCCACAATTCGGGCGGCGTCGCGGTCATTGCACATCCCGGACGCTACAGCTTCAGCGAGTCCTGGATGCTCGACGAGTTTCTCAAGGCCTTCAGGGACGCGGGCGGCGAGGCGATTGAGGTCTGCTCAGGATCCCAGTCCCGCGATGCGGACGTCTTCTTTGCGGACGTCGCGCGCCGCATGGACTTTCTCGCGAGTTCGGGCTCCGACTGGCATGCGCCCGGCACCGTGCGTCCCATGCCCGGCACGCAGCCGCAGATTCCCGAGGATCTCACGCCCGTCTGGCGCATCATTCCGCGTCGCCGTTGACACGTTTTCAAACAGTCTGTCGACATTTACGCGGATCGGTCGGCGTGCACGGCGCGGGTTTGTGGCAGACTTTCACGATTGAACCCCTTCCGTAAATCCATCCGGGCGCAGTCTTTCCACTGCACCCCGAAGCCTTTGCTCCTTCCATGATTGAAAACGCCATTCAGATCATCTGCGTCTACGCCATTCCGCTCATCTTCGCCATCACGCTCCATGAGGCCGCGCACGGCTGGGCGGCGAAGAAGCTTGGCGACGACACCGCCTGGATTCTCGGCCGCGTGACGGCCAATCCCGTTCCCCACATCGATCCCGTCGGCACCGTGCTCGTGCCCGGGGCGCTTGTCCTGATGTCCGCTCTCACGGGCGGCGCGGGCTTCGTCTTCGGCTGGGCCAAGCCCGTGCCGATCAATCCGCGTTACTTCAGGCACTTCAACCGAGACATGATGCTCACGGCGCTTGCGGGGCCCGCCTCCAACCTTTTGCAGGCGATCGGCTGGGCCGTGGTGCTCAAGCTCGTCGTGATGCTCGGGATCTCCGAGCGGTTTGTGATCAGCGTGTGCGCGGCCGGCATCTCGGTCAACCTGATGCTGATGGCCTTCAACCTCATTCCGATTCCGCCGCTCGACGGCGGCCGCATCCTGAGGGGACTTCTGCCCTCGAGCGGCAGGAGTCTTCTGGACAGGATCGAGCCCTACGGCATGGTGATCCTCGTCGTGCTGATGGCGGGCGGCGGCCTCGGGTTCTTCGCTCGTCCCTTCCTCGAGGCGGGACGCTGGCTCGTCGAGCTCGTGCTGTGACGGGAGGTGCCATGGCGCGCAACGACTATTCCGAATGCTTCACGAGGCCTTCGCCTTGGGTGCTTTGCTGGAAGCACCTGCTGCCCCGTCAGGGCGAGGTGCTGGACGTGGCTTGCGGGCCCGGAAGGCATACGGCGCTTCTGGCTCTTGAGGGCCACAGGGTTCTTGCCTGCGACATCGACCTGACGGGCGTCGAGGCCCTTGCGGAGCTCCCGAATGTGACGCTCGAGTGCAGGGATCTCGAGGGTGAGCCCTGGCCTTGGGAGGCGGAGCGGTTTGCGGGCATCGTCGTGACAAACTACCTGCACAGGCCGCACTTTCCGTATTACTGGGATAGCCTGATGCCGGGTGGCGTCCTCATCATGGAGACCTTCACGGAAGCCAACATGATGATCTGGGAGCATCCGCGCAATCCCGACCACTATCTGACGGAGGGGGAGCTCATTCGCCTGGCTCCTGCCGATGCGCGAGTCGTCGCCTACGAGGAGGGACTCACTCCCGCCGACACGTGCGTCGCGAGAATCGTCCTCATGAAGCATGCGCCTGCGGAGTGCTACGCCGCACCGCTTGAGGCGGGGCTCGGTATCTGAGGGCGGACCTCCGTAATTACCGCAATCGCACGCTTTCAAAAGCGCCTTGAGGCGGTCAAGTTTGCTAAACTCTTCAAGATATTGTCGGCCGCCCTGCGGTCGGAGGTCTTCGCACGGCGGAGACGTTTTTTCGCGGAGCTATTCCGGACGGGGCCTTCCCGGCCTGTGTTCGACGCACGGTTCCGCATTGGTTTCTCTAGCAAAGGATTACCCCGATGAATAAGCGTACGCTGCGTGCCGCCGCTCTCTGTCCTGCTCTGCTGGTCCTTGGCGGCTGCTCGGCTCTCGGCATCAACTTTACGGACGACAAGGTCCAGTACGAAGCCTCCAATACGCGTGCCAATCTCGAAGTGCCGCCTGATCTTGCGCCTGTCGCCAATGAAAACCGCTTCGAGGTGCCGTCCCGTCCGGGCGTCGTCAGTGCCAACACCGAGATGGCAAGGGCTCAGGTCGCAGGCGAAGCCACTCAGGAGCGCGGCTCCATCGTGCAGCGCACGGTCGTTGCCAAGCTCATGCGCGACGGCAACGAGCGCTGGCTTCGCGTCAACGCCGACGCCGAGCCGCTCTGGACCGTCGTCACAGACTTCTGGCCGAGCGTCGGCCTCACGATTCGTCGTCAGGACGCCAAGACCGGCTACCTTGAGACCGAATGGGCCGAAAACAAGGCCAAGCTCCCGCAGGACATCATCCGCGGCACGATCGGCAAGGTGCTCGACTTCGCCTACTCCACGGGCGAACGCGATCAGTACCGTTGCCGCATCGAGCGCAATGACGACGGCACGAGTGACATCTTCCTGACGCATCGTTCGATGGTTGAGGTCGTCACTGGCTCTCAGAGCGACTCCACGGTCTGGCAGCCCGGTCCCTCCGATCCGACGATGGAGGCCGAAATGCTCCAGCGTCTGGCCATCCGTATCGACGAGGAGTTCAATCCCGATGCCCAACCGATCAAGAAGGCCGATGCGGCCGTTGTTGAGGACATCACCAAGCGCGAGTCCCGCAGCGATGTCGTGAAGGCTGCCGACGGCACGCTTGAGGCAGTCGTCCTCAAAGAACCGTTTGACCGCGCCTGGCGCACCACGGGGCTCCTCATCGACCGCATGGGCTTTGAGCTTGTCGACCGCGACCGTGCCGCCGGCAACTTCATCGTCCGCTACCTTGACCCCGCCTATGAAGCCAAGGTCAAGTCCGAACGCGGTTTCTTCAAGCGTGTCTTCGGTTCCGACGAGGCCATTGAGGCGCCCGAATACCGCATCCATCTGGGCGATGAAGGCTCCGTGACACGCATTCAGGTGCTCGGTGCCGATGGTGGCGCCGATACGACCGGTTCCGCCGGAAGCATCCTGACGCTTCTCGCCGAGCAGCTCCGCTGACCGCCGAAAGGCGCATCCGGCCTGCGGCTTGCCGCAGGTGCGTTCAAAGCCTCGGATCCGGACTCTCTCGTAGAGGTCCTCCGGGGCTTTTCAAGTTTTGGACCGCTTGCCTTCAGGGATTGATGAACGATGAGTGTGGCCGTCAATGAGATCCTCTCTCTGTCCTTCAAGGGACGTGCGAGCCGCGGCGCCTACTGGCGCACGCTTGCGGCGCTGGCCGTGCTTGCGGCGGCAGGCGGATTGGCGCTCGATTCGCTTTCGGGCCTTGCGGGCGGAGGCGCCGCGCAGAAGGGACTCGATCTTCTCATATGGGGGTGGCTCCTCTTTCTGGCCGCCTTTCTGGTGTCGGCCGTCGTGCGTCGGCTGCACGACATCAGCTATGGGGCCGTTGCGGCGGTATTTCTGATCGTGCCAGGCCTTCAGATCATCGTGCTCGTCATCCTCGGTCTGATGCCGGGCAAGAAGGGGCTCAATCGCTTCGGTCCGGATCCGCTTGCCGTGATGACGGTGAGGGATGCCGCGCCCGTGCGTCGAACCGAACGGAGCGACACCGTCAGGTGTCCTGCGCGCGAAGTGCGCGAGACGCTTGAGGGCGAGGTCGTGGAGCCGGGGCCCGATCTGGAGGGCACGATCATTCGCGAACGCATGAGTGCCGAGGCCGAAGACTGGGCCTCCGATCTCATCGCAGGAGCGAAGGCGCGCATGGAAGCTTCGCCTGAAAGCCGTGAGGGTGAGGTTGCCGCCGTCAGGGCGGGGCTTGTTGCCGCGCGCAACGAGGGGCGTCTCACCCAGTCTGCGTTCGTGCGATGGGTGCAGATCCTCGAGGGGCTCTGAGGCGGGGCATCATGCGCTGGAGCAGGCTCGCCATGGGATTCTGCCCGCAGTTCCGAAGCGGGAGGAGGCTTTACGCCCAGGAGACGACGGGCGCGCTTCTGGCGGGGCTTTTTCTCTGGCTCATGATCAATCCGATAGCCGACGCCGAGTTCATCAGCGACGAGATGCTGACGTGGATCGGCCGCTTCGTCTATCCTCTCCTCATCAATCTCATTCTTATCTTCATGACCGTGTCCGCGGCGCGCAGGCTGCACGATGCCGGTCATTCGGGGGCCTGGGCACTGTTCGTGATGTGTCCGGGCGCAAATATTTTTCTGATGCTGTACCTGCTGCTGCGCCCCGGCGTCTCACGGCCAACGGGTTGGAGACGTCTGGAAGAGGCGGCTGCCGAGTGCGGCTGGGAGTGAAAACATGGCGCTTGCCGTCAAGAAAGACATGCTCGTAACCCTGTCCGTTCGCATGGCGGACATGTCCGGAAAGATTCTTGAGGAATCGGGCCCCGAGGGGCTCACCTATCTGCACGGGCACGGCGACATCTTCCCGAAGCTCGAGGCTGCGCTTGAGGGCCGCTTCCCCGGCGAAGGCTTCTTCATCAAGCTTGAGCCCGAGGATGCCTTCGGGGAATACGATCCCGATTCGCTCGTCATGGTGCCGGTTGAACGTCTGGGCAACCCCGAGACCGTGGTCCGTGGTCTTGTCTTCGAGGGCGTGCCCGGCGAGGCCAATGACGGCCGACGCTGGCACGTGACCGACATTGCCGATGGCATGGCGGTGCTCGAAACCAATCATCCGCTCGCAGGCATGGCGCTTCAGTTCGAGGTGAAGGTGACGGAAGTCGCCGAACCTTCCGACGAGGATGCCGTGGGCGACGACAATGTCGTCGTGCCGGGCTTCCTGTCTATCGCAGACCGCATCGTGAGCGAGGATGAAGAGGACGAAAGCGACGAGACGATGGACCGCATGCTTGAGGAGCATGCGCACCCGGACGACTCGGCCATGGCCCGCATGGCTTCGGCGGCGCCGCGCATCATCCGCTGATCGTCACCACGATTTCCTTTCAAAAGGCGGTTGCTCTTCTTGAGAGCGCCGCCTTTTGTCGCATCTGCGCCTTCTTCGGAGGCATTACGGGACGGCGTGCCTCGACTTCCAGAGGGGGAGCGCCGCATCCCAGAAGGCATGAATCGAGTCTGCACCAAGTCTGTCGAATCCGAGGTGCATCCATGCACGCTCGAGTTCGCCGAGTGGATCGTCTTCATCAAGGGGCGTTGCTCCCTGCTGCTTAGAGAGCTTCTGTCCCTCGGGGTTGAGTACCAAGGGCAGATGCATGTAGCGGGGAGCTTGGGCACCGAGCGCCTCGATGAGCTGGATCTGACGAGGCGTGTTGTCGAGCAGGTCGGCGCCGCGCACCACGTCGGTGACGCCCTGATGTATGTCGTCGACGATGGCGGCGAGCTGATAGGCCCAGAGGCCGTCCGCACGCTTGAGCACGAAGTCGCCGACTTCGTGTTCAACGTCCTGTGTGAAGTCGCCGCAAAGGCGGTCGGTGAAGGTGGTGGTTCCTGAAGTCGTCAGAAAACGCATGGCGCGCACGGGGCGACCGTGCGTTCCCAAGCGGCATGTGCCGGGATAGACGCCGGCGGGAAGACCAAGCTCGGCGGCCCGAAGGGCAACTTCCTTGCGGGAGCAGGCGCAGCCGTATACGCGCCCTTGGGCGATCAGGCGATCGAGGGCCGCCTGATATGCTTCGTGTCTGTCGTGCTGCCAGAGAACGGGCTCGTCCGATGCAAGGCCGATCCTTGCGAGGGTGCGGATGATGTGTTCGCCTGCGCCAGGAATGTCCCTGGGCGGGTCGATGTCCTCGATGCGAACGAGCCAGACGCCGTCGTGGGCGCGCGCATCGAGAAAGCTTGCCATGGCAGCGACAAGACTGCCTGCATGAAGGGCGCCTGTGGGAGAGGGGGCAAAACGGCCTCGGTAGGACGACATGGTGCGGGAGACAGAGGTGAAGATGAAGATGATTGTAGAAGAAAAAGGGCGCCGCACGCCTTGAAGCGTTCGGCGCCCTTGTGGGCTCTGACCGGGGTCAGTCATCAGGGCTCATCAGGCCTCGCGGGTGTGAACCTGCACGAGCGGCTCTTCGTTGAGAGCAGCAGGAGCCTGATAGGGACGACCGGGATAGCGCACGGCCTCGTAGACGACGGGGCGGCAGAGCTCGGGACGGGTATGAACCTGTTCGAGCGGGCCCTCGGTCTCGCCTTCAGCCTTGACGGGCATCGGGCGGCCGCTGTAGCGGACGACGTCGTAGCCCTTGAAGGTCACGAGCTCGGGCTTGGTGTGCACCTGCTCGAGGCCAGCGCGGGCGAGGTTGGCTTCGAGGCCCTCGGCCACGTCGCCCATGAGCGGCGCGTGCACGACGGCTTCGGTCTCAACAGCGGATTCCGCAGCGACTTCGACAGCTTCGGCCTGGGGTTCGACAGCTTCAGGCTGAACCTGAACCTTTTCCGCCTCTTCCTCCTTGGTCTCAAGGGCCTTGGCGGCGACGGCGATCTTCCCGAGCGGATCGGGCTCGGCGACGATGCCGGCGACGGCTTCGGCGATCGGCTTCAGGTGGGTCTTCACCGTTTCGTCCGGCTTGACCTTGCTGCGACGGGAGCGGCGCGGACGGCGGTCGGACTTCTCGAAGCTTTCCGTAATGAGCTGGGCCACGTCGGCCATGTGCTCGGGGCTCTTCAGCAGGTCGGCTTCCGTCTTGGGGGCTTCAGCCTCGGCAGATCGGGTTTCGATCTGCACGAGCGGCTCTTCGGCGGCTTCAACGGCCTGATGAACGGGCTTGCGGCCGCGCGGCTGGGCCTCGACGTAGTCGGAGGGCTCGGCCTTGGCCGTCGTCTCGACCTGAACGAGTTCAGAGGCGCCGACGTCCATGCCTGCGAAGAGATCCTCTGCGGGCTTGAGGTCTTCGGCGGGCCGGGACTCGACCTGAGCTTCAGGCTTGGCCTGCGCCTGTTCCTCGGCCTTCACTTCGTCAGGAGCCTCGACGGCAGCTTCGGGAGCGGCATCGGCGGTCGTTTCGGCGGCGCCTTCGGCAGTCTCGCCTGCGGCCTTGCCGCTGCGACGGCGGCGGCGCGGACGACGGCGGCGGGTTTCGCCCTGAGCTTCGTCGACGGCTTCCTCGCCTTCGGGACGAACGGCTTCAGCTTCGTCGGCCTTCGGTTCCTTGGTCACCGCTTCGGCGGGCATCTCGACAACGGGGGTGGCCTTGACTTCGGTCTTGACCTCTTCCTTCACCTCGGGAGCGACTTCAGCCTGAGCGGCGGGGGCGACCTCCTGGGCTTCGGAGACAATGGTCTGAAGGGCTTCGGGCTGTGCGGCCTGAGCTTCGGCTTCGGCAGGACGACGGCGGCGGGAGCGGCGGCGCTGGGTGCGTTCGCCCTCGGCCTTTTCGACGGATTCGTCACGGGCGTCCTGAGCCTGCGGGGCGGCCTCGGCGACCGGACGGCGGGCGGGACGCTCGCGGCGCTTCTTCTCTTCGATGCGCTCTTCGGGCTTTTCAGTCTTGTCGGCTTTTTCCTCGGTGCGTTCCGTGCGGCGGGTGCGGGAGGAGGCGTCACGACGGGAGTCGCGGCGGCCACCGCGACGACGGCGGTCTTCGCGGCCGGCGTCCTTGGACTTTTCCTTGCCTTCGGTCTTGTTTTCCTCGACCTTCTTTTCCTCTTCCTTCTTTTCATCCTTGCTGCCGAAGAGGAAGCTCATGATGCGAGAGAAGAGGCCCTTTTCCTGCGTGACGGGCTGGAGCTGGGCGGACTTGCCGGCCTCGGCCTTGGCTTCCTCGGCCTTTTGCGGATGCACGGGAGCGGGATCGCGCGGGAGTACGTTCTTGATGACGGGAACCTGCTTCGGACGCTGGGGCTTGTCCTCCTGGCTCTTCAGGGCGTACGGATCGTCGGCCACCTGGGCGACGTCCTCGGCGCGGTTGAAACTCGGCGTCGTGTCTTCGAGGCGCTCGTCGTCCTGACGCAGGCGCTCGATGTGGTAGTGCGGCGTCTCGAGCTTGGTGTTCGGGATGAGCACGATGGGCACGCGGTGGCGTGCCTCAAGCTTCGTGATGTCGTTGCGCTTCTCGTTGAGGAGGAAGGTGGCGACGTCGACGGGAACCTGCGCGTGCACGGCGCCCGTGCCTTCCTTCATGGCCTCTTCCTGAAGGATGCGCAGGACCTGCAGGGCGCAGCTTTCCGTGTCGCGGATCACGCCGACGCCGTTGCAGCGCGGGCAGGTGACGTGGCTGCCTTCGGAAAGGGCAGGACGCAGGCGCTGGCGGGAGAGCTCCATCAGGCCGAAGCGGCTGATCTTGGCCATCTGGACGCGGGCGCGGTCGTACTTGAGGGCGTCCTTGAGACGCTGCTCGACGGCGCGTTGGTTCTTCGTGTCGGCCATGTCGATAAAGTCGATCACGATGAGGCCGCCAAGGTCGCGCAGGCGCATCTGGCGGGCCACTTCGTCGGCAGCCTCGCAGTTGGTGCGGAAGGCCGTCTCCTCGATGTCGGCGCCGCGCGTGGCGCGTGCGGAGTTGACGTCGACGGCGACGAGGGCTTCCGTATGGTCGATCACGATCGCGCCGCCGGAGGGCAGCGGGACCGTGCGGGAGTAGGCTGTTTCGATCTGGTGTTCGATCTGGAAGCGCGTGAAGAGCGGAATGTCCTCACGGTAGCGCTTGACGCGGCCGACCATGTCGGGCATGACGTGCGACATGAACTGGCGGGCCTGTTCATAGATCTCGTCCGTGTCGACGAGCACTTCGCCGATGTCGGGCTGGAAGTAGTCGCGGATGGCGCGCACGACGAGGTTGGATTCCTCAACGATCAGGAAGGGCGGAGGATTGGCGCGGCGAAGCGGGCGGCCTTCGACGACGCTCGTCTTGACGAGCTGCGTGGTGCGGCGGCCGTTTTCCTCGCGCACGAGCTCATACTGCGGCGCAGCGGCTTCGGAGATGGCCTCCCAGAGCTTGAGGAGGTAGTTGAGGTCCCACTGGAGCTCTTCGGTCGTACGGCCGATGCCGGCCGTGCGGGCGATGGTGGACATGCCGCCAGGCAGGTCGAGCTTTTCCATGGCCTCGCGCAGTTCCTGACGTTCCTCGCCTTCAATGCGGCGGGAGACGCCGCCACCGCGCGGATTGTTCGGCATGAGGACGAGATAGCGGCCGGCAAGGCTGATGAAGGTCGTGAGGGCGGCGCCCTTGTTGCCGCGCTCTTCCTTTTCGACCTGAACGATCAGTTCCTGACCTTCCGTGATGGCTTCGCGGATGGAGGCCGAACGGACGTCGACGCCTTCCTTGAAGTAGGCGCGGGAGATTTCCTTGAAGGGAAGGAAGCCGTGGCGCTCTTCGCCGTAGTTGACGAAGCAGGCTTCGAGGCTGGGCTCGATGCGGGTCACGACGCCCTTGTAGATGTTGGACTTGCGGGCTTCGCGGCCCACGGTCTCGATGTCGATGTCGATGAGCTTCTGTCCATCGACGATGCCGACGCGGGTTTCTTCCGCGTGCGTGGCATTGAAAAGCATGCGCTTCATGGCATTGCACTCCGGCCGCCACTGACGCGGGCGGACTTTGGCGTGCCTTGAAGTGAAATGGCGCCTGTCCCTGCATTCGCTGCGGGCAACGGCAAGCGCGCCTCAGCCGCATCGAAGGACGCAGGCCCGTCATGCCGGACCTCGTTGAGGTCGGCACGGGTGGCGTCTTCCGCGCGTTTCGGCGCCGACGGCACGCGTGCCCCCATGGTGCGTGTGACGCACCTTTTGGAGCCCTGCGGCCGGCCATCCTGGTTGCTGTCGGGTGCGTCAACGGCGCTGTGTCTGCCCCGATCGGGGCAACTGGGGAGAGTCTTCACGAGCGGACGCGGGAGCGTTCGAACGGGCTCAATCCCTCACAGCATTCCGAGCCTTCTCCATCGTGCGGAGCACGAGGAAAAGCCCGCCGGTGCATACGCTGATAAGCGCGGCCGGAGCATTTTTCAGACCCGTCGGAGGCTTCGGGCGCAGATGATTCTACGCGGCGCGCTCAACACCCGAAGGGAAGACGGGGGAGCTGCGCCAGTGCGTGCTGCGCGGCGGGAAAGAGGGACCTCCCTCGAATTTCCCGGTCCGGGGTCCGCTCAGGCCGGGCTGACAGCCCGGAGCGGCAGACAAGTGAATTTCAGCTTCAAAGGCAACGGCATCGGGGATTGTCGCCCTGATGCCGCCTGCATCCCTCTCTCGGCAGGAGCCGTCGCAGGCGCGGGCTGCTCGGCCGGCGGACCGGTCGCGATGCTTCTCCGCTCGTCTCGCTTCGGTTCCGGACACGACCGCCGCAAAGGGGGCGGACAAGCGCTCAAGCTGGCCTCGGGGCTGCGAGCCTAATGTCGGGGAGCCGTTTCGAGAACGGTGCGGCGCATCGCGGAGGTCCTGTCGGACGGCGCGGACGCCTTGGCGAGGGCTCGGTACGCCGGGTACCGGGACGCCTGTTGAACAAAATGGGTTTTAGCCCGACGCTTCGCCAGTGGGGCGGCGGACACAAAAATCGATGAAAACGTGAGAGAATGCGCGTCATGACGCGGCTTCGGGCCGCATCAATGCCTGACGGGGCGCTTTCAAGCCTCGTCACGTCTGAAACCTGACCGCCTGAAGCCGTCGAGCGGACGGTGGTTCAAACGATCATAGCCGACAAGTATAAACGATGAGTGGAGAAAACAAAGCGGAAATTTCCATCCTGCCTTCGTCCGGGATCACGTCTTTGCGTACTGACGGCGTCAACTGGATTGCGGTCGGCCCGGATGCGGACGGCCAGCGTGTCGACAACTATCTTGCACGCGTTGCCAAGGGCGTGCCCAAAAGCCACATCTACCGCATCATCAGGGCTGGTGAGGTGCGCGTCAACAAGGCGCGCGTCAAGGCGGAGACGAAGCTCGTCGAGGGCGACCTGCTGCGCGTGCCTCCGATCAGGATTTCTCAGAAGCCCGCAGGCAGGCCTGCGGCCGTGCCCCTTGCTGAAGGGACGGTTCCCGTCCTGTACGAGGACAGACATCTTCTCATCGTCAACAAGCCTTCGGGCATTGCCGCCCACGGCGGCTCGGGCATTTCGCACGGTCTTATCGAGCGCCTGCGTGCCTCGCGTCCCGACGAACCCTTTCTTGAGCTTGCCCACAGGCTCGACCGCGAGACCTCCGGCGCCATCATCGTCTGTCGAAGCCGCAAGGCACTCGTGCGCCTTCACGACATGATGAAGGAGAGCGGCGGCATTGAGAAGCACTACCGCCTGCTCGTCAAGGGCGACTGGGTCAACGACCGCCAGCACGTGAAGCTTCCGCTCGTGCGCTATCTGTTGCCCTCGGGCGAGCGTCGCGTGCGCGTCGATCAGGTCGAGGGAGTTCCCGCCCACACGATCTTCACGCTTCTGAAGCGCTACGGCTCCGTCAGCTATCTTGATGCGGAGCTCAAGACGGGGCGCACGCACCAGATTCGCGTCCATGCGCTCTCCCAGGGCTTCCCGCTCGTGGGTGACGACAAGTACGGGGACTTCGACTTCAACAGGGAGGTGTCGCGAGGCCTGCTCGGTGCGCCTCTCAAGCGCATGTTTCTGCACGCCGCCCGCCTGCGCTTCACGCATCCCGTGACGGGCGAGCAGCTCGACATTCAGGCGCCGATGCCTGAGGACTGTGCTGCGCTTCTAAAGGTTCTTGATGAGAAGGGAGGCCGCTGACATGACGGGCTTTGCACCCAAGTACGATCTTTTTGTCTTTGACTGGGACGGCACCGTCATGGACACGACGGCTCTCATCGCGAAGGGCATCCAGCATGCCGCGCGCGAAATGGGCTATCCCGTGCCGTCCTTTCAGGACGCCTGTGGCGTGATCGGCCTCGACTGGCGAAGCGCCATCCTCAAGGTCGTGCCTGACTGTCCCGAGTCCGAGCACATGAGGTTCGGTGAAATCTACCGCGCGTGGTACATCCCGCACGAGGCGGACGTGATCCTCTTCCCCGGCATGCGCGAGTTGATCGTTGGACTTCATGCAAGAGGCCTCAGGACGGCGGTTGCAACGGGCAAGAGTCGTGAAGGCCTTCGGCGCGTATTCGAGCGTACGGGATTGGAAGGCTTCTTCATGACGACGCAGACGGCGTCCGAATGTCTTCCCAAGCCCAATGCCGAGATGCTCGAGAAGATCGGCATTGAGCTTGATGTTCCTGCCGAACGAACGGTCATGATCGGCGATACGACCCACGACGTGATCATGGCGCACCGCTACGGCTGCGATGCTGCGGCCATGACTTACGGCGCATCGACGCTTCAGGACCTCATCGCCTCGAAGCCTGCCGTGCTTTGCCCTGACGTCAGGGCGCTTGCCGAATACTTGGGAGTGTCCGAGTTGGTGAAGGACGTTGACTTTACACGCTGAGTGTTTTCTCACCTGACTTGAAGAAGCCCTGCGGGGGTGATCCTGCAGGGCTTCGCTTTCTTTTGAGCTTGTTGTGGAACTGTACAGCTATTCTGCGTCAATTTTCGTGACTCCAGGTCCTGACAGCGTGCTTCTGCCGCTTCCGGGACGCTTCGTCACGACGATCTGCGCATCAATGCGTTCACGAATGCTCTTGACATGGGAGATGATGCCGATGAGCTTGCCGCTCGACTTCTGGAGCGTCTCGAGGGCGTAAAGCGCTTTGTTGAGCGTGTCCTCGTCGAGAGTGCCGAAGCCTTCGTCGAGGAACAGTGTGTCGACCCTCAGATTTCGGCCGCCCATGCGTGAGAGCCCGAGGGCAAGCGCCAGACTCACCATGAAGCTTTCGCCACCGGAGAGGTTCTGGGAGGTGCGCACCTGACTTCCCATCTCGTGGTCGATGACGTCGAGAGAAAGTCCCGACGGCCCGCCCGTCCTGAGCTGGTAGCGGGGCGACATGGTCTTCATGGCCTCGTTGGCGAGCTTGAGGAGGATGCGGAACGTGATCTTCTGGGCGGCCGCCCTGAACTTCTTGCCGTCATGGCTGCCGAGCAGCATGTTGAGCTGCTCCCACTGACCGGCAAGTTCACGAAGCCGTTCGATTTCCCTGCGTGCGTCGTCGGCTTCAAGTCTACGACGGTCATCCTCGGCCATCGACTTTTTCGCTGCGCTCAGTTCATCCCTGCCTGCAAGGAGCTTGGTGGCGGCATTCGCCGCCTTGGGCGCAAGCGCTTCGGCCGTCTCTGTTGTCAGAGACTTGGCGGATTCTTCCTTCACCTGTCTATCAAGCTGCGCGACCTCGCCGGAAAGACGCACGCGCTCTTCGACGAGCTTTTGCATTTGCGTTCTGCAAGCTCTGATCGTCTCAGCCGGCAGAGCGGCGCCTCTGGCTTCGTCGATCGTTTCAAAATCTGCATCCTCAAGTGCCTTGGCAAGAGCAGTGCGCTTCTCTGTGATCTGGGCGTCCAGATCCGCCGAGGTTTTTCTGAGCGTTTCGGCACGGGCAGTGCCTTCCCTTTCGTTTGCCTGCGCCTTTGAGAGAGCGTCTTGCGCGACGTGCAGGCGGGCGCGGGCCTCGTTGAGGGCCCGATCGTGAGCGGTGAGCTCTGCTTCGGGATTGCGTTCTCCGAAGGCTTCCGCTCTCAGAGCGACAGCGTCGGTGCATGCCTTCTTCGCTGCGCCGCACGCTGCCTCCGCGGTGTTCTTCGCTTGTGTTGCCCTGGCGGCATCGGACTGACAAACGGCAAGCGTACGGTCGGCGCGGGTGAGTGCGTCGGCAGCCTGGCTTGCCTGAGCTTCGAGCTTCCTTCGGTTTGCAACGCGGGCTTCGAGCGCGGTGCAGAGCGCGGGGAGATCGAGTTCGGCGTCGCTGTCAGGAAGCTGTGAGCGAAGTTCCTGAGCATGCGTCTTTTCAGCCTCCAAAGCCTTGGAAGCGGCGTCACGGTTCTCGCGGGTATGCCTGAGCTCTCCCTCAAGCTTTTCGAGAAGAGCCTGCGCCTTCCGGAACCTTTCTGCGGACAGGCTTTTGTTTTCCAGCGCCTCGCGCTCCTTGAGCTCTGCGGCACGGCAGGCGCGCTCGCCTTCTGCAAGATCGCTCGTCCACTTGTCCAGTGCGTTTCGTTCTTCACTGAGAGACTTGAGGTGCGTGTTGTCAGGTGTCGACAGCACGGTGCAAAGTCCCGGATGGCGCTTCTCGATGGCATCAAGGCGCTCTTCGAGACGGTGCAGAAGCCCCTGCATTTCGGGAGCACCCGAGGCCTCCCACCAGATGGGGTCGGCCGATGCGGCCATGCGTGCCGTGCTAGCCTCAATCGTGGCCTTCTGCTGAAGGAGCGTCTCGACGTGGCGTGCGAGTGCCATCTCTTCGGTCAGAGTCTTCATGCGAAGCAGTGTGGCTTCGTAGGAGCTCTTTGCCTGCATGGCGGCAAGGGTCTTGCGAGCCTGTTCCAGAGTGGTCTGACACGCGGCATGGGCTTCGACGGCGGCCTTCACCTCTGCTTCGAATGACGCCGTCTTGACGCGGCCGAGCTCAAGACGTCCCACGAGGGTGTCGGCATTCTGCTCCTCCTGCCGCAGGCGGGTGGAGAGCGCTTCAATCGCAGCGGCAGACTGCTTCAGAAGCGCAAGCGGAGTCTCGAGCTGTGCATCGGCAGAAGTGGTGGTCATGCGTTCCTGCAGGCGGGCGGACTCATCTGCGGCCTTCTTTTGTCGGGCGGCTGCTGTTTCGAGGTCCGCGCATGCGGTCTTCTCAGCCTCGAAGGCTGCTTCGGCAGTCTTTTGTGCGGTTGACGCCTGATGAGAGAGTCGTCTGATGCCTTCGTCAGCCTCGAGCATGCGGCGGTATTCGGGCATGAAGCCGTCTCTGGTGGCTGCGGCTCCTCGCTCCGCCGTCGCGGCGGTCTTCAGGGTAGCTTCCAGATCAGGGAGGGCAGTGCGTACCGCTTCAAGCTGAGATTCCGCTTCGGCCAGTTCGGACTTGTTGCGTGTGAACAGAACCTCGGTCTTGAGAAGCTCTTCATGGCGCTCGACAGGCTTTGCGGCCTGCTCGGCGCGTTCGGCCTTCCTGAGCTCGGGCTCGAAGGCAGCCTCGGCCGCCTTTGCGGCGGCTTCGACCCTGACGCGGTCTGCAAGGTCGCAGGTCAGTCTGTCGAGTCCCCTGCGCCAGCGCAGTGCTTCGTCCAGCTCTTTCGAGGCTTTTTCCATGGCGGGCACCTTGAGCGAGAGCTCGGTCACCGTTTGTTCCAGCGCCCGACGATCCTCGTCGGAGAGAATCTGCATGCCCTCGAGTCTGGCGACGGCCATGTCAAGACTGTCGCGGGCGCTTCGGTTTTTCTCGAAGATCTTCATGCTGACGGCCGAATAAAGATCCGTCCCCGTGATCTTTTCGAGGAGATTTGCACGCTCGTCGTCGGCAGCCTTGAGGAAGTTGGAGAAGGCGCCCTGCGCAAGCAGCACCGAGCGGGTGAAGATCGGGAAGGACATGCGCGTGATGCGCTGGATCTCGCTTTCCCACAGGCGCTTCTGATTGGCGATGACGCGTCCCGTCCTGTCTTCGGGGCTTGCGAAGGCCACAAGCTCGACTTCGTCTTCGGAAAGCCTGCCCGTACGCTTCGTGCGCCGGCTCCATCGCGACAGGTACTCGCGGCCGTCCGCCTCGAATCGAACGGCGGCGCTGGCCGCGCCTTCCCCCTTCGTCATGACGGGGCAGGCGTCGGGTCCCTCGAACTTGACGTGTGTGTCCGTCATGCGGGGCGTCGTGGCATAAAGCGCGAGCGAGACGGCGTCGAGAATCGTCGACTTGCCGCTGCCCGTCGGGCCGATGATGGCAAAAAGCGGACTGCGCCTGAAGTCGGCGTTCGTGAAGTCGATCTCCCAGGTGCCCGCAAGTGAGTTGATGTTCGTGAACCGGAGTTGCAGGAGCCTCATGCCGGAACCTCCTCGGCGGTGTTCTTCTCTTGGTTGGGTGTGTCGGCGCTTTCGATGGCGGGGCGCGTCTCGATGCGCACCTCCTCGACCGCTTCGTCGAGAAGCGGCATGAGCTTGCGATAGGCGTCGTCTGCGCCTTCGCGCGTTTCAAAGCGCTCCTCAAGAAAGGACTTGAAGACGGATTCGGGCGTCAGGTCGTCGAGGGACGGCGCATTGAGCTCGTCCTCTTCGTATTTGCGTGCGGCCTGCTGGTTGCGTACGGCGGTGACGATGACGCCGTGCGCCTCGCCCCAGGCGGTGAGTTCGCCCGCAAGGTCGGGCACGCATTCGTCCGACGTGAGCGTCGCTTCGACGAAGGGCTTTTCATGTGTTGCGCCGGCCTCGGCAATGTCTGCGCGAAGCTCCTCGAACGTGCCGCTGACACGAACGAATTCACGGGGCTGCCTGACGGGAAGTTCCTCGAAGGTCATGCCGCCCGTTTCATCGAAGGTGAGCTCGACGATGTGATGGCGGTACGGGATGTGCGAGTAGGAAAGCGAGACGGGAGAGCCGCTGTAGCGCATGGGAATCTGTGCCTTGACCGTCTGGCTGTTGTGAATGTGTCCGAGGGCGACGTAGTCCCAGTCCGTGCCGAAGGCGTCGGCCGTGACGTTGCGAAGAGAGCCCACGTAGGCACTCTCGTTCGGTGTCGTCGGGTCGTCGTCGGGTCGCAGGCGCGATCCCGTCACGAACAGGTGCCCCATGGCGATTCGGGGTACTCGTGCGCCGTCGAGCGCTTCGTCCAGAAAGCCGTTAACGGTATCGTAGTGCTTCCTGACGCCCGACTCGAATCTGGCGGCCCTCGTGGCGTCCGTGTCGTCGATTGAGCCGCCTCTTACGTCGCCCTCGCGCAGGAAGGGAACGGCCGCGACGGCAAGGAGGGGCTCGCCCGCATCGTCTCGGAGAACGAACGCCTGACTTTCGGGCGACTCGCCCGCGACAAAGCAGTTCATCGTTTCGAGAAGTGCCCTGGGGGCTTCGAGAAAGCGCTGTGAGTCGTGGTTGCCCGCCGTGATGACGGTGGCCATGACCGACGTGCCCGAGAGGGCGCGGATCATGTCGTAATAGAGGCGCTGGGCACTGTTTGCGGGCATGGACGTGTCGAAGATGTCGCCCGCTAGAAGAATGACATCGGGCCTGCGCTTCTCGACGAGTTCGAGAAAGTCGCGGATGAAGACCCGGAAGTCGTCCGTGCGGTCGATCGTTCCGAGTCCCTTGCCGATGTGCCAGTCGGCCGAGTGAAAGATGCGAAGCTTTGGCAAAGGAAGGGCCTCCGTGGGTTCTGTGGAACCATTATGACGGAAGCCGCGTCAGGTTGCGTCGTCTGGCGACGGAGTGGCCCTCAGCCGCCCGTTCCAGCCGCAGGCTTCGTCTTCGCGCGCAGCTTTGCCCAGTCTGCGGCTTCGGTGCCCGCGATGCGGCCGTAGACGATGGCTGCGGTAAGACCTGCACCCTCAAGGCGTCTGGCGCCGAGGACGCCGCCCGTCACTTCGCCCGCAGCATAGAGCCCGGCAATGGGGCCCTTGTCGCTCAGGACGCGGGCGCGCGGGTCGATCTTGAGGCCGCCGAGTGTCGTGTGAATGCCGGGGCGCACGCTCACGGCGTAGAGCGGGGAGCTGTCGAGGCGGCTCAGGAGCTGGGGACGGCCGAAGTCCGTGTCCTCCTGACGGTCGACCATGCTACGGTAGCGCACGAGGGTTTCGTGGAACTTTTCGGGAGGCACGCGGATGCCTCGGGCGAGTTCAAGGTCGGACGTGCCGCGAATGAAGTAGCCCGAGCGGGCGTAGCTCTTGAGAACTGGCATGTCGTCGATCATCGCCTGATCGAAGATGAGCCAGGCGCGGCCGCTGTTCTTGTCGCGGATCTGCTCCGCCAGTTTTTCGGAAAGCTCGTCGGCGAAGCGTTCGCCCTTGTCGTTGACGAGGATCGCGCCGTTGACGCGCACCTGATGAGGCAGGATGAGACCGGAAAAAGGAAGCGTGGTCGGATGAACCGTCACGGCGTGCATGTCGACTGTTCGGGCCCCCATGTTCTCGGCAAGAAGGATGCCGTCGCCCGTGGCGGCGGGGGAGTTGGTGGACTGCAGGCCCTGCGTGTGGCGTGCGAAACGGGAGACCATCGCCTCGTTTGCGCTGAAGCCGCCCGTTGCGATGACCACGGCGGGCGCATCAATCCTGTACTCCCTGCCCTTTGTGTTGAGGACGACGACGCCGTTGACGCGGCCCTCGGCGTCGGTTGTGATTCTCTTGACGGCGGTGCGGGTGCGGATGGGCACACCGTGGGATTCGATCCCGTGCAGAAGGGCGTTGATGATTTCGGGCCCGATGAGGCCGCGCTTGGGCTGGATGCCGCGCTTGGAAACCGTGCCGTCCTCATTGAGGTTGCAGGCCGTCTGAAGGCTGTCGTCGCGGGTGATGCAGAGGGGCTCGAGTTCGGCGCCGTAGCTGCGAAGCCATTCAACGGCTTCGCCCGAGCCGGAGACGATGCGTGTGAGAAGGGCCTGATCGGTCGTGCGGCCGCCCTTGCGGATCATGTCGCTCTCGAGCAGCTCGAGCTCGCGGGGTTCGCCCTTCGGGACGCCGAGCATGAAGCCCGTGGCAAGAACGGTGTTGCCTCCAATGAAGGGCATCTTCTCGACGACGATTACCTTCGCGCCCGCTTCGGCTGCGGAGAGCGCCGACGTGAGACCTGAGCCGCCCGCACCGATCACGACCACGTCGCAGTGCGCGTCGGCGGCAAGGGCCGATGTGGCTGCCGCTGCAAGGCCGATGCCGGCGGCAATGCCCGCCACGCCGCGAAGGCAGCGCGAAAGAAGTTTGCCGAGGGTCTGATGACCGTGTCCGCTGTTGAGCATGGTGTGGTTTCGAGCTGAAGACAGTCTTTGAAGGTTGGGCGTCGTTCGCCCTTTGCAGGTCTCGGGTAAACCCGTAGGCAAAAGAATAGCAAAAAAAAGAGAAGGGCGCAGTGGCGTTTTCCGCAAACGCTTCGGGCAGGCGGACTTGAAAACCTGAGAATACCGTGAATGCGGTATGCCGGCCATGTGATCTTTGGACAACTCGCTATTTTCATTGTGAATAGCGGGGCTCTCCTGCAGAAATGAGTTTCCCGTTGAAGACCCTTCGTCAGAAGTACCTCTCAGGTGGTAGATGTATTAAAGCTAAGGGAGGGGGCTTTTGGTTGAAAACTACTGCGAGAGTAGGGTTGTCATGAATTCGACATGAGGGCAGACTCTCTGTGTCGACGGAGTCCCCCTCTGTCATGACGAAAATCACCGCCGCGATGCGCCGCCCCTGATTCGGTGCATCGCTCATGCGACGGCAAGAACAACAACTTTCCAAGAAGGATCCCCCATGGAAGTATCTCGCAGAAGTTTTCTCAAGCGTGGTTTGCTTCTCGGCGGCGGTGCTGCGTCCGGTCTTGCCGGCGCGGCTGCCCATGCGGCCGGCGGCTCCAAGAAGCCCTACAAGCTCACCAGCGTGAATGAAACGACGAACATCTGCTGCTACTGCTCAGGCGGCTGCGGCACGATCTGCTCGACGCGAAACGGCGAACTCATCAATCTTGAAGGCGACCCGGATCATCCGGTCAACCTTGGCGGCCTGTGCCCGAAGGGCGCCGCCATGTGGGGCCTTCGCAACATCGTGACGAAGGATCGCCGCGCCCAGCTTCATCCGGACCGCGTGCTCTATCCGATGGTTCGCCGTCCGGGCAGCAAGACCTGGGAGCGTCTTTCCTGGGATCAGGCCGCTCTTGAAATTGCCAGGCACGTCAAGAAGACTCGCGACGCCACCTTCGTCGAGAAGGAAGGCGACGTGACGGTCAATCGCTGCGACGGCATCGCCAGCCTAGGCGCCGCCCAGCTTAACAACGAGGAAGGCTGGCTCGTGCAGAAGTTCGCGCGCAGCCTCGGCGTCCTCGCCATCGACAACCAGACCCGCGTCTGTCACTCTTCGACCGTTTCCGGTCTTGCGCCGTCGTTCGGCCGCGGCTCCATGACGAGCCACTGGTGCGACTTCGCCAACTCCGACGTCATCATGTCGATCGGTTCGAACAACGTCGAAAACCATCCGCTCTCCTCCCGCTGGGTCGAGCGCGCCCAAGACAAGGGCGCCACGTGGATCGTGGTCGATCCGCGCTACTCCCGTTCGGCCGCCCGCGCCGACATCTACGCCCGCATCCGTCCGGGCTCCGACCTTGCCTTCTACGGCGGCCTGATCAACTACATCCTGCAGAACGACCTTTTCCAGAAGGAATACGTCCTGCACTACACGAACGCCGCCTGCCTGCTGCGTCCCGACTTCAAGTTCGACGTCGATCACGGCCTCTTTTCCGGCTGGGATCCGGAAACGAAGCGCTACGACAATGAAACCTGGGGCTACGACGTCGATCACAAGGCCGTCTGGGACACTTCCGAAGGCTCCGCCTTCGCCTGGGTCAACCGTCCGGGCACGCCGAAGTTCAAGACGCCTGACCTCAAGGTCCTCAAGCGCGACATGACCCTTCAGGATCCGAACTGCGTCCTCAACGTCATGAAGCGTCACTATGCCCGCTACACGCCCGAGCTCGTCACGCGCGTCACCGGCATGGATCCCGACGTCATGAAGAAGGTCTGGGAGGTCTTCGCCTCCACCGGCCGTCCCGACAAGGCGGGCTCCATCCTCTACGCCCTCGGTCAGACGCAGCACACCTACGGCTCCCAGAACTGCCGCGCCATGTGCGTCATCCAGCTTCTGCTCGGCAACATCGGCATAGCGGGCGGCGGCATCAACGCCCTTCGCGGCGAACCGAACGTTCAGGGTTCGACCGACGTCGGCGCAAGCTCGCATCAGGCTCCCGCCTATCTCTCCTGGCCGACCGGCAAGGCTCACCCGAAGCTCGCCGACTATCTTTCGAAGGAAACGTACGCCGCGGGCTACTACGCCAACAAGCCGAAGTTCTGGATCTCCCAACTTCGCGAATGGTTCGGCGCCAACGCCACGGTCGAGAACGACTACTGCTACGACCTGCTGCCGAAGATCAGCCCGAAGCTCGACTACGGCGACTACTCCACGATCATGTCGTTCAACGACATGCGCGACAACAAGATCAAGGGCTACTTCTGCTGGGGCATGAATCCGATGCATTCCACCCCGAACGGCAAGCACGCCCGCCACTCGATGGCCAACCTCGACTGGCTCGTCGTCGCCGACTGGTTCCAGACGGAGACCTCGACCTTCTGGGAAGCTCCGGACATGAAGCCCGAGGACGTCAAGACCGAGGTCTACTTCCTTCCCGCCGCGCTCATCTATGAAAAAATCGGCTCCATCAACAACTCCGGTCGGTGGATCCAGTGGCGTGAAAAGGCCATCGAGCCGCCGGGAGAATGCCGTTCCGACTTCGAGATGATGATGCTTCTCTGGAAGAACATCGTCGAGCTCTACAAGAAGGAAGGCGGCGCCTGCCCGGATCAGATCCTGAAGACGAACTTCGACTACACGATCGACGGCAAACCCGATCTGCGCGCCCTCTGCTGGGCCCTCAACGGCTACACGGTCGGCGACGGCAAGCTCCTCAAGGGCTACGGCCAGCTTCAGGCTGACGGCACGACCGCTTGCGGCATGTGGATCTTCTCGGGCTACTACAACAACGAGTCCCAGAAGCTCGACCCGATGAAGCAGCCGATGACAAACCGCTCGAAGGAAGACCCGACCGGTCTCGGTCTCTTCCCCGGCTGGTCCTTCGCCTGGCCCGCCAACCGCCGCATCCTCTACAACCGCTGCTCCGCCGACCCGAAGGGCAAGCCCTGGGATCCGAAGCGCGTGCTCGTCGAATGGGACGGCAAGAAGTGGCTCCAGAACGACGTGGGCGACTTCGTCACGGCCAAGGCCCCCGACGACAACGCCTTCTTCATGACCTGGGAGCAGAACGCCCGTCTCTTCGCCTACTCGATGGCCGACGGTCCGCTGCCCGAGCACTTCGAACCGCATGAGGCTCCGGTGAAGAACCTCCTCAACGGTGCAGGCGGCAACCCGTGCGCTCGCTTCACGGAGGACCCGTCGGTCCGCCGCGGCAGCATCAAGGACTACCCGTACGTGGTCACGACCTACTCCGTCGTCGAGCACTGGCAGTCCGGCACGCAGACCCGCAACATCCCGTGGCTCAACGAACTCATCCCGAGCAACTTCATCGAGCTTTCCGAAGAGCTTGCGAAGGAAAAGGGCATTCGTCCGGGCGACAAGGTCCGAGTCTGGAACAACCGAGGCTCCGTCGTGGTCGACGCCATGATCACCATCCGCATGAAGCCGATGATGATCGACGGCAAGCTCACGCACGTGGTCGGCATGCCGCACCACTTCTCCTGGGCGACGAAGCTCGCCACCGGCGACAACGTGAACGACCTCACCCCCAACGTCGGTGACCCGAACTCGTACATTCCGGAATACAAGGCGTTCCTTGTCAACCTTGAGAAGGCAGCCTGACGGCGTGCCAATGGAGATGAATGATGGCAAACACTAAAGAAGTCGCCATGCTGTTCGACTCTTCGCACTGCACCGGCTGCAAGGGCTGCCAGGTTGCGTGCAAGCAGTGGAACATGCTTCCCTCGAAGCTCGGCCTCAACGAGAACAAGTTCTCGGGCACGTATCAGAACCCGCCTGACCTCAACGGCGACACGCGTCTCGTGATGACGTTCGACGAGAAGGAGTCCGGCAACAAGTACCAGCCGATCAACTTCGCAATCGGCCGCCGCTCGTGCTACCACTGCACGGACGCCGCCTGCGTTGCGATCTGCTCGTCCGGCGCCCTCTACAAGAAGGAGAACGGCGTCGTCGCGTACGACACGGACAAGTGCAACGGCTGCACGTACTGCCAGTCCGCCTGCCCGTTCGACGTGCCCCGCTTCCGTCCGATGGACGGCTGCGTGGACAAGTGCACGCTCTGCATCGACCGTCTCGAAGAGGGCGGCATCCCGGCCTGCGTCAAGACCTGCCAGCCTGAGGCGCTCAAGTTCGGCCCGCGCGACGAAATGATTGCGCTCGGTCAGAAGCGAGTCGAGTTCCTCAAGAAGAAGGGCTTTGACAAGGCCGAGCTCTACGGCGTCAACGAGATGGGCGGTCTGCACGTGCTGCAGGTCTGCCAGTTCGGTCACGAAGCCTATGGCCTCCCGACCGATCCCAAGCCCAACAAGATGATCGGCATGATGAACGCCATGCGCGCGGTGACCGGTGTCGGCACCGCTGCGGTGCTCGCCGGCCTCGCCGTTTCCTTCGTCGCCGCCACCGGCTACCGCCGCGAAAAGGTGACCGTCGAGGAAGCCAAGAAGCACTGGACGCCTGAACAGCGCGCCACCGCCGATCGTGAAGTCAAGGAGCTTCTTGAAAAAGAAGCCTCCGGCAAGTAATAGGAGACTCAGAATGACCAGATACATTCAGCGTCACTCTCTGCTCACCCGCGTGACTCACGGCGTTGCCGCCGTCGCCTGCATCCTGCTCGCGGTCACCGGCGTGTTCGTGTTCGTTCCGAGCCTCGGCGGCGGCATTATGGGCGGTGAGTTCACCCAGACCATGCGCATGCTCCATCGCGTCCTCGCGGTTCCGTTCATCCTCGTTCCGCTCTTCGCCGTGCTGAAGTCGCCCGCCGGCTTCGTGCACCTCTTCAAGGAGGACATCTTCGGCAAGTGGGACAAGGACGACGTGACCTGGGCCATGAAATTCCCGTTCTATCTGTTTGCGCCGGGCAAGGTTCACATGCCCCCGCAGCACCACGTGAAGTCCGCCCAGCGTCTCGCCGACGGCGCCCTGCTGTTCTTCTGCATCATGCTCGCGCTCTCGGGCATCGTGCTCTGGCTCAACACGGGGTTCCCGACCGGCTCCGGCCTCAAGGTCGACTTCGCCCCTGAAACGCTGCTTCTTGCACACCTCGTGCATGACGTGTTCTTCTTCCTCACCGTCTTTGTCGGCATCGCCCACATCTATCTCGGCGCCGGCATCTTCCAGCCGTATCGCGGCACCGCCCGCATCATGTTCGGCGACGGCAAGGTGAGCGAGTCCGACGCGGTCTACCACTGGGGCTACTGGGCGAATGAGGAAATCGCCCTTGGCAAGAACGTGACCGTTGAAAAGGACGGCAAGGAAAAGTAAGGGGAAGCTTTTCCGAACTCTCCGAAAGAGCCGCCGGTGCTTCTGCGACGCCGACGACCCCCGGACGGGCCCCGCAGGGGGCTCGTCCGGAAAGAGGCCTCTAGAGACTTGGAGACCTCTTTCCGGACGCCCGAAGAGGCGCCGAATCCACAATCAGAAAACGCGCATTCCGGGCTTACGGCACGGAGTGCCTTGAAAAAAAGGAAAGTCACATGCTCAACCGCAAGTCGATCGAAAGGGCCCTTGCCCGTGCCGCCGGTCACCAGGACGAAAGCGTCGTCGCGCGTCTCGCGCTCTTTGCGCCTGCGCTGCTCAAGGCGGCGGATCTGCGCGCACAGCTTGCCGCTGAAGCTCCCGAGTGGACTGACGAAGAGATCGAGGCCGCCCGTCTGGGCAAGGAGACGCTTCTCTCGCTCCGTCTCGTCACGATTGACTCGGAGCGCTTCCTGCAGACGGTCGACGCCATCGCGGCGGCCCTTCTCGACAACGACGAGATCGAGGGCGACATGCTCGAAGCCTGCCGAGCCATCGACTGGACGCGCTTTGCGTCGGCTGAGCTCCTTGAGAGCGCAGGTCGCGATCCGATGGGGTATCTCCATGCCGTCGAGGTGCACGCGGGCGAGGACGACCTTCTTGACATCTTCCTTCTTCCCGTGCTCGGCCTCGCGCTTCGCGTCTTCCTTGACGAGGCGGCCGACGAAGGCAGCCGCCGCATCGCCAGAACGGGCACCGACACGACGCATCACAACCGTCCGCTTCACTGCCCCGTCTGCGGCTCCGACGCCGCCGTCGCGAGCGTGACCGACACGCCGCTCAACGGGCACGTCAAGCAGCTCTGGTGCACGTGCTGCGGCGCACACTGGGTCTTCGAGCGCATCCGCTGCGCCGTCTGCGGCGATCAGGCCGTGTCGGACCTCTCCTACATCCATGACGAGACCGACGAAACGCGCCGCCTGCACGTCTGCGCCGGCTGTCATGCCGCCTTCCCGACGATCTTCGCGGGAGAGGAGCTCAACTTCTGCGCCGACGTCGAGCAGATCGTCATGACGGGGCTTGAGCTCTTCTATCAGAACGCCGTTGAGGGCAAGGAAGCCTGAGGATCAATATTTCCGCAACGAGACGCCGCTGGCACGAAACGCACAGGAGACGAACATGGGATGCGCTTATTTGAACAAGGCCGAACACGCGCTTGCGACCGCCATTGAGGCGGGGACCTGCATGCCCGTCTCCATGGGCGGCGTCGAGCGTCTGGGGGCCCGCGAGGTCGAGGTCTTTCGCATGAATGCAGACGAGCCTGCGCTCGACTGGGTGGCAGAGGAGGTTCCCGTTGCGCTTGTCTACAACGGCATCTCGCACGCCGTCATGATGGCCTCTCCCTCGATGCTCGAAGAATTCGCGCTCGGCTTCTCGCTTGCCGAGGGCATCATTCCCGACGCCTCGCATCTCTATGCCTGCGAGGTGCGCGAGGCCTGCCGCGGCGGCATCGAGGTGGACCTCACGATTTCGTCCGAATGCTTCTGGAAGCTCAAGGACCGCCGCCGCTCGATGACGGGCCGCACGGGCTGCGGCATCTGCGGCGTCGAAAGTCTTGGAGAGGCCGTGCGCGAAAAGCGGGTCGTGCCGCACGAGCAGACCTTCCCGATGGCGGCCTATGCCGACGCCCTCGGCTATCTGGAGCGTGTCGAGCGCCTCGGCGGCATCACGGGCTGCACCCACGCCGCCGTCTGGGTTCGTCCCGACGGAAGCTTTGCGGGCGGCGCCGAAGACGTCGGCAGGCATGTCGCGCTTGACAAGCTGCTCGGTCTTCGTGCCCGCAGGGGCTGGCGTGACGGCGCGCTTGTCATCAGCTCCAGAGCCTCCTACGAAATGGTTCAGAAGGCGGCCATGTGCGGCGTCGAGATCATCTTCGCCGTCTCCGCACCGACGGCGCTCGCCGTCGAACTTGCACGAGAGTGCGGGATCACACTTGCGGCCTTCTGCCGTCGCAGCCGCGCCAACGTCTACTCCCATCCCGAGCGCCTCATTGGGCTCTGAGAGAAAAAGGGCGAAGACGGAACAAGTTGTCTTGGAATGCCTTCCGGTTTTTCCTTTTTCTCCGGAAGGCCTTTTGACAGGCGGAGGACTGGTCTCACGGTCTTCCGCCTCTTTTTCGTCTGTTGTCGTCAGAAGGCGGCGTTACCCTGCGGGGCAGACGCCTTTGGATTACGGTGAGTCGAACTAGGCAATTGTGCTTAGATGGGTCGGTTCGCTACTGCTGCAGGCCGGGAAAGCATGCCTGATTTTTGTTGACGCAAAATGAGGATGTGCGGATATACCTGAGCGAGTTACTCGGGTATACACTTCGAAAAGACTGTTGCGGATCCGCAGCACTGCAGTTTTTCAAAAACAAGAAGGAAACTCCCAGATGACTCAATCCCCCGACGAAGCCAGGCCCCGCGTCAAGGGTTCCCAGACCGCCATGGCGGCCGCCTATCTCGTTGCGATCGTGCTCGGCGTCTGCAGCGGCCTCTGGGGCGGCGAGACTATCCATGCATTCGCGGACTTCGTGAGCTCGATCTTCATTCGCCTCTTCAAGTTCATCAGCATTCCGATCATCGCCGTGTCGATCATCGCGACGCTCGCCTCGATCTCCCGTTCGAGCGAGTCTGGTCGCATCTTCCGCCACACGATCTTCTACACGCTCTTCACGACGATTCTGGCGGCCACGCTCGCCGCCGTCCTCTACGTCGCCATGTCTCCCGCCAACGTCGCCATGACGGCGGGCGCCATCGCGCCGCAGGTGGCGGAGCACTCCTATCTCGAGTACATCCAGTCCGTGATTCCGGACAACTTCCTGGCGCCGTTCCTCTCCGCGAACGTGCTCTCTGTCCTGCTCGTCTCCGCCGCCATCGGCATCGCAATCTCCCGCCTGCCGCGCGACAGCCGCTCGCAGGAGGTGCTGCTTGCCTTCTTCACGGGCGCTCAGGAGGTCCTCTTCATTCTCGTGAAGTGGCTCATCCGCGTGCTTCCGATCGGCATCTTCGGCTTCATCTCTGCACTTGTCGTCGAGATGAACAAGGGCGTTGAGATCGGCGGTCTCGGCACCTATTTCGGCGTCATTCTCGCCGCCAACTTCATCCAGATGCTCGTCGTGCTGCCGCTTCTCATGCTTGCCCGCGGCGTCAATCCGATCCGCGTCGCCAAGGGCATGGCGCCTGCGCTTGCCGTCGCCTTCTTCTCGAAGTCCTCCGCCGGCACGCTGCCCGTCACGATGTCCTGCGCGGAAAACAACGTGGGCGTCGCTCGCCCCGTCTCCCGCTTCGTGCTGCCGATCTGCACGACGATCAACATGAACGGCTGCGCCGCCTTCATCCTCGTTACGGTCGTCTACCTGATGCAGAATGCGGGTGCCGAGGTGACGCTGCCGATGCTCGCCGCCTGGATCCTGATCTCGACCCTCGCGGCCGTGGGCAACGCAGGCGTTCCGATGGGTTGCTTCTTCCTTTCGGCGAGTCTTCTCGCAAGCATGAACGTGCCCATCATGCTCATGGGCGTGATCCTGCCCTTCTACGCCGTCATCGACATGATCGAAACGACGCTCAACGTCTGGTCCGACTCCACGGTCGCAGCCATGGTGAACCATGATCTCGGCAAGGATGAAAAGGTCGATGCTGAATCCTGATCTCGCGCAGGAGCGCTAATCCCACTCACACTTCTTGGGGAGAGGTTCGGAACGTGGCGGTCAGATTGCGGCCCCTGTATGGCCTTACCCCTCCCATGGAGCAGCATTGGGAAATTTTTTCTGCATGAAGATTTTGGCTGCTTCAGATTCTTCATGACGAAGGGAGTTCAGACAGAAGGTTTTGGGATGTCGCTTGCGAACTGTCTCTATCATGTACTCAAGAGAGTTTGACACGATCACTGTAGGAACCCTAAGTCCGACTCGGCTGAGAACGCGGTTGAGACGATTGCTCTTCCATCGCAAGACGTACTGGCAGTCATGGTTGAAAATCATCTCGTATGAAAAAAACACTCGGCTGATTTCATTGCCCGTTCTAAAGGGGGACCGATTGGCCAGTTGAATTTCCGGATATTTATTCAGTGTGCTGTCAATCATGCTTTTGCAGTATGCATCTACAGAGTGGTTTGGAGTTAGGAACGGGATTTTGATATTGTTTTTCCTCTGAAAAAGGTCCCAGGCTCTCAGAAGCGTTCTTTCCCACTCATCAGCGCTCATCCTGATGTTATCCTCCACTGAGATGTTTTCGGGAAAGCGCCCGAAGTATTCATCAGCCATCCAAACGATGGGTTTGTCTCCATCAAAAAACTCTCGCGGCGAAAGATGACGGTTGATGAACATGTCGTCATTGAAGTAGAGAAAATGCTCGTTCAGCCCCGGAATCTTCGTTAAGTAGTTTTCGATGACGACGGACGAGAATGTCGGCAACAGTTCCGAAGGAATAATCTCTGTGTGATCAACAACTGTAATTTTCGGGTGTTCTTTGAGCCAGGTAGGACGTTGTTTGTTTGTTATGAGATAAATGTGGTTGATCCATGGAAGATTCTCGAAAACTGATCGTAACGAGTAGCGAAGTTCGTCATGATTTTCAAAACGGACCATTCCATTCAGTTCCTCAACTTCAGGAATGCCTTTGAGGATCATCAAATCACGACGCTGTTTTGCAAATATAGGGTCTGATGCATCACACCATGTATAAACGGCATCTATTTTTTCAGGAGGCATGTTTTTTCTTGCTCGTAATAAGGGCCTGTGCTCGTGGCCGGCTCGGGTGAGATGTTATCGCTTCTGTTGGTGGGGCAGGTCCCGATAAGGTGCTTGCCTCAATGAAAAAGTATAACCCTGCATTTCAGCTTGTAACCTGTAAGCGAATGATTTGACTGACTAGGAGAGAGCACGTTGTGCTCCGTCCGATCGTTTCAGGCGCCGAGAGCGACGCTCCGTGTTGATGCGACTCAGTCGGACTCATTGCAGGGTGAAGTTTCAAATGTGCATTGAGTGCTTGAAACAAACACCTCAATGCTGCAGGCTTGTCTGCGTATAAAAGGCAACGCGAGTCATTCGCGTTGCCAAAGGGCCGTTTGCTCGTTAGAAATCGATTGGCCGGGAGTTGGGGGTATCTCGGCGCTCAGTGCTCGTCGGTCACGTGGCGGGTGCCTTCGCCGATCAGGTGGGTGCTGTCGTACTCGGCCTGATTGCGGCGGTGCTTGAGGATGACGAGCAGCATGGAGATGCTCACGAAGACGCCGAAGATCATCATCGTGGCGGGAACCGAGAGGTCGGCCTTGATGAGCAGGGAGTAGACGCCGAGCATCACGAGAATGGAGGAGTTCTCATTGAAGTTCTGCACGGCGATGGAGCGGCCCGCGCTCATGAGGACATGGCCGCGGTGCTGCAGGAGCGCGTTCATCGGAACGACGAAGAAGCCCGCGCAGATGCCCACGAGGATCATGATGAGGCCGGCGATCATGACGGCCCAGGAAAGCTCGAAGCCGAAGAGCGAGAGGCCGCCTGCGGGCGCAATGTCGCGCGTGAAGTAGGAGGCGCCCACGACGAGCACGCCCATGCAGATGCCCATGGGCAGAACGTTGAGGGACTTCTTGAGGGGAACCTTGGCGGCGGCGAGGAAGGCGCCGACGGCGATGCCGAGGCTCACGACGGCCTGCATGACGGCACCCTGAGAGAGATCCATGCCGAGCGCGTGGTCGCACCATTTGAGAACGAGGAACTGAAGCACTGCGCCTGCGCCCCAGAAGAGCGTCGTGACGGAGAGGGAGATCTGACCGAGACGGTCGCTCCAGAGAAGACGGCAGCTCTTGACGAAGCCCTTGATGGAGTCGACGGGGTCGAACTTCTGCGGGGGATAGCGCACGCCCGTGTCGGGAATGGCGAGGTTGACGGCCGAGGCGGCGAGGTAGACGAAGGCGATTGCGAAGATGGCGGCCTCGGCAAAGCTCGACAGGCCGAGAGCATCAAGATGGAACAAATCGAGGATGGACTGTGCGATCTCAGGCTTGATGAGAACACCGCCGAGCACAACGCCGAGAATGATGGAACCAACCGTGAGGCCCTCGATCCAGCCGTTGGCGACAACGAGCTTCTGCGGCGGGAGAAGCTCGGTGAGAATGCCGTACTTCGCGGGCGAGTAGGCCGCAGCGCCCACGCCCACGATCGCATAGGCGAGAAGTGGGTGGCCGCCGAAGAGCATCAGCAGGCAGCCGACCGCCTTGACGAAGTTCGTCAGGAACATGACGCGGCCCTTGGGCATCGAGTCTGCGAAGATGCCCACCCAGGCGGCGAGGCACACGTAGCTCACCACGAAAAAGAGCTTGAGGAGCGGCGTCATCCAGTCAGGAGCGTTGATGCTCGTCAGAAGGGCGATGGCAGCGATGAGCAGTGCGTTGTCGGCCAGAGACGACAGGAACTGCGCGCACATGATGGTATAGAAGCCGCGGTTCATAAAAGCCTGTGAATGAGCCTGAATGGTTGGAGGTCAATTCGTTAAGTCTACCTTGCCTGAGGGCGTACGTAAACATTCGGTGCAAATTCCTTCCGAGAACGGGGAGAGGCGGGAGGTGGGCCGAGTCACTTTCAAATTGTGAAATTCGAACGAATCGCGGCGCAGGCGAGTAACATTAACGGGTTTCTGCACGAGACGCCCCGTGCGGGTTCCCTTGACTTATGAAAGAAGAGTATTCGAGTGCCCCGTCCCATATACGCTGAAATTGATATTCAGGCGCTGAAGCACAATCTTGCCCGCCTTCGTGAGAGTGTCGGCGATCGCACCCTCTGGGCGGTCGTCAAGGCCAATGCCTACGGCCACGGTCTTGAGAATGCCGTCGAGGCCTTCGCCGATGCGGACGGCTTTGCGACCATCGACCTGTGCGACGCCGAACGCGCGCGCCGCGCGGGCTGGCACAAGCGCGTGCTGCTTCTGGAGGGCTTCTTCGATGAAACGGACATCGAGCCGCTTCAGGACCTTGACGTCGAGACGGTCGTCCACTCCATGTGGCAGATCGACATTCTCAAGCGTCTCCAGCTGCGTGAGGTGAAGGTTCACATCAAGGTGAACTCGGGCATGAACCGTCTGGGCTTCCTGCCCGTCGAGGTGGGCACGATCTACGACCTCCTCACGTCCATTCCGGGCGTGAAGGTGATGGGCGTCGTCACGCACTTTGCCAACGCCGAGCCGAGCTATCTCGGCGATGCGCCCGCATCGGTCTCCCGACAGCTCACCCGCATGGGCAGGCTCGCGCATTCCGCCACGGCGGCCTGCATGGCCAACTCCGCTGCCATCCTCTGGCATCCCGAAGTGGGAGGTGACGGCGTGCGTGCGGGCGTTGCGCTTTACGGCGTGAGCCCTGACTCCCACATTTCCTCCGAGGAGCTCGGCCTCATTCCCGCCATGACGCTCTCGGCGAAGATCATCGCCGTTCAGGAGATTGCGCCGGGCGAGGCCGTGGGCTACGGCTCGCGCTGGATCGCCAAGCGTCCCACGCGCGTGGGCATCGTTGCCTGCGGCTACGCGGACGGTTATCCACGTTCGATGCCCGACGGCTCTCCCACGTGGGTCGAGGGCGCCATCGCGCCGCTCGTGGGCGCCGTCTCGATGGACATGCTCGAGATCGACATCACCGACATCCCGTCCGCAGGCCTCGGCAGCCGCGTGGAGCTCTGGGGCAGGCACCTGCCCGTCAACCGAGTGGCGGCCGCTGCAGGCACGATCGGCTATGAGCTCATCTGCGCGCTTGCACGCCGCGTTCCGCTTCAAATCAAGCACTGACAACCGACATACGGCAACCGATGGCACCTCGCACGACCAAGACCAGAACCGAATTCGTCTGCAATGAGTGCGGCGGCACGACTGCCAAGTGGCAGGGACAGTGCCCGCACTGCAAGGCCTGGAACACGTTCCAGGAGTTCAAGGTGTCGCAGGGCGCCGCCGCCCGCTACGGTGCGGGCTCCCCGCGCTCCGCAGGCGGCTTCGTCGACACGACGGGCTCCCTGCAGGACCTCTCCGACGTGGCGATCGAGGAGATCCCCCGCACCGTGACGGGACTCGGCGAATTCGACCGAGTCATGGGAGGCGGGCTTGTGAAGGGATGCGTCGCCCTGATCGGCGGCGACCCCGGCATCGGCAAGTCGACGCTTCTGCTGCAGGTCATGGCCAGACTCGTCGAGCTCGGCCATTCGGCGCTTTACGTTTCGGGCGAGGAAAGCCCCACGCAGATCGCGCTCAGGGCGCAGCGCCTTCAGCTCGAGCCCCGCGGCCTCACCCTCATGAGTGAAATCGAGCTCGAGCATATCGAGAGCGTGATTTCTAGCCGCAAGCCCGAGTACGTCGTGATCGACTCGATCCAGACCATCTTCTCAAGCCTGCTTGACAGCGCGCCGGGTTCCGTTTCTCAGGTGCGCGAGTGCGCCGCAAGACTCACGCGCATGGCCAAGACCGTGGGTACGACCCTCATCTTCGTCGGTCACGTCACCAAGGACGGCTCTCTTGCCGGTCCTCGAATTCTCGAGCACATCGTCGATACGGTGCTCTATTTCGAGGGCGACCAGCACTCGAACTTCCGTCTCGTGCGCGCCTTCAAGAACCGCTTCGGCGCCGTGAACGAGCTCGGCGTCTTCGCCATGACGGATCACGGTCTTCGCGGCGTGACGAACCCGTCGGCCATCTTCCTCTCCGAATACAAGTCCGACATTCCCGGGTCGAGCGTGCTGGTGACGCAGGAGGGCACTCGCCCGCTTCTCGTTGAGATTCAGGCGCTCGTCGACGCCACGCACCTGCCCGCGCCGAGGAGGCTTGCCCTCGGCGTGGACTCGCAGCGCCTTGCCATGCTTCTTGCGGTCCTGCACCGCCACGCGGGCGTGGGCTGCTTTGATCAGGACGTCTTCGTCAACGCCGTGGGCGGCGTGAAGATCTCGGAGCCAGCGGCCGACCTCGCGCTTTTGTGCGCCATCTATTCGAGCATTCGAAACAAGCCCCTGCGCCGCGGTCTCGTTGTCTTTGGCGAAGTGGGCCTCGCCGGAGAAATCAGGCCTGCGCCCAGAGGTCAGGAAAGGCTTCGTGAGGCGGCGAAGCTTGGCTTCGCAAAGGCCGTGATTCCGCGCGCCAATGCGCCGAGAACGCCCGTCGAGGGCCTCGAGGTCATTGCCGTCGACCGTCTTTCCGATGCGCTGGCGGCCGCTGTCGAATAGCCTTTGCCGGGCGCAAAGTTTTCTTACACGCGAATGATTCTCTTTGCTTAAAATGGGTAGACACTTGTCGGCGCCTGAGGGCGAAGCCTGTCGCTTCGCGAGGCGCCGGCCTCACAGGAATTCAAAATGACGACTTTTACCAAGCTCCTGCCGCCCGAAGCGGCCCCTGCCCAGCCCATTCTCGCCCGCGCCAAGCAGCTCGTTCTCACGTCCGCCCAGCGCATGGCCTGGGAGGACTCCTTTGAAACGCCCGAAGGCGTGATCGCCGTCTCCGTTGAGGAAAAGCGCCCGCTCTTCGTCAACGACGTTTTCGTTGACGACGCAGGCCAGTTCTGGGTCGTGCGTCCCGCCGTTGAAAAGGTTCTTCACGTGACGGGCGACCTGCGCACGATGCAGGAGGCCGTCGGCGCCCTCATCAACCGCGGCGTCGAAGTGGCCGAAGCTCCCGAGGGCTTCGCCGTTCGGCCGCTCCCGAACATCGCCAAGATGCTCGGCATGATCGGTCTCGAGGTCACCGAGGTCGAAGAGGCCTTCGAACCCGTCCGCATCGAGCGTCATGCAGGCGGTTGCGGCTGTGGCGGCGGTTGCGGCTGCGGCGGTCATCATCACCATCACGGCGAAGAGGAATGCGGCTGTGGCTGCGGCGGGCACCACCACGACGAGGAAGAGTGCGGCTGCGGCTGTGGCGGCCATCACCACCATCATGCCGAAGAGGAATGCGGCTGCGGTTGCGGCGGTCATGACCATCACCACGAGGAAGCGTGTGGTTGCGGCTGTGGCGAACATCATCACCACCATGAAGATGAGTGCGGTTGCGGCGAGCACCACCATCATCATGACGGTAAAGAGCATCATCACCATCATCACGAGGAAGGCGCCTGCGGCTGCGGTTGCGGTCACAAGCACTGACTTGTGAAGGGGTGCGCACGGCCGCGCCCCATTTGCCCTGCGGCGGGCTGAATGAAGAAAAGGGAGACACTCGGAAGCGTCTCCCTTTTCTTTCTTAATCCTTGGTGCGGGGAATCGGACTCGATGAATGCTGTGCCACAGGCGAAAAAAGGCGATGCGCTGTAAATTTTCAGCTGATGATACAGCTAAAGCGCATCGCCTTGCAATTGAAATCAAAAAGTTTTTACTGTGTCTTACCCGCCGTTTCGGGTTTGAGCGGGACCAGTAACTGAGCGTTCGATAGCGTCACCAAGGTGTTCGTTACTTAATGGCGATTTTGTTAAGAGAACCCGAGTTCTTTGCTAGCTTCTTTTCGTCGGCTTTTACCCTGCGTTCGAGCTTTTGGATGTCTTCTTCGGCTGGAAGGTTTTCAGGCTTTATTCCTCTCTGTCCAAGCATTTCCCTAACGCTTTTATTGTTCTGGACATGTTCTGCTGTAATGGACGGTTCTCCGTGCAAGTCTTGTTGCGTAACGTTGTGATTGGTCATCTCGGTCGCCAAATTCTTAGCGGCGATAGTTAGTGTCGGAAGAAAGTCCGCAAGGGGACGAGTTTTTACGATGCCCAGTTTGGTTTTCATGGCTTGTGTAGTGTTTCCACCAAACAGGGCACTGTCACCTTTCGAGCGGATCCTTCCGAACCCTTTATCGTCAACGCCTCGTTCGTAAATATTGCGTGACAAAGCTTTTTCTGATTCTCGTAACCGATCCCTTGCCTCCAAACGGGCGTGAAGCTTCATGCGGTCTTCAATTAATTCTTGCTTTCTTGTTTGTACGGCAAAGTAACTTTGAGCAAAGGCAATCTCTTGTTTCCTCGGGTCTCCATTTTGAGCAATCAGGTAGCATGCGTAACGGGTTAGCATGAAGTCAGAGATTTCTCGTTGTGAGCCGCTTCCCAAAGGGACCATTTTCGTGACGTCACGAAAATGGTCTTCAGGAAAGAAGCCTGTTGTTTCGCAGGAGGTTATTGACTTTCTGATGACGGTGATGAAATTTTCCCATCTCGAATAACCGAGCAATTGCTGGATGTCTCGTGCATACCAGAATTCAACGTCTTCTTGGTCTGGGACGTGTTGAATGGTTTTGTCGAACGCTTCCTTGAGCGTAGGTAAGGTTTCTGTCATAATAAAATCCATTTTTGTAGGATCCCAGCGTTGAGAGATCACGCTGGGGTTTTACTATTCTAAGTGAAACTTGCCGATTATCTGCGGCGTTCGAGCCAACGAAATACTTCGCCGGACTTCCATCGTTTCTCTCGTGATCCGACCATCACGGGCCGTGGAAAGCTCGGATCCTTGACCATCGACTGGAACGTGGAGCCGTGGTACGGGAAGCCGGTCAAAGATGCGAGGTCAGTTGAAGAGAGCAGGGCGTTCGGTGCGCTGGCTCTGGCGATCAGTGCTGCGGCGCGTTCGATGATCTGCTTCTGCATCTCTTCGCTCATCGCGAGTGCTGGAGAAACTGCTGTAGCGGTCATGCGTTATCCTCCTTCTGTTTGACGAAGTACTCAGTTGGAAATAGCGTTGGCTCGATCTTTCCCTTGACAGGGACGTGGAGGAGATAAAAGCCGCCAAGCGTTCCCGCTGCGTCGATTGGACCCATGTACAACCGTCCATCGCACTCCGCTTCGGCTTTGCGAATCGCTTCTTGCGTTGTGCCCATCATGCAAGCGATTCGCTTTCGAATTTCTTTTTTCATTTCGACTGTCATTCCTCGTCCTCCTTGATCTTCGATAGCAGGAACGTCTTGAGCACGAGTGCAGCATCCTCTTGTGAAACCTTGCGCACGTCATCGGTAACCTTCTGGAAGATCGGTTTTGCTGCTTGGTTCAAGATGACGCAGGCGCGAGCTTTCTCGTTCGTCGTGAAGTTGACTTCATAATGCCTGCCGTTCACGTAGAATCCGTAGCCCCACATATTCTGAGCGCCCGTAATTTCGCAGTTGAGACGCTGCATCTGTACCCCTGCCCACTCCGTTTCGGCCTTTTGGAAAGCCTTTGCGTCCTTCGCTGCCCGCAGGATCGAATTCGCGATTTGCTCGGCTTCGTAGTGCCACATGTAGGCGGGGTATCCTTCGCCGGAGACAAGGACGCGAATTGACGTTCCTTCACGCGTAATCAACGCTGTATAGTCGCGTTCATCATCGTTCGTGTTGTCGTAGTAGTCCTTCTCCCACGGCGTGCCGACGATCTCGGCAATGGCGTCCTGAGCGGCGGCATCAATTTTTACTGTCTGGCTCATTCCTCATCCTCCCACGGAGCATATCGAGCAGTCACATCCTCGCGTCCGAAGGCGTCCAATCGGCCGTTCCAAAAAATAGGAAGCGGATGCATCAACCCGAATGGGTAAAAGTATCGACCGTCAAAAACTGCATATCCCTTGAAAAGGGGCTTGCCGAAATAGGGTTCGGGCGTGTCGGTGTTTCGATCCATTTCTTTGACTTCGAGACGGAGTGGCACATCGAGTGGTGGCCTCTCGTCCGAGAAGTTTTTCCATTGCGTCACTCCTCGTCCTCCTCGCCATCCGGATCGTCCCACGGGCGGAAACGGTCGACCTCGACTGGATGGCCGCGCCAATCCTGCCACTCACAATCGCCAAAGTCTCCGTACTCAGCGTAACGGGCCGCAATCCGTGAGGGTTCGCCGTCATAGGCTTTGTACTCACAGCGCATCCAGACACCTACGGGAGGCTGGACATCCGGGTAAACGTTCCAGGCATTCGGGTTGTACCTGTGAATCTCTTCGACTTCGTCATCAAAGAAGGCCAGGTTGAACCGATGCAGGTCGAATCCTGGGCTTTCTAGCTTTTCACCGAACTCGACG